>Ga0194133_10006187_pt1 | contig 14856 bp, 5 predicted proteins | sample TA2KigOf40mmetaG_FD_155448 | JGI IMG/M metagenome (GOLD analysis project Ga0194133, IMG submission 155448) | Freshwater microbial communities from Lake Tanganyika, Tanzania - TA2015055 Kigoma Offshore 40m | ecosystem: Environmental > Aquatic > Freshwater > Lake | place: Tanzania: Lake Tanganyika...
TCTTAATAAAACTATTTCTTTATGCCACACACACGCGCTAAGGAGCACTCAAAGAATCTCATATTATAAATATTAAGATACTAGCAATTGGGAAATCTCCTTCTTAAATTTTGCACGCATATCCCCACCTGTCCAAGGAAGGTTTTGGTGCAGGTTTGACCCTCACCCCCTCACCCCCTGGGCCTGGGGGTCTAAAACACTAAAAGCTAAAGGATAGATTTTTGAAAACTGTTTACTAAACAAGAGATGTTCAGCAGGTTGCAAATTGGTACCTCAGCTAGTTTATTAATAAATTTGCTTAAAATGTATTTGAAGTATTTTTGCCATACAAGAAACAATAAGTGGCCTTAAGATGTACATGAAGCTTTGGGTAAAACTTTGATCATTTGATTGAAACCTCTAAAGTCAATAGTTGTACTTTTGGTTTGTAAATGCCCAAAAGCATCTTTGACAACCAGAAATATCAACTTGGTACAACATGCTCCAATTTTATTATTATGTAGATTTTCATTTTTAATGCTTTCAACAGAAAAAAACGAGGGTTTCTGGTGATAGAAATTTGTTTGAATTTCTATACCTTTTAAACACCTTCTATTTTGCGACCATCAAAAGCCTTTTTAAAGATAAAATTGCCATTAAGTCCCATCTATAGCGATACCTATCCGAACTCTGGAACCTACACACCCAACTTACACCCACGGATCTCCATTTTTATCTGTTGTAGAATATTTGCAGCCGAAATAGTTTCGGATGGCTTATCACAGTTCTGAATCTTCTGAACTGTAGCTCCGAGCCCAACACATTTTCAGCAAAGAGAAACTCAGGTCAAATTATTTCTCAAACATTCATTTAACTATGAGAAAGGAACAAATTTGGCTACATCATAAAAAATGCTTAAAAGGTTAGAGCAGACCGACATATAAGTTTTATTTGGAATTTTGGCGATGTTTAAAAGTTATAATTAGATAGATTTTCAATTTATTTGTTGCACTCAGATTCTAAAAAGTTTCTTTGTTGTAAAAAAGCTTTGTATTTTTGAATAGGTCTGAAGTTTGCCATAGAGGGGAATGAATATATGTTTGAAATTATTTGAATGGCAAATTCTGAAACTTTTCAAAAGATTTTCAAGAGATATTTCGGTTTTTGATTACACATTTTCCTTCACAATTTTCATCACCTTTAAGTTAGTGCGTTTTGACGAACACAGAAATTAGTTCTAACATTCCAAATGTTATATCTTTTAGATGACAGACGGCTAGATCTCTCACGTCAACCAGTTTCATTTTGATTTTCTTTAAACCGGTTTTCTGAGTGATTTGATTTGAAGTCTTTTCTACGTTCGTTAGCGAAACAGCCCATAAATTTTTCAGGACAAAATCTACATTTCAATCACATAGAACTGATGTATTACTCAAACACTGAAAAGATCTCAGATTGTTTGCATCGAAATTTCCAATCTCCAGAGGTATTATTTTCTTCCTCTTTATCTTTCCAGTCACAATCCACAAAAATCACAAAAGATACATTTCAATTCTTGTCTCAAAATATTGTATCTATGTAGTGTAAAAAAATATTTCAAACATTTGTATTCTTGATTGTCTTGGTCAATGGGAAATCATAAAAATGGTGGTAATGGTCCAAGAAAAATTTGACAAAGCTTTTTTGTTTGTAGCGAGATCAAACCTCTGATTACCATTTTTCTTTGGCATTTAATTGGCAAAATTTATCATGCAAAAAATAAGTTTAATGTACGTGTTGAACGCCTTAAAGTGATGGTCATAACCAAACTATTTTTTCAATGTCTCATCTAAAGTATTCAGAATTTACTGACTGTCTGAGAAAGTATCTAATTTATTTTATTTCAAACTACGCTATTTTAGGCGTGGAGATTTTGCTGATTCGATGCTATCTGCGGTCAGCCTAAAAAAATTTCAGGAAGTTGGGTGGCAAAGTGCTTTAACCACAGGAGTTTGAAAGATGCACGAAGGAGGGGAAGTAAAACTATGAATGAATTAAGCCCCTCGTAAAAGAAACTGTTATAGATGAAAAGCCTTTCAAGGTACTCTAAAGTTAAAAGAAAATATGAATACCTACACAGATATATTAGACCTTTTTGTGGAAACTCTTTGACTTTTTGTGATGAGTGATTACCCATTTTATTGGGTTCTTATTCTCCGTTTTCTCGGCCAGTTTAGTCAGTTTTTTTTGCTTAGCTAAGCTAGTTGACTTGAATCGATGGTCACAGGAAACGTCTTTTCTCTCTATGCTGAGGAACAAGCACATGGCTCCAAGATGGTTATCTGGATGCTGTTCTTGAAGACCTTCCCCTGTCCCCTTCGCATAGACGCCCACTCTGTCACATTGATAGTAAACTCGTGAAGAAAATGAATCACAAACGATGCGATTGACAAGTTTTTAGGCAGCTCCAAGATCGCTGTGTGGGCAATAAAAGTGAGATTAGCAGGTCACATTATTGAAGAGATTTTACCCAACCCAAGCTCCTATTTTTACATAGATTTTGTTGAAAATCAATTAACTTTCCATAGTTGAGTTATAGCAGCGATTAGAGCATTACGACCACCACTGATACTTTCCTGAAATGGATTTGGCAAAACACATTAAAAGAAAAATATCCCCAGGTCCTTCTGAACTGTTTTAATTGAGACTCAAAGTCAGAGTTTTTTGGCTGTGATCCTCCAGGGAACCAAAAGGCTTTTAGGAAAAATGGCTGCACTTCATAGAATAAAGAAAACACTATTCATATTTAAAGGATGACCTCCTTTCCAAAAAGCAAAATAAAATTTTCGTTTAGACTTCCAAGTTTCGATAAGTGGCTTGGATTTTTGACATTTTGTTATTAGCGGTCAGTCCATTGGGTTTCATCTCGATAGTTTTGCTGAGATTAGAGATGCGTGCCAGGCAGAACCTTTAACCGGTTTCAAAAGTGAAACTAAAATAGCTTGTTAAAGGTGCTTGCTGACTGTATCTAGTGTGAAAAATGATAATATTTTTTTTAGTTTTCTAAATTTAATGCCCTGTTGGCCAAATTGTAAAGTCAACACTTGTATCGAACAAACAGTAAAGTGTGTTTGTTGAAGTCACTTTAATGGCAAACACTATTTTTATTATATCTCGTGACACGAAAAATTATGAAAGTGTCAATGTTATTGTATCATAGAAAATGCTTCACGGACTTAATTGTGTTAGATTTCACAAGATACATTCGTGAAGGAACCTGCATTTTTCTTAAACTTATCAGATCGACCAATTTGGTCACCTTGTGTGTCGCCTTAAGCGATTTTTTTCAGTTGACAAAGCTATAGATTTTTATTCTCTAGTGGATAACTATAACAAGCTTTGTTTTCTGCTTATTTCTCTTTAAATCTGACGCTTAAGATAGTCAAAAACTGCTGTTTCAAACTTTTTTTTAAAGTATCACCTTAACATTAACTTAGCCAACAATCGACCTTTTGACTCGTTTTGGCTACTTTGAAATGGAATATATCTCAACACCATTGTTTCACTTTTTTTTGTTTCAAACTCTTTAAAGTTTCCTTTTTGATACATTGGAAAAAGTAAAAATAATAGCTATTACATTGTCGCTTTGACAAGAGTTCAAAGGGTGAGAAGCTCCTTGAAGAAATTGTTCTTTTATTGCTAGTAAGATAACTGAATACAAATCAATTTCCGTTTTTATAGGTTTCAATAAAATACAGGCCACAGTTAACGTAGGCGGTCCCATCATCAAAAGACATTCACACAATCAAAAAAGTGTAAAATACATATTTTCTTTTATAAGTCGCAGCAAAAGAATGCCGTCACACTTTAGAAAAGGATTCCTTAAACTAAAGTTTTCTTATGAAATCTTTTTAACGAGAAATTCATTTATTTATTATACTTATTAGAAGTCTTACACATGATGAGCACGTTTTATAAAAGATACCAATTCTGACTTAGAGGGTCTATGATTTTTTTTTGTAAATAATTAAATAATGGAAGAATATAGTGACCACCAACAGACAAAACCTAAATTTAGATTTTAAAAAAAGTCAATAATGTTTTAGTTTTCAGATCCTTTTAGAATATTCAGTTAAGATATTTGGACTTCAAATACTAGAGCATAAGCAATCTTTAACACTAAAAATCTCTCGTATACTTTTTAGTTTTATGGTTTAAACCTCAAGGGTCAAGAGCAGATTGAGAAAATGAATCAATCGTTCATTCATTTTATGGTTCGTTTGGCCGTTCCTTGTTTAAAGTTTCCACTCAAAAATGCATGAAAGAGGTCCAAAGGCTAATTCAATTTAGGCTGTACAACGCAAACGTGTGTTACCGATAAGGACCGCACAAAGCAATAAACTGAAAATGAAGTGCAAATAATGTTAAAGGAAATTTTGGCAGAGCTTCATTATGGTCAAATTTAATGCTCAGGTTAACTCTGGATAATAAAAATCCCTCTATTTTTAGGTTCTTTACTTGTTCAAACTATGGAAAGTTTTAAATAAAATATTCACCATTTATCTCTTTAAAAAATGGTAAAAATATTCAGATTTATAATTTCCACTTCAACTCCCTCATAAAACCTTGTTAGTCTGCTGTTAGGATTGAATTTGCATGAAACCTTTGGGGAAATATAGTTAGTATATTTTGCTCTTTACATACTTGTCTCTCCAAAATGTTCTCCACCGTTGTGAATGTTTAGGGGCAGTTTTATCTTAATGGCAATTGGATCTCTCAGGTCGAAGAATCCATTTGGAGAGGATTCAGTCTGAAAAATCGCAGTGTGGTCATTCTACTAGCGTTTGATAAAAAAAATCTCATATCTCCTTTTCTTTTTTTTCTCACTATTGGTTGTTATATACCATTTCCTGCGAAAGTGGTTAAAGTAATCTCTATAAATCAGGATTTGAATGGGCACTTAATACGTTCGAATAGACCTTGCTGGTGATCACCCAAGAAACTAGCTTCTTCCACAATAACTCCAAATGCTAATTTATTGACATACCTATCAAGTTGCTTCAATGTGCGTAATTACGGTTATTAAAACTTATTGCCCTCCAGTTGAGAGAAACGTTTGCAAAGCGTGTAAGGCAAGATTTTTAGCCGCCCTAAGCCTTAGAGTCTTTGGATCATAATTATCTTGATTAAAATTTGCTCAGTCATTGTTTAGAAACGTTCACGACCGAGGTTATTTTTTGAAATCACATAATGACTTTGCTGTTTATGAGCTATGCAAAAATTTCTCGTTGATTTTACAAAAAAATAAACTTTTTAAAGACATGGTTTTTTCGAATGTCTATTCGGTCTTGATAAATGTACGTGATCTTCAATCTTCCTTTAGGGGAGCTTTAAATACGAAAGGATTATACGAGTAAGTTCTCTCTATTCGATAAATAAAATAAGTTGGGATGGCTCTTTGGCTCATGTCCAATGACGACTTATAAAGTAGCTATGTGTCCAGAGTGGCACTGACAGGTTTTATGTCATGTCACAAACACAGCTTTGCGATTGCCTCAAAGCCAAAGAACGAATAAAAAGGTTGTAAATTGGTCGGTTAGATAGAGAAAAAATGGACTTGTTAAATATTGTGGCTCGGTTGATAAATTCCAGATGAAGAAGCTTCCAGCCAGAACTAACATTGACAGGGGCTGAGAGGAAAAACGTTGTTGGAAAGGTTAATTTATTGGAACCGAATTTTTTGCATCAGACGGGAAAAAAAGCCTCTTCAGAAACTGGTCTTCATTTTATGTTTTTATTGTTGTGTAATTTTCAGAGGGTTTTTTTTACCAGCATAATCAAAGAGAAAAAAACTCTAAGCGTTTGGCAAAAAAAAGGATTTTGAGCTTGAAATCTCTCTGATATCACTCCAAGTCAAGTTGAATACTTGTCAAGATTTAAGGAACATTAAGGCAGACCTCAGATTGTTTTGTACTTCTTTTTATCGTCCTGTTTTTCTTTTGTTTTGGAAAAACCCTGAAAACTCTTCTATTTTTTTTTGTTTTTTTTAGCTGCAATTTCATCGAGGTTTTAGTCTTTCTCTCTGTTTCTGCCTTTCAAAAGTGTTTAGAAAGAGGATCATGTTGCAGCAATAAATTTCTAACAAGGAAACATTGTTCTTGAAGTGTAGATAAAAAAATCCCTTACACAACCATCTGGAATGGTTATTTTCCAATTATCTTTTTTGCCTGTAGAAGTTTCATTAAGTTCGTCAGCGATAGTTTTTCCTTCTTATTTTAAAATGCACTTTTAATTGGCTCTTTTAATTTAAAAATAAAAGTGTTGACGACGTTGTCGATAGAGATTACGACCAATACAATTTCAAAGCTGAACTCGTAGCTTCGCTTTACATTTTGATGAGGTGTTCCCTTCACTTGGCAAAGTATTTTTCACGCATGCAAACCTTTTCAATTTTAAATCCATGACCACTAAGACATTAGATTTGCCTCATGCAACTTGTAACTAGTAACTTAAGAGGGACTTAGCCATAGTATAAAAATAACCTTTGGAGGTTTAGATTGAAAGATCACCAAGTAAAAATGAAGCTTTACGAGAAATGCAAACTACTTTAAATCTTGCTTTTATTCTTGAGGTTATTTAATGTTTCAGCCAGTTGGAAATTAGATTCAGGGCTTAGTCCAAAACCGTTTGAACATTTCTCCCCCAACTGCAAGGTTTTCCATCCGATTTCGTTTGCTCGCATCCTCTCGGTTGAAAGAGTCACATCGTTATTGTCAAGACCTTTGCAGACCTTTTTGAAATTCTGTAGCTATAGCTATTCTCTAGGTTTTTTCCGGCAAACAAAACCCTTTCAAATATGGGAATGAGTGAGTAAAGGTGATGATGAAACTTGAGTTGAACGTCAAGTTTTTTTTCAAACTTAACACTGAGCTAACCTTGTCAACATAAAGATTTATAAACACTACCAAGAAGAAACCAATCATCCACATCTGAAATCTACTTTCAAGAGATCGTTTTGAAAGTAAACGGATGATATTTACAGTGCGACTTACCCATAGCTATAATCTTTTGGTTTTCAATAGATCTTGTGGCTTTTTCAAATCCAGCTTAACTGTTAAAAAGATGGGGTCCTCCATGGCAGGATGCAAGAATGAGCCAAATTAAACGTCAAGAAAAATTGCCCAACATAAAAACATGATTTGACTCTGGCAAACAATCACAATCAACCACTTAAATTGATGATTCGAAAAATATACTGGCTTGATGCCTGCCTTACATACTTTTTACAGGTAATTTGATTCAGTTTGAGAAGTCTTTTTAAAAGTTGCACAAAGTATGTGAGTAAGTGTGGGCATGTTGTGAGTGCTTGCAGAACTGTTAGTGGTGGATTTGAACATCAAAGGTCAACCATGTCAGTGAATGTGTGCTAAAGAAATGAGCTGAGTCATTGCACAATGCGAAAATATTTTATTTCATTTTTTTCTAAGGCTAAAATTATCACGCAGAGCTTTTTGAATTTTAAATAATTGCATGGCAGAGTACATAATCGAAAATAAATGTAATACTGTCTGTCTCCTAAATCATTTGCAGATTTTTGGGGTAATAAAAGATAAATTTTATTTTGGAAAGTTTTACAATTCATTAGTCGATTGAAAAAAATCTTTAGTTATAGTGAATGGCAGAAAGTTGAAAACGACTACAAATTGGGCTGCCGTTAAGATGTTATTGTCTATTTAACGATCCTTTAAGAGTTCGTAAACGAAAAACAAAATAGTTTTCCATCCATTCTTGTGAAATTAGCATCGTATTCGTAAAGTGCCAAACTTTTTAGATCTCTCGCTGCAAGAAACATTTGCGAAAAAGTTAGTCTTTTTTTAAAAAAAAACATTGTTCTGGCGTGTAAAATTCAAATCTATTGTTACTGAGCTATGAATGTTGAGAGGACAAAAGGTTTTTAACGAACCATGTCATTGGCTCTAAAAGAGAATATTTTTAACCTGTAACAATAATTCATGAAACGTCAATGTGTATAGCTTATCAAGATTTTCGACATTTGTCCCGAGGGGTTTGCTAAAATCTATTGATTTGTGATCTTGGCTGAAAAGTATATAACAAATTAATGATTACAGAAATTTAATTATTAATGGTCCTTTTTCATCTAAATATTTATCTACAGCTAATAATTCATCAAACAAAAAAACAGCAACCTCAGCAGAAAGAACTGTTTCTGTTTTTCCTTGTCAAAATGTTTCCCTCAAAGAAATTCTTCCACTTTAAGGGACCTTTCCAAGTTCTTTTCAAGAGAAAAATAGTCACCTCGATGCCTCAAGGTTATTTAATTGTTGTGTAAAAAGTTCTTTTCAATTGGAATCTGATCGTACAGTCGGTAGATTAAAAGATGCTTTGATTGAGGTTAAAAAGTCTGGCACGAATTATCGCTTTTTCATCCATTCTCAAATGTCAATGAAATAAACATTTTCCAAGAGAAATTTCAGAGCAACAACACTCTCGTCCTTGCTCTCAATTATCGCAATAAAAGTCGAGTAGGTCCATTGTTTGAGCTGTTCCAGCTTTGGATCTTTCAAATTTGGCAATGGAAGTATTTTTTGTTGTACCTTCCTTTCTGAAGGTGCTTCTTGTTCAAGCTATCCATGTGTGTGTGTGTGTGTGTGTGTGTGTCATCCACATTGTACATGAATAACTACTTAAGTATGGGGGATGTAAAGAATGGGGGTCTTCAAACGATGCCATATAGATAAGAATCAGTTATGACTACACGACAATCGCTGCTGATTGCATACACAACTTTGCTACCTACTAAGAGACTAGACTTTGCCTGACATGAACTGTACATAGAGTGGGGGCAATTTCGGCATGTTAGTCATGTTTAAAAGGTGGCTGGAGTTTACTCAAGATTAGAAATCACTTTTTTTTTGTCTGACTATTGCATTCAGGAAAGAAGTTGAACATTCAGTATTGTGAGATAGAGGCAAGAAACTTTGACACAATCAACCGAACATGGAGCGATTATCTGTGCTCGGTTGTCGAAAGATTTTCAATTGCCTGCAGGAGATCCCTGGTGTCAATTCCCGCCCGGAGATCTTTCGGCACTGGAAAATGTGCCCCGTGTTCTCGTATTACGTGACAATATTCAATCGCAAATTTAAATTTTTATTGCTGTCACGTCAGAAATGTCAAAGCAAGTGCTCAATTTCAGAAAGTCGTTAAGACCGTGGAGAACTTGTTGTAGACAAGTCAGTGGAACACACACACGAAAAAAACCTGTGATGGTTTGGAAATTTGTCGTGTCGAAGTTTTTGAACGACGATAAACATGGGTTTGGAAAACAACCAATCGTTAAGTTTTTGCTCACGAACGTCGGTCAGATAACTTTTTACACGTCGGATATGTTTGATAAAAAAACAGACCGATTTTTTTGCAAGTGATCGTTTCCGCCCTGTGGCTCCAAGATTTTATTGCTTGGTAAGAATTTGCTCAAGATACAATGAGAGTTTCGAAACATTTTTTTTCGCTTTAATTACCGTGTTTAACCCCCTTTGGATTTTTAGATGTGAACTAGGGCGTTACTCCCCTCCTTGATAGATCAGTTCTTTTCTGTTTGGCTGCACAATAAGTTGGGATCATCGTGCTCAGGAACAGTTTCTGATCAAAATGGTTCATTTTTGTGGTGACAAATGATTTTGGGTACTACCAGACCCTCGCTACGCTCAGGCTTTGCATGGACTTACTGAATGTTGTCATAAAGGAAGACTTTTTTTTGCGAACCACACCTAAAACGTCGAAGATTTTTCCTCTATAATTTCACAAATACTTTTGAATTTGTTAAACTTTCCAACATTAAAAGCCACCAATCAAACAGGTGTAGGACTTCGGTACCTTTTAAAACTCTTTCTCTTCTTGCCTGACAGGTCTTTTTTTTGTCTTTGGACTGTAAAAGAGAGAGCTCAAATCTTGACCCCATCAATCTAAATGACAACGTCTACAGTTGCAATTAAGTACAGATTCAAATAACCTGAAAAAATTTCAAACAGATGACGCCGAAAGGGGCTAATTATTTGAAAATTTATCATACTTTCGGCATCAATTGTTTATAAGTTGCTTGTCTTAGAAAATAACTTTTTATTTTTGGAAGCCATTGTCAAGCCATTGTCAAGTACAAAGACTGAGATCTCAATGCAAATCACACGTCAACACAAACATGAGGAATGCAAGTTGGGCCAAACAAAAATTCACTTGAATTATAAATAGCAGGCAAAGAAAGGTATGTAGGTAGAGTAAGGCAGTTTCTATTTCACATCATCAACTCATCTGTTCAAAAAATCAACTTTTTCTGAGAAATTTTATCAGAGTTTTAGGGACTTAATTTATTGACGATCCTAGGTTGAATGTTATTCCCTGAAGGCACTTGTTTTTTATGCTTGTTTTCCAGTGAAATTCTGCCTCTAGCTTTGTGCTTGACAACTTGCATGAAGATTTTTTTTCTCGGCGCAAGCACTATTTTTTTGAAATAATCATTTTCGTCCAAAAAGGAGTGAAAAATCATGACAAGGTACTCAAGACAAAACATTCGAGGCCAGTGTTTGTATTTTCACTCGAGTTAATTGCAAACCAAATAGTTGGCCAGAACTTTTGGAAGTCCAAATCTGCAATTTGATGTAAAATTTTAACAGCCGCATCACATATTTGTCGAAAATCTTTTCGGTTCCTCAACTCATCATTTTCATCTCTAGCAAAATAGCCCAGCCAACGTGGTTATTTTAGAAATGAAAAACAATATTTTTGGGACGAAGTAGAATTTGCTCATCCCAATGGTACAAAGAATTTTGATTGAAAACGAATTTTTTTTTCTTTTTGTGAGATAAATTTCTGGTAATTTTAACGCTTGCTTGCATGAATTCCTACCTTTTATGGAACAATTGTTGAGTTTATGTTTATTACTTTACGAGATCGTAAAAAGCTCATAAGAGTGCGAATTCTTTATGCTGATTTTATTTTGTTTTCAAACAGTCTGCAGCTCATTTCTTGGTTATTTTCAGGATTGAAAAAAGTGTATTTAATGGTGGGATTAAGTGGCACAAAAACAGTCCTTCGACTTGGTTCGTTAAGGGTTCATTCTCATGCCTGAGTTTTATCATTAATCATTCGTTCACCTCAGTCTTAATTTCTTTTTTCTTGAATATTATAAACTAATAATTTAAAACAAAACTGTTGTGACTTTAATTAAGTTCTCATTGAAAATTTCGAGAATGACAACTATGTTTTTGTTATTGTTACTGCCCAAACATCAGTATCTAGTCAGTCATTCACCCTGTGGAGACAAAAAGAGCAAAAAATACATTTTGGATTCATTGAAACTCCTCCACTTTCACTAAAGTCTCACGTCATCTTCGGATAGCTCTTTTTTTGCTTGACATAATTTTTCGTCCGGTTAAAGTTATTGTTTTTCAATCTGCGGTTTGTATATTTATACCCAAAAAAGTTGTTGAAAAGTGTTTTCTTTTTTACATAAAATAATTGTCCTGTCAAAATTCAGACGGCATTTAGGGGTTTCATTAAGCAGTTTTTTAGTCTGAAACATTCTTTTCATCAAGTACACACGATGTTGCACCCTCATGTCAGAAAGGCATCAATTTTTCATACAATAGGTGGCCAAATGTTCCCATAGCTTGATATAAGGGACATGTGGTACGTGGATCTATTTCAGTCTTCTTGCTACCAAACATTTAATGTTGGGGCCTGTAGATAATTCATATTGAGAAAAAGAGTTGAGAAACTACCTATCTCTTAATATTCCCCATTATCGTCTCGAACCATCAATTTGTGGGAGGTCTATGTAGGTGAAAAGACCATTAAGGAGTCGAGTCAATTGAAAAATCTGCTATACCCATTCATGACGACGACCCCTTTTCTAAAGGTTCATTCGTGCCCAATACTTCTCGTTAACACTTTTATTCAAAGTGAATTTTATTTTTCGATGCAATATTTTAAAATGATGCTTGTAAACGAGAGGAAAATAAAAATTCTGAACGCAAAAGCATTCTGATGTGAGGTTTTATTGAAATTCTATGCTTCACTTCAAAATTTACCTATGAAGGGGGTCCAGGGCACCTGATTAAGAACTATGATCTGATGCCATGATTTTTCACCCAGGAAAAAAATGAATTAGCAAAGCACACTCAATCTGGCTTAAAGTAATCTGTAGTGACAATAAGGCATAGAATTATGTCTGTGTCTATAGCAGGATTCTTACAAAGGCATTGATTGTGCATCAACAGCGGTGGAGTCTTTACTGCACCAGATAATTACCTTGAAATAGGCAGATTAAGGACAAAAGCAACAGCGTAGTTCCCCAATTACCTTTGTTCCATACTGTTTTTATAACACATAGGGCTGTGGTAGCAATTGGAGCAAAAAATGAGCTAATGGCTTGTTACCTTTTTATTCAGGCAGTACTTCAAAATAAAATGCATTGTTAAGAATGAATTCAGGCCAAACTTTGTGATTGGGGCTTGGCTTCTTATGAGAAAAAGAGGTCTGAGCTTGATAGGGATCTATGACCGGACAAGCTCAATCCAATGTCAATTTTAAAGCTACCTTTAGTAAGTGGGTCTACAGGCAGGCTCTGCTTTAAATGGGTGACTTTTCCCTGTAATTTCTTGTGTGATATATTGATATTAATATGGTGTACTTTAGCCAGAGTTAATGAATTACTCTTGATAAGCAAAATAATTGTTGGCATGGCCAGGGATTGAACCCGCAGACTCTGATCACAGGTTTCAGTCCAGTCCCTTTTACCAATTGGCCATGTCAAATCTATCTAGAGTTTTCAGTTTTAACGAAAATCAGGTAATATTTAAAAAAAGTAGCCTTTGTTGATATGTTTTAAGTTTATTTTGCTGCAAGGTATTTTCAAATTAAAATCAAAATGAAATGCTACCAAACACTTGATTATTAGTTTTGATAAATTGAAAATGGTTCAAACTGGCTGTCCATTCTTCCTTTTGCCACTTTATGCTGTCCAGATCTCATCGAGTTAATTAAGTTAAGAATGTTGCAACTTTCTGAAAGCTTTTTCAAGGAACTCGTTCTACTTTTGAGTGTCAAAATTGAGACACTTCAAGCCGTCCCATCTCATTCGGCGTTGATTTCCTGCCTTCTTCTAGAATAAGAATAAAGCAATTATGCGTTCAGTGCACTTTTGCAAAAGCTCCAACCAGTTTGACCTGTCAAAAGCATAAAAGTCAATCTAGTTTTTGAGCAAAAGCTCTCAGTATCTTGGATTTTTCCAATTCTGAACGTTTTGAGTTTTCTTGTAAATTGGTACCTTTTCCCATTAATCTACTTTTCTTTGACATATTCAAGATTTTCGTCAGATTTTGTAAAACACCGAGGGCGTACTTAGAAATGCATTTGAAAATGAGATAGTCGTCTGTCGACAGCCTTGGGCCATTGAATTGCTTCCAAAAAAGTCCAAGATGCTGCCAGCTATTGGCTACCTTTAAGAAATTAACACTTTTAAGAGGCTATTTTATCACTGCCAGTCAGACTGAGTAGAGAAAGAGCAAGGCTTTGGGAAATTTATCGACTCATAAACAAGTCTTTCAAGAATGGGTCGAGTCTTTCAAAAATAACCGAACCTTTAAGACCAAATAGTTATTTCATACTATTCGTATAGTCAAAATAATCAAATTAATTTTTAAACATCATAATTGAAATGTTCCTTTGAGCTGCTTGTTTTTCTGGAAATTGCTTTCAAGTTCTTATCATTCTATGTAGGATAAGCTTTTTATTTTGAACGTGCATCATCGTGACGAAGCTGTGAAACAACTAACAACCAGTTTTGGCAAGTAGTCCCCAAAACACCATCTACTTTATGTCAGATAGTTTCCCTAAGAAATGACCATCATTTTTCAGGCTATCAAGCAAGATTTACAGCCCACTAAATCTTGCGTCAATAAAGTAAAATAGCAAGGGTTTTTGTGCGCCAACCAAGTTGAACGTCATGGAAATGAATTTTATGGACATTATATAAATATTTTTTTGCAAAAAGTGGGAACCCCCCTATAGACATGGTTTGGTTAGAGAAGGTCCTAGCATGACACAGGGCATTAAATTTGAGCAAAGCCATAACTTTTTTCAAATATAGACGTCGATAAAGCGATTTGCTAAAAATTCGATATCCAATGGAGGCAAAATAAAAAACTGAGCCATAGGTAAAAGATGGCTCGCTCAAAAAAGATTTCTCTTTTGTGGGTACATCACTTTTTTATTTGAAATAGTGGAGAAGTTTCAATTTTTTGTTTTTTTGACTCAACTTGAGTAAATGTAGTTTCCAAATGGTTACCTAGTTGATAAAGTTTGACCTATTAAAGGGAGTTCTAGATTGATATGGTGGGCAATTTGGCGATTTTCTTGGCAAAATTTTGGATATTTATTTGAAAAACTACTTTTTAGAATTTCTTTATGCATTTTGTAGAATAACTATACAAAATTAGGGCATTTTTACAGCCTTAGTCTTTATAATTTTTCATCAAGAGTGAGCATTTTTATTTTGCAAAATTCTCTGTTTCAGTTGAAAAATAAATAAAAAAGCAGGAAAAGTTATGCTTAATGGTAGGCTTATCTTCCAAGAAGACAATTTTTGAGGGATAAAAAAGCTCTTTATTATACGGCCTCTTGTAGATTGTTTAAACAAGATGATAACTCAGCAAGAAAAAGCCATGTCACTCCTCAGTTATTTTATTTGCAAAAACTGCTTTATTCATTGTTTGATCAATACCGTAAAGAATAAAATCCATGTCATCATTGAAGTTCTTTTTTGCAAAGAAAGAGAGAGAGAGAGAGAGAGAGAGAAAAGCTTTATAAAAACATTATTTT
>Ga0194133_10006189_pt1 | contig 14853 bp, 26 predicted proteins | sample TA2KigOf40mmetaG_FD_155448 | JGI IMG/M metagenome (GOLD analysis project Ga0194133, IMG submission 155448) | Freshwater microbial communities from Lake Tanganyika, Tanzania - TA2015055 Kigoma Offshore 40m | ecosystem: Environmental > Aquatic > Freshwater > Lake | place: Tanzania: Lake...
TGAATATGATTAAACACTGTTTTCTTTTTCGTATTTCTCTACAGCGATCAAGAAGTCCTTGACCAAACTTGAGCGAACGATATCCTCTGTAGTAAATTCAATATTTGTAAATGCATTCATCATCTTCGCAATCTCATGAAACTTTTTCATACCAGACTTGTCTTTGCTATTGCGATACAAGTCTGTCTGCTTATAGTCTCCGCAAAAGATAATCTTCGAACGATAGCCCACTCGAGTCATTATAGTCGATAACTCTTCCCAGGTCAAGTTCTGACATTCATCTACAAGAATAACGGCATCGTCGAAAGACATACCACGAATGAAACTTGTAGAGATGAACTCAATCCGATTGCATTCCTTCAATGCATCATACGCATCGCGGCGACCGAAGAGTGTATGACAAATTTGCATATACGGCTGTTCGTAGAGGCTCATCTTTTCCTCTACGGATCCTGGAGTAAATCCAAGATCTCGTGATTGAACAGCGGAGCGAACAATAACCACACGATGAAAGGATGACGATCGATCAAGAACTTCTTCAATTGCTTTGTATAGTGCAATAAATGTCTTTCCAGTTCCTGCTGAACCGCAAAGCATTGTGAAGTAATCGCCACCTCTGTACGCTTCAAAGAACTTTGACTGATTCGCAGTCAGTGGCTCGAACTTCTTTAACTCTGTTGCTTTGATGCGCGGTGGTTTCTTTTCAATCGGCTCAGAGAAAATAACATCAGTGCTTTCGTTTCTTTTTTTAGACACAAGGTCGTCCTATTTTGGTTGAAGTACATTATGTTTCTTGAGAACTCTATCAGTTGAAACACGTTTATTGTCTTTCTTTAGAACCTTATCAGCGAGTGGACTTCGAGGATTTTGTTCAGCAATCTTCGACATCACTTCTTTCCAAGTGTTGTCAGTTTTTTTGCCAGCAAAGTCTCCTGTGCCTGTGTAACTAAACAAAGGCGCATCACCGATGTATCTTTCGAGATGAGGATTTTTCTTTTTGAACTCATCATAGGCAGACATCGTCATGACATGCTCTTCGAGTTTCTTTGTTTTCTTATTGATAAATTCGTATGTCGGCATAATTCACCCAGTATATCGTTTTGATTTCCCATCTGGCTTTACTTGATTTGCGATAAATCGAATATTTGGGAATTCATCTTGTAAAGACAAAAAATGATTTAGATTCTCTTCACTATCATCATGAAGACTTACATGAGAGAAATTTCCATTACTTAATTGCTGACGAATGATATCAGTCTTTTTCTGCGCCACTGTACCTTCGCCTTTTATATTTCCTGCTCGATGCACATGAATGTTATCGATGTCGACGTTCTGTTTTCTAAAGGCATCTAAGAAACGATCTTTGTCATCGAAATCAGCACGTGCAGTATTGATGATTACTCGCCCACCAGTTTCTTTTGCACGATCATGCAGTCGTCGCATTTTTTCTAACATGCGTTTGATGGGCTCTGATTCAGTATCAAACTTCTCTGCAGAGCGAAATTCAGAATAATCGTACTCATGACCTTCAGGCAAGGTATGAGTATTGTATTCAGCATTTGAAAGAGTGTCGACTACTTGCCCGTCTTTCATCACACGCACTTTTGCTGTTGTGCGAAACAACGTATCATCCACATCAAAAACGTGGAGACCCGAACCAATATTACGCTGCTCTTGTATAAAAGACATGAAATCTAGCATATCTTATTTATACCAAGGAGGAACCTCTCGATTCTTCCAAGTTGCGAATCGCTTCTTGTAGACTTGATAATAATTTTGATATGCTTGAATGCTATCTCCAGGAACCTTTACATCCTCGGGCATCGCTTGAGGTGGTTCAGCAAATATACCATTCCGCACAATGTTATTCGGAGCAAAACTTAGATTCTGAATTACAAGAGAGGTCTTGTGCTGTTTGTCAGTCGTGCCACCGTAACGATGACGATACTCCTGACAAAGTTCAGAGGCAAGATTCCAGAGCCACTGATAGTGTGAAAGATCTTTGCGAACCCAAACTGCTGAAGGATGATTCCAACTTACAGCATGATAGACTTGGTCCTCGCGATGATCGTCCAACTTCCATCGATGAATCTTGCGACCATTCTTACTCTTGTTGAAATACTGAGTGCCGTCAAGAAGTCGATGTGCTGTTGAGAGCAATTGCGCATACTCAACAATCATCTTTACGACATGCTTGTCGCAATGCTCTCGTGCGCAGATCTTTGTGTCGTAATGCAAATAAAAGATGTTCATATTATGCTTCGTGATGTGTGATTAGACCTTGAGTCTGATAGTTGATAGTTCTATCTTTGCCATCCCAATATTCAACGATTGCTTCTTTCGCAAAATCTAAAGAGATGTATTGCCCAAGAATCAATTCTTCAATTGCTGATACTGGAATCTTCGCGCCCCAGATAGATGTGTATGCAAGATTGTACACCTGACCGATTATCAAACCATTGTGTGCTTGATAATAGTATTGTACACCCTTGTCAATGTCACGCCATTCACGACGCATTAGTTTAATCTACTAATTTTCGCGACTTCGGAAAAGGATTTGATGTGATTGCGATTATCTGAAATAGAGTCGATCATCAAATTATACTCTTCCGCATCCAGGGTTGTCTTATAGATCATGAATGCAAGTTTGGTCATGATCGCAGCACATGCATAAGGACTGTATCCTTCATCTGTGAACTTACTTGTCAGACTAGCAAAAGAAATTTCCATTGCCATCAATTCTTCATCTGTGGTTTTAATCGTTGACATTATTCACCTGTGAAAAAAAAGAGGGACCGAAGTCCCTCTTTCGTGAGCGTGTCTTACTCTGAATACGATTCAGAGAGACCAAGTTCAGCCTTCAGAGACTCAAGATCGGAATCACCGATCTCCTCAACCTCTAAAGTCGGAACATCATCAACGACAGCCTTAGTCTTGCGACCGACAGTGGTTTTGGTCTTGAAAACCGCAACCTTCGGTGCCTTCGGTGCCTTCACTGCCTTAGTCTTACCAATCATCTTGCTCGCAATTGCTGCGGCATTATGAAGTTGATAGGACTCAACCTTGCGACCATCACGAATAGTCTCGATATTAGCATTGCAGTCACGCTTCAATGCACAAATCAAAACCATCGCGGTCACAGGCTTGCAGCCCAAACGCTTTACGAGAGTCTCAAATCGGAACGGTTTGCCGTCCTTGAGCATCTCATACACCTCGATCATCTTACGAGTCGGATTAGCCATAACAAATTACTCCTAACAATTAACAACGGACAATAACAATTATACTACCAACAATGGCAAAAGTAAACCACCAAGAATTAGGCATTCGAGATTCGAATGTACTCAGCCTGTTCTCGCACGAGCCACTCGCGCAAACGAGTCCATCGTGTTCTTTTGCCATCTGCCAAACTCTTGCGAGCCAGCACACCATCAACACGAGCGATCGCATCATCATGCTTCACCGCACCAGTTGAAACCAGAGCCTTGATGTCGCTGACACTTGCCAGCGTGAGATTCACAGTAGTCATTAGACCTCCACCAGACCAAGAGTCTTATTCAGTTCAGCAATTTGCTCAGGAGTATACACGACTCCAACGCTCGCCTTTCGATAGTTTTTACGAGTCTGCTTTGGGCTCAGAGCCTTCATTCGCATATTCGCAAGTTTTGTTTCGAGCACAGCAATACGCTCCGCACGTTTCTGAATACGAGCAGCCTTACGCTTCTCTCGCTCAGCAGCACGAGCAGAACGATTCAACGCTCTTTCAGCAGCCGCAGCAAGGCGAAAATTCGCAACCTTCACTCGCAGTTCCTTTACACGCTCAAGAGTGTCCTTGAGTTCTTGACGCGCATTGACCAGCGCGACTTGGCTTTGATTACTATTCATCATACAATTATTATCCTATATTTCACTACAAAAGACAAGGAGAAAAAACCCTTATCAATCAACAACTTACGCTGCCGCCTTGATTTTGAGAGCAGCGAGTTTTGCTTCCATCTTCGCAATTCGAGCATGCATGCTCTCGGCTTGCTTCCGAGCACGCAACGCACGATTATCCTGCTTCACGAGTCGCGCAAACTTGCGCTCATCGGCGAGGACTTCCTGATGCATCTTGATATTCAGACGCGCCTGATTCATTGCGCGGCGAATCTTAAAAAGATCCTCGCGCAAACCTTTTATTACGTCGCGCTCGACCGAAATCATTTCACGACGTTGCTTCATTGTTAAACTCATACAATTTTACCCTACTTCACTGGGCGAGATTAATTTCTCACCTTATACAATCATTATACTACAAAACAATGCCAAGAACAATAGTAAAAACTCGAATAAAATCAACAACTTACGACACTCTCTCTCGCCGAGGAGAGAGGCTGGAGAGGAGGGTTGTTTTAGGGATTCCCGAGGGTAGGGATAGGGAGAGAGATCTCTCGAGTCGACTCTAGAGGAAGACTTGCTGAAATTTCTGCATTATTTCAGTCGGAGAGAAAGGCTGTACGATCGATCGAAAGTCTTGCTTGGGTTGATCACGGAAATTAACGATCAGATCATAGAGAGTGTTTTCGCTATAAACCGTCTGAAACGATGAAAGCATATTCACGTGATTGCCATCGAATCCACCCTCCCAAGTCAGCACTGGTTTGTTATGAAATAGAAACTCGCAAATTGACAATCCAAACGACTCGCCTAAATTTCTTGCGTGTAACATCGCGTCACATGCATGAATAAAATTTGAAGTCATACTACGATCAAACACGGGATTGATATGAATAACATTCGAGTGATTCATAAACTTTTCTGTGTTTAAAAATAAGAAAACAATATCATCGCGTTCTTGTAATATTCTTTGTATTGTTTGTTTAACAAATGGTAAGTCAAATGTATTGTATCCACCATGGCGACCAAATACTAATTTGTTTTTTGGAATGCCAATGACCTCACGCAAATCGATATTCGAATCTGGTAAATCTACAATGTATGGCACAAAGGGATAAACTGGTGCATTGTATCTCTTCGCAATGTTTTCAGAAAGCCACTGTGAGATATAAGCATACACATCACCATGTGGATCGTGATATTGAAAGACGCTGTGAACACAAAATTTTGTTGTGTTTACAATTGGAATGCGAACACCTTGTAGATCTATTTTATGACCAGCACGTTGACTGTAGCATACGTCATATTTCGACGCAATCTCATTTAATTGTTGTTCAGAAGTATATTCTAAAACTTCAAATTCTTTCTTAAACTTATTAACTACATTCAGAACAGATCCCGTGTCAACACCAACAACAGGAACTGCAGAGTTATATACAATTACACTTTGATTGCCAAGAATACTCTGATTGTATCTTGCATAATCGTAGACTGAATTGGTAGTGCCACGATAGTTTAATTGTTCACAATGAAAAAGGACTTTCATATATCAAGTCGATACGAAATCTTCCACTGTTGTTCGACTGATGACTTGATTAGATGGCGTTCGGTTTCGCCAAAGTTGCGAGCATACACAGTTTTGCCACCGTCTGGGCTTTCATAAATTTTCGGAGGCACAGCACCATATTCTGAATGTGAGGTTCCGAATCCTACAGGTTGAATGGGAAATTCACTATCATAAAAAAGATCTAACTGTTTCATACATACTCCTTAAATTGGTAGCGGAGCCAGGAGTTGCACCTGGAATTGAGGATTATGAGTCCTCTGTGATGCTGTTTCACTACCCCGCAGTATTAAATCGTAAATGTCTTCTCATGTCCAACACGAACATTTGGATTTACCCAAAGTTCAAAACCAGCCGCTCGAGCATCTAAGCAAAAGCCGACATCCTCGCTTGACATCTCTGTAATCGTTTCGTTAATCTTTATTTCTCTGGGGGCGAACCAAGGATATGGAAGTTTCTCAAAAACACCATTCTTAATTAACACCCAACCAAATCCAATATAGTCAGCAACGAATGGGTTCTTCTTAATTTCAAAGTCCTTCACGCGAAGGAATTGAAAGAATCCGTTGCTCAGAAAGTATTTAGTATTCATTTTCTCAACCACTGGAGTAAAGAAATTCCCTTTTGAATCTCCAGGTTGAGCATACCAGCCAGAGGCGATATCTTTATTCATTTCATACAATGCAAAGAAATCTTGCGTCTTAAATTGAATATCTGAATCAATCCACATCATGTAATCGTATTCTAATCCACCAAATGGTTTTTGATTCTTACCACGCATTAAATCTGCGCCAGCAACCATACATCTTGCAGCATTCACCATGCTTGAATACTTTTGACTAATTCGAACGATTGCGCCCATCTCACGCAATGCCATAATCAATTCAGTAAACGAGCAAAGAAAGTTACCAGAATATTCACGCCCTGGCAAACACATTACAATTGTTTTGTCTTTAATCTCTATCACCTAAATCATCTATGCTGCTTTTCGCCAGACTCGACTATGTTTCGGGATGCTGGCTTTTAAGTATTCCATTTGATCAGCAAGCACTCGACGATTTTTTAGAAGGATTCTTTCATGAACTGTCGGTGCATATGGAACATACAGAAGATGCATCTTTGATTCCTCTGGTGTTCGATTTCCTTTCTTATGATTGCAAGTGCGACAAGAAGTAACACAATTGGTCCACTGATTCGTGCCGCCACGCGATTTTGGAATTACATGGTCGATGGTAAGTTGACTTGAAATAAACTCATCACCACAATATGCACAGATATGCCAATCGCGTGCATACAGCGTTGAGCGATCCGCAAATACTGTCGTTTGATTGTAAAATTTGTCACCAAGCAATGGACCTGAAACGCCAATGATGCAGGAGATATCGATGCGTGATTGCTCGCCATGCTGATTGTGTCCACCGAGCATGGTTTTAATTTTTTCTCCCAATTCCCAGAGAACTTTATCCTTAGCATAATAACACGTTGCTAGTTCAAAGTTCACCCAGTCTTTGGGCATGCCGCCTTTATCTACAACTAATACTAAACTCATAATGATTTATTTATTCTCTACAACTTGAATCTTTTCAAATAAGTGTCCGCCTCGAAGATCATCATTTATATAAGTTGCTTCGGTGAGGAGCCATAATGTGGATTCATTTTCATCCGCAAAGTGCAATAATGCTGCAGTATCTTTTGGAAAGCAAGAACCGCCGAATCCATATTGGCCATCTGGTCCAGGAACTCTCCAATGTGTATGCCCGAGTCGTTTATCCAACACTGCAACCTCTGCAATGCGACCATATTCTACATCGACGCGATCGCAAAGTTTCTTAAATTCATTTGCAAAAATGACTTTCGTTGCAAGAAAACTATTCGCAAGATATTTAAACACTTCTGCTTCTTTAGTGGTGCGTTGAATCACATGCGAACGAGAGTCGACCTTCGAATTGAATTCGTAGTAAATTTGTGCCATGATCGTTCCGAGTCCAGTGTCGTCAGATCCCAAAATAATCAATGGTTGATGGCGAAAGTCATTGTATGCATTTGCTTCAGTGAGGAATTCAGGATTGAATCCAATCACCATTCGATGTAATTGCGCGAGGCGTTCAGTTGTTCCTGGAGTTACAGTTGACTTGATTACAACATATTTGCGGCGATCGATTTTTGCGATATCATCAATTACATTCTCAACGATACTTGTATCACACTCACCACTCTCTTTCATTGGAGTTGGAACACAAACAAAGATAATTTCCGACCAATTTACGAATGATTCGAATGATTCATGTCCACGTTTACTTTCATCGATGTCCCATGTTGAAACATTGAAGCAATCTTTAAAATTGTCAAACATTGCGCCACCAACAAAACCGCGACCAACAATACCAATATTATAACTCATAACACTCTCCATCTTGGTGCCCAGAAGAGGACTTGAACCTCCATGCCTTTCGGCAGTGGCTTCTAAGACCACCGTGTATACCATTCCACCATCTGGGCTCATTATTTGGCGGAAGAGGTGAGATTCGAACTCACGGTCCCCGTTAAGAGACGACAGTTTTCAAGACTGTAGCAATCAACCACTCTGCCACCCTTCCCGATTTACTCTATTATATTCTTTTTTAACATATGAGTCAAGTGCTTGCAAAATTTTAAAGATTCTAAAATTTTGATTGTCTTTTGCTTCGATCATACACTCAATGCTATAATTGTTTAAATGCGCAATCATGAGTGAATGCCCAATTTGTTTTTTACGAATACCCTCGAGTAATTTGCGATATTTATCTGCAAAAGCACACACATTTTCATTATGTGGTATTCCGCTTGATGATGCTCCTTTATTTTCCAAAGCATCACAGAGCATATCTACATATGATTGCAAATCTTCAAATCTCAATTTATTTTCTTTCATATAATTGGAGCGGGATGCGAGAATCGAACTCGCGCGTGAACCTTGGCAAGGTTCCAGGCTACCATTACATCAATCCCGCTAAGTTTGTCGTATATTGAATGCAATTGAAATTCTAGGCTCATCACTCATATTAGGCATGACTGAATGATAAATCCAAGCAGGAAACAAAAGAATCATACCATTCTTAGGTCTGTAAGTAACTTCTCTAAAAAATAAATTTGAAGCATTATTTGAAATATCTGGATAGTGATTCTGCGCAGATTCATTGTGGAAAACAATATTACCAGACTCATCATTCGTAGATATGTACAATACACCAGAAAAAACAGATAGCGGATGTACATGTTTGTTGTTATGATGACCTCTGTAATTAACGTTTAGCCAACAATTATCTAAATCGAGTTTACAATTTGGACCAATAAATTTAGAAAATTCTTGAATTTTTTGACTAAGTATATCTCTTACAGGATTGAATTCATCATATTGATTTACATATTGGTTTATATCAAAATTGTCACTTTGCCACCCGCCAACATTACTTAATTTTCTGCTGGGTTGCGTTTGTGAAATACTGATGCATCTTTTCGCTACACTGTCAAAATTAAAAATAGTGTAGTCATACCAAATTGGAGTTGCAAACCATTTTTCTAGTTGCATAATTTAAGTAAAAAAATATTTAGTGGCGCGAGTGGCAGGATTCGAACCTGCGACCCACAGCTTAGAAGGCTGTTGTTCTATCCTCTGAACTACACCCGCACAATTCACTTGAAGCACCAAAAATGGAGCGGGATGAGAGAATCGAACTCTCGACCGAAGATTGGAAATCTGCTGTTTTACCATTAAACTAATCCCGCATTCTGGTGCGACTGGTCGGACTTGAACCGACATGGCTAACGCCGACAGATTTTAAGTCTGTTGTGTATACCGATTCCACCACAGTCGCGAAATTTACTCTAACGACTCTTTGATGGATTGGTAAACTTCGTATTGTTTCTCTGAAATAACTTCCCAAATGTTTTCATTCCACAAATCCCAGTATTGATCGCTCTCAGTTTCTTCATTGAGTTCACTGAGTTCAGGAACGGCTTCTTTCATTGCTTCTGAGATTTCTTCATCATCCCATTCACAACCGTCGTACAATCCATCTTTGTTGATGAACCAGCAACCAAAGAAGTTGGGCATTTCATCTTCATAAGTTACATAAGCAAGAACGTCAGGATCAACTTGCGCAATTTGTTCAACTAACCAGATTAGTCCATTTTGCGGATATGACCAAGCTGATGTGGTTTGAAAGCAATCTTCATCGCGTTCTTCGAAGTAACACCACTTTGGTCCTACGTTATCGCAGTTCCAATCGTACTTGTCAGTGACTTCTTTGTCAAGACCCCACATGTCACTGAACCATTCATAGTTTTTATCAGTGCGAATGCGAGAGTACAGTTCTTGCAATTTCGCAAGACCTGCTTCATTAATCTTTTCAAATCGAACATGAGTGTTTACATGATTTGCCATAATTTACCTCACGCAGGAACTGCGTATTCAGTCATCAAAAGTTTTCCATACTGTGCTTTTAAAAATTGATAGGCTTCAAATGGATTAGACGCTTGAACATAAACCCAACCAAAACCAGAACCTGGTTCGTCTTTATAACGACACATGCACTTATAAGTTCTGACTTCCATGCTTCCTCCAAAATGGTCGGAGTAGAGAGATTTGAACTCCCGACATCTTGCTCCCAAAGCAAGCGGTCTACCAGGCTGACCTATACTCCGATTTTTATATCTTACTATATCTATAAACGAAAGTAAAATGGTGGGACCACTTGGATTTGAACCAAGAATCAACGAATTATGAGTTCGCTGCATTGACCGTTATGCTATAGTCCCTGACGAATCTTGGTCGCGCTAATGGCTTCGATTTCTGGCGGCAGATCAATCTTACTCACTGTCCAACCAACGTCACGACCATAAACAACATCAACAATATTTGGCAGAGGAACAATCTCATACTTGCCGCGATACTCGCGAAGTGCTTCGTGGATTTTATTCTCCACCATCCCAGTAGTAAATGGATTATTCGCACTCTGTGGCATATCACGAATCGCAATGCAAACCTGACCATGTTTCTCGAGTGCCTTCACAAATAGTGCCTTGTGACCAGCATGAAATGGCTGATAGCGACCAATCATCAATGCAGTTGGTTTCGTATGATCAAATTCTAAATCCACAATTATATTGTAAAGATCGATTACAGTTTGATCGGCTTCTTCATATGATTCAACATCCCAAACTAAAAGATGCTGCGGCTTCTCAAACATTGCAGTTGTGTCTTCAAAATTACGAACTGGGGCGCACTTCATATACACTGAGAAGTCAGGATCAATAATATCGCGATACTCTTGCTTCGGACACACGAAATCAAGAATGGCATACTTACCTTCTTGATGTGCATTCAATGCGGCATTGCGCATGCGCTCTGCCTGACGACGACGACCTTCGTCTGAAAAGTCCCAATCGTTATATGTTTTGCGAAACTCATCACCATTGAAATGAATCGCTCGATCTCCGAAGAGATCTTTGAGTTTTTTTGCGAATGTGGTTTTACCAGAACCTGGTAATCCAAATACTAATATTGTCTTCATACACTTATTTCAACACCCATTTACACCCATTATGTAATCTTGATCCAATGTCGATCTTGATTTGCAGTGACATCATTCATTGAAATTGGAAAACTTATGCTGAATCTTTTTGTTTTACTAGTTGCCCGATGATAAGTATTCATCGGAACAAACACCGCATCACCAGATTGCAATACAACATCTATAATAGGTTCTTCGTTTAGAAACTGTACGATCCGATCACCAATAATATTGTCATCCCATATTTGAAATTGCGTTTCACCTTCCATCTGCACAATTAAATTATGTGAACCATCCCAGTGAATTCCAAATCCAGAACTATCGTTTTCACTGATGTTAAAATATATGTGTGCATCTGCAGAACCACGTGGAAAAATACTCTCTAGTTGTTCACAAACTGCATTTATTTTTTTATTTGCGCGTGACGCATCTTGCAAATAACAATGATTCTGGCGTATCTCTGCATCTAAGAGAGATGGCGGATATGTGTTTACATCAGTTAACCAACTCTGAAGTTCCCACGTGTATTTCTTTTGATTGATCATTTTACAACGATCATCATTTACAAATGGTCTGAGATTGAGAAGATTTTCTAGTTCCTGCCATGTAAAAAGTTTTTCAAATGCATTTTTAAAAAATGCAGGTTTGATTAATTTGATCTCATCAATCACATCACTTTGAATATACATTTAATTTCTCTCATATTAGTTCTGCTACAAACTCTTGTAATAATTTATGATGCTCTTCTCAGATGGTCACTGGATCAGGGAGTATAGGTACACGTTCAATCTCTGGCGCTTTTTCATTTTGTATGTTTTCTTCGAGCCATACAACACTTACAGTCGACTGACCATTGTGCTCCGTGAATCGATAGCAACCCTTGCGAATTACCATACCATCAACAACTGCATAGACAAACTGACCTGAATGTTTTTGTGGGCAATCAGCTTTGAGAAAAATCATTCCCTCATTTCGCTGTTCGCCCTCCTGAACATGAACAATATCGGATTGTGGAATATCCATTAACATATTTAGCACCTCTTAGATGGCGACTCGGATGGGACTTGAACCCACGACCTCATGCGTGACAGGCATGTGAACTAACCAACTGTTCTACCGAGCCATGATTGGTGGGACAAGATGGATTCGAACCATCGACCTCAGTCTTATCAGGACTGTGCGCTAACCAACTGTGCCATTGTCCCGAAATGGAGTTGCGGACTGGACTCGCACCAGCATAAAAGAGTTTTGCAGACTCTTGCATAACTTTTCTGCCACCGCAACATGGTAGCAACGGTCAGACTCGAACTGACGATAAATTCCGTATGAAGGAAGTGCATTTGCCACTATGCTACGTTGCTGCTATTCTTTATCTAAATTTAATTTAGAATATTTTCCAGTTTGTCTGATAACACGCACTTGACTTGGATGTGTAATCATATAACTTGTTGAACCTTTATCTTCTCTCGCATTCTTGTATGATACAGTTTGAATGTCATTCTCACGCAATGCTTTGACAACATGTTGATTAGTTAATTCATCGCCAAGTTTTTCATGCTCGTTTCTTTGAGAGTCAGTTATATGACCTGCTCTGTGCAATGCATAACTGATGGTTTGTGGATTATGATCTTCACCATCATCTTCTATTTCGGCAATATTTCCAAGTTTAATTTTAGCAGCATAATGATAGATTTTGGAAGGATCGAGATCATACGGCTCACCTTCTTCATCAAAATATTCATCACGTGTTTTGATAATTTCTCTTGCAGCCTGTCTCGTCCCAAAATGACTCAATGGTTTAAATTTCTTAAACTTAAATGGTGACAAATGATGTACAATCTCGCTCTCATCTTCTTGAGCATCGCGTGTGGATTCATCTAGATATTGTAGAAAAGATAGCATCTTGTACTCCGTTTTAATATTTATTAAACGAAAACAATTTAAATGGCGACTCGGATGGGACTTGAACCCACGACCTCATGCGTGACAGGCATGTGAACTAACCAACTGTTCTACCGAGCCATATTTGGCGGAGACGGTTGGATTTGAACCAACGGTCAGGATTACTCCCGACGACAAGTTAGCAACCTGCTGCTTTAGACCACTCAGCCACGTCTCCGTAAACTTGGTGGGAAAGGAAGGATTCGAACCTACTCAGCCGATGGCGCCAGATTTACAGTCTGGTGTGACTCTCCAACTTCACCGCTTGCCCACATTTAATTGGTTGAGGGACATGGATTCGAACCACGATAAGCAGGATCAAAACCTGCTGTCCTACCTTTAGACGATCCCTCAAAAAAAGTGCAGGATGAGATAGTTGGGTTTGCTCACTCTAGGCGTCCGATGGAGGCAATACATTACTGCTTGCCACATCCTGCGAAATTGGTGCGCGATGAGAGGGTCGAACTCCCGACATTCGCCGTGTAAAGGCGACACTCTACCACTGAGTTAATCGCGCAGATGCTTCTCCCTGCTGGTGGTCGCTTTATCCACTTCACAACACAGGGAGATTTTCGTATTGCCAACGACCGTTCGGTTAGACGGCAGTATTTCTACTGGGCTTCATTGACTCATCTGCGTTGCCGCAGTAAGGTGTTGCCAAACCACCCATGCTTGTCACAGCATTTCTTTATCGTCTGGGTCAGACTAGCCACTAACAATGGCGCGTTTGGTGGAGGATGAGAGAATCGAACTCTCAACTCTGCGATGCAAACGCAGCGTGTTCCCATTAGCACTAATCCCCCAAAAAGGCGTGGGCTATCGTTCACATTTTTTGCTACTAGATTATTCTCAGTCATACCCCCACGCAGCATGACCCAGACTGTTAGACCTCATAGACCGTCATAGCGATACCCATACAGACAAACTCTCTCGCTATCGCAATGTTTTCGGAGCAGTGACGCTCGCCTAATTAATTTGCCCTATAAACATTGTAAAGGTCGGGCATAAAATGGCTGGCATGGGTGGGATCGAACCACCGACAGGCTGATTAACAGTCAGCTGATCTACCGCTGATCTACATGCCAATAAAATGGTAGGACCAGAGGGAATCGAACCCTCGTCGAAGGATTAAAAGTCCTATGCTAGACCTTCCAGCTATGGTCCCAAAAATATGGTGAACCCAAGGGAATTCGAATCCCTATTGCAGCCGTGAAAGGGCTGAGTCCTAACCGTTAGACGATGGGTCCATAAATTGGTGCCTCAGAAGAGATTCGAACTCCCAACCTGCGGTTTACAAAACCGCTGCACTACCGTTGTGCTACCGAGGCAATGGTGATACTCTGCCCCTGACCCCGCAGAATATCGATGACCTCCCGCGCAAGACTATGCACTTTAAGGTCTTACCCAACAATCACATAATTTTAAAAAGCAAGAGCAATCGCTGTGGACGCTCCATCATTCAATCATTATACTATACAAGATTGATTAAGTAAATGTAAAAAAATCGTTGTAAAACAAAAACTTAGAAAGATCGCTGTTTTCGATGCGGGAGGGGGAATTCATATGCATCTTGGGATCATAATCCTACCAAAAGAATGTTTGGGCGTCGCGAATCACGCAAGAATTCTCAATAATTATATAGTACAATTTATAAAAACTCAAATCTCTCGAATTGCTTTTATGCTTACATAACACATAAACAAAACGAAACCTGTCGCAATCCAACCTACGATTGTTCCACGATTGTGCACTCCAATCCATGCAACATAAATCAACAATATAGCATCGAGTATCAACGATAAAATTACATTACGCATATTCAGAGATCCGATCGAGACGCTTCATTGGAAAAGCACACTTGCCTTGCTTACGCATCTTCGATTGATAGTCTGTTGTACAATCAAAACAGATGTCAAGATC
>Ga0194133_10006190_pt1 | contig 14847 bp, 11 predicted proteins | sample TA2KigOf40mmetaG_FD_155448 | JGI IMG/M metagenome (GOLD analysis project Ga0194133, IMG submission 155448) | Freshwater microbial communities from Lake Tanganyika, Tanzania - TA2015055 Kigoma Offshore 40m | ecosystem: Environmental > Aquatic > Freshwater > Lake | place: Tanzania: Lake...
TCTTCTGCTCTTCTTCAAGCACGCATCAGTTACTCGATCGGGGCGGACCTAAGCGTCAAACTGTATGAGCGTACGCTGTACCAGCCATATCTCGTACATATTTCTAGAAATAGCAGTAGCGTGATTGCTGGTGTTTCAGTCAAGGCTAACGAGTTAATTGTCAGCTTACTTTATCCCGTGACAATCCTCGTGAGTTCATTTTTGATGTTGTCGTTGGCGCTGGCTGCACTTGTCATCGCGGAACCTGTTATCACACTCGGAACCGTTTTATTTGTGTCGTTGACTTATTTGAGCATGTCGGTCGTGGTCAAGAGTCGGCTGGGTACGTTAAGTCGAACAATCGCAGTTAGCACATCGGATGTTGTTCGGTTGGTTCAAGAGGGCCTCGGGGGCATCCGAGATATCTTGCTTGACGGAACACAGCACGAGTTTGTCGCTAGTTACCGACGTGCTGAGATCGCGTTGAGAGCCTCACGTGCTTCCCTGCAAGTCATCAGTGGGGCTCCACGATTTTTCATAGAGACGGCAGGGACTCTTCTAATCGTCGGCTTTGCGCTAAACCTTGCATTGGACGGAAAAGGCGTCGCATCGGCTGTCCCGCTTCTTGGGGTTTTGGCGCTTGGCGCTCAGCGTCTGCTCCCTATCGTTCAGCAGGGGTACTCGGCTTGGGCTGCTATTGAAGGGGGACGCTCATCAGTCAATGAGGCAATAGAGCTGTTAGAGCAGCCGCTTCTTTCTACGCGGACAGCTGAGAGAACAACTGAATGCCGGATGTTTAGCTCAGAAATCGAGTTTGTGAACGTCTCGTTTAGTTATAGCTCGGCACTTCCTAATGTGTTGAACAATGTTAATCTGAGAATAAACAAGGGTGACCGGCTCGGTGTGATCGGAAGCACAGGAAGCGGAAAAAGTACTTTTTTAGATTTGGTAATGGCATTGGTTTCGCCGACAACTGGGCGGCTTTACGTCGATGGTCAACCGATAACCCTAGAGTCGACTCGCGAATGGCAGCAACAGATTGCTCACGTTCCGCAAGCGATCTACCTTTCGGACTCGTCTATCGCCGAAAACATAGCTTTTGGGACTCGTGCTCAAGATATCGACTATGAACGAGTCGCGGCCGCTGCAAGAGTGGCTCAACTCGATGAGTTCATCCAGACTCTGTCGCAGGGTTATTCAACTAAAGTGGGCGAACGTGGGGTGCGCCTTTCTGGCGGACAACGGCAACGAATCGGAATTGCGCGCGCTCTCTACAAACGCGCAAGTGTGATTATACTTGACGAGGCTACGAGTGCGTTAGACGTCGCGACGGAACGTGCTGTGATGGATGGCATACATCAGTTGCCGCAAAGGATCACTCTTGTAATCGTGGCTCATCGAACCAGTACTTTGCTCGAGTGCACGCGACTGGTCGAAATCAAAAACGGGGCAATATCCCCTGTCGACGGCTTCCCGCAAACGCCATGAACGACACCGAGTTTCGTTCGGTTGCTCGTCCACGTCTTCTCTACGTTGGCTTTAATAGAACGTATGTTAATCGAACGTTTTCAGTTCTGATGAGATCCGCGCATGCCCACCACGATATTGATTACTTTGGGCCTGGGTACAAATCCGAGGAAGTTGTTGCTGCTGGGCTGGAGAGATGGATCGACTCTAATGGCCCGTATGATCTTGTGCTTTTTGATCATTATTTGATTATGCACGATCAGATAAGCCAACGAAAAAAACCTTTCGCGAGTGATCTTTTGCATTTTCCCATACAGGCATTCTCCCGGTTTGCGCCGACACTAAAGGAGTTTGTTACGCGTTATCGAGGAAAAAAGTGTTTCATCGCGAATCTGGATGTCTATGGGATCAAAGAGAGTGAAACCGCGGAGTTGGAACACATGGATGCTTTCATAATTGACTCTTCGATGTGGAGTCGAACCATTCAGGAGAAGCAGGAAACATTTGGTGATACGATTGAAGATGAGGTAAGTCGGGCGGGATTCATCGCTGGCCGTAGTACCGATTCCTGGGTAGCCTTTTTAAAAAGAAATAGAACTAGAATAATTCAGTTACCGCATGCAATCGGAATGGATCAGTTTTCATTTGCGCCCTTAGAGACTAGGAAAAATGTGCTTTGCATACCGGGGACCAGTTACTCGGAACGAGCGAAGCTTTATCATCTACTCTCCCATTCCCAGCGACTGAGAAGGCTTGCCTATAAGGTTCAAGACAGAATCAGTGCAACCTTAACCTCAAGTTTATCCAGTAAGAGGCTGTTGAACACCCACTATCGTTATGACACTGAAATCGCATCGAGTAAGTTAGCCTTTACTTCCGGCAGTATTTTCCGCTCTCCAGTAAGAAAATATTTTGAGATTCCTGCTCTTGGAGCTCTCCCGATCGGCCAGGTTGTAGAGGGATTCGAAGAATTAGGCTTTACCGACGGAGAAAATTTTATAATCGCCGAGTCGGCCGTCGAGATTAAGTCGATATTATCAAGCTTCTCAGATAGCAGTTATCAAAGCATCGCTACGGCCGCTCAACAACTTATATTGAGAGCACACTCCGAGCCCGCTCGGGCGCAGCAGTTGGCGATGAGCATCAGGCGGATTTTGACCGGAAGGTTTAAAGGGAGCTTTTGGCACAAAGGCTGTTACCTTCATTTCGGGGACTCTGGAAGTGGCGACTAAGTTGGTAAGTCTGGTTGCAACAATTTTGGCGTTTTACGCACTTGTGTACTGCTAGCTACTGCGGTCCGCTAGATATGCGGGAAAGGTCCCCGTTGAGAGCTCGGCGATTATGTTGATGCCTGCGCTTGTCGCGTACAGAGCCACTGTTCCGTTTTTGTATCGAAAAGGGGGGAGAATGCCTAACGCCCCCCCTCTCAGCGGCCGACTTTATAGCTAGCAGTCGTCAGTCGATGGACTTTAGGTCAGAACTTCAGGCGGTACGGCTACGACCGGCGCGGCGCGCATGAAGATATTGTTCTGCATCGCGACAATGGGACCAGGCGGCGCAGAACGACAGATCGTGCATCTTTCGGAGGCTCTCACGAATGCGGGGTGTGAGGTTCATGTCCTGCTGATTCGAGGGGGGCCGAACTTGAGCGCACTCGAGAGAAGCGGGGCGGCTATTCATTTCGTCCGGGTTTTTCCGGACGCGCTACAATTCTTCTTTCCTATAGCCCGCAAAGTTCGATCGATATGTCCGGACGTTCTCTATGTCTGGCAACGGCCATTTGATGTACTGGGGGCTATTGTCGGGTTAGCGCTGGGTGTGCCTGTGGTCTGCGCGGAGAGGACGGATCCCGGTAAAGTACCGTACGGATTTAAGGTGTTTTTGAGAAATCTGATAGTTCCAAAAATGGCTGGCGTAATCGCCAATTCGAGAAGCGGCGAAGAGTATTGGCGCGAGAGAGTCGATGCGAATAGGGTGCGCAGAATCCAAAACATCATCCCGTACGAAAAACTCGAAAATGTGCTGCCTAGCCCCGACGCGGCTGGGGCGCTTGTTGCGGTTGGCCGCCTCGATACAGGAAAAAACATCCTTATGTTGTTGGAGGCGCTTGCTCGTCTTCGCGACAAGGGGGTTATCGTGCCGGCGCTTATCGTCGGTGATGGGCCCCTTGCCGCAAAGTTATCAGAGCAAGCGCAGCTTCTAGGGATACAGGGCCAAGTTCGATTCGCCGGTTATAGGCGTGATTCATGTAATCTCATGGCGGGCGCCCGAGCATATGTATCGTTGAGCAAATACGAGGGGGCTCCAAACTCGGTTATGGAAGCGGAGGCCCTCGGTTGTCCGATGGTCCTGTCCGACATCCCGGCTCACCGGCAATTGATGCCGAAAGGTAGAGTTTTGTTTGTCGATCCGTATTCGATGCATGACATCGCGAGTGCGATAGAGGCGATCATGTCCGTCGACATTGACCCGCCGGCAAAAAAAAATCGATCAGGAGTCGGCGTAGCCGAGATCCGGATACGCGAGGATCAGACTAGTGCGTCGATAGCAGCCTCACATTTGGAATTTTTTAGACGCGTTTTGGCGTTGCGCAGCGACAAGCAAAAAGGTGATTTATGACGGTAAGTTTAGTGACGGGCGGCGCTGGGTTCGTAGGGTCGCACTTGTGCGATCGACTTATTGCGGACGGAGCTGATGTGCTTTGCGTCGACAATTTTTTCACAGGGCCCAAATCCAACGTTAGTCATCTGCGCCGCGAAGAACGATTCGAGCTATTGCGCCACGATGTAACGATTCCGCTTTTTGTCGAGGCGGACCGGATTTACAATCTAGCGTGTCCGGCAAGCCCGGTCCACTACCAACATGATCCCGTCCAAACGACAAAAACTAGCGTACACGGCGCGATCAATATGCTGGAACTCGCGACGAGATCGAAAGCAAGGATTCTTCAGGCCTCAACGAGTGAGATCTACGGCGATCCAGATGTTCATCCGCAACCCGAAACCTATACAGGGAGAGTCAATCCAATAGGTCCGCGAGCTTGCTATGACGAGGGGAAGCGTTGTGCTGAAACCTTGTTCTTCGATTTTCATCGGCAATACAGCCTAGAAATAAAAGTAGTTCGTATTTTTAACACATACGGTCCGCGAATGGATCCTAACGACGGAAGAGTGGTGAGTAATTTCATCGTGCAGGCGCTTCGTGGTGACGACATCACGATCTATGGCGATGGCCAGCAGACGCGATCATTTTGTTATGTCGATGACTTGGTTGACGGATTAGTCCGGATGATGCACTCGGAGTCATCAGTCACCGGGCCGATCAATATTGGTAACCCAGGCGAATTTACGATGTTGCAACTTGCTGAGCTCGTATTGAGGCTCGTTGGTTCTAAATCGAGGCTTCGCTTCATGCCTTTGCCGATTGATGACCCGAAGCAACGTCAACCTGATATCCGTCTCGCAAAAGAGGTTCTAGGTTGGGAGCCTAAAGTCGGTTTGGAGGACGGTCTAGTGGAGACGATTTCGTATTTCCGCAGGCGCCTTACGCAGTCGTGAGGGTCTTGTATCTGTATGAAGAGGTGATGGGGTACACCCTCGCCACGCTCCGAGAGCTCGCCAAGCGAGGCGCGGAGATAAATGTGGTTCACTGGGACCACAAGAAATTAACACCATTCAGATTCCATGATATTGATGGTGTAACTTTTTATAGCCGCTCGACTCTGTCGGTCAGGGATATCATCGATTTGGCGCAGGCTCTTTCGCCTGATATCACGGTGGTTTCGGGATGGAATGACCGCGGATACCTGCTCGCTGCCTTGAGTCTCCGGAGAAAGTCCAAGAGGGTTGTGCTTGCTTTGGATGGGCCGTGGCGCGGGACAATCAAGCAGCGTTTGGCTGCAGTTCTGGGAAGGCTCGGGGTTTTTAGACTCGTGTATTCGCACGCGTGGGTGGCTGGGGTTTATCAGTACCACTACGCTGTCAATTTAGGTCTGCGCCGAGATGAGATAGTGTTTGATCTATATAGCGCTGATCTCACCCTCTTTCACAACGCAAGGAAAAACTTGAACGTTGCAGCGTCAGCAGAGTATCCGAGAACTTTTCTCTTCGTGGGCCGACTTGAGAAAGTCAAAGGACTTGAGACCTTGTCTGCCGCGTGGCGGCTATTGGGAAAACACCGCCGAGATTGGACGTTACGAGTCATTGGCCACGGTTCCCTACAAGGAATGTTCGAAGGTATCGAAGGGGTCGTGACAAGCGGCTTTTTGCAACCAGAGCACCTCGCGCGAGAGGTGGCAGGAGCAGGCTGTTTCGTATTGCCTAGCAATTTAGAGCCGTGGGGCGTCGTTGTTCATGAGTTTGTAGCGAGCGGACTTCCGCTCATTCTATCCAGCGAGGTTGGGTCCGCGAGCGTTTTTCTAGTGCCCGGGGAGAACGGCTTTGTTTTCGATTCCGGTGACGCGCGGAGCTTGGCAGAATGCATGCGAGCGATCATAGATTCCCCGGAGTGCAGACTACGGGCTATGGGTGCGGCATCTCATCGCTTGTCATTCCGCGTGACCCCGGCTTCGTCTGCAGCAAATCTACTTTCTGTGGCGAGCCGGTTTCGATCGTAGCATCACGCTCAGAGGCGGGTGCTTTGCAACAGTATTTGTTGACCGATCGCGATATGTCAATATTGTTTTTAGCGCAGCGGCCCGTCGGCATGGTGTTGCGAACCAGAAATCGTTGCCAAAGGCGGGTGATTTGATGTGTGGAATTATTGGTGTCGCCTCGACGGAATCTGTGCCGGAATTGTCATGGCTCGCTACGTCTCGGAGCACTCTTAAGCACCGAGGGCCCGATGATGCGGGTGAGTGGTGGTCAGTTGATCGCCGCGTTGGCTTGGCCCATCAGCGATTATCAATTTTCGATTTGAGTCCAGCCGGCCATCAACCGATGCGCCTCGAGGGGCGCCGTTTGACCGCCGTGTTCAACGGCGAGATATATAACTTCAAAGAACTTCGAGAAGAGCTCAAGTCGTTAGGGTACGCGTTTCGGTCTGAGAGTGACACCGAGGTGCTGTTGACGGCGTACGCGGCGTGGGGGTCGTCATGTGTTCATCGTTTTAATGGAATGTTCGCGTTTGCAATACACGACGAACCAAACGCAATTGTTTTTCTCGCGCGGGATAGATCTGGAGAGAAGCCGCTTTTTTACCTAATAAACGGTTCCGAATTACTCTTTGCATCAGAGCTAAAGGCGATTTTGGCTCACCCGTCAGCACCTCGAAGTATTGATAGTGATGCCCTTGATTGCTTTCTGTCGATGGGCTTTGTGCCCGGAGACCGTTGCATCTTGAGGGGGTACAAGAAGCTCCCACCGGCGCACTCTTTGACGTTTGATTTGAACACGGGTTCGATGTTGGAGCGCCGATATTGGCAGCCTCCTGACGCTGGCTCTGTCGGTGATGTGTCTGGCGTAGAGAAGTTGCTCGGGGATTTCGAGTCGTTGTTTGAAGATGCCGTCGGTCTGCAGATGGCGGCGGATGTGCCGGTCGGTGTACTGCTCAGCGGCGGCGTTGACTCCAGTCTCGTGACGGCTATGGCAGTGCGCCGATCATCGAAGGTGCAGACGTTCTGCATCGGATTTCCGGGGAGTGGCCATTACGACGAAACATCTCATGCGAAGCTCGTAGCCGACTATTTTGGAACAAAGCACATAGTTTTGGCGGCAGAGCCGACCACTGCGGACCTCTTGCCACGGCTAGCATCGTTCGTCGACGAACCAATCATCGACTCCTCGTTGCTGCCAACGTGGCTGGTCAGCAGGCTGATAAGCGCCCACTGTAAAGTTGCGCTCGGCGGTGATGGCGGCGATGAGTTGTTCGGCGGATATGGCCATCATGCGCGCCTCATGAAGATGAGGGAGATTCACAAGTGGATCCCTTCGCCGTTGAGGCGTTCCATGTCGTCGATGGCGAGTACCCTCCTCCCTACCGGCTTCAGGGGCAGGCAGTGGCTGCAAGCAGGCGCGGTAGATTTGAACCGCGGACTACCGCTGATCGCTAGTTACTTTGACCCTCGGGCGAGGGCGAGTTTGCTTGGTGAGCGACTTACTAATTCTCGACCTGCGGAGAAAATTTTCAGCCAAAGAGTCCCATCTGATCCGGACCTTGTTCAGCGGATGACCAGAATGGACTATCAGAATTATTTGCCTGAGGACATTCTCGTAAAGGTCGACAGAGCGAGCATGGCAAACTCTCTCGAGGTACGCGCTCCGTTTCTCGATTATCGTATCGTCGAGTTCGCTTTTAGTAGAGTTCCATCGGCATTGAAGGTCACGTCGGCGGACAAGAAGATATTTCTTAAAGAGTTTGCGCGCCGGGTCTTGCCACCGACGTTTGACATCAAGAGGAAGCAAGGATTTTCCATCCCGCTTACTGACTGGCTCAAGAAGGGGCCTTTTCATGAACTCTTCTGGGACACATTGACGACGCGCGATTGCATGTTTCACAGACCAACCATCAATAGACTCCTACGTGACCAGGAGCGTGGAATTGTGAACAATAGCGAGAGGCTATTCGGGCTCGTGTTTTTTGAACTGTGGCGCAAGCAGTACGGGGTGTCGTAATGATTGCGAGTCTCTTGGAAAAACTTCGTTGTCCCGTAAGCGCTCAAGCGCTTGCTATTGACCCGGCCGGAGTTACAGGTCGAGATGTCGGTTGGCTGCAAACGGTGGATGGGAGATTTCGATATCCGATCCGTGATGGGATTCCCCGCTTCGTTGCTGAAAGTAACTACGCTGATAATTTCGGCTTCCAATGGAATGTTTTTGCGCGAACGCAACTTGACAGTCATTCTGGGCTCCCGATCTCTCGAAATAGATTCTGGAACGCGACCGGATGGGATCCATCCGCGATGCGGGGCAAGTGGGTTCTGGACGTCGGTTGCGGGTCGGGGAGATTCGCGGAGATAGCGCTGTCGACTGGTGCGCACGTCGTTGCGCTTGACTACTCCAGCGCCGTCGACGCCTGTAGGGCGAACCTTAGACAGCATCCTAACTTGCACATTATTCAGGGCGATGTGTACGCCCTGCCATTCGCCCCCGGTTGTTTTGATTTCGTGTATTCGCTCGGCGTTCTCCAGCACACTCCCGACGTACAGCGAGCGTTCTCGGCGCTGCCCATAATGTTGTCCAGCGGTGGTGGCCGACTCTGCGTCGATTATTACGAAAAGTCATTCAAGAGTCGCTTACTACCGAAATATTGGTTGCGGCCCGTAACAAGGCGGATGGACAAGCGGCAACTCTTTTCGGCGGTGCAGCGTACCGTTCCGGTGCTATTACCGGTCAGCCGCGCCTTGGCTCGCGTTCCCGTTATAGGGGCTCTACTTAAGCGACTCGTTCCAGTTGCGAACTACGAGGGATTATTGCCGCTTTCGGGCAGCCAGTTGGAGGAGTGGGCGGTTCTAGATACGTTTGATTGGCTTTCGCCGACCTTCGATAATCCACAGACTGCCAAGACCGTGCGCAGGTGGTTCGAGCAAACGGGAATGGTTGATATCGAGGTTTTAAAGGCGGGCCACCTTGTGGGTAGGGCTCGTAGGCCATAGTTTTCCGGTAAGCGTAAGGTGTCTGGTCAACTACTAACCGTCGGTATCGACGCATCAAACCTCCTTCAAGGCGGGGGCCGAACCCATTTGGTCGAGTTGCTCCGAGCTGCGGACCCGGAAGCACATGGCTTCGGTAAAGTAGTCGTCTGGGGCTCGAGAGCGACGCTTGGCTTAATCGAAGATCGTGATTGGTTGGTGAAGCGAGGGCCAGCACCGCTTGATCGTGGGCTGATTTTTAGAGGTTTGTGGCAGCATTTCCTCTTGTCCGCTCACGCGCGCGCTGAAAGGTGCGATGTATTACTGATTCCGGGCGGTTCGTTTTCAGGCCGCTATCGGCCCGTCGTTGCAATGTGCCGAAACATGTTGCCGTTCGAACGGACGGAACGGGTGCGTTACGGATTCGCGCCAATTCGCCTAAGGCATTTTTTCCTCCGTTTTCTTCAAGCGAATACTTTTCGTCGCGCCGACGCGACGATCTTTTTGTCCGACTATGCAAAGCGGATCATCGATACGGAAGTAAATCTCTGTGGTGTACGTGTTGCAGTCATTCCGCACGGAGTAAGTGATCAAGCGCGTGCAGCCCCGAAGGTACAGAAGTCTATCGCGGAGTACTCTACGGATCGACCTTTCAAGGTGCTTTATGTCTCTGTTATCGACGAGTACAAGCACCAATGGCACGTTATCGATGCAGCATCGCAGCTTCGACAACGAACGGGATGGCCGCTGCGTTTGGAACTCGTTGGGCCTAGTTATGGACCGTCGCGGAAACGTCTGCACAAGGCGATGGCGCAGCATGACAAAGAAGGCAAATGGGTTAGCTACTACGGAGCGGTTGACAATAAGCGACTGGCGTCGATCTATCTTGCTGCTGATTTGGGGCTTTTCGCCTCCAGTTGCGAAAACATGCCGAATGTTTTACTGGAAACAATGGCAGCTGGGCTCCCGGTCGTGTGTTCGAACCGCGGGCCCATGCCTGAAATTCTCGGCAATGCAGGGCTTTACTTTAATCCCGAAGACCCGACGGATATCGCGGTGGCTATAGAAAAGATGGTGGGAGATGGGGACTTGCGAAGTCATTATGCCGATCAGAGCTTCAAGCGATCTCAAGGCTACTCCTGGCATCGGTGCGCGTCTGACACTTTCGAGTTTTTGACCGCGATCCATCGTGATTATCATGGTAGGCGTAATGTCGAAGTCGGGTAGTCGCCACTTTCAATCCAAAGTGGTCAGGTGTTTTTCTCAAGATGCTAAGAATTCGCACAAGTTTTGCTGGTTATATTCGGCGGTGAGTTACTAGTTTGCGGCGGGTTTGTAAAACGCGGTTTGATTGTAGATCTGTTTCCGGATTAATGATGTGGATGTCGACGTTGGCTAGGGTGTTTTCATGACGCTAGCTGTATTGCTGGTCATCACAGTATTTCTTGCGCTGGGCTTTGTGCTGCGCGCCCGCGATTGCTCGGGAAAAGTCCCGTTAGAAAATCCAGCCGTTATGTTGATGGCGGCGTTCGTTGCCTACGGTGTCCTGCCACCATTTCTGTGGTTCATTCAAGGCGGAGAATACCAAACTCCTCTAAGTGGGCGTCTATATCTCTGGCAGCCTTCTTACACAGAGCAACTTAAGTTAATGGCGCTCGGGTTTATTTTTTTGCTGTCATTCCTTTTTGGGAGTTGGCGGTTCGTTAAGGGTGGGAGAATCGGGAACGAGGCGGCAGGTGTGCAAGTGCCGCGACAGATAATGTGGTCGGCGTTGCTCTTCGTGATTGCCGCTGGCGCGGTCAGAGAAGCGCTTATACTTGCAGGAGTGATGCGTGAGGCCACGAGTTATGAAGATTCCTACGCTGTTGTCCAGCAACTTCCTCTCGTTCTTCGGCAGTTCCTTAGGATTATTTCAGGGATCGCTGAGTTTGCAGAGGTGGTCGTTCTCGTCTTCCTCTTTCAGCACTGGCGGACTCACAAGATTTGGATCTATCTTTTCCTTTGCTACTCGTTGATATCGTTTGATTCGTCGGGAGGGCGTTCGCAACTGATGTTTTCATTGCTAACGTGTCTAATTCTATGGAACTATTATGTTAGCGGCTTTCGGCTTCGAACATTGACTCTATTGTTTGTAATCGGCTTGCTGGTCTTCATCGCTCTTGGGCTGCTTCGAGGCTTTTTGATCGATGGGGGGAGCAACGCGGCATTTAGCGTGTTTGCCCCCAGGCTCGGTGAGTTCGAGGCGTTGTGGGGCAACGCAATCGAGCTTGGCCGAGAGAAGAACCAAGGTCTGAGCATCCCAGCAAATGTGGTGCTCACCGAACTGTTCGCATTTATGCCCTCCAACATACTTCCTTTCGAAAAGATCAGCTATTCAGTTTGGTACATGGAAACCTTCTACCCGGACGCAAAGGACGCCGGCGGCGGAAACATGTTCGGGCTTCATTCGCAGTTGGTTGTCGGCTCAGGCGTTGTGGAGGGTGTCTTCCGTGGATTGGTTTTGGGGTTGTTGATTGGTTGGGTTAGCGCTCGGTTGGTATCGTTGAGGCGTTGGTGGTCATTGCCAACGCTGGTGTACTTTTCCATTTGGATTTTTTATACGCTCAGAGACAGTGCATTTTCGATTCTGAATAATTTTCAGCTTGCCTTTCTGAGCATCCTCGCAATCTCGGCTTTGTCCGCCCTAATGCGATCGAGGCAATATGCCGCAGCAGCGGGTTGATCTGTCGTTCTGACGGCTTATTTATCTGCGTCAATCGCGTTATGACTTATGCAGTCAGCGCGGTTGATGGCGTTGCTGTAAAGCAACGCTGTTTCTGATTGCCGAGGGGCGGCCATCGGAGAGCGGAGCACTTTGGTAGTTGTAAGTGTTGGAGAGATTTGGGGGCTCTTAGGCGTGGGTGAGCCTGCGAAAAGGCTGTTAGTCCCGTCTCGTATTCGACAGTCCTATATAAATCGCTCGAACAGTATCGACGGACGGGTTGGTGAAGAGCTCGGTGCGTCGGCTCTAGACTGCGTGTTGTTCGAGTTCTGCCATCGCCGCGGGCGAGGCGGAGCTTAGTGACAAGTCGCAACGCGCCTACGCGACCGGAAGGTGAACTAGTATGAAATGGTTTTGCTCCCGATATTGGTTGCGTTTCGGCGGCCTGCCCCGGCGGCGGCGCTTTTTACAATGATGCTTTTTTCTAATCATGTCACGCCGTTACTTGCCGGTTCTGTTGCGATATCGGTGAGTGTTTTTCTTGCGCATAAAATAAGGAGTCGTCGTTTTTTTAAATATCTCACTACGCAAGTCATCGGAATATTCATGATCGGTTTGATGACATTCCCTTTAATGCAGCCTTACTTAGAGAGCACATTCAAAAGAATTTTGGCGGCCAATTTCACTCTTGTCGGGAGTGATGTTACGCGCAGTTACATTGTGGATCGATCGTGGGACCTTCTGGCAGCGTCCAACGGACTTGGCATTGGGTACATGAACTTCTACGCGTGGTCAGGGATCGATTCTGACTACGCTTACGAGACTGAAACCGGTCACGTGGTTGAAGGATTCAATTTGCATAACTCATTTATGACATGAGGATTAGAGGGTGGGGTATTAGTGATATTGACTGTTGTGTTTTTATTTTTATTTTTATTGCGTCGAATTAGGTACATCTATTCGCAAGATCGGCAGTACGGTTCGGCGATTGTTGGAATTATTTGTGCGTTTTTTATCTTTGCCCTTAGTCACCAGCTGCACATGGCGCCGCAGTTCTGGGTGGTTATCGGTCTCGTCTGTGGATATGCGCACCAGTTAAACTATCGGCACGTCGAGTTTCAGGGTAGTCGGCCCCGCAAAGCGCTCTCGACGGAGTCGGTCGCTCACGATGGCGGACGGGCAGTCTCCGACAAACCAATAAATATAAGGGGGTAGTCGTGAGATCATTTCTCGAGTTAGTCCGCTTCATTACATCGCATCCACTCCCGCGTAGTAGGGTCGCCGCTCTTTTCCAGTTTTTTATCTGGCAACTCGGGGCGCGTTTGTTGAGAAAAAAGGTTGTTGTTCCGTGGGTTGATGAATCAAGGTTTGGGAATAGGGGAGGCCGGACTAACTGGAAATCTTTATGCGGGGTTTATGGAGTATAAAGACATGATTTTTTTGCTCCACTCGCTTAGCAGAGATGAAGTTTTTGTCGATATCGGCGCTAACGTCGGAGCGTACACAATTCTTGCGTCGAAGTGTGTCCAAGCTAAAACCATCGCGTTTGAGCCGATCCCGGAAACGGTGGAGCGCCTGCTTGATCAAATCCACATTAATCGCGTAAGTGATCTGGTGTCTGTTCGCAATAAGGGCGTCGCGGAAGATAAAGGCACTCTATATTTTACAAATAGCCATGATACGGTTAATAGGGTTATTGAATTTGGTGACTCGGAGTGCGCATCTAAAGTGGAAGTAGTGTCGATAGATCAGGAGCTCCCACGCGACCAGCGATATTTTTTTAAAATTGATGTTGAGGGATTCGAGTTGAATGTAATCAAGGGTGGAGCGAACGTCCTTTCGTCTCCGCTGACATCCGTAGTGATAATCGAAATGAATGGAAGCGGCGAATCGTACGGGCATACAAATCAGGATGTACATACACATCTTATTCGCCTCGGGTTCCACCCGTGCTCGTACGAGCCGTTTTCCCGATCACTTAAAAAGCTAAGTAATTTCAACGATGCTAATGGCAACATGATTTATGTTCGGAATATCTCAGAGATTAGCGCTCGATGTCGCGCCGCACCTATTAGGAAAATTCATACCGCAGGCGGCGTCGAGATTTGATAGAAAATGTTTACGATTCAGCGTCCGTGCACAGTTCAGAGATTTGGGCTGCACACCTCAGTCCGTCGCGACAGTATTAACGCGCGGTTTTTGAAGAGGTCACGAGGTGGTAATTTAATTTCATCGCTTGTTTTTCGTCGATTGCGGGCAGCGAAGTTGGTTTTTCTTAAGTCGGTTTACTGTGTGCCGGACGCGGAGGGGCGGGTGTGACTGAGCGGGTGTCCCCATGTGCGGTGTAGCCGGATTCTCGCTCTTCGGAGGCGAGAGCTCGCAAAGCTCGTGGCTGGCCCGGGCGCGCGATGCGTTGGCGCATCGCGGCCCCGATGACGGAGGCCTGTTCGAGGATCCCGGACACGGGGTCGGTCTCGTTCATACGCGGCTCTCGATACTCGATCTCTCACCGCTCGGGCATCAACCCATGATCAGTGACGATGGTCGGGTAGCTTTGGTGTTCAATGGCGAGATCTACAACTTCCGTGAGCTGCGAGCGGACCTCGAGGCGCGCGGCCATCGTTTCCGCGGCGGTTCGGACACCGAGGTGCTCCTGCGCCTGTATCTCGAGGCGCGTCGAGAGGATCATGCGCCCGATATCGCGGCGCTGCTGCGACGGTTGAACGGTATCTTCGCTTTCGCGTTGTGGGATGCCGACCGCCAGGCGATGCTGCTGACGCGAGATGCGCTCGGCGTGAAGCCCCTCTATGTCAGTCAAGGCTCTACGGGCCTGCATTTCGCGAGCGAGGTCAAGGCGCTGCTCATCGGGCAGTCTGATATCGACTGCGCAGCACTCGACCGCTATCTCAGCTTCCTGTGGTGTCCGGGCGAGGGCACTCCGGTATCGTCGGTCCGAAAACTCGCGCCCGGTGAGGCGGTCTGGGTGTCGCAAGGCGCGATCACCGGACGCATCAACTGGTATCGCCTGCCTGTGTTCGGCGACGACACGCAGGTGCGGTCGGAGCTGTCGGAGGACGAGGCGATCCGTGGCACGGCGACGGAACTGCGGCAGGCGGTGCATCGGCAGATGGTG
>Ga0194133_10006193_pt1 | contig 14834 bp, 12 predicted proteins | sample TA2KigOf40mmetaG_FD_155448 | JGI IMG/M metagenome (GOLD analysis project Ga0194133, IMG submission 155448) | Freshwater microbial communities from Lake Tanganyika, Tanzania - TA2015055 Kigoma Offshore 40m | ecosystem: Environmental > Aquatic > Freshwater > Lake | place: Tanzania: Lake...
CCCTCCTGAGGGCAGATTCTCACGCGTTACTCACCCGTCCGCCACTAACCCGAAGGTTCGTTCGACTTGCATGTGTTAAGCACGCCGCCAGCGTTCATCCTGAGCCAGGATCAAACTCTCCGTTGTATCCCTCACCCTGTTGACCAGTCTTTGATTCCTCTTGAGGAGTTTCACCTCAATCGTCCTCTCGCACCGTTGCTTTCGCATGTCTCAGCGGGGTCCCTCGTCACCCGAAACTCCTTGCAGAGTCCCAGTTGGAGGCTCCTTCTCTCGAAGGGTTCAAAGAGTGCTCTCAAGAATCTCTTCTCTCCAGTCTCTCCCGAATCTCAGATCCGGTCGCACCGCTCTTCTGAATCCAGTTCCGGCTTGATCGCCCCTCGTGAAAAAGGCTCCCAAACCCCAAATCCATCAAGCAGCACTCGCAACCTTCTCGGTCGCTTGCTTCTTTGACGGGACCTCACACCTTCACTGCTATCTCGTCAGACCCTCGGCCTCAACCTCAGATCCGACGCAGTGAAAGCGTCAGTTCCTAAACGTTTCAGTTGTCCAGGTGCTGCCACTTCAAACCCTCATCAAGCTCACCGCGCAGATCGCTCCGCTCAGCTCGCCCACTCGGGCTCTCGTGGCCGTCGCCTCGCGGCGACCTCCAAAACTTACAACACCGTCGGGCTTGCCCCCCGGCATCGCAAGCCTGCTTCGCTTTCGCTTGGCAGACCAATAAACCTATCACAGCTTAGGGCTACGGCTCAACCAAGGCCTTGCCCCAGGGCATGAAGCGCTCGAGAGTGCTGGGCTGATCAGCTGCCAGAACAGGGAAGTCAGCAGCAGCCAGATCCGTTCCCGGCGCAATCGCTTCAGGGCTGGACGCCAGCCAATGCAGGCTGCAGTCCAGCTCGCTGAGCACAAGCCAGGCCGCCGCCAGGTCCCAGATCTTGGGGGTGGCCTCAAGAGCTGCCACGGTCTGCCCCATGGCCACACTCACCAGATTGAGGCTGGCGACCCCAAGCATGCGGATCTTGCCGGGGAAGCGCTGCTGAGGAAGCTTCTGCAGCACCCCGATCGAGCGACTGCACAACGAGGCGCAACCCGCCGGATGCCTGTGGCGAGACGGGGGCTCCAGGCGCTTGCCATTGCGCCAGGCTCCCAGCCCAGCTGCGGCAACGATGCGCTGCCGCAACGGCGGAACATCGAGCACGGCGAGCACTGGCCTGCCCGCCTCAAAACGGGCCAAGGAAATGGCCCAATAGGGAATGCCGGCAGCAAAGTTGGTGGTGCCATCGAGGGGATCAACCACCCAGTAGGCAGGTGTGCGGGGGACCGATTGCTGGCCCTCTTCGCTGAGCACCCCTTCACCTGGATACAGGCGAGCGAGGCCCTCGACGAGGGTCTGATCACTCCAGCGATCACAGGCGGTGATCAAGGTGCCATCGGCCTTGACATCGGAGACCATGTGGCCAAAGTCGCCTCGCTGACGCTCAGCCACCTGATCAAGCAACGCCGCCAGGTCGGCAGGCAGCGGGGGCGGCAGCAAGGGTGCGCTCATCCAAGCTCCAGGGCCAGCACTCTGTTGAGACTCTGGCGCGTGTCGTCCTTGAACTGGTGCACATTGAGCCTGGCGAGCAGCACGAGCGCCAGCGCTGCGATGCCGATTTCAACCAGAAGCACCAGAGCGAATGGCGGCAAAGGACCCTCCCCAAGGGGCAAGAGCCGCTGCAGAACGCCTCCGAGATCAAGCAACCCGCCCCCAAAGACTTTGCCCAGGGCACGCGAGAGAGCCTGAGCCAGTCCCCACACACCCACGAAGGTGCCGGCCGCCTGGGGCAGGGTCAAATCAAGCATCAGCACCAAGGCGCTGTTGGTGCCGATGCCAGCGGCCAGGCCAAACAGCAACAGCACCCAGTTGAGCAGCTGCACCTTGGCGGTAAAGCCGCAGAGCAGCAGCAACACAAGCGTGAACACAATCAACTGACAGCCAAGGCGTGCCGCGGCCAGCTTGCCCAGACGCGGCACCAGCCAGAGGCCGGCGATCAGCAGACCCAACAACGTGCCCACGCCCCAGAACGCATTGAGCGAGGCCGTGGCAGCAATCGGCATGCCAAACACCTGGGCTCCATAGCTCTCGAGAATTGGGTCCTGCAAAAACAGCCCCAGGGTGAAGCAGATCAAGAAACTGAAAAAGACCAGCACTTGCCTGCTGCTGGTGATCAACGTCCAGGCCTGGGCCAGGGTGATCGCCTCGTCCCGGGGCGTCTCAGACGCTTGAAGCCCTTGCGACCTTGGCTGCTCCATGCCAATGGTCGCTAGTGCGGTCAGGGCAAGAACGATCGCGGCCACTTTGGCCATGAAGGCCAGCAGAGCCGGCTCAAGCACGGCTGGATCGGTGACCCCATCAAGCCCCTTGAGGCTGATGGCAATGGCTATCGCCCCGATCACGATGCCAACCGTGAGCATGCACCAGATGATGCCGACAGCCCTGGGCCTTTCGGCTTCGCTGGTGCGATCAATGACAAGAGCCAGATAGGGGGTTGTGGCCAGAGAAATCGAGAGTCCGTACAGAGCGAACAATCCGCACAGGGCTGCAATCCCTAGGCCAATGGCCGTAGAGGTTCCTGCCTCGAGCAGCCAGCCAACCCGAAAGATCAACGGGATTGAGGCAACAGCAAAACTGCAAAACAGCAGGGTGCCCAGCCAGATGTAGGGCAGCCGGTGGCGTCCTGCCCAGGGGCGGGCATCACTGATCTGGCCGAACAGCACGCGCGAGGGCGCAACAAACTGTTCAAAGGCCAATGCACCACCGACCAGCAAACCCGGGAACGCCAACTCGCTGATCATCACGCGGTTGAGCAACCCCGAGAAAATCACCGCCAGACATCCCAGGCAGCCCTGGAACAGGCCGAGCCTGAGGGTGCTCAACAAACCAAGAGATCCCACAGACTTTTAAAGAACAGCCTTGGCGGCCTGACAGGCGGGCTGCAGCGGAGGCTGCTCAACAGGCACCCGTGATGCACCATCAAGAACCGGCTTGGCCGCGGGTAGAACCGGTGGGGTGCACAGGGCGATCTGATCCAGACCGGTGCGGCGGCGCAACTCAGCCAGACGTTTGTTGTAGTCGCTGATGGCGTTGGAATGACGCACTTCAGCCTGGGTGAGGTCACGCTGGTTGTTGACCACTTCGCGCTGGGTGGTCACGCCGGCTTCAAGCCGCAATCGGGCAAGCCTCAGGGCTTCACGGGCCGAGAGGACCTCACGCGCGGTGGTGGTGAGGTTGCGATTGTTTTTCTCGAGTTCGTAAAAACTGATCTCGACGTCCCGGCGAATGTCGTCGCGACGCTTGGCAAATTCATAGGTGAATTGCTGGGCCTGCTGCTTGGCCGCGCGGGAGCGGGCGGCGGCGGCTCCACCGTCAAAAACGTTCCAGGTCAGGTTGAGACCGATGCTGTTGTCGACGTTCCAGCCCTGTGAGCCAGGCAGATCAACGAGCACGTTTTGCTGACCGCGATAGCGGCCAGCGATCAGCGTGTTGAAGACGTTGAGGAACGGCTGAACCGCCCCAAGGGCCTGATTGGCGGTGCTGTTGGCGATCGAGATATCGAGCAGGGCCTGGTCGAGCTCCTCGCGGAAGGCAAAGGCCGCGATGATGCTTTCCTGCAGGCTGGGCTGCCAGGTACCCACCACCCGGGCCGGATCCTTGGCCGTTGGGGTCACGGTTGGCGGTAGATCCAACAGAGCAGCCAGGGTGCGGCGGGCGATCGACTGAGCCGAGAGTGAATCGGTCAGCAACTGTTGGTCACGGGCCAGCTGGGTCTCGGCTTCCAGCACCTCAAGCTTGGTCGCAACCCCGGCCTGATAGCGGGCGCGGGCATCGCGCAGGCTGACCACCGAAGCCCGCACCGACTCCTGGCCGATGCGCACCGAATCATCGGCCTGCTGCAGATCGAAATAAGCCACATCAACCTGCAGCCGCAGTTCACGCAAGGAAATTAGGTACTGGTCCTTGGCCTTTTCGAAGCTGTCACGCGCGGCGGCGATCGCCGGCACCCGCTGCGGATTGATCAGAGCCCACTGGGCCTGCACCTGGGCGCCGTAAAACCAGCGGTTGGTGCTGCTCTGCCCGTTGAGATTGGGATTGCCGCCTACCTGGGTGAACTGCTGGCCGCCCGTGAACGAAGGAAGATTGTTGGCGTTGATGCTCAGGGTCGGGTACCACAGCGCGATCTGGGCCCGAAGGTTGCTCTGGGCCTGATCGACCTGGGTGGCGATCAGCTTGAGGTTGGGGTTGTTGACCTCGGCGAGGTTTTCGGCCTCAAGCAAGCCGATCGGGCGCAGCTGACGAATCTGGACTTCGGCGGGCTTGGTGGGCAGAGCGAGCGACGCTGGAGCTGCCAGATCCTGTACGGCTGGCAACAGTTTGGTGGCCGCCGGGGGTAGCACGGCAGGGTTGGCCTTGGGGCGGCTGCCCTTGACCTGGGGAGCCAGCGGGAGCGCCGCATCCTGCGCCTGGGGCGCTGCTGGCTGGGGCTGTGGTGCCGGTGCAGCCGAGGCGGCAGCTCCTGCCGAGGCAGAGACGGCCGAGCCGATCAGGCAGAGAGCCGCCAACGAACGCCGCACGAAACACACTTGAAATTTGGCGCAGCTTAAGAACTTCCAGCCCGTTTTGAACAACAGGCTCGCACCAAATCTGCGGCATCACTGACGACCTCAATGGGCAGCCCCAGCTGGGCTTGGACCTGCTCGAGCGTGAGGTCATCGAGGAACACAGGCTCTCCCTGGCGCAACAGGACTCGCGGGAGCAGGAGGCGCTCGCCAAGGTCGCGGCCCGCCAGCCCGCTCAGCAGATCACTGCCGGTCAACAGCCCTGTGACGACCTGCTCCTGGCCCCAATAGGGACTGGGCAGGGCCTGGAGCTGCAGCTGCAGGCCATCAATGGCATTGAGCCGCTCAACAACAGGAGCCAGAGCCTCGCCGACCAGCTGCCCCACCACCCAACTCAGCCGTCTGGGAGGGCTGAGTTGGGCCGGCAGATCATCGGTGGCCAGGTCGAGCGCTTCAAGAAAAGCGCGAATGCTGCCAACACCGTTTTCCTGCTGCGGCAGGTCTTCGTAGTCACCACGGGGCGGCAGCGGGCGGCCAGCGATCAAATACCACTCATCGGACAACCAGGCAAAACGGCTGCCCAATCGCTGCTGAAACTGCTGCTGCTGCGTCTCAACCAGATCGATCACTGCGCAAGCAGCACCGCGATCAACGGGCACCAGCCCATCGCCCGGGGGACGAAAGCGGGTCAGACCGACGGGAACCACCGCCGCCGAGAGCACCGCAGGCCAGTCGCCGCCAGCAAAACCCGCCAGATCGGCGAGTGTGCGCGCCAGTGCAGGACCATCGTTCAGACCAGGGCAGACCACCACCTGGGCGTGGATCTGCAGGTCGCGCTCGTCAAACCAGCGCAGCTGCTCGAGCAATAACCCAGCGCGTGGATTGACGAGCAAACGGCTGCGCAGCTCAGGCTCCGTCGCATGGACTGAGACGTACAGCGGTGAGAGGCGCTGGGCCTCGATCCTCAGCCAGTCAGCCTGGCTGAGGTTGGTGAGGGTCAGATAGGAGCCATACAGAAAGCTCAGCCGGTAGTCGTCGTCCTTGAGGTAAAGGCTTTTGCGCTTGCCGGGGGGCTGTTGATCGATGAAGCAGAACGGGCAATGGTTGTTGCACTGCTTCAGGCCATCGAAGAGGGCCTCGCTGAACCCCAGCCCCAGGCCGTCATCGGCGTCTTTCTCCAGCTCGACCACATGGCGGGTGCCATCGGGGTCTTCGACCTCAAGGGTGAGCTCTTCTTCGCTGCAGAGAAACTGCAGATCGATCAGATCACGGGGCTTGTGACCATTGATGCTGATCAAGCGATCACCCGGTTGAAAGCCGAGCTCTGCGCCGATCGAGCCGGGCTCGACGCTGTCCACCACCGCCGGCGCGCAAGCACGCTCAGGCCCCGGAAGCGAGGCGGCCAGGGCAGCAGAGGGCTCATTCCACACCGCTTGGGAGCTGACGCTTGGCAGCGCAGCAGCAACTCACCCCACTGTGGCGCTCGATCGCAACCACAGCAGGATTCCCAGACCAAAGGCCAGGCGATACAGCACGAACACCCAGGTGCCATGGCGCTGCAGATAGCGCAGCAACCAGGCGATCGCCAACCAGCTCACCACCCCAGCTGACACCAACCCAACCAGCAGGGGCAGCACGCCACCACTGGCAGGGGCTGTGAGGGCATCCTTCAACTCAACCAGGCCCGCCAGGGTGATCGCAGGCAAACCGAGCAGAAAGGAAAACCTGGCTGCATCTGCGCGCTGCCAACCGCTGAACAGGGCCGCCGTCAAGGTGCTGCCGGATCGCGACACGCCCGGCACCAAGGCCAAGGCCTGCGCCAAACCCACCAGCAGACCATCGACCCCACGCACCTGCTCGAGCTCACGGGTGCGCTGGCCCAGCCATTCGGCCAGGGCCAGCAACAGCGCCATGACGATCGAGACGATGGCGATGCTCGCCATGCTGCGCAACGGCGAGTTGTCGTAGTCAGGCAGCCAGCGCTTGATGGCCAGTCCGGCCAGCACGATGGGCAGGGTGCCAACCGCCATCGCCACACCCAGGCGGGCATCGGGGGACGACCACTGGCCATGACGAAGCGCGCGCGACACACCACGTTCGACCTGCTGCAGGTCGACCCAGAAATAGGCGAACACCGCCACAATGCTGCCGAGCTGAATCACAGCGGTAAACGACACCCCGGGGTCGCCCCAGCCCAGCAGCACAGGCACCACCTTGAGATGGGCCGAACTGCTGATCGGCAGGAATTCGGTCAACCCTTGCACGATCCCGAGCACCAACGAACGCCAGCAGGCCAGCAGCCACGAGGGTTCTGCCTGTGCAAGGGCCAGAAGCATGAAAGGGCGCAGCGGCTGGGTCTCAACCCTATGGCGGCGCAACGCTTAAGGTTACGCAACGTTTTTTCTCAGATTTGGTGCTTGGCGCCCAGCCAACTCTGCTGCGCGAGTCGAGGCCGGCGCCGCTCTCCCTGGTGGCGCAGCCGGCGCCACTGAAGGCCAGCTCGGATGCTGCGCTGCAACGCCTGGCAGCCCTGCTGGTGACGCTGCCTGTGTTTGTGCAGGCGCCGTTGGTGCACGCCCACCCCTTGCTGGCGACCCTGCTGACGGTCCCCTTGCTGGCCGCGGGAGTCGTGCTGGGACTGAGCCAGGTGAGCGATCGCGCGCGCCTGGGAGCCCTGCTGGTCGGATTTGCCGGCAGTTGGCTGTGCGGCAGCCTGTTTTGGGGGTGGTGCCGGCTGCATCCGCTGTGGCATCTGCCCATCGAAGCCCTGGCCCTGCCCCTGGCGCTGGGTGGTCTGCGCAGCCGCTGGCGCTGGGCCGGAGCCTTTTACCTGGCTTCCCTGGTGGGCACCGCCGCCACGGACGGCGCCATGGCCCTGACCGGTGTGATGCCGCTGTGGCCCCAGGTGGTGGCGGCCGCCCCTGAGGCCGCCATGCAGCTGTTGCAGCAGGCCGCCAGCCAGTTGCTCAGCCCGTTCAACCTGAGCCTGATCGGCACCTTTGCCGCCTGCCTTGGAGCGCTTGGGGTGTGGCTGTGGCAGCAGCAAAGCCTGGGCAAACTCGCTGCCATCACTGTGCTGACCACCCTTGGGGTGGATGGAATCTTCCTGGTGTTGGCCCTTGGAGCTCCGGGCTGGAGCGGCCTGATCTGAAGATCTGCAAAAGCGAGCCCTCGAAAGCGGGAGCGGGGCGAAGGGTGTCTGTAACGTTGCCGAACGCTTCTTGGACTGTCGCGATGAAACGGCTGGTTGCCTGGCTGATGGGTGGAGTGGTTCTGTTTGGTCTGCTGTGCACCCTGGTGCTGCCCCCGGCCGCTTTTGCCGCCGACCGCCGCAACATCGCCGATGACAAGATTGCCGAGCGCGCCGGCAAAATTGACCTCAACAACTGCTCGGTCAGGCGCTTTCAGGACTTCCCGGGCATGTATCCGACTCTGGCGGGCAAGATCGTTCTCGGCGGGCCCTACACCAGTGTTGATGACGTGCTGAAGCTCGATCTGACCGACCGCCAGAAGGAGCTCTTCCAGAAGTACAAGGACAACTTCACGGTGACGGCGCCCGAAGTGGCGCTCAATGAAGGCTTTGACCGCATCAACGACGGGCAGTACCGCTGAGCCCTAAGCTCGCCGCCACCTTGCCGGCCGCCGGTTGAGACCGGCGGCTTTTTTGATGGCAACTTCCCCCACCGGCATCAGCGGCACCTCCTGGGATGTGGTGGTTGTGGGAAGCGGGGCGGCCGGGCTGATGACCTGTCTGGAGCTGCCAGATCAGCTGCGGGTGCTGCTGCTCAGCAAGGACAGCTCACCGCGCTCAGCCAGCCGCTGGGCCCAGGGGGGTATTGCCGCAGTCACCAACGCCGACGACAGCCTGGCCAGCCACTGCGCTGACACGCTCAAGGCTGGAGCCGGGTTGTGTGACACCGCCGCTGTCGAACTGCTGGTTGGCGAAGCCCCTGGCTGCGTGCAGCGGCTGCTGGAGCTGGGCATGGCGTTTGATCGCGATGACGGAGCACTGAGCACCACGCTTGAGGCGGCCCACAGCCACAGGCGTGTGCTGCACGCCCAGGACCGCACCGGTGGCGCCCTGGTCGATGCGCTCGAGCGCCAGGTCCAGGCCAAAGCCAACATCGAGCAGCACAAAGGGCTGATGGCCCTTGACCTGTGGGTTGAAGCAGGTCGTTGCAAGGGGCTGCAGCTGCTGACGCCCGAGGGGGTCAGCTGGGTCGCCAGCCAGGCCGTGGTGCTCGCCACAGGCGGCGGCGGGCACCTGTTTGCCCACACGACCAACCCGGCCCAAGCCAGCGGCGATGGCCTGGCGATGGCCTGGCGGGCTGGCGCTGTGCTGCGTGATCTGGAATTTGTGCAGTTTCATCCGACCGCGCTGATGCTGCCTGGCGCACCACACTTTCTGATTTCAGAGGCTGTACGCGGTGAGGGCGCCACACTGCTCGACAACGCCGGCCACAGCCCCGTCAGCAACCTTGCCGGCGGGGATCTGGCGGCGCGCGATCAGGTGAGCCGCGCCCTGGCACGGGTGATGCATGCCCAGGGGGTCGATCACCTGTGGCTTGACCTGCGGCCTGTGGGTGAGCAGCGCCTCACCGAGCAGTTCCCAACCATTGTTGGGCGCTGCAGAGAGCTCGGCCTTGAGCCCCTGCAGGCGCCGATTCCCGTGGCCCCTGCGGCCCATTACTGGATGGGTGGCATCCGCACCAACCTGCATGCCGCCACCTCCATTGCCCAGCTCTACGCCGTGGGGGAGGTGGCCAGCACCGGCGTTCATGGCGCCAACCGTCTGGCCAGCAACTCCTTGATGGAATGCCTGGTCTTTGCCCGCCAGCTGGGCCGGCACCTGGGCCAGACCATCTGCAGCAGCGCCAGCGCTGCTGGGCCCTGCCGCCAGCCCCAGGAGCTGCCGGCGGCGAACCCCGAAGCCAGCGAAGCTGCGATCAGCGAGGCGCGGCAGCAGCTGCGGTTGCTGTGCTGGCAAGCCGCCGGGGTTGAACGCCATCACCTCGGCCTTCAGGCCGCCCTCAAGCAGGTGCGCCTGCGTCGCCAGGCCCTGGAGGGGTGGCCCCAGCTCAGGCAGCTGCGAGGGCTTGAGCCAGGAGAGGAGCTGCGCCTTGCCCGCCCGCAACTGGCCCAATTCAGAGCCCAGGTTGATCTGCAGCATCGCCTGGTGCTGGCCGAATTGCTGATGCAAGCAGCGCTGTTTCGCTGTGAAAGCCGCGGCGGCCACTACCGCACCGATGTGCCAGCTGCCCAACCGTGGTGGCAGCGCCACACCGTGCAGCAACGCAGCCAGCCGATCGGCACGGCAGCGATCGGCTGATCAACCGCCAGCAGGCGTCGCTGGGGTGATCAGGGCATCGTCGCCGATCAGGTTGGCCAGCTTTTGCAGGGGCTTGACGCCCGAATCGATCTGGCCGTTGATCTCCCAGCTGGGATAGCCGGAGATCCCCTTGCTCTGGCACAGCTCTGCCTGGCTGTTCTGACCGTCTGGAGCGCACTCGATCACCTTGAGCTTGGCGGCGGCCTGCTTGCCGAACAGTTCCTTCTGTTCATGGCAATGGGGGCACCAGTAGGCCGAATACATCACAGCCCCTGAGGCGGTGAGCTTGTCGGCCAGGGCGATGGTGCTGGGGGTGCTGATGCTGGTCACCGGGATCGGTGCACCTTTGCTGCTCAAGGCCGCCGGCCGGTTCACAGCGGTGGCCCAGCCGAGGCCCACCAGACCAACCACCAGGGCGACCAGAACCACGCGGAAGAGCAACTGACCGCGATCAGCCCACTCGCCCTGCAACAGGCTCAGCACAAACAGGGCCAAGCTCAGCGCCGCCGACAGCAGGCAGAAGGGACAGCAATCGCGAATCGCGAAGGCCATCACGCCAAGCAGCACCAGGCTGAACACCGCCATGGCTGTGCTGACAACAACAGCTCCCCAACGGCAGGGAGCCTGCACAGCGGGCGTGGCGTTGACCAAGGGGATCAGGGCCAGCAGCAGCATGGCCCCATAAGCGAGAAACCCAAACAGCGAGAGGGGCTGACCCACAACGCTGCCCCAGACGCTGGAGAGCACCTTGTCGCAACCATTGCAGCCGAAAAAGCCCTGGCTGCTGCAGCTCAGCGAGCCCAGCAGGCCCCACTTGTTGAGGGTGATCGAACCGGTATCGATCACCCCAATGGTGGCCAGCACCGCCATCACCACCCGCACCCAGCGCGGGCCGCTCTCGGGCCGGCGGCGCGCAGAGCTGAGGCGCTCGCTGAGGCGGCTTGCGGTCACTGGCTCATTCGATCAGGCGGCGCCATTCTCGCAGCTCCGGACCGCCCGGCCACGGTCCCATAGGGTGGCGATGGCACCAGCCGCAGGCAGAGAGCCGATGAACAAGCCAACTGTGGCCTTTGCCCATCTGGGCTGCGAAAAAAACCGGGTCGATACCGAACACATGCTTGGCCTGCTGGCCGAGGCCGGTTACGGGGTCAGCGCCGACGAAAGCGACGCCGCCGTGGTGGTGGTGAACACCTGCAGCTTCATTCAGGAGGCCCGCGAAGAGTCGGTGCGCACGCTGGTGGAGCTGGCTGAGCAGGGCAAGGAGCTGATCATTGCGGGCTGTTTGGCCCAGCACTTCCAAACGGAACTGCTCGAAAGCCTGCCGGAAGCCAAGGCGATCGTGGGCACCGGCGATTACCAGCACATCGTCAGCGTGCTCGAGCGAGTCGAGGCGGGCGAGCGCGTCAACCAGGTCAGTGCCAGCCCCACCTTTGTGGGCGACGAGCACCTGCCCCGCTACCGCACCACCAGTGAAGCCATCGCCTATCTGAAGGTGGCCGAAGGCTGCGACTACCGCTGCGCCTTCTGCATCATTCCCAGGTTGCGGGGCGATCAGCGCTCGCGCTCGATCGAGAGCATCGTGGCCGAGGCCCAAAGCCTGGCCGCCCAAGGCGTTCAGGAACTGGTGCTGATCAGCCAGATCACCACCAACTACGGCCTCGACCTCTATGGCAAGCCCCAACTGGCCGAGCTGCTGCGGGCCCTGGGCGAGGTCGAGATCCCCTGGATCCGGGTCCACTACGCCTACCCCACCGGGCTGACCCGTGAGGTGCTGGCGGCCTACCGCGAGGTGCCCAACGTGCTGCCCTACCTGGATCTGCCGCTGCAGCACAGCCACCCTGAGGTGCTGCGGGCGATGAACCGCCCCTGGCAGGCCGATGTCACCGCTGGCGTGCTGGGCCGCATCCGCGAGCAGCTGAGCGATGCGGTGCTGCGCACCACCTTCATTGTGGGGTTCCCCGGTGAAACCGAGGAGCACTTCGAGCACCTGCTGGATTTTGTGGCCGAGCAACGCTTTGACCACGTGGGTGTGTTCACCTTCTCAGCAGAAGAGGGCACACCCGCAGCAGAGCTGCCCAATCAGGTGCCGCCAGAGGTGGCCCAACAACGCAAAGACCGGCTGATGGCCCTGCAGCAGCCCATCGCCGCGGCGCGCAACGGAGCCTGGGTGGGCCGCATCATCGATGTGCTGATTGAGCAGGAGAACCCCAGCACAGGCGAGATGATCGGCCGCTGCGCCCGCTTTGCCCCCGAGGTCGATGGCGAGGTGCGTGTCATGCCAGGGCCTGGCGGCCTCTGCGCCGCCCCCGGCACCCTGGTTCCGGTGCGCATCACCGCAGCCGACACCTACGACCTGATCGGCGAGGTGGTGGGTGCGGCCGCCATGGTGGCCGCTGCCCGCAGCGGGCGGGGGCTCGGCGCGTCTTGATCGCTGCTGGGCTGCTGAAGGTCCTGCGGAGGCATCAGCGCACCACCTTCCTGGTGGCCTCGGGCCTGAGCACGGCAGGATCTTTCGCCGGCATCACCGCCAAGAGCTGGATTCTGATCGACAGCAGCAACAATCCAATGCTGCTGGCTCTGCACTTTGCCGCCCTGGCCTTGCCATCGCTGGTGGTGAGCGCTCCGGCCGGCGTTCTGAGCGACCGACTGGGAAGTGAAACTGTGCTGATCAGAGCCCAGTGGGGCCTGTTTGGCGCCGGACTGCTGGGCGCCCTGGCGATCCCGCTGGGCGGCGGCCAGCCCCAGCTCGCCATGGCGCTGCTGCTGCTGAGCACGCTGCTGGTGGGCATTGCCAGCACGTACGAACTCACCGCCCGCAGCAAATACTGCGCCCTGTTGGTCGATGCCCCGGAGCAGCTAGCCCCCTACCTGGCCAGCTTCTCGGTGGTGTTCAACGTGGGCAAGCTGGTGGGGCCTCCGGTCGGTGGATGGCTGCTCGGCATCAGCGGTGCCACCACGGCCCTGGCTCTCGATGCAGCGACCTATCTGTTGCCGATCGCTGCGCTCATCTGGCTGCTGGTGCCCAACCGCCAGGCCGAAGAACGCAGTGGCAGCACCGTTGCGACAGCAGGCCTGCGCTCGGCGTGGAGCAGCTGCGGGCCCGTGCTCAGACACGTGCTGCGCTTCACCGCCTTGATCTGCCTGGTGAGCTTTTTTCACCCGGCCCTGGCACCGGTGATGGCTCGCCAGGTGCTGGGCGGGAGCCCCCAGGCCCTCGGCAATTTCACCGCTGTGCTGGCAGCGGGCAGCATCTGTGGCGGCGTGATGCTGCAGCGCAACAGCCTGTGGCTCACGCAAAGGCCGGGCCTGCTGCTGGGTCTTTGCGCCACCATCACAGGAGCGGCGCAGCTCGCACTGGCCTCGGCAAGCGGAAGTCTCGCCGCCCTTTCAGCGACGTTCGTCATGGGGGCCGGTACGGCCGGGCTGCTGGCCGGCTCCAGCCTGATCTGTCAGGTGGGAGCGCCGCAGCGGGTGCGCGGCCGCATGTCAGGCATGGGGCAAATCGCCTTTCTCGGCGGTGGCGGGCTGAGCGGCCTGATCGCCGCTGGCATGACCATGGCCTGGGGCCTTGGTCCCACCCTGAGCTTGCTGGGCGGATGCGGGCTCTGTCTGGGGGGGGTGGAGCTGCTCAGGCGGGGTCAGACCCGACTGGCGGCAGCAGCACTCAGATCAGCTTGAGACCGCGCAACACCACAGTGGCCGCAAACGCCGTGGCCAAACCGCCACCCACCAGACCCAGATAGATCGCGACGCCCATGAGCTGAACCGATTTGTGTTCGGGCCATTACAGCAGAAGCGCCATGCAGGCGGTTGAAAAATCAATCACCTAGCGTCTTTAAAGCCAAATCGACGTCCCCTTCCAGCTGTCGCGTAAGCGCCCTGGCACGCCCCTTCGACGCCCGCCCCATGCGCACGCTGTTCATCTACCCAGAGTTTCCGAAAACCTTCTGGAGCTACGAGAAAATCCTCGAGCTGGTGAACCGCAAGGTGCTGCTCCCACCGCTTGGGCTGGTGACAGTCGCCGCCCTGCTGCCCCAGCACTGGCAGATGAAGCTGGTGGATCGCAACGTGCGCGAGGTCAGCGCCGCTGAGTGGGACTGGGCCGAACTGGTGGTGATCTCAGGAATGATCGTGCAGAAGGCCGACATGGCCGTGCAGATCGCCCGGGCCAAAGAGCGCGGTTTGCCGGTGGCTGTGGGTGGTCCCTTCGCCAGCTCAACCCCGGATGCACCTGAGCTGGATCTGGCCGACTTCAAGGTGCTCGACGAAGGCGAGATCACCCTGCCGCTGTTCATCGAGGCGATCGAGCGGGGCGAGCGCTCAGGCCGCTTCAGCGCCGAAGGCGACAAGCCCGATGTGACCGGCACCCCGGTGCCGCGTTTCGACCTGCTCGAGCTGGACGCCTACGACTCGATGAGTGTGCAGTTCTCGCGCGGCTGCCCGTTCCAGTGCGAGTTCTGCGACATCATCGTGTTGTATGGCCGCAAGCCGCGCACCAAGACGCCCGAGCAGCTGATCGCCGAGCTTCAGTTTCTCTACGACCTGGGCTGGCGGCGCTCGATCTTTCTGGTCGACGACAACTTCATCGGCAACAAGCGCAACGCCAAGCTGCTGCTGCCAGCACTCAAGAGCTGGCTGATCGAGCGGGGGTACCCGTTCAGCTTTGCCACCGAGGCCTCGGTGGACCTGGCCAGTGACGACGAGCTGATGCAGATGATGGCCGAGTGCCGCTTCGACTCGGTGTTTCTGGGCATCGAGACCCCCGATGCCGCCAGCCTCGAGACTGCCAAGAAGCTGCAGAACACCCGCAGCTCCCTGGAGGAGGCGGTCGATCGCATCCGCAGCTACGGCATCCGCGTGATGGCGGGCTTCATCATCGGCTTTGACGGCGAGAAAACCGGCGCCGGCGATC
>Ga0194133_10006197_pt1 | contig 14829 bp, 14 predicted proteins | sample TA2KigOf40mmetaG_FD_155448 | JGI IMG/M metagenome (GOLD analysis project Ga0194133, IMG submission 155448) | Freshwater microbial communities from Lake Tanganyika, Tanzania - TA2015055 Kigoma Offshore 40m | ecosystem: Environmental > Aquatic > Freshwater > Lake | place: Tanzania: Lake...
GGGGTGTCAGCCGGGCATTCGGGTGGGTATGCATGGTGTGTGAGGTCTATGGGTCGGAGGTGACACCCGGACCATGACGACCTCACACCCCTTTGTCAGCTGCTGAACAACCTGGTGGGACTACACACCTAACCGCGTGAGTGGTGGCTCACGACTACCAGGTGTATTTCCTGTTGGATCTGGTCGATGAGCTGGACCTCTCCGCAATCCTGAGCCCTGCGCAGGCCAAGGATCCCCGTGGGGAGAAGGGGTTCGACCCGCGAATGATGACGATGCTGCTTCTTTACAGCTACTGCATCGGTACCATCTCTTCCCGCAAGATCGAGCGGGCCTGCTACGAGGACCTGGCCTTCCGGGTGCTGACCGGGAATCTGCAGCCGGACCACAGCCGGATCAGTGAATTCCGGCGCCGCAACCTTGATGCCCTCAAGGGCTTGTTCGTTCAGATTCTGCGGCTGTGCCAGATGGCCGGGTTGGCGAGCCTGGGCCACGTGGCTCTCGACGGAACCAAGGTCAAAGCCAATGCCAGCAAGCACAAGGCCATGAGCCACGAGCGGATGCTCAGGGCCGAGAAGCAGCTGGAGCAGGAGATCAATGCCCTTATGCGTAGGGCCGAAATCCTTGATGCCCAGGAGGATCGCCGGTACGGCAAAAACAACCGCGGCAGTGATCTGCCAGAAGAACTCCGCCGCCGCCAGGACCGTCTTGAGCGGATCCGTCAGGCCCGCAAGGAAATGGAAGCGGAGACCGCTGCAGCTGCTGCACGTCAGCGGCAGGAGAAGGCCGATGAGGCCAGCGCCACAGCTGCTGCTGCTCAGGATTCAGAGGCACCAGCTGCTGAGCAGAGCGAGCTGAACAAGAAAGCCGAGTCGGCAGCGGCCAAAGCCATAGAGGCCCGAAAGAAAGCGACTGTGGCCGCTGAGGATGCTGGCCTGGAACCACCCGATCTGCAACCACTGGCAGCTGACGCGTTGCCCAGGCGTGGTCTGGCCCGCAAAGCCGATGGCACACCCAAGGGCAAGACCCAGAGAAACTTCACCGACCCCGACAGCCACCTGATGCAGTCGGGTGGCTCCTACCTGCAGGGCTACAACTGCCAGCTGGCGGTCGACAGCGATCACCAGGTGATCGTGGCGGTGGGCGTCAGCAATCAGGCACCCGACGTCGAACACCTAGAGCCCATGGTGCAGCGCATCGCTGACACGGCGGGCGCTTTACCGGATGTGCTCACGACGGATGCGGGGTACTGGAGCGAGGCCAACGCTGAGCACTGCGAGCAGCTTGGGATTGACGCCTACATCGCCACCGGCCGGCTGCCACACGGTCAGCCGCCTCCGCCGAAACGCGGACCGATGCCCAAAGACGCCGATGCGAAAGCCCGCATGGCCCGCAAGCTCAGAAGCAAGAAGGGATCAGCGATCTACGCCCAGCGCAAGGCGATCGTCGAACCGGTGAATGGCCAGATCAAGGAGGCCAGAGGCCTGCGCGGCTTCCTGCTGCGGGGCCTGGAGAAGGTGGATGCTGAATGGCACCTGATTGGTGCAGGGCACAACCTGCTCAAGCTGTACAGGCACTGGCGATCACAGAAGCAGCAGCTGGCCATGGCTGCCGGATGAAGGGCCAAGGCCCTGGCGGCAGTTGCCAGGGCTGAATCGGCCAGCAACGCTCGGCAGGGACAACTCAAAACCGAATCCCGAGCAGTTCAGCTCGCCGCTGGCGTTCGATGTGCCGTCTCAGCTGCGGCTCTATCCGCAACAAACTCCTAGCCGATTTGGCCACTGAAGCAGGGATTTCCCTGCGCTGTGCCTACAAGTGGCTGGCCCGCTACCGCTCAGGTGGTGCCGCCGCCCTTATGGATCGACGAAGTGTTCGCCGCACCCAGCGGCGGACGCTCGATCCACAGCACCTCCAGCGCGCTGTGGAGCTGCGAAATCAGCGGCTGCACCTGCGCCACATCGCCAGTCTGCTGGCCGCTCCCTTCTCCACCGTGGCCAGGACCCTGAACCACCTGGGCCTGGGGGGGGGTGCGAAACCTGGAGCCCAAGCCACCGGTGCAACACTACGAGCGCAAGACACCGGGCGACTTGATCCACATCGACGTCAAAAAGCTGGCCCGCTTTCGGCAGGTGGGCCACCGCATCACCGGCAACCGGCAGCAGGGACGCTCCACGGGCGTCGGCTATGACCGGGTCCACGTAGCGATCGACGACGCCACACGGTTGGCCTACGTCGAGGTTCTCGCTGATGAGCAGCAAGCCACAGCGATCGGCTTTCTGAGCCGGGCAGGGGCCTGGTTCAACGGCCAGGGCGTCGAGTACAGTCCAATCGTTCGGCCTACATCTCCAAGGCCTTTGCCAAGGCCTGCAGCGCCCTTAAGCTCAAGCAAATCCCCACCAAGCCATACACGCCTAGCACCAACGGCAAGGCTCAACGGTTGATCCAGACACTCTGCAAGGAATGGGCTTATGCGATTCCGTTCCAGAACTCCCAGGAGCGGATCCCCTGGCTACCGCGGTACCTGTCGATCTATAACCGGATCAGGAGGCACTCAGCCTTCGGCGGCCGATCCCCTCAGCAGCGGCTCTGCGAGCTGCTCTGCTGATCAACGTGGTGAGACACAACAAGCAAGAACGTCCCATGCATTGCATGACAACCGCTCTAAAATATTATCGTTTATAAAAGGGATTGACTCGATGGATGCGAAATCAAAGGAAATGATCATCGAAAATTACCGGAAATTGCTTATGACACACGGTGATGGACCGGCCGTCACTCAGAATAGTGCGGAGGGCCAGCGATTCCGGGCGGACAAGCTGATGAAAATTGGCAATATGTCCGGCGCAAAAATCCTGGATCTCGGATGCGGTGTCGCGGATCTGCTGCCGGCCTTGCAGGAGCGATTCGGATCGGTGAAGTACACGGGTATCGATATCGTGCCCGACTTCATTGAGAACGCCCGCATTAAATATCCTGATGCCCGTTTTCTTTGCGCCGATGTATTATCTGATAATGTGGATGATGTGTTTGATTATGTACTCCTGAACGGAGTGTTCAATAACATTTATCCGGAAATCGACGACGTCATGCGCCGCATGCTCAGGTGGGCGTTTGCGCATGCCCTACATGGTCTTGGATTCAATTTTATCTCCGATCGCGTCAACTACCGCGACGAATCTTTGGCCTATCATGATCCCATCGCTATGCTCCGGTTTTGTATGGATGAACTTTCGCGTAATGTTGTGATGCATCATCATTATGAACGATGTGATGTTGCGGTGTTTGTTTACCGGGCAAGTTGATAACGATTTCTGTCAGACGTTGTACAGATGCCGGGGAGTGGAACAGGTTTGTCCGGGCTTCGCCCCAGGGGAACATCTTCTGTCGGCATGAATTCCTGTCGGCGTTAGGCGATGAATTCGCCTGCTGGCTGCTGGAGGAGGGTCGGGCGATCCGGATGGGTGCCGTCTTGATGCTGCGTGACGGAACACCAGTGACCGCTCCCTATCCGTTCACGATGTACCAAGGTGTTCTGTTGGCCCCCGAACTGATGGCTCAACCGGCGCACTCGCTTGGCAAACTGCTCCCGGAACTAACGGAGGCGCTGATTGTCCACCTGCAGGAACATTATCGCGTCCTGTCCTGGTGTTTGCATCATTCCTTCCCTGACATCCGCGGTCTCCAATGGCATCATTACCACGAGCCTGAACTGGGCATATTTCAGATTTTCGTCGGATATACCGGTTTGATCGAATGGAGCGAAAATCGGGATTTCAACGAATACCTGCAGGAAATTCGCGTGGTGCGACGGCAAGAATATAAGCGCGCCCTCGCGCGCGGTTTTTCTGTGCTTACATCGGACGACGTTGATCTGATGGATCGATTGCACGCATTGACATTTGAGCGCCAGGGGATACAGCGAAGTGCCGGAGATGTGGCCAAAGTGAGAGCTATAACTGAGATGGCACTCAAAACGGGGCTCGGCACGCTGATGGTCTGCCGCGCGTCAGACGGAGTTGCCGCGAGTGCCAATTTGTTCTTGCACGACGATCATACTGGCTACTACATGTTTGGCGCCAATAATCCTGAGTACCGAAATGCCGGTGCGAGCAGTGTTCTGATGATCGAATCACTTCGTGATCTCTATCAGCGAAAATTTCGCAGGGTAGATATGGTGGGGGTTAATTCGCCCCAGCGCGGTGACTTTAAAACTAGTTTTGGTGCGCGTCCGCTTCCCTATTTTACTGTCTTATGGAAGATGCCTGCCACGGCGGACTGAGTAAAGGTGCGTATGGCGTTCAATAACCAGCGAAAGAACTAGTATCGAGCCTTGTCTGACGTCATTGATGAAGCGCTACGCCGTGGATATGAGGTTGAATGTTGGCATCATGAAGGCGCTCGCAATCTGAACGCTAATCGGCCGAATGCTAAAAAATCCCCGGTTTTGCTCATAGCGCTCTAAAAATCGTTAATTACGACGCGGATTTGGATGATATTACTCCGCTTAGTTTTTTAGATACGGTTTTGGATGTTTTCCCCTGCCGGAGGTCCTCGCCTGGAAATGGCTCTCATATTCACAATCCACTTTCTAGGTGCTCATGGATTCTCTCCCTACTGATAGTGTGTTGCGTATAGGAGGAGTAGCACGGCTTCGAGCTTCTTATTTGTTTGGAATCCGCACGTCTTATTATATCGACTAGATAGTGCGCATGATGCGCACTAATCAAGGCGAAATGTTGCGAGATGTCCGGGAGCATCGCCGTGAAGTGGATGCCTATTTGCTGGATATTATCCGGAAAAGATATCCGTTGTGTAGCAAAGACGGGCATGAGCGGTACTAGTGTGAATACGCGTTGGTTGCAGTCAAACCCGCACTTAATGTTGCGAGTCGGATTATATTGTCGGTGTCCGCAGACATGGGGAATTTATACCGCTCGTCTAGGCGTAGACTTGCCGCAGTGTCCCATTGGCCGGGGTCTCTATGCTTATTAGGAGGCAATGCTCATAAGTCGGCACCAACTGCAGCGCCTTCTCTTTGCCCTTTACAGTCGTCGCAGCTTAGAAGCATCATTTCATATCCCAAGAAGTTGAAAGCGCAAACAGTACTATGCTCTTTTGTGACCCTAATAGCGCTTGCCTTGTGTTAAAATTGCGGCATTTCAAAACGTCAGCGTCAGAGCTCCTGAATGCACTAGAATGGATGATCGGCAAAGATTGTTGCCATTCGCATGTCGCCCTGGAGCTGTCCAAATCTTCATCGCTGACGGTAGGATTTAACAGTAGCGGCTCGATGGAAGCTATAGCGCTTGGCACGGCATATTCAAGTATCGGAATGACGGTCTTCCCGAAGGAGTTCTACGGATGTTGAATGAGTCCTGGCGCAACGTAAACAATTGGAACCTCTTTCTGGGTGTTTGGAGCCACCTAAGCCGCCGCCGCCGCTTACAGCTGGGCGCCTTGCTGTTTGTAATGTTGTCAAGCGGCACTGCCGAGGTCATGTCGCTTGCCTCGGTACTGCCACTTTTGTCGGTGCTCACTGACCCTCAGCGGTTGTGGCAAGTTCCCATTGCACAGACCCTCGCCACGATGGTTGGCATCCACTCGGCTGGCGGTTTGCTTCTGCCTGTCACCATGCTGTTTGGCATGGCGGTTGTGCTTTCTGCAGCGGTGCGGCTGTGCAACCTTTGGCTCAACGGGCGTCTGGCTGCGGCAATTGGTTCTGACTTTAGCTGTGAGGCCTACCGCCGTACGTTGTACCAGCCTTATGTCTTTCATGTGCAGTACAACAGCAGCACATTGATCAACACCATCACTGGTCAGGTTGGAAGCACGGTTGCCGCGATAAATGCAGTCCTTCAGCTTGCTTCCTCCTTGATGGTTGCGGTGTCGTTGCTGCTAGCTCTTCTTGCTGTTGATGCGCAGATTGGCTGCCTTGCAGCAGCCGTTTTTGGACTTACTTATGCCGTTTTGGCGATCAGTACACGCAATCGGCTGACGGCCAATGGCATGATCGTCACAGAGACCAGCCGCCAACTCCTCAAGGCGTTACAGGAGGGGCTTGGCGCCATCCGCGATGTGTTGCTTGATCGCAGCCAAGCGGTCTATCTCGCCATCTATCGCAGCGCTGACCGACCCATGCGACTCAGGCAGGCGCAGAGTGCCTATTTGGGTAGCTTTCCCCGCTTTGCTCTCGAAGCACTGGGCTTGCTGCTGATCGCTGTGTTGGCTCTGCTGCTGAGTTGGCAACGTGGACATTCGGCAGGGGTTATTCCGTTGCTAGGAACACTAGCCCTTGGCTCCCAACGCCTCTTGCCTGCCCTGCAGCAGGTGTATTCCAGTTGGACGACTATTCGCGCCTTGAGTGTCAGCGTGGCCGATGTGCTCAGCATGCTTGAGCAGCCCTTGCCTACTGGTAGACCGCAGAACGTTGCTAATCCTTTAGTCTTTCGGCGAGTGTTGCGGCTTCATCAGCTTAGTTTTCGCTATTCAGATCCTTCCCCCCTAGTCCTTGAAGGTATTAATCTGGAGATTCGCCGTGGTGAGCGCCTCGGTATCATTGGCACCACCGGGAGTGGCAAGAGCACGTTGATGGATATAATCATGGGCTTACTTCAGCCTTCATCGGGTGTGATTCAAGTTGATGGAGTGGATCTTCATGATACCCGGGCTCCGCATAACTTGGCTGATTGGCAAGCAAACGTTGCCCATGTTCCGCAAAGCATCTACCTGGCCGATAGTTCGATTGCTGAAAATATTGCTTTTGGCATTCCTCGGACGCAGATTGACATGACAAGGGTCCGCCTTGCTGCCGAGAAGGCTCAGATCGCTGCTTTCGTCGATAGCAGCCCTCATGGGTACAGTAGTTTTGTAGGTGAACGGGGCATTCGCCTCAGTGGTGGTCAGCGTCAGCGCATTGGTATTGCCAGAGCTCTCTACAAGAGGGCTTCTGTGCTTGTGCTTGACGAAGCCACCAGCGCCCTCGACAATGCAACTGAAGAGTCTGTAATGGATTCAATTGATCGCTTAAGCCGGCATCTAACGATCTTGATCGTCGCCCATAGGTTGAGCACGATTGCGCGTTGTGATCGTGTTGTAGAGCTTCGGTGTGGCCGTATCTCATGCGAAACGGCTGGACAGATTTAGGTGGCTTTCTATTACGATTTTGAGGTAAATATGCTTTTTAATGTTTACGCCGTTGGCTTCCTTGGTTTTCTATTGTCAACAGGTCAAGTGGGGCCTCTGAATAAGAGCAGATCCGTTGCGCTGCAGTGGATCTGAGCCATTACTGGCGGTAAAATGTCTGCGAATGGGCCCAAATGTGCCCAAAAGCAGCCCGACGTTTTCCACATGTACCGGCGTGAGCATCGTCAGCAGCTCTCGTTTGAAGACTTCTTCCTGCCGTTTGGCGGCAAACTCTCTGGTGAAAACCGCTGGATCAAGCTGGCTGAGCTGATCCCAGGGCCGACTGAAAGTCCGGCACCAGCATGGCCGCACCAGCTGCCCTGTGCCGGACTTTCAGTCGGCCCTGGTCTTCATGTGGCTACGCCTTGGATTCTTTTATAGAATTCTTCTTTGATGCTTGTTATTTAGAGCCTGACTTACGAATGCCATTCAATTCAAGTTCGAGTGTTTTAATTACCGGCGGAACTGGCAGTTTCGGCAAATCATTTGTGTCCGAAATCCTTAAGCTTTACCCTGATATTAAGCGCTTGGTGATTTACAGCCGTGACGAGCTCAAGCAGTGGGAGCTTCAACAGCGCTACCCCGACTCTCGATTTCCTCAGTTGCGGTTCTTTTTGGGTGATGTGCGAGACCGTGATAGGCTGCGACGTGCCTTGGAGGGTGTAGACACTGTTGTACATGCTGCAGCTCTGAAACAGGTGCCGGCAGCCGAATACAACCCGATAGAGTTCATCAATACTAATGTTCTTGGAGCCGAAAACCTGGTGCAGGCCTGTCTTGACTCTGGCGTTGAGCGGGTGGTGGCCCTCAGCACCGACAAGGCCGCCGCTCCGATCAACCTCTACGGCGCCACCAAGCTCTGCTCCGACAAGCTGTTCATCGCTGCCAACAACATCACAGGCGACCGCGATCTGCACTTCTCGGTAGTGCGCTACGGAAATGTGATGGGCTCGCGTGGCTCCGTGATTCCCTTCTTTTTGGAGAAGGCGAAAACCGCTGTGCTCCCGATTACCGATCCGTCGATGACCCGCTTCAACATTTCTTTGAGCGAAGGAGTGGCGATGGTTTTGTGGGCGCTCAAGAATGCCTTTGGTGGCGAGCTTTTCGTGCCGAAGATTCCCAGCTATCGCATCATCGATGTGGCCGAGGCTATAGGCCCGAGCTGCGAGAAGCTGATCACAGGCATTCGCCCCGGCGAGAAGATCCACGAAGAGATGATAACGGCAGCGGACAGCTACACCACGATCGATCTTGGGTCTTACTACGCCATCCTGCCTAGCGATGGCCACCTGCTACAGCGCTACCAGCAGGCGGGCATCACCAGCACCGCCGTTCCCCCGGGATTCGTCTATAACTCCGAAGCCAATCCCGAGTTTCTGAACGTGCACCAATTGCGCGAGTTGATCCGCCAGCACGTGGATCCAGCCTTCCAGCCCGTATGAGTCGCGAGCCGCAGCCCTTCATTCCCTACGGCCGCCAGACCATCACCGAGGACGACATCGCTGCGGTGGTTGAGGTTCTGCGCAGACCCTTCATCACCCAGGGGCCAGCCGTTCCCGCCTTTGAACAGGCGGTGGCTGCTAAGGTGGGCGCCACCTATGGGGTGGCGGTGAACAGTGCCACCAGCGCGTTGCACATCGCCTGCCTGGCTCTTGGTCTGGGGCCGAGTGATCGACTCTGGACCTCGCCGATCACCTTTGTGGCCTCGGCCAACTGCGGCCGTTACTGCGGCGCTGCGGTCGACTTTGTCGATATCGACCCTGCCACCGGGCTGATGAGTGTGGCGGCACTAGAGTCCAAGCTCGAGCAGGCCGAGCGCGAGAGCACTCTGCCCAAGGTGGTGGTGCCTGTACATCTCACAGGCAGCAGCTGCGCCATGGCGGAGATCGGATCGCTGGCCGAGCGGTATGGTTTTGCCGTGCTCGAGGATGCCAGCCATGCGATTGGCGGCCGTTACCAGGGTGAGCCGGTGGGCAATTGCCGACACAGCTCCATCACGGTGTTCAGTTTCCACCCGGTGAAAATCATCACCACTGGCGAAGGAGGCCTGGCCACTACCAATAAACTGCAGCTGGCCCAGCGCATGGCGGATCTGCGCAGCCACGGCATCGTGCGCGAGCCCGAGCGCTTTGAGTGCGCTGCGGCGGGCCCCTGGGTGTATGAGCAGCAGCAGCTTGGCTTCAACTACCGCATGACAGACATACAGGCGGCGCTGGGGCTGAGTCAGCTGCAAAGGCTCGATGAAGTGGTGACTGAACGCAATCGGCAGCTGCAGCTTTACCGGGAGCTGCTTGCGAATTTGCCGGTGCAGTTGCTGGAGGTGCCCCAGGACGTGCTCAGTTCGGTGCACTTAGTCGTAATTCGCCTGCAGAAGGCTAATGTGGAGGGGCACCGGCAGGTGTTTGAGGGGCTTAGGGCTAACGGTATTGGGGTGCAGCTGCACTACAGCCCGGTGCATCTGCAGCCCTATTACAGAGCTATGGGTTTTGCGGAAGGGCAATGCCCTGAAGCTGAAGCTTATGCCAGCAGTGCCATTAGCCTGCCGTTGTATCCGGGGCTCGGCGAAATGGAGCAGATACGAGTTGCAGCTTTGATACTCGAACAGGTTACACTTTTGTAGTTCAACATAATAATATCCTAAGAGGCAATAATTTACAAGCTGAGCATAATTAGTGAATGTCAATTATAAATTAAAGCTGATTTGCGAGCTAAGCTGGTGTACAAGATTTTCCAATCTATTTTTTGTAGATTATTTACATCACCCAGTGAAAACTACAATGCATAATCGTATTCTAGCGTTTAAAACTTAATCAAGCTCCATTTCATTTTTTTGTACGCCTTCCTAGACTATGACAAATTTTCAAGAAAAGAAATTTATCGATAGCGAGGCAGATGCATGGTTTGAAAGAAATCAGCATATTATTCTAGAGCCTGCTACACCTGACCACCGAGTCATCAAGGCTCTTGTAAAACTCAGCCTCCCAGAAACTGGTGTACTTATTGATTTAGGGGGAGGCTCTGGTAAAGTTGCTAGTGGAATATTAAAGATAAGGCCAGAATGGAAGGCTCTAGTCATTGAACCTAGCGATAAGGCTTGTCAAGCCGGTCGCAAGGTGTTTCCTAATGTTGAGTTTTCCGAAGGAAGTATCACCCAAGTTACGGATATGCCGAATTTGGTCGTTGATCTAATTATTGTAAGTGGGGTATTAAGCTGGATTGACAGAACGTTGCTATCTCAAGCCATAGCAAATATCGATAAGCTCCTCAAGGATAAAGGGACGCTTATAATTAGCGACTTTGATCCAGCCTTCCCAAGGGCAAACCCTTACCGCCATAGCGAAGGTCTCTTTACATTCAAGCAGGATTATTCACTGCCATTCATGGCACTCAATACCTATTCTATTGTCTACAGAGAATCAGAACTAGCAAATCACTCGTCCTCAGACATAAACGATAGCTATGACACCCAGTGGCAAACAGTTGTGCTCAAGAAGGATCTTATAGGAAAATATTATATAAATAACAAATGAGAGCCAACAGGTTGGTAATTGGGACTGCCCAATTTGGAATGGAGTATGGCATGACAAATAATTCTGGAAAACCAAGGCATAGCGAGATTTCATCTATTTTATCCACAGCAACTAAATCAGGAATTAGTATGCTTGATACTGCTGCTGCTTATGGATCAAGTGAAGAAGCAATCGGCTTAATGAGTAATTGCAAGACTTTCGAAGTAGTAACCAAAATTCCTCCGATCCCTAATGAATGCGATGATGTCGAAAAATGGATAAAAGGTATATTCGGAAGATCACTTTTACGTCTTAAACAAGAGAAGGTTTATGGTTTATTATTGCATAGAGCATCTGATCTGGCAACGTCAAAGGGTGCTAAGGTTTTAAGGGTGCTTGAAAGCCTAAAGTCTCAGAGACTTGTTGATAAAATTGGAGTTTCTATTTACGATCCTGCAGAGATTAATTTAATCTCAGATTTAAAACGAATTGATTTAGTACAAGCGCCTTTGAATGTATTTGATCGTCGACTTATCGATACCAATGCATTAAATTTGCTGAAAAGTTATAATATAGAGATTCATTCAAGATCCGTTTTTTTGCAAGGAATTCTTCTCTGTAGCATCGATAATATTCCGCTCAAATTCAAAAAGTGGGAGCAAATTTTCAGGAAGTGGCATCAACTTCTTAATCAAGAGGGATGCTCCGCATTAGCGGCATGTCTAAGCATTCCGTTCTCCTACAAGGGGATAGATAAAATAATTGTAGGTGTAGACAGTACTAAGCACCTTCAGGAGATCCTTCGAGAATGCGAATCTGTAGTTTCTGCCACTGCGTTTTCAAAACTTAAAAGCATTGATCCATTGTTGATTAACCCATTTAATTGGACAAGTTTATGACAACAGTTGCAATTGTACAGGCTCGTACAGCCTCAAAACGGCTCCCGAACAAAGTTATGAAGCCAATTCAGGGAACTCCTATGATTGGTTTGCTACTTAAGAGATTATCAAAGGCTAGGTTTGTAGATCAAATTATTGTCGCCACTACGTCAAACTCTGAAGACCTGGTCCTTAAGGAGTATGTAGAATCCATTGGATTTATTTGTGAGCAAGGTTCAGAGCATGATGTGTTAAATCGCTATTTCACCGTGGCTGCGAAATATAGGCCAGATCTTGTCGTACGTATTACCGGTGACTGCCCAGTAATAGACCCGACTCTTGTTGATTTATGTATCGAAGAGCTTATAAATACTCGTGCCGACATTGTTAGCAACGCAAATCCACCGTCTTACCCTGATGGTCTTGATGTAGCTGTTTTCCGCTTACACGTATTGCAGGAGGCTCACAGACAGACCTCGGATAAGTATGACAGAGAGCATGTAACACCCTACATGTACAGATCACATGCCTTTGCCAAACGATTTATTCATTGTTCAAGTAATTATTCCGGTTTTCGTTGGACTGTTGATGAGCCAGAAGACTTTGATGTAATTGCTAATGTGTTTAAATACTTTTCTCCTAATATTCATTTCACATGGGAGCAGGTTTTGGCGCTACAAAGCGAAAAGCCTGAGATCTTTCATGCTAATCAAGTGTTTGTACGAAATGAGGGTGCGCTATTGGGAACTGGCCAAAAACTTTGGCGGAGGGCAAAGCGGGTCATACCCGGTGGAAATATGCTTTTGTCAAAGCGCTCAGAGATGTTTTTGCCTGGCAAATGGCCAGCTTATTTTAGTAAAGCAAGGGGTTGCAGAGTTTGGGATTTAGATGAAAATGAATACATTGATATGTCCATTATGGGTATAGGTACGAATACGCTTGGTTATGGCCATTCAGAAGTGGATGCAGCTGTAATGCGCGCTGTGCAAACTGGTAATATGAGTACCTTCAATTGTCCGGAGGAAGTGTATTTGGCAGAGAAGTTAATTGAGCTGCATCCTTGGGCTGATATGGCTCGCTTTGCTCGCAGTGGTGGCGAAGCCAATACTATTGCTATTCGAATTGCTCGTGCAGCATCTGGCCGCGATAATATTGCCGTTTGTGGCTATCATGGATGGCATGACTGGTATCTATCAGCAAATCTTGGTGATGAAAAAAGGCTAGATGGACATTTGTTACCAGGCCTCGAACCTAACGGCGTACCTAGAAAATTAAAAGACACTATCTTCACTTTTAATTATAACAAATTTGATGAGTTAAAAGCCATAGTTGATGCTCATAGTATTGGGGTTATTAAGATGGAGGTAGTCAGAAATGTGCAGCCTGTAGATAATTTTCTACATAAGGTTCGCGAGCTTGCTTCTGATAAAGGTATTGTCTTAGTCTTTGATGAATGTACTTCAGGCTTTAGAGAAGCTTTCGGAGGTATCCATTTAAAGTATAATGTAGAGCCTGATATGGCAATTTTTGGGAAGGCTTTAGGTAATGGTTACGCCATCACAGCAATTATTGGTAGGCGAGAAGTTATGCAATCGGCGCAATCTACGTTCATCAGCAGCACCTTTTGGACTGAACGCATTGGCCCGTCCGCAGGGCTGAAAACACTTGAAGTCATGGAGCGTGAAAAGTCTTGGGAAGCTATCACCAAAACTGGCTATAAAATAAAGAAAACTTGGAATATGCTTGCACAAAAGCACAACATTTCAATTTCTATATCTGGACTGTCTGCAATTTTGCAAATGCGTTTTCTTAGCAAGTTTAATCTAGCATACAAGACTATTATTACTCAGGAAATGTTGAAACGTGGATATCTTGCGTCTAATCTTGTATATGTTTGTACGGAGCATTCATCAGAGATTCTCGACGGCTATTTTGAGGCTTTAGACTATGTTTTTGGTTTAATTTCTCAGTGTGAGCAAGGGAGGTCCGTAGATGATTTGCTTGATGGTGAATTATGCCATTCTGGTTTTAAGCGATTGAATTAATACTTGAGAAGATCATTATATAGATGAAGGTAATTTTCCGTACCAACGCCAGCCCCAAAATAGGTTTAGGGCATCTTATCCGCTGCCGATCCCTGGCTATTGCTCTTCGGCGAAGGAGCCATCGCTGCGTTATGGTCGGGCCTAAGAGGGTTTATGCCAAACCTGAAGATGATGCGATATTTGACGAGTGGTTGCCCTCAACCGAGTGGCTTTCCATCCAAGATGATGCAAATCTAACCATCAGTATTGCACAGAGACATCAGGCAACTTGGCTTGTGCTGGATGATTACAGGATTGATGAAGCTTACCAATATTTCATACGAGCAGCTGGCTTACATTGGCTACAATTTGATGGCATCGCAAGTAAACCCCTATGGGCCGATATTGTCCTCAACGTCAGCCCAGCAGTTCGTGCGGATGATTATCAAGGTGTTCTGCGTAATCCGAATTCCCGCCTCCTACTTGGACCTACATATACTCCACTTAGACCAGAGTTTAGAAATCCTTCACTTCGAGAACCAGGCAGGGAACTAAAGCAGATATTAGTTACTTTTGGCGGAGGTGATGATCTAGGTGCAAATCAATTTGTCCTATCTTGCTTACTCTCAAATACATCTTCAGAACTACACTTTGTAGTTATATCAGGCCAACAAAACCCGAACATTTGCAGTCTTAAAAGCTGGATTGACGCTAATGCAGCTTCTCGCGTAGCACTTCACATTGAGCCGAGCCAAGTAGCCCCATTATTTCTTTCCTCTGATCTTGCAATAATGGCGGGCGGCACGTCGACGCATGAGGCAGCTGCTTCAGGTCTTCCTATGATCTTAATATCAATAGCTAAAAACCAAGTACATCAGTCTAAAGGCTGGGAAGAATTAGGTGCTGCTATTTACTTGGGTTCATTAGAATCTCTTAAAGCAGCTAGTCTGTCCGAAGCTTTTCGGCATATTAATAACTCTCGATCGAAGCGGTACAATATGGCAATTGCTGCTTCTCGGGCATCATCGGCCCAAGGGGCAGACCGTGTTGCAGATACTATGCTAAACAATTGAAAGTTATCTCCCTTGCTTAGACAGTTTCATCTATTCCACCAGGGCTGACTGAAAGTTGCCTCATCCCTTCTCTGTGGCGAGGATGCCAACCCAGCCGAGCATCCTTCTGATGTCATGTACCACAACCATCAGGCCAGCGCGGATTGAGCGAAAACCGTTACAGCGC
>Ga0194133_10006198_pt1 | contig 14829 bp, 6 predicted proteins | sample TA2KigOf40mmetaG_FD_155448 | JGI IMG/M metagenome (GOLD analysis project Ga0194133, IMG submission 155448) | Freshwater microbial communities from Lake Tanganyika, Tanzania - TA2015055 Kigoma Offshore 40m | ecosystem: Environmental > Aquatic > Freshwater > Lake | place: Tanzania: Lake Tanganyika...
TTTATTGTAAAGAATCATTTGGTCAAGAAAATCAATTTACTGAGGCACACTTCTCCAAGATTTGGAAATTTTTTCTTAAAACTTTCTTTAGCCATCACTCACAAGTTTTGTAAATTTTTTGTTACTGTACCTCATTGTAACTGTATCAAAATAGTTTTGTAAGCAAAAGTAAATATTCCCTTTAAAATCTTAAAAAAATTAGTGAAGAAATCAATTTTGAATAGTTAACTTAAACTAGTTATTCAAGTTTGAAAACCAAGCTAACTACCGGACAAAATTATCTCAGTATCAAAAAAAGGTTTCTAAATGAAATAACTGGATTACCAATGCAACCAAATGAATCTAAATTCTTTTGTTTAGTGGAAGATTAATAATTAGAAAAGTAAACTGGTTTCATTGATTGTTGTTGATTTTTGTAAATTTTGAAACATCAATTTAATTTGATAGATTGAATTTGGGTTAACAAAGCACCTTCTTTAGTTTCTGAGGTAATTTAAGTAAACTTAGTTTGAGGGGGGAAAAAGTATCAGAAAAAAATCTCAAATATTTGCTTATATTCTTAAAATTTGATGTTATTTAAACTTTTTTAAATTTGCATTTCCAAATACAACTGTGTATCTTTACCAAACAAACTCTGCCCCAATGAAATGTCTGTGCAAAATAACCATGAAAGAAGTGCAAAAAATTAAAATGTATGCTAGTGTTGCTGCAGCTTGATCCTCTATGATTCTGGATGATTTCAAATCATAATCATGCTTGAAGATACCAAATTTGTCCAATTAATCAAATATTATATGCATATATTCATGCTTACAATACTTATTTTTTAAGACTTAAATCATTATTTACATGATTTTTATTTTTGGGGTTTAAAGGTTCTAATCCTTGAAGCTTCATTTTTAAGACCTTTATTCCATGGAATTGCAGACTTTAGTAGATATTAAAAAAACAATAGGCATTTTTGTGTCAAACCAGAAATAGGATACCTCAGGGTTATTTTGTGAATGGGTAAAGCACCAAAAATGTCAATTTAAAATGTTTATAGCAAGATAAAAGCTTGAGTGATAAAAAAATCAAAAAGGGTTTCCATCAGATCAGACATTCACTGTTTCTTTTTATGAATTCTTAGTAAAGAGGTTTCAAAGGAAAATTTTTGAGACCTCTTACAAATGGTCTGTAAGTCAAGTAGAAAAATGAATAGAATATATGTATTTCTGTGTGTGTAAGTTAGAAAAGAAAGAAGGAGAGAGAGAGAAAGGTCCAAGATGAGAAGAAAGAAAATATCTTCATTCAGTTCTCTAAGTTTGATCTTCAAGCTTTGATTAACAAAGTTTTACAGAAGTCTGATTTTCTTCAAAAAAAATAGTTTTGAAGGTAAGATTGAAAATTTTGTACCAATATTTTGTAAAGTACCTTTGTAATCAACATTCATTAAGCAAAGCACTTAAAGCCCATCATGAAGTGGCAAGATTTGGAGGGGTGAATCTTGGGTTGGAGCCTGACCCCTAATTGCACACCCTGGCTCTCTTACTGGATTCATATGATGGTTCAAGAAAAAAATAAACAGTGAAAAAAAGTCTATTGCTCAAAAAGGTTCCATTCATGGTGCATTTGGGTCAAAAGTGGAATGATTTATGCCTGCTTTAACAATGAGATTCAAAATCAAGATAATTCTATGTTCAGACATATGCTTAAAAAACTTATGGTACTAAAGGGTGGATCAGTTTTTTTTACTTTTCAACAATCTTGAAAAAGAAGAAGCGTTGGTATTTCAAATCTTTTTTTTGAAATCCACTAATGGTTTTCACTTTGTCCTACTAAATCTTATGCCATTTAGAAAAACCTGGGATGAACAGGTACCATGGTTTGGAGAGATTTGGTGACAAGATAAAGTGGTCGAGATATCACTGTTCAGGTCGGGTCTTTCAAATTTAAGTAGACTAAAACAAAGAAGATGATCAAAGGCAATGTTTTGAAAAACAAAATGACTTTTCAATAAAAAGGTCTTTTAAAATGATGATCGAAATAAATCAGATCTGGAAACCCATTTTCAATCAGCTCTTGCTTTGTCTGAAACATTTTTAATATCTGTCTCTGATTTCTCTTTTCACAATTTTTATTAGCCCAAATATTCAGAAATTTTATTGATGAAATGACATGAATTTAAAGATTTTAGTCGAAGTACGATTTTTCGCCTTGTTTTTACAGCACAGCATATTAAGGTTTAAAGAACCAAGAAAAAGTTACAAGGATCAATAAAGCATGAAAATTATATACAGTTAAGTGTATTAAGTTAATTTTTTGATAACAGTCAATCAAATTTTCCTGAGTCTAATTAATTGTTTATGTTGATCAGGCTGTGTGCAGCTTTTTTTCAGTTGGGTACTCCTTTTATACACTTTTTATCCCTATCAGATAAATCATACAACGAACTTGATGAAATGACGTAATACATAAAGAGTGAGTACATGATCTTGTTGCTAGCCAACATGAGTTTACTTTATATACTTTACATAATTTATTCTACGCTACTTACTTTATAAACATATGAAATTATAAAATTCTATGAATGACTAAAACTACAAAACGACTATGCAATTACCAGTTGTGAAGCCAGACCACGTATTTCTGACAAAAACTTGGAGATTGTCTTGCAAAGTGTTCAAAAATGGTTCAAAGGGATACTTTTTAGTATTAGGGGCCGGGCAAATGGGTATTTGTGAGCCTCAATATGAATATTATATTCAGCCCAATTGAAAGGGATTGCAAGCTTTAATGTATGATATGTATGTGTGGATAGGATCAAGAAGCTGAAGGATTTGATGAATCAAGCAAATGTTCCTACAACCAAATACTAATCTGAAATAAAACAACCTTTCAAAAATTCAGAAACAAAATTAACTTGTCAAACTTTGTTCAATTTTCAGAACCTGCTACCAATATGGGTGATGTCATGATGTATGGAAACTCTACAGAATTATCTGATCTTGACCTATCTGATTTTATCACTCCATCTAAAGATGTTGTTCAAGTAAAATATTTACTTTGTAAGAGACATACTTTGGAGGGAGAAAGTTTAATTCTATACAATTAGTGACTATAATGACAGAATTGACAGATATTCAAACCATCATTACTAATGATAATAGCTAAATTAATGCATTTTGGCTTCAAAAGTGCAGGCTTGGATCCTGAAGTAAATAAATTATATGTAAATGCTGGATAAGGATCTCTGCTTCACATTTTGATAAATAGGCTTTCACATCTAAACCTGTAAACAAGTTACTTTTCACTATTTTTAGACCTAAGATTGTGCAGGATAATTAGGCCTTAGTTTGAAGTTTTTATGCTTTTTTTCAATGAAGTGTTTTCAGCATTGCGCTGTGACTATTTTCAAAAGATTACCATCTCAGACGCATGTGTGATTACACTGGGCCAACATTATTTCGCTTTGTATACTAGAATGCTTATATAAGGTTTGCTTGTATACTTTATCAGGGATACCGAAGATATATCACAAAATTTATTAAAAGGGATTTCAATAAGAAATACTTCAGAATTAAAATATCTTTGTATTACAAATAACCCTTTCATTTTTAGATGCCTTCAACAGAGTTCAGCTGTGTTCAGATCACTAATGAGCAGTTTGATGTCATTTTGACCTCCGACTACTATTTGAATGGGGTCATTGGGTTGGCCATTTGTTTTCTTGGCCTGATTTTTAACTTTGCATGCTTGATTGGTCTTTCAAGGAAAGGTAAAGACAACATAAATTGAAATTACAAGTTTAATTATACAGATCTATTGTTGTTCAGCAATGCGAGAAGTGCTATTCAATCAACTGCTAATTTTTACACTCTTGATGAGTATGACAACTTTGATACTGAGGGCTGTTTACATATTTCAAGAGATTCTAGCCTTAAAGGTGATCTGACATTTCTCTAAGAATGGAAAAAATTTTGTTTTATCTTTTTATGCTTTCAGGTTTATGCCCATGTCACTGTCTACCCTGTTTTTGTGCACACCTTATTACCAATGGCAAGAGCTGCCACTGCTTTTATGGTGGTAGCCATTCTTCATGAAAGATGGTCAGTGGTCTGTTGTTCACAATCTTATCTGTCCAAGACATCAAACAGAACTAAGTTGGTAAGAACTGTTATCAATCTAGGGAAGATTTATTTTCACAAATTGTAAAGGTTCAGCTTTTATTTTTCAAGCACTATTAACATTATTGTGCAGCCCTTTCTAAAGAATTGGCAACAAAGATTGACCATGGTTGAGTTCTCTGATCCGATTTGTTTGCTGCTTAATATGATTAAACCTATTTAGACAATCAAAGACATCCATCCAAACTTCTTGAGTGAATTATATCTTTTAGACCACCCAGCCTAAATACTTTGTTCCCCCCACTAATATTTCAAAATAATTTTTTTTTGGATTCCAGATCACTTACGTTGGAGTTGTTGTTCTCCTTTCAGTGGTAAACATATGCAGCCTCCTTTTTCAAAGTAATTTGAGCAGCAATTCTGAATTTTATATCTTTTTCAGATTCTAAATCTACCTAAATTCTTTGAGATTGAATGGGCAGAATATAAAGGGATATACTTTTACCGCTCAACTCCATTGAGAATTAATCCAAATTACTCTATTTATTACATATGTTGGACATCACTGATCTTCATCAAACTTATACCAACCTTCTTGATCATTTTTTACAGTGTCAAAACATTTAAAGTTCTCAAAGATACCTCTAATAAGATTGTGAATCACACCTCAAGTAAGTATTGCAAATTCAAAATTGAGTTTCTTGCATCTTGGGTTGCATAAAGTCTAGATATTACCCTTATTTTTGGCTGTTTTAGCTTTGTCAAGAGAAAAACTTCTTGCTCGAGTATTTGTTGCTGTTGCAATGGCTTATTTTCTCACAAACCTTCCTTCAACAATCATCAACATTCATGAAGCTATAAATGTCAAAAAACTGGTTTGATATTGTCCCTGTATCATCAACAATAATATTAAGTACTTAACCATTTTTATCTGAAAGGTTTATTGCCGTGAACAGCATCTAAATGGAGTGGATTTGTGGAGCTTTTTTGGAAATCAAGTCAACAACTTTTTGATGATCATCTTCCAATCGTTTTACCATCTTCTCATATTCCTGCCTGTCCCTGGTTATAGGAAACAACTTTTCCTTCTTTTAAAATGTGAGGCAATGTAGCTTCACAATATTTTGAGAATTTTATTTCTTTAAAAAGCCTTTCTTATTTTCAGGTAGGCCACATAACAGGGTCACTCATCAAATCAGCAGTGATGTCTGCAACTTTAATCTTGAAATGACTGAAATTTGAAATTGGTAGCTGTGCAGGATTTCAAACAAGATTTGATGTTGGATTCCTTTTATGACATTAAGAGCATTGACATGTTCAAATTTTTTTGGAACTTTTTTATCCAAACACTTAATACCTACTAGATTTGATATCTTATGAAAACAAACAAATAGGATCGATTTCGGTAGCTTCAATGCAATTTTAAACATATTTTTTGTTGCCAAACTACATTACTTACCTGACTTTTATAGTTTTACTGTCCTTTTTTATAAACAGTTTATGTACATAGGTAAAGGTATGTACTATGATTACCCCTTGCCAGTTTTTAGGAAAGAAGTGAAAAATATTTCATCAAATGACTTCATTGCAATCCTGTTTTCTAAAGCCAACTTATAACTAGGTTGAATTCAAATTTTTATACAAAGTTGTGTACCAAAAGACAATTAGCTCAAGTGGTTGTTACATACATTTATGTGCCTGTAAAGTTTGTTGAAAATAAATGGTGCTGGGCACTTGCTGTGTTTCTTGAAAACTGTTTAGTTTATTATTGTCACATAACCTTCAATCAGTAAAATTGATGTTTACTTTTCTAAAGTGGGCTAGCGGGTTAGAAAAATCAATTTGGTTCATATTTTTTAAACATGTCGTCCATGTGTCCGCCTGTCTGTCACCTCAAACTCCTACCTCCTTCAGTTTTAAAGCTAGAGGGGTGAAATTTTCCATATAGAATTTGCATATCAATGCCAAAAAAGCCACTTGTAAATACAAGGAAATTCATTCACTTTATTATCCGCACTCACATAGGGGGCTCCAAAAATTTTTGTCTGCAATCTGTCCGTCACATCAAAAGGCTCCCTCAGTTTTGAAGCTTTTGGTTTGAAATTTTTCTATCTCAGAGATTTTTGCCATATGCAAGTAAATTTATGAACCAGATTTTTTAATTTGAATTTAGGAGCTGAGGTATGAGATTTTTTCTTTTTCGTAGACTAGGCCTGTGCATGAATGCAATATTTCATGCTTAAGGTGCCTGGGCTGCTTGGCAAAAATCTCTATATATAGTTACTAAATTACTTAACTCTTGCTTCAAAACTGAGGAAGCCTTTTGAGGTGGGCAAGTAGGTTGCATGATTGCTCATTCAAATTGATACTCAGATAGTTTAAAGGAATAAGGTTTTTCTATTCTAAATCAGAAGTACACTTGGCATCAATCTTAATACCCAATATCTAAAACTTAAATTATGAAAAAAGCTTTTAAACTAAATGCAGTGCTTAATCATGAATTTTTCTTAACTCAATTCAGTTGAATCAAGATGAAAATACTTTTCATACATAATTTATTTTTCCCAACACCAATTTTGCTAAGTCACCATTTCACCTGGAATTAAGTTTCCTCCTATACAGAAGCAGTACTTTAGAGTACGTGTCAAAAAAAGATAAGGCTACAGAATTTTTTTAACTAATAAAACTTTTGAGTGCATTTCCTTCAATTAGGTTTAAACTCCATCTTAAAACAGAGTACATTATCCAAACATACTTTTTAGATCTGGAATCACTCAACCTCTCATTTTCAAAGGTAAATAGTTACTCTGCAAAGAATGGTACACATGCAATGTACAAGACAGTTTCAGTTAGGGTTAATCATCATATCAGTCAGTTGTTGCTTCTCAATTGGGAAATGACTGACGATTGAAGTTTACAAATATGGACTTTTTACTTTGAAATTGAAAAGTGAGACATCATTCAAGATGAAAAAATCAAACTTTGTATTTTGGGTTATTTCCAATTTATTAACTGTTGTGAAATTGTCTCTTCAAGATAATTTGATCTCAAAAGTGGATGTGCAGCATTGTTTTGCAAGTAAGTTGCATGATTTTATTACTGAATGTTGTCCTCTCTCAAGCTTTTTAAGTTAGTTAACTTATAAATAGCCTAAATTAAACTTACTTTAATTTGGCTGCTTTGCCACTCTAGGCTAAATTTCAATTTACTACTTCATATCTTATTTTTGTTGTATTTATGAAACAGATGAGAAAGACAACTGCCAAGGATCAGGAGGCCCATTTGACATTCAACTTTTAACCTGGTTTGATGAACTGTCAGACAAAGCAAAAGAGTTCAACTGTGAATTATCATTTGATGAAAATTTTTCAGTAAAACCACTCACTTTTTAAAAAATTTTATGCTTCAAAGTTAAAGAAAGAAATTTTGTCTCAGGTTGATCCAATCTATGAGATTACAAATTGTGATGACCAAAATGCTGTCTGGAAATATAAATATACTGGAGGTAAAGGGTCCAAAAAAATCTTCAGAGGCAAAGGAACATTATCTTTTATAAACTCAGTAAGTTTTACTTTTTCAAACCTAACTTGCCTTACTTATAATTTCTAAATATCTTTTAGTGCATTTAAATTTTTTTTTCATTCTAGGATATTTCCCCTCATGGATACAACTATGGAATGAAATCTGGAATATGCATAAAAATCGATGAAGAGGCAAATAAAAACACTTTTATTTTCCATAGTGCACTCTAATTAGATATTGGACAATTTACAAACTCTGCTACACTTACTAAACTTTGCACTGACAAACATTTGAACATTGAAAATTTTGATATTTTTAATCTTTTAGCAATTTTTGTTGGTTTCAAAGGATTTTTTATGCAAGAAAACAAGTTTGTGCTTGCAGAAATGAATATCAAGACTTTTTTAAAATTCAAATTTCAAGCTTTTAAGTCAGGCACAAAATATCAGATATATATTTCTGTAACTTAAAATGATTTCAACGTTTTGCAGATCAAAAATATTGAAGGTACTTTTGATGAGAAAGGAATCTTGCATGGCCAAGCAATTGTTTCTCTGCATAATAAAACAACTTATTATGGAAATTTTCACAAAGGAATTTTACATGGCCTGGTAGGTTAGATTTAAACAACCATACCTTTTCGTAGGTTCTCTATTTTTTTAAGTCTCTTATAGGTAAGGACATTTGATGTAGACATTGATCCAGAAACCAACCGAGAACTTCCGGAAAAACGGTTAACAGTGGCAACCACATTCAGGAATGGCCAACAAGTTGGACCTGTGTGGAAGTTTCCCAATCAAAGAATTGTTTCACTGGTTAAAAACAATCCTCCAGACTTGGTTTTTGTTAAATACCAAAAGTTAAATATCCACCAAAGGATTAATATGACAAGGGATTTCTTGCTAGGTAATGAACAACAAGATTTGCTTAGCTTTGGATAAAAAAGAAGAATAAGTTTAAAATGGCAAAATTGTAAAAGCATAAGCCAATCTGTAGAGTTACAATGACAAATCTATAATGATTATCTTGTGCAGTACAGACTCATCTGGTGTTAATGCGCGATCAACACCTTTATAAGAGTCCTGCCATAGAAGTCTATGGCCAATGCAGATTACTATTACCCTGACTGAGTGCACCTAGTTGATTTTTTGCAATCCTGGGTTGAAAAAATGCTGACATCCGCTGCTGGGGATTGAACCCACAACCTCAGATCTTTGTTCTCAGTCAGGTGCCTATGACCTCTGAGCCACTGCAAAGGTGAGCTGATAAGCATAAGGGTCAAATCGTCAAGGCCCACTAATACTGACATTGGCTCACCAATTTTACTTCTCTTGTCGTTGGAATATAATGCAACATTATTTTTAAGTGGTACATGTTGAGCAACTCATATTTTAAGCATTTTCTTCTATCAAGGTACTTTTCGAGTATAATTCCAATCCAATGCATTTGCCATTACACTTTCTGAGACTTAAAAATTTGAAACAATATCTTGCTGTGATTTAATGATTGTACTCAAACTTATTTTAGAAAAGTTCTGCATTTTTTGCACAGCTGGTTATTCATTAGTGGCCAAACCTCTGCAAATTTGTCCAAATGCTTAACGTTTTCATCAAAACCTCTGGATCTAAGCTTGGAATTTTTTACTCCAATTGTTAAGATCCAAACCTTTTTTACATCAGCCAAATCTTTGAAAATCTTTTTAGAACATGATGAGAAAGAGCAAGAATTTCTTAAGCAAACAATGAACTTTACTGAAATGTTTCCACAAGATTTTTTGATCGACAATGGAGAAGCTGAGAGTAAGTTTTTAAAAATTAAAATTAACTTGACAAATAGAAAGAATTCAAAAAAATATTTTTCATTTAATTCTTAAGTTGTTAAAACTCACTCTGTATGATTTCCTTTCAATCTGTTATTTATGTGATGCAATAGAGACTCATCTTTAACTCTTGAGGTATGAGGCTTGGATTTGAACTTGTTGTTTCTGAATGTTATTGTTTGTAACATCAGGATGTGTCCTGTATTGATTTGAGTGCAAATCAGATGTTTTATTCAAATTGTTTTTATACCCCACAATTTTTGTTGTAGAAAAATCTTTCCAAGAGACACTTTTTGGGAGTGTGGATAAGGTTTGATACTTTGCTGCTTTTAAACATAAAATTTAATCAAATACTTTCACTCTTTTTTGATTTTCAGGACAACACAGTTTTAAAAGCACAAAGGGCCCAAATTGTGGCAGTCAAGGATGAACTGTGTGTAATAAATGTTGAAGGAGATGCTTCAGGAGAAATTTTTGACTATGACATTGAAACAGGTTTGAGATATTGTAATTGTAAAAAAAGAACTGAAATATAAGTTAGTTGATTTTTAGGCTCAACATCAGGAGTTTTTTCAGCAAAGATTTCCCATTTTTTTGACAAAATAGCTGACCTTTCAATCAGCTTTGAAACCATCTTTAAACCATTGGAATCTGCTATCGATACAGTAATAAACATTTAAACATCTGTAAAGCAAAATAATGAAGTTAAGTTTTAGAGTCTAATTTGGGGTACAATTGTCCTCAAATTTATGGAAACTGACTTTTGTATAATAATTTTGGATCCAGTTTTGATGTCATCAATTTAAGTTGAAAACCTTTTGTAGGATGCATTGCAGATTTATTCCAAGCTAAAATTGGTCAATTCAACAGACTGTTATCAGCTTGAAACTCCTTATCACGAGCAAGGCATTTTAAAGTAAGCTCACAAGATGCATGATGCAATTGATTGAGCCTAAAGATGTTTACTTTTGTTCAATATAGAGTGATTTATGACGGTGAAAGAAACAAGGGTGGAAAGTTTCATGGTAAAGGAAGTTTCAAAGCATTGTATGAGCCAGAGGTTGTCTTGCCCGGAATTCATGGGGTGAGTGGATCTCCCACTTTTGAAAGAAAATATTCTAGAAAAATTTTGCCATTTCAGTATTCAGATGAATTTGCTGATCGGTTTGTGGAGACCATTGCGGGAAGATTTGAAGATGACAAATTTGTTGGGCCTGTAAAGATCAAATTTACAGATTCAAGTTATATTGAAGGATTTGCTGTTAACAATGTGTTCCATGGTCCCTATAGAAAAGTTACAACAGTAAGAACTTTTTTATTGAAATAATTATTCAGTTCTGGGATCTGGATGCGAATCCAGCCAATAAGAATTCTAATACTGATTTGCTTATAGGGTGGGAAAAGTTCCAATTATTTTCTGTATTTTTAGGGCTATTCAATTGGAAATGCAAGACGTCGATACAACTCAAGAAATCTTGAAAAGTCTAAAAGAAAAGAAGCAGCAAATAAGTAAGCATATCAAATTGTATCAATTTATGAAAATTTTGGATCAAAAAGTTATTTGAGTAAAGAAAAATAAGTAAAAAGAGCTGTTTGACAAGCACATCTGTGCTCAATCACTATAAAGAAGCCATTTTCTGATTCAGTTTTGCCGGAAGTACAAGTACAAGATTAGAGGAGTTGACTTCCCTTGGGCTCTTCAAAAATGGGCGACAAGGTAAAAAGAAACTAACAATAATTTTGTTTTCAAAGATTATAATCGTTATTTTTTTGCAGATGGACCCCTTTGGAGGTTTCTTTCAAGCAGCACATTCTCATTTGGATTCATTAAAAATGACAAGTCTCCATTTGATAATTTTTATTCAGAACAGGGTGCTTTTATAAGCTCAGGTAAGCAAAAAATGTTTAGAAATGTCCCTAAAAATAGGTCTAAAATATTTTTTTCCAAGACTTAATGTCCGCCTACTTTGGTCACTTTTCCCAAGATACTCTTGTCAAAGCTCAAACTGCGAAGGTTGTTGGCCAAGAAGTAGTTGAACAGGTAAGAATTTAAAGTAGTCAATCTTAACAATCTAAAGAATGAAATCTGTATTTGTTTCTGTTTAAGATAAGGGTTCCAAAAATATCTCAACCAGAAGGACAAGTTTATCAATTTGTTAAGATATCAGAGAGAGGAAATCCTGAGCAACTCATTCCTGATCCGCTAGAAGATGAACAAGTTTATGTTAATGTTTCCACTATTTATCCGTCAGTTAAAGGTCAATATCCTCATCTGGGTGATGGGCTTTTTGCCAAAAAGCCTATTTCTTCAGGGTAACATTCCTTCAAAAATAGGGCATTGTTGACTTTGGATAAATGGTTTATAATTTAGGTCCATCATTGCCTTCTTTGGTGGAGAATTAATTCCTTTGGAGGAATGGATAGATATGAAAATGTATGCACCTCATTATTCACTGATTGTTGGCAAAAATGTAGTCTACCTACCAGAAAAACTTGGAAAGGATTTGACAAAGTTTAGAGCATCTCTTGGACACAAAATAAACCATAGTTTTTCGAAATCAAACTGCCAATTTACTGACAAATACCATCCAAGATTTGGCGTCATACCAACAGCAATGTAAGTTAATTTCTTAAGATTTTCCAATCCCTTGTATGGAATCGAATTGATGATGACTCATTTCAATGTTTTTTACACTTCAAGTTAAGTGATATTGTACCTTATGTGTTTCTTAAAAATAGCAGTCAGTGAAGTATGGCATTTCTAAAGTGATATTGGACATGCAAGTTTTGTTTTCTCAATTCAACGATTAGAAATTTTTCGAAATGCAGTAATATTCAACTTTATTTTCAACCTTCTCCAGGAAAACACAAACAAGCTGATGATGATAAAAAAAACTTTCCAAAATATAGATTTTTATTTAAAGAAATAAATATTGCATCCTTTGAATCTTTAACATTAACACAAAATTGCTTGAAAATTAACTGGAATATGATTTAATTCATACCTGATAATTGATGTTTAGATGAAGCCAAAAATAATAAAGCATTAACTAAGAAGAGACTCCATTTTTTCAGTGCAACTGTAAATATTGAAGCTCACAGTGAAATAGTTTGTAATTATAACTTGGAGTTTCAAGTCAGCCCTCCGTGGTATCAAGAGTTGTGGTAAGAATATCTTAGAAGAATTATTTTTTAGTTGAAATGAGGAAATCTTTTTTAGTAATAAGGAAAGATATTTTACTTTTATTTTCATATTCCAGGCGAAAGGAAATTGATCTGGATGATGTTGAGGGTACCATTGGTGAAAGAGGCCAGAAGAAATCTCCAGGAGAGCCCATTGAACCAATGCTTGTCGATGATTTAGTTTACAAGAGCTTCTTAGAATATGCCATCAATGATCTGAAACTTAAAACTTCTGCATAGTCAAAGATTTTTAGTACAGAATCCAGCTGGCTTGTTAAAAATAATCGAATAACAATGCTATATCCTTTGGTATTGAGCAAGTTTTCAGACTTTCAAAGTTTTTATTTTGTATCTGATTTAATTTATAATTGATAATTGATCAACTGATGAAATCTTGATTTAACTTTAACTTGAAAAATAAGATGAAAGGTTTTTGTGATTTTATTCCCATTAAGTGTTCAAGTAATTTTTTATACTTTAAAATGATTGTCATTTTCATTGTGGCTAAGCTAAGCTTCAAAAGCATTTCTGAATTGTCAACTGTATTAGGCAAAACCAAATGATTTGCAACTATGAAATTTGATCAAAAAATATTAAATATCTCATGAGTTTTACCTTGATTAAAGCATTATTCAAAAGATTACAGGTTGGTATTATTTAAAAAAGCTTAATAGTGTTAAAATATTATCCACAAACTACACAACAAAAACTTTTTGTACAAGTATTTTTTTAAGGTTAGTTAAATCATCCTTCTAATTTTCATTAAGTTAGTTTAAGATTTTCCAAAATCACGAATGAAAATAAATGAAAAGGGATTTTGTAAAATGAGTAGTCAAGCTACCAAAAAAGCCCTTTTACATGCTAACAAATTTATTCTTTAAAAGAAGCAAAACAAATTCACCAGTCTGACAAGGTTGGCCCTGACTGATTATTAACAAAAATGTTTAATGAAACTTTGCACTTTGGGCCACTGTGTGATAAACAAAGTTGATGACTGCACGACTTGTCTGCCTTTAATTTCCATTATTTTTTGAATGATTTTTGCACGCAAGATTAAATATTTTAGCTGTGAAAGTTTTCCCTCTCTTGTTTTTGAATTAACCAAGCATATTGACTTTTCCCCAAATGAAAGCTCCAGCCATTGTGGTCTAGCTACTGGCTTTCTTCACATCAGCTGCTGTTAGCTGAAGAATTGAAGACTCCTTTTGGTTTATCTAGAAGATAGCCAACATTTCACTTTTTGGGGAATGTTGGCTTTGTAATTGAGTAGCTTTTGAAAAAGTAATGCTACAATTTCTTCAACATGTACAATTCAGTAAAATACAATAAGTTGTCAAACAGAAACCAGGAAAAAGAAAACAAAAACGATGCATTCAACTACAACTCAATGTTTTCTTATGACCAAACCAAAGCCAAGTATGGCAAGTAAGTATTATTTTGTCAATTTTAAGATTGAAAATGGTCTAGCCAACAAAATCAAAGTGACAAAACAGTTTACAAGGCTCAAATTAGTCTTGCAAAACATTATTGCAACCTCAGTCATACAGACTTAAAGGAAGCAATTAAGTTAAAAAATCAGGAAATTCAATCTTTTTATGTAAAAGATGGCCCTTATGAGAAGTTTCAAAGCTTAATGACAACTCTTATGTTTGAATATATAGAAAAGAACTTTTGTTGAAAATCAAATTTTAAGTGAAATCTAAAAAATTAATGTAGACAAATTTAACAGAATGAACTAATTTTCCATGCAATTATGCATGTGCTTTGGTAAACTGGAATGAAAGATTTCTTGGAGATCCCATTCTTTCAACAAGCTAATATTCTGTTGGTAAGATTGATGCTGTAACAAGTATACAAACCTTTTATGAAACTTTTAGAAATGATTACAACTCAATGTTCAAATATTCTGCAAGCATTGGAGGAAGAGAGACCCAAGTGTCAATCAACATGACAGGAGGCAGAAGGGTTGAGGATGAAGAATATGACCCAGCGACAAAACCACCTTTTGTCCTTGTTTTAACTTCTTGGTAAAACTTTTATGGTTTTCCGACCAAAAATAAGACACGCAAACCGCCATAATTCAGGTGTAAAAATGTGCGTTTTTTCATTTACACGTGTTTACACAATCTTTTTTGTCATAAACCCCCTTAATACACATGAATAAATGTTTTTTTATTAATAAAATTACACATGAAAATG
>Ga0194133_10006200_pt1 | contig 14824 bp, 7 predicted proteins | sample TA2KigOf40mmetaG_FD_155448 | JGI IMG/M metagenome (GOLD analysis project Ga0194133, IMG submission 155448) | Freshwater microbial communities from Lake Tanganyika, Tanzania - TA2015055 Kigoma Offshore 40m | ecosystem: Environmental > Aquatic > Freshwater > Lake | place: Tanzania: Lake Tanganyika...
GGCGGTGGCGGTGGCGGCGGTGGCGGTGGCGGTGGCGGCGGTGGCGGTGGCGGCGGTGGCGGTGGCGACGGCGGTGGCGACGGCGGTGGCGGCGGTGGCGACGGCGATGGCGACGGCAGTGGTTGGGGCGGACCCGGCCTAGTAAGTGGGTTCCATTTGCATCTACCGGAACATTATCTTACGGATTGCCGCAATTTGCGCTTGCCGGCATTCAATGGATGCCATGGCAGTCGACGAGGGGACGTACCATACACTGGATTTGGAATGTGGCCACCATCATGTGAAGCTTCTTATAACCATGAACAGTGGGAAGAAACTGGTCCAACTGGATCGCTTATGAAAATATGTCCAAGAACAGAAACTGTATTATATGATCGAGAAGACTCAACAATAAATTTTTATGGAGCAGAAAAAATTAGTAATGCCTTATTTTGGCCTGACGTACTCCCTCCATTTAATTGGAATGGTGATTGCACAAAGGATTGGGAATCGAAAGATATACGGGAGATTAATAAATGTTCAAACGCAGAGGAGGATGTCTCTATACCACACAAAGGGGGTGAAACCCAACCCGACGCAGATCCGCCATGCCCATCCGTCCAACAAGATGTTGAATCTTTTAACTGTGCTGAGAAATGTTTAGATTGTAGATATCCTTTTTACACAACAGATGACGAGTCGGGATGCCCAACCACATGGGGAAAGCAACCGTGTTGCCCTCTCGACACGAGAGAAGGTCTAGTGTCAGCTATAGACGACAATGGTTTTTGGAGCAGTAGTCCATCAATGGAAACTCGATTGCCAACATGTTTTGGGGAATGCTATCGAACAGATATTATCACATGTCATGGTCATATGCTGGAAGACGAAAATGCCTTTATTCCTTTTGGTGGATCCAAAAACTCAAATGTATTCGGAGGAACAGGAACATTTGTTGAGTCAGAAGTTAGTCATGTATTATCAAGACAAGAGGCAAACCATGGCTGGTTTACAGCTCCAGGGTATGAAGGTCATCCCAAAAGGTATGAGCTTCATCAAAGGGCTGTTTTAAATTTATGTGAAGGTGTTCAATCTTGGAAAGAAATTGCCTGTGGAATAGATCACAATGTTGCGATAAACAATTATTCAAAGAAAGGAGGGTCTAACGTATTTTGTTGGGGAGCTTCTTATGCACAACAAACCAACTTCTCCCGGGACCAAGTTGGGATGGCAAAAAAGGTTGCTGCTGGATATTATCATAGTCTCGCAATAAAAAGCGACAATAAACTTTATGCTTGGGGTGCAGGAGGAACTTACGATAAAGGACAATCTAAGATTCCTAATGAGTTAACCAACATACAATTTATAGACATTGCAGCAGGAAAATTTCATTCATGTGGAGTAAAAACAGACAAAACTGTTGTTTGTTGGGGAGCTGGTCTCACTGGACAATCCGGAGAAAATGATTTTGGACAGTCTGCTCCGCCACCTGAATTAACTTGTCCTGGACCGGACTGTATTCCAATAAAGTCTATTGCGTGTGGTGCATATCACACTTGTGCTATTTCAATAGATGGTTCAATTTATTGTTGGGGCAATTCTGAAAACAATAGATTCAATTTTTCTGGAGTAAGTGGAGGAACAGCAAACAAAAAATATGTTAAAGTTGTATGTGGTGAAAAGTTTTCTGCAGCAAAACGAATTGCAAGAGAAACAGAATACAAGTCATATCCTATAGTTTTGCCCCACACAAACGAAATAATCGGCATAGGAAATTGGCCGCATAATCTTTTCAAATATTTCTTTACATTTGTTTCTCAAGAATTTACTTATGTTAAAGGTTCAATGGACTGTTTGGATGACGGAAGTTTTCCATCTGATTTTTTAAAGGACCGCAGTATGCCTTTCTTTTTTCACCAAATTGCAGATGCTGTTCATTTATTTTCTTTTGAATTTAGCACCTCATCCAGAGAAGATATAATACAAGATCTTTGTGAATATGATAATTGGAACCTAGGATATCAATATGGTTATAATAAACAACAACTTATGCCGCAAGATAGCAGGGAAGCTGTTTGGCAGGCTCATACTGATGCTGCGTGGAAGCAAACTAATGATAAAGTACAACAAAGATTACCAAATCCTGGTGCATTTTTAGATCGCTTAAAATTAAAAGATTGGCGTCAAGAAATATTTGATGATATTCAAACTTTAGTTGGCCTGAATGAAGAGGGCGAGCCCTCGATAACTCCCCTGAATTGGCCAGAACTATTTGCTCTTAGGGATAAATATAATAATCCTGGTAAAATTAAATGTGTTGGTCCTGCACGTCTACCAGGAGACGAATGGGAAATAAGAGCCGCGGCATCAACCCAAGGGGGCAATGGATATGACCCATTTACTGCTAAATTCGACAAAAGAGCTCCTGCATTGGCAAGAATGGCCAGCCCGAAACCAGGAGCTTCTTGGCCAGATTGTTATCTAGACGAAGGAATCCATACTCTTCAAGTAAACCGTGACATTTATAATTTGCCTGAACCCAATTTCGGGATTGAACTGTTAAATCTAACTAAAAGAAGAGCGTATTGGAGACTAGTACACAGCGTATATTTTCGTTCTCGTGCCATACTTCCTAATTGGGGATGGTCTCCTAAGCCGTTTAAGACTCTATCACCATGGCCTTATGAAGGTGATCTTGTGCATTGGAGTAAAAGACAACCCGCTACTTCATGGTTACACAAAGTGGGAAGAGAATGGAGTCCACCCCCCCACGATACCATAGTAGACAAATTTGATGTAATGTATCATATAGGCCACGGTGTAGGTGGAGATCCATCTGCAGGCCCTCAACCTTATTGGAATGTTAGTGGTATGGGACACGCTGTGTCGAATCAAATGTCTGGCATTCAAAAAAATACGGGTCCCACAATCGAGTCGTCCTGTGAGTGGCAAACAGGAGCAGTGAGCGCTTATCTTGGAAATTCTTGTTCTTTTATCGGAAGATATGTTGGGGCAATACAAACTGAACCCCATGGAATACCAACCCCCGATGGCATCCATTATTGGCCATGGATTCCAAAAAATATCGTTAGTTACCCGACACCCTCACGGCACCCCACTAAGTGGAATGCTTATCCTGGATCCGTAAATGAGGGGTCTCTGACTTCAAACATTTGTTTCGGAAGATTTGCTGGAAGAAAATGGGCATGGGATAATACAAAAGTTCCATTTAGTTTCGTAGAAATTGAAGATAGATCGCAGCACCCTGTCGACAGCAAGTATGTTTGTTCAGAAATTCCAGCACCAAAAATGAATCCATATAGTCCCTCGCTTCCCAAATTCCAACCGCCGGTGCCGACGGGAAAAGGAGATCCTTCTTCATTTTTTAACCCATATTTCGGACCCATGACGGATTACTGTCAGGGAGTTCGGCCGGCTGATGGAACAGCACAATGGATTTTACCACTTGGCGATAATCTTTGTCAATCCGGAGGCCCTGGACCTCAAGTTATATCTGGACATTTTAATAATTTTATTTATAACCCTGATCCAGAGGGTTGCCTGGAAAAATTGAGTAAAGGTGAGATTGAATCATGTACTGTGATACCGAGCGGCTGCACTCACATATGGAATGAACCGTGCTGTGGTAGTATGACTGAGTACTACTTTAATGACCTTTGTTCAGTTGATGCTCCGAGTACCCTAGAATGCATAAATGGCGAACCATATTTAGATGGTCAACCTCTAGATGCGAAAGTACCAGGCGACGGCCTGATGAAAACGTGCTGTGCCTGCCTTTGGAGACAGCGGTGCGCGAAGGGGGAAGGTAATGAGAGTATATGTGATTGTGCTCAATATGATTGGGAAGATCCACAACTAGGACCTTGGTATAAAACCGGTGAAATGAGTGGACTGGTTGCGTGCCTTGAGGCGGTTTCAACGAGATGTTTAGAAGGAGTTTCGTGTTCAGGCTGGGCTGGACCAACTTTTGATGAGTTATACACTGACTCAGTAGGAGCTTCTTACAGTTACGATCACCTGGGAAATTCTTGTTGTTTCGTGGGCAACTCTACAGTAGGTGATCCCAAATATAAAGATTATGGATCCTTAATGCCATGGAGAGCAAATGCTTTCATTAATTTGCCTCCAATTCTTCCTACCCCCAAATCTCAAAGCGGATGTTCGTCGACTAAACGAGGATCTTGTTGTTACTGGGAAGAAAATCATGCTGGAGAATTCATTACTTCTGGAAAACAATTTATAACTTATTGGTACTCGGAAGATTCTAGTCAGCCAGTTTACGCGGTGCCGAACATAAATTACCGTCTCGGAGTAGAGGTCGAGCAGGCAGGAGCCCTCAACGGCGTCGGTCGTAATATATCAATGTGTGATTCCCCGTGGTGGCAACCTGATTTATGGGCAAAAACATTCTTTAAGTACTGTAATTCCGAAGCTCTGGGCGTCAAAAGTCTCTGGCCAAATTGGGCAACCGATAAGGCGCCGATCACGCCGCGAGGCAGAATGGTGTGTATTGATAATATACGAGATCCAGAACGACAGATTATAAATCACACAATACTGAGAAAAAATTATGGCCTAATTAATTCCGCCGAGACCTGTAACTCTATTGTCTCCAATTGCTGCGATGATTTAGAATACTCATGTGTCCCTATGGGAATAACATTAGGATATCCAGGCAAACATGTCTTTGTAGATGATTGCACAAATGGTGGGTTAGCCACTCAATTAAATAATATGTGGAAAGGATTTACTAGCAACGATTCGGTATATGCGTTTATAACATGCTTTAATTCATCCAATATTCCGGGCGGATGTACTCAAAGTCGATGGAATATTGAAGGTTGGCCAGAACCACCCGGCTGGACAAGTAGTTGTGGAGAAACTGGTTGTTGTACTTGTTACGGAGAACCGGTGATATCGAAGGGCGAATCTCAACAACATTTATGTCGTTGGAATTTATTAGAAACATGGGGAGGGCAACCATTTAATGATTTTAAACACTTTTGTGAAGCTGGACTACATGGAAAGTTCAGAGAGGATATTCCTTGTCCTAAAGGTTCATGTGGTAAAGTTATAGAAGACGGAATTGAGAGCTCAGAATTTCATACTAACATTAATGCATACAATTACCAATGCAATGCTTACGATAAGTACGCAACCAGCTCGCACATCTTTGCGGGACCAGGAACATTATATCCACCAAAGCAGTGTGAAAATTGTACAGGGCCCATTGTGACACTCCATCCCGGCGACTCGGCTCAGACCCAAACCAAGGTTGGGCCATTGCAGGATGGTACATATATAGGAATTTCAGATCAAAGTTGGTGTGCATGGCAAATACCTTTTAATACTGTCGGATCGGGTGACTCGTTCCCTATATTGACAAAAATTAAAGGATTTGAACCGTTGGGATACTGGGCACCAGAGTATGTAGGCATGATGCCATTGGGCCCGAATGTCTCGCCAGGAATCGATTACTTTGATGGTATAACTTTCCATAGAGCAGGTAAAGATGGATGTTGTCGAACTCCTATACGTATATGGAATAACGCAATTACGTTTCAAGGAATTCAAACTTGCCCCCCGTCGCAAACATGCCCAAAAGGAAAGGGCAATAAAATATTATGGGAGTTTAACCCATATTCCGGCCCGATGCCGAAGAACCCAGGCAAAACACCTTATTTGGCTGTAAACTCTTTAGAAAATTCGTATGCTGGACAATGTTGGCCTCATCCTGGATTATGGGACAGAATAACTGAAATAGAAAACGGTGTAATTCCTTTTGGAGAAGATGGACAAACCTGGCAACCATGTCAGCGGTTACCTTATTATTACAAAGATGGTATATGGAGGTCACTTACAGATTTAGCAATAGAAGATCGTCCTTGCGATATTGTGAAAGAGCAAGTTTTGACAGAGATACAGAAGACTGATCCAACAAAGGGTTTATATTATCAAAATTGTTGTACAGATTTTCTTAGTTCATATTACCTTGAAGGTGCAACCGCTAAGGACGGATCAATAGGGCTCAATCTAGTGGAAGGAGGAGTATATTATACTAAACTAGAAAAAATACAACCAACTGTGGCTTTCCGGGCTAATAGGGACGAAATGTGTCACTGCGGCGGCAATACTCGGGGACGGGATGTAAACGGTGTTCCCTGCGGAGTAAATAATTGTTGGGTATGTCCATCCTACCTCCTCGAGAACGGTGACATAGATACTTGTTTTTGGAAGTCACCGTCGGACTGTAATTGTAACCACACGAACTCCGATTTTTGGTACTTCGAACCAACAGCAGGAGTATCAGGAGCAACTTTTCAGTATTGTCGGTGTGTTTTTCCGATAGGATGTACTACTGATCCAAACTGCGAAGCGGCAGTATGTACTTACAACCCAAGATGCTGTACTATGGCATGGGATGAAGAATGCCGAACTCTAGCAAAATGGCTTTGTAATTGTGGTAAACCACAATGTCCGTGTGAGTGTAGAAACCATCATGCATTGTTGTGGTCAGCAGATCAATATAATCCTGGGGGATGGACTGGTGGAAAAACTAGAGGATTGGATTTATTATACAATTCAGAAGATTGTCCCCAGGGAGTGACATGCGAAGATTGTAAAAAATGTGATCTTCCTCTTTGTATGCATAAATACAACTGTAATCTTAAATGTCCGTGTGGTACTTACGGAATGGACTGTGATAAATTTTGTACAGATATTACTGGATTTTATGGAGAATACGATAAAGAACTATTATCACATGGAAAGGTGGAATGGTACAATCCAGGCTATGGATTTAGTCCATGTTGTGGAGCTAGTGGTCCTGTTACGAAGGAAGATGGTAATCCAGCAGTGTGTAAAGATGTTTGTTTGAATTGCGATGTGGAAACCTGTACCTTCGGGGTTTGCGAGACGAACCCCGGGAAATGTTGCTCAAGTGTCTGTGCGATTCCAGGCTATGAATATTGCTGTGACAAACAGTGGGATCAGTATTGTGCCTGCAAAGCAAAAGAGAAGTGCTGTGAGTGTCCCGAGTTCATTCAGGGTCCTCCGATCCCGACTCCGCAGGACTGCGGGGTTTGTCCGTGTAATTACTACATATGTGATAAACACCCGGGATGCACATGTTCTGCTGAGTTCCATGACTGTAAGAATGTTGCGTGGAGCTGTTTTACGGGACAACATCCGTATGGAATTAAAGATCCCTATGTGGGTTCAACTGGCTAAAGGATTATAAATTATGTCGATAACATTTGATATTTGCGCGACAGGACCATTTGAACCAGTACCAAAGTGTACTGGTCCGGAATTAGGTCCATGGGATCCAAACAAATTAACAATTGAAAATTTATTACGATTAGTAGTTCAACCGCCGAATTATTTAAACATTTATAATCCAGACTATATTGATCAATTAAACAATTTTAGTACAGTTACTTCTCCTACTACGTATTCGGTACAAATAGGAGACGGTGCAATATATCGTCCAGGATTATTGGCAAAAGATGTATGGAAATGGGATATAAGTGGAGAAAGTGATTACGGAATAATCGAACCACCGATCAATAAACCAAACTACGATTTATTTGATTCTAATTGGTCTGCTCAATTCATTGTTTACGCAAATGCGGATACAACAGAAAAAATAAATTGTTCAACAATAGGATTAGACAGTTGTTCTCATAATATGGGAGAAACAATACGAGGTCCCACAACAGATCCGTATATGTTTTGTCCTGCTAAAAATATGAGGCCAGATATCTTATATTCCGCGACAGGAGGAGCAACAGGAGGAGCAACAGGAGGAGCAAGAGGAGGAGCAAGAGGAGGAGCAACAGAAAGAGCAACAGGAGGAGCAACAGGAGGAACTGCAGGCGATGGAGAACCCACTTATCTGGAAATATTCGAAGAATACAACAAAATAAACGAATGTAAGCGAATAGAGGCAGTTTTAGGAAAAGATTATTTGGGTTGTAATTACGAAGATCCGTATAGTGAATCTTCTTGTGGTTGTCCAGAACGAGGAAATAGTTATGGAGAATATTTGGCCTACACTAAAATAAACTCTACTTTCTGGGAAACACCAGAGGCAACTCCAATGTTTAGATATGCCCTGATGTCTCATCTAGGACTAAATCAAATCAAAATAAAAGTGGATGGATATCGATCTGAACCAATAAATCTAGGAGATATTATTGAAGTTCAACATTATAATGAAGGAATAAAAAATACTTTAAATTCAGGGATGTGGATTATAACTTCAATTCTTTACGAATTTATATCAGAAACTTATTATGCTATGCATCTTACTTTGGCCAGAACTGCGTTGCCTAAACAAACTATAGACTAATAAAAGCTTTATACATATTACAATGCTATTAGACAAAGTAAATTACGTAGATATTCCTTTCTTTTTGACTAAAAATCCGTATACGAACGATTTTAATATGGTAACTGGAGTTAATGCCACAAAACAGTCATTAAAAAACATACTGTTAACCATTAAAGGAGAACGACAATTTAATCAAGAATTTGGAACAAATTTAAAAATAGAATCTCTTACGTTTGATAATCCTATTACACAATACGAGTTTTTACAGTCTCTTAAAACTAGTATTTTACAATTTGAACCAAGAATTATAGATGTGACAGTTTCTTTTAATAACAATAAATTGGTATTTGATGTAAAAGAAAATGATAAAACTAAAGAATCACAGAAAAATATTCAGTTAACAATCATACCATAATAAAATGACAACTACTCCTCCTAATTTAACAAAAATCGATTTTTCTGATATAAAAACATCACTCACGGATTATCTTAAAAATCAAACCACATTTGTAGGTTACAACTTTGAAGGATCTGCAATACAAACTATTATTGATTTGTTGGCCTATAACACATATTATTATGCGTTTTATTCTAACCTGTTGGCAGCAGAAGTGTTTTTGGATTCTGCACAAAGAACAAAATCTATTGTTTCTTTGGTTAAACCATTGGGGTATACTGTTCCTGGGTTGAAATCTGCACAAGCAAAAATTAATGTATCTGGGTCGGTTCTAGCCTACACGTCTTTTACAGGAATAGCAGCAAACGGTTCTGTATTTAATTTTTATAATTTACAAGCAGGAGGAACTGCCAGTCCTGTAACCATAACAGAAGGCATTCTTGTTAATCAGATAATTTCTTCTGAAATAGATTTAACTAAACAAAAGTATATTATACCTCATTCCAATGTAGACATTAGTACTATTGATGTTACCGTAACATCCTCCGGATCTTCACCAGTGACAACGACATGGAAGAATGTTAATTATTTTCCAAATGACGATGATACTATTTTTTATATTGAAAGAAATGGAGATCTATTCGAGATACATTTCGGAAAAGAAAATAATTTAGGAAAATCTATTTTAAATTCTGATACGGTACGAGTTCGATATCTTCGATCTAGTGGTAGTCAAGGAAACGGAATAATTAGTTTTACTGGTGCCCTGTCTGTAGTTAAACAATCTTCAGGCGGAAACGATGAACCAGATTTAGATGTTGTAAAATTCATTGCACCGCGTGTTTTTTCGGGTCAAGATCGAGCAGTAACTAAAGGAGATTATGCCGCATTACTAATAAGAGACGATAAATTTACAGATGAAGATTTATTTGTAGTATACGGCGGAAACGAATTAGATCCTCCTAAACCAGGAAGAATATTTGTGTCATACGAGAATATTACTTCAAATCCAGACTCTAGTGTAGTAATAGACTATTTAAGAAAAAAGAATCCACTTGCACTGATTCCAGAATATGTTGTTCCAAGACAATACACAGTAAAGATCTATACAAAAATTGTTTATCGTCCAGGAGTAAATGATGGTAGAAAGAACGCAATAGAGACAGAAATTCAATCATTATTTCAAAGTTTATATTCCAATTTCGATTCTTTTAGATTTTCTAGAAAATTTAATTTTTCTGAGTTAAAAGAACTAGTTTTACAGGAATTTTCGTCTGAGGTAGCCTCATTTGAGTACGATAAGACTGTTATTAACACACCTACCCCGGATCAAAAATTCTCTGAATTTTATTTGGAAAACGCGTTAACAGAAAACGGTTCCACGATTCTTACCGCAACCATCAATGGTCCTTCATACACAATTCGATTACCTGCAACAACAGAAAGTAAAATTCAACCACTCGAGATATTTAACACCAACAACACTAAAGTAGATCTGGATGTAGGTAGAGTTTTGATGTCTTCTGGTTACATCAGATTAAACAAGCTGTGGAACGATACTCCCGATTTAAGTATAACAAACAAATCTTCTGTCATGTTACCGGTAATAAAATCTCTTATAAAATTCGATGAACTAGATATTACGAGTTAAGGATGAGTATCTTTTTAAGTTATATTCCAAGTGGAACTCCTCCTGAAAGTGGCCTTGCATCTACAATATCCAATAATTTACTAAAATTAAAAACAGAAATTTTATTCAAAAAATTATGTTGTGAATCTGTTATTGATATAGATCAATTTGTTCCAGGATGGATCCAAGAACAAAAAAATCAGAACGTAAATTCTGTAACAGTTTTTGATTTTATACAAAAATACTACGATTGGTTGTATTGTACTGATACAGATCGAGGAGGATCTGGATATTTATTGGATACAGATCTGGAAAAAATAACAGATATTGAAGAAGTTTCCGATTCGTTTCGAAGCAAATTAAATTCTATATATTTTCCGTATTTCAAAGAAGACAGTTATATTCTTCGTCGTGATGGCGGGGTGTTAGGAAGACGAGTAGTTTCTGAGTTTACTAGAAGTATTAAAACAAAATTCTTAATCAAAAAAGGATCTCCAGAATCGTGTGATATATTTTTTACTAAACTGTTTGGAACAACAGGATTTAGGATAGACTATTCTAGAGACAGCATAGTAAAGTTAAATGGAGGCTTTTTTGCCGGTCCTAACGGTTTCAGTGGAACATCCAATTTAGGTCTTTTGAATAAAAATAGATTACAAAACGGAAGAGAATTTACTGAATATTCGTATGTTGTTAATGCAACAGGAATAACTGCAGCACCAGAATTATTAAAATTATATGAAAATGTTTTACATCCAGCAGGAACAAATTTTTATTTTAATTTTGATTTAACAACGGTAACCGGAGACGGTGGATCTACCACAACTACAACTGAACAACAAACTCCTAATATAAGAAACTATTCTGCGTATAGAATATTAGGAGTATCTTACGGAGGAAATCCTCAATTTGAGTTAGTTATTCTGGGAATAACTTATTACGGATTAACTGGAAGTTCAGGAGGATGTTCTTTAATTGGAACATTCCGAGCTCCTTCGTATGTATTTCCGTCGTGGAGCATAGGAATGACGGGTCAAACAGGATTCCAAGACATGGAAATACGAGATATGTATAAGTTAGAATATTCTATGGGCGCAACACATCCTAATATAAATATTGCAGAAGATTGTGATTAACCATGCCTGACACTTATCACATTTTAACTGGATATCTTCCTCCTGAATTACAAGGATTGTCTGTATTGTCTTCTAAACAAGTCAAAGACAATCCGTTTCATATTTTTCTAATAACTGAAATATACTCTGCTAAGATTATTGATGAATGGAAAAGGGGTTCAGTTTACTCATCTTTTGGAAATTCTTTGGGTGATGCCCATCCGTCATTAGTTAAATGGTCTAATTACGTATGGATATGTCTTTCTAATAATGTTCAAAATATAAAAAATAGACATAATCCTTCTACTATTCCTCCTGCTTCCGGCCCTTTAGAGGACGGATATCAGTGGACTCTAGCATTTCCAGTAGATCTCAACAGAAGAATCAGTCAATATACTAGAATTCCATCGTTTAGAGCTTTAGGACAAATAGTTGACCGTAAATCTGAAAGCTTTTGTAACGATTCTGGTGTTACTGGTTATTGTTTAATATATAAACCAAATAGTACAGGAACTACTGGTTCTTTGGTAAATGGAAGTCATCAAACCGGACTATTAGTAACTTCATGTCCAGACTGTCAACAATTATCATCCACACTGAGCACTAAATATCATACAATATTCTCAGAATCTTTGCCTGTAACTGGGTCTGTTTCTTTAAATAGTATAACAGACAAAGTTAATTCTGCAATAACAGATTGGCGATATTCAAATAATTTTGAGGTGCAGGCAGCTAAAACTGCACTAGAATCCAATCTTCCAGAAGGAGCAATTTTAGGAGCTTTTATTGATTCCAATCTGTTGGGAATGCAAATACCTACAGATACAACTATAGGAATATCTAGCGGCACTGGATCTAGTGGAGATATTCGATTTGTTTTGAGTAATATTATAGGAAACACAGGAGAAATTACTGGAATTACATTAGTCAATAGAGGTGAAGCATATTCTGAAATATTGAGTGCAACGGTTACTTCTTCTGGACTGACTGCTGGTGTAATTTCTCAATTACAGTCTGCAATAACTCTTGTTTGTGCCAACAATGAAAGTCAAGCTATAGACGGAATCAATAATTTATTCAATATTCCTGAACAATTTACCGGTATTGTAAATCTAATTAATTATAATCTGCTTGCGTATAACTCAGACGGAATAACATATAATTATTACGCACTAATTACTAATTCAATTAACAATTCTCTTCCAGTTCAAGTAACAGGTATTCAATCAATACCTAACTCGGAATATAACCAGTCTCCAAATTCCAACGTATCGTACGCAATTCAATATGTCAGACCATACTTATGAAATATCCTTTTTCTAAAACCCCATTAAACGAATTTCCGTTCAACAGCAGAGTATTCGAAAACGAGATTCTAGGAGCAACTGCAGCAAACTATGTTCTAGTCGCCTTTCGACCAGGTCAGGCCCTTCAGGCATCAGAATTAAATGAAATTCAAGAAACTTATTATAAAAATCTTACATTACATTCTGTTTTATTACGAAATTGGATCGGAGCAACAGATGCGACTTCTGGACCTTCTTGGCCGGGTGCTGTTCCTTTACGGACAACAAGTTGTTCTGTTAGTGCGGATACAATTACAGTCAAAAAAGACTGGTATCTGGTAGACGATAGTGGATTTAAATTTTGGATTTATAATAACACAGAACGAACTATTACAGCACAATCTGGTAATTTCATAGGACTAGAAATCCAATCACAATATATTACTCCAACAACTGATTCAAATTTAAACGATAATTCTGGTGGTGCTATAGGATCTGCAATTCCTGGAGCTGATCGATATCAAATTAATATTATCGGAATAACACAAGGAGCCACATTTAGTTCCAACGGACTAATAAAAACTTTAGCAAAAAATGAAGGCGGAACGTATAAATACTTGAACGGAGTATCTGTCCCAGGACCATAATCTATGCCATTTACGAATTTAACCAATTTAGGTGTAACTGCCACATTTAACGATTTGTTTAATTCACACAATACACTGATTTCCAGAGGAAATTCTTTGGGAATTGGGTCTATTTTTGCCGGAAACGGAATAACTGCAACATCTTTGGACAGTTCAGGAGGAATAACTTTATCTGCAAGATTGAATCAGGGTTCAGGAATTCAATTGACTCAGGGCCCAGCAGGTATAACTATTGGACTGAATACTGCGTTTATAGCCGGCGGAACAGGTATTAATGTAAGTCCTAGTTCATCTGGAATAACTGTTTCTGTAAAATTAAATGCTGGGACGGGTATTACACTTACTCAGGGTCCGGCAGGAATTACTATTGATTCCAGTGGTGGTGGTGGTGGTGGAGATCCTACATTTACTAATAGCGGGACAAGTACGTCAATTGCTGTACCTTCTGGTGGGACTAGTTTTGCGGGCAAGACTGCGTTACAAATATTAAATATAATACTGTTTCCGTATCAAGTTCCAACTTTGAATTTTACGAGTGTTGGACTAACGTTATCGCCCTTCATATTTGTGGTTGGTCAGACAAGTAATTCAGGATTTTATACATCTCAATGGAGTTCCACGAACTCTTCTAATTTTAATAGTGCTGGTGGAACGATAAAGAAAATTCAAGGTGGAAATACTTCCAATCTTCTTACAGGAATTAATATTACAGGTGGATCAGTTGTAGTAAATCATACGACATCATATAGGCCTACTACGCCAGAGACAATACAATTCTCAATTGAAGGCACAGCAACTAATAACACCATAATAACAGCATTTAATAGTATACACTGGCGTCATCAAATATGGTGGGGAAGAAGTACAGTCGATTTGTTAACAGCATCATCGATCAATTTATCCAATATAACAACAAATCTTGGATCAAATAGATTTACTTCAAGCAATAATGCTTTAGGTAATCATAGTTATACTTTTTCAAGTACGGATATTCAGGGTAATTCCGCCTATTTGGTTGTACCAATTAACCCAGGCAGTATATCAGGTTATACAACCTTTACAATTAATTCAAGCACGATTACCCCTGCAAGTCGTGATATATCAATAGCCAATATTCACGGTATTTCGACCATATGGAAAATTTATTTAATATCCGAGTCAGTTGATGGATTTATACTTAATGCAAGTTAAACATAAAGGAAATTATGCCCATACCTAATACAACATTTGTTCCGCTCGTACTTGCTACAGGTAGTACATCAGATAAATATCCTGTAACAGATCCTCAATACGGACTGGGAGGTCTTCGAAGTGTTGGTAATACAGGGGCCAGAAACAATATAACTTCCCAAAGACGAGAAATTGGAATGATGGTTTATGTTCAAGATCAAGATAAATTTTATTATTTAAAAGG
>Ga0194133_10006202_pt1 | contig 14822 bp, 10 predicted proteins | sample TA2KigOf40mmetaG_FD_155448 | JGI IMG/M metagenome (GOLD analysis project Ga0194133, IMG submission 155448) | Freshwater microbial communities from Lake Tanganyika, Tanzania - TA2015055 Kigoma Offshore 40m | ecosystem: Environmental > Aquatic > Freshwater > Lake | place: Tanzania: Lake...
CGACGCGCTGATGGAGGCCGCCGGCGTCGCCGTCGCGACGGTGGTCGCCGCACGCTTCCCGCGCGGCCGCATCCTCGTGCTCTGCGGCCCGGGGAACAATGGCGGCGACGGCTATGTCGCGGCGCGCGAGCTCGCGGCGCGCGGCCGCGCGGTGCGAGTCGCGGCGCTTGGCGGCGCGACGCCGGGCGAGGGGCCGGCGGCGCGGGCCGCGGCATCCTGGCGCGGGCCCGTCGAGGCAGCCGGCCCGGCCGCGCTCGCGGGCGCCGACCTCCTCGTCGACGCGCTGTTCGGTGCCGGGCTCTCGCGCGACCTCGCGGGCGAGGCGCGCGCGCTGGTCGAGGCGATGGCAGCGAGCGGGATCCCCATCGTCGCGGTGGACGTGCCGTCCGGCGTCGATGGCGACACGGGCTCCGTGCGCGGGGCCGCCGCGCGCGCCGCGGCCAGCGTCACCTTCTTCCGCCGCAAGCCGGGGCACCTGCTGATGCCGGGCCGCGCGCTCTGCGGCGAGACCGTGCTGGCGCGGATCGGCATGCCCGACGATGTCTTGGCCGCCATCGGCCCGCTCTGCTTCCGCAACGAGCCCGCCCTCTGGGGCGACTTGCTGCCGCGGCCGGCTATGGATGGGCACAAGTTCTCGCGCGGCCACGTGCTCGTGGTCGGCGGCGAGGCGCTGGGGGGCGCCGCGCGGCTCGCCGCGATGGCGGCGCTGCGCGCCGGTGCGGGCCTCGCGACGATCGCCGCGCCTGCTGCCGCGCTCGCGTCCTACCGCGCGAGCGTGCATGCCGAGACGATGGTGGAGGCGCTCGGCCCAGGGGACGCGCTCGCGCCGTCGCTGGCGGATGCGCGGCGCAATGCGCTCCTCGCCGGGCCCGGGAACGGCGTCGGTGCCGCGACGCGCGCGCGCGTCCTCGAGGCGCTGGCGACGCGGCGGGCCTGCGTGCTCGACGCGGACGCGCTGACCTCCTTCGCTGGCGTGCCGCGCGACCTCTTCGCCGCGATCGCCGGCCCGGTCGTCATGACGCCGCACGAGGGCGAGTACGCGCGGCTCTTCGGCGGAGGCGGCGACAAGCTGTCGCGCGCGCGCGCCGCCGCGGCGGCGAGCGGCGCGGTGGTCCTGCTCAAGGGCGCCGACACGGTGGTCGCGCATCCGGACGGGCGCGCGGCGATCAACGACAACGCGCCGCCCGACCTCGCGACGGCCGGCTCAGGCGACGTGCTCGCGGGCACGATCGCGGGGCTGCTGGCGCAGGGCATGCCGCCCTTCGAGGCCGCCGCGGCCGGGGCCTGGCTGCATGGCGCGGCTGGCGCGGCGCGCGGCGCCGGCCTCGTCGCGTCCGAGCTGCCGCGCACCTATCCGCGGCTGCTGGCCCGCCTACGGCGCGGCGACGACATGGATTGGCGCGCCCCCGGCCGTGGCGGCGCGCGGAGGCGAGGGCGATGAAGCGCGAATATCCCGACCATCCGATCGTGGGCGTCCTCGGCATCGTCCGGCGCGCGGGCCGCGTCCTCGTCGTGCAGCGCGCGAAGCCGCCGAGCGCGGGGCGCTGGGGCTTCCCGGGCGGCGTGCAGGAACTCGGCGAGACCGTGTTCGAGGCGGCGCGCCGCGAACTCGCGGAAGAGACGTCGGTCGACGTCGCGCCGCTGCATTCGCTGCCCGTGCTCGACATCATCCGTCCCGACGAGGCCGGGCGCATCCGCTCGCACTGGTTGCTGGTGCCGGTGGTCTGCGACTGGGTGTCGGGCGACGGGGAGCTGTCCGACGAGGTGGACGCGCTGCGCTGGCTGGCGCCCGCCGAGCTCGGGGCGAGCGGCCTCGACTTCCTGCCGGACCTCGAGCGGCTCTGCGTCCTCGCCTTCGGCGCGGCTCGGGGCTGAAGGAATGGGATCGCGCATGCGCGACGCGCTCGGCCTGGACGTCTCCACCTCGTCGCGCGCCTGCGTCGATGCACTCGACGCCGCGCGCGGCTCGCTGCTCGGCTTCCGCGCCGACATGGCGCTGCATGCCAAGTCGGCGCTGGCTGCGGACCCAGACTGCGTGCTGGCGCATGTGCTGCGCGGCTCGATGTCCATGCTGCTCTCCAACGTCGCCGCGTTGGACGGCGTCGACCGCGCGATCGCCGCGGCCACGCGCCGCGAGGCACGCGCGACGCCGCGCGAGCGCCTGCATCTCGAGGCGCTGCGGGGCTGGCGCGCCGGCCGCACGTCGCAGGCGATCGCCGCATGGGAGGCGATCCTGCGCGAGCACCCGCGCGACCTGCTGGCGCTGCGGCTCGCGCATTTCGCCTATTTCTGGTCGGCCGCCGACCCGGCGGGCATGCGCGCCTCCGTCGAGCGCGTGTTGCAGGCCTGGGGGCCGGGCGTGCCTGGCCGCGGCTGGGTGCTCGGCATGCATGGCTTCGCCTGCGAGGAGACGGGCGACCTCGGCGCGGCCGAGATTGCCGCGCGCGCCGCGCTCGACGAGGAGCCAGCCGACCTCTGGTCGGTGCACGCGCTCGCCCATGTGCTGGAGATGGCGGCGCGGCATGGCGAGGGCGACGCGCTGGCCGGGCGCGCCGCGCCGCATCTCGCGGGGGCGACCAATTTCCGCTTCCACCTCGCTTGGCATCGGGCGCTGTCGATGATGGAACTGGGCGCCGGGGGCGGGGAGGTCCTGCGCTGGTACGACGCGGCGGTGCGCGACCTGTCCTCGGCGCTCGTGCAGGGGCAGCCCGACCTCTACATCGACATTCAGAACGCGGCCTCGCTCCTGCTGCGCCTCGAACTCGCGGGCGTCGACCCGGGAGATCGCTGGCTCGAGTTCGCCGATCGCGCGGAGGCGCGCATCGGCGACCATCTCGTGGCCTTCACGCTTCCGCACTGGATGATGGCGCTCGCCGCCGCGGGGCGGTGGGACGCCTGCGAGCGCCTGCTCGACGCCATGCGCGCGCATGGCGCCGCGTCGGCCGCCGAGGAGGCCGGCGTGGTCGCGCGCGTCGCCATCCCGGCCGCGCTATGCGTGCGCGCGCATCGGCGTTGCGAGTTCGCGGCGGCGCTCGACGCGCTCTTCGCGCTGCGCCACGAGATCCCGCGCCTCGGCGGCAGCCATGCGCAGCGCGACCTGCTCTGGCAGGTCATGGCCGACGCGGCGCGCCGCGCGGGGCGCAGGCAAGAGCTCTCCACGCTCCTGCGCGAGGTCGCGGTGGCGCGCGCGCCGCACCCCGTGCCGCGCTCCTACCTCCGCCTCGCGGCGTGACCCGTCAGGCGATCGGCAGGTCGGTGCGGTACTTCACGCTGCGCAGCGCGAAGCTCGACTTTATGGAGGCGATGCCGCGGATGCGCGTGAGGCGCGCCATCAGGAAGCGCTCGTAGGCGGCGAGGTCGGGAACGACCACGCGCAGCAGGTAGTCCGCGTCGCCGGTCATCAGGTAGCACTCCATGATCTCCGGCCATTCGCCGACCGCGGCCTCGAAGACCTGCAGCGCCTTCTTCTCCTGGCGCTCCAGGCTCACCTGCGTGAAGACGCTGACATTGAGGCCCAGCGCGGCGGGATTGACCAGCGCGGCGTAGCCCTTGATGACGCCGGCCTCCTCCAGCGCGCGCACGCGCCGCCAGCACGGCGATGCCGAGACGCCGATGCGCCCGGCGAGGTCGTGGTTCGTCAGGCGGCCGTCGCGTTGCAGCTCGACCAGGATGCGCCGGTCGATCTCGTCGAGGGCGGGGGTGTTTCTTTCCATTTCGCGCGATCCAAGGGAAGGATATTGCCTAGACTAGGCGTTCCCGGGGGCGGATCGCAAAGACCTTCCGCCTTCCCCCGCCTAGTGTCCTGCCGAGGGAACGACGACGGGAAGGAAGCCATGGACCACGTGCCGGTTGGGACGACGCACGCGCAGGGGGATGCCGTGGTCGACGCCTCGCGCCTCGGGATGCTGCGCGCGCTCGCGCGCAAAGTCCTCTGGCTGTCGTCCTGGACCATCCACAACGCCAACCATCTCCGCCCGAAGCGCGACGGCCTCAAGGTCGGCGGTCACCAGGCGTCCTCGGCGTCGCTGGTGACGCTCATGACCGCGCTCTACTTCCACGTCCTGCGGCCGCAGGACCGCGTCGCGGTGAAGCCGCACGCCTCGCCCGTGTTCCATGCGATCCAGTACCTGCTGGGCCACCAGAGCCGCGCGAAGCTCGAGAACTTCCGCGGCCTGGGCGGCGCGCAGTCCTATCCCTCGCGCACGAAGGACGTCGACGACGTCGACTTCTCGACCGGCTCGGTCGGCCTCGGCGTGGCCGAGACGCTCTTCGCGTCGATGGTGCAGGACTACGTGCACTTCAAGGGCCTCGCGGGCGACCAGCCGACGGGCCGCATGGTCGCGCTGGTCGGCGACGCGGAGTTCGACGAGGGCAACATCTTCGAGGCGATGCTCGAGGGCTGGAAGCACGACGTCCGGAACCTCTGGTGGATCATCGACTACAACCGCCAGAGCCTCGACAGCGTCGTCTCCGACCGGCTCTTCCAGCGCATCATCGGCGTATTCGACTCGCTCGGCTGGCGCGTCATCACGCTCAAGTACGGCAAGCTGCTGCAGGAGGCCTTCGCGGGGCCCGACGGCCAGCGGCTGCGCGCCTGGATCGACGACTGCCCGAACACGCTCTATTCCGCGCTCACCTACAAGGCGGGGTGGCGCGCGCGGCTGGAGGCCGACCTCGGCGGCTTCGCCGGGATCCGCGCGATCCTCGACAGCCACGACGACGCCCGGCTCCACGCGCTGATGACCAACCTCGCCGGCCACGACATGGAGGCGGTGCTCGAGGGGTTCCGCGAGGCCGAGGCGAGCGACCTGCCGACCTGCTTCATCGCCTACACGATCAAGGGCTTCGGCCTGCCCTTCGCGGGCCACAAGGACAACCACGCCGGGCTGATGAGCCCCGAGCAGGTCGACGCGCTGCGCGCGCAGCACGCGCTGCCGCGCGGCGCGGAGTGGGAGCGCCTCGCGGGGATGGAGATACCGGAGGCCGAGGTCGAGCGGTTCCTCGCCGCCGTGCCCTTCGCGCAGGCCTTCCCGCGCCGCCGCCATGCGCAGTCGGTGCCCGTGCCCGACGCGCTGCCGGCGCCGCAGGCGGCGACGATGTCGACGCAGGAGGGGTTCGGGCGCGTGCTCTACGAGCTCGCCGGCGGCGACAGCCACCTCGCGAGCCGCATCGTCACGACGTCGCCGGACGTCTCGATCTCCACCAATCTCGGCGGCTGGGTGAACCGCCGCGGCATCTTCGACCGCCGCGACATGAAGGACATCTTCAAGGAGGAGAAGATCGTCTCGGCGCAGCTCTGGCAGATGGGCCATTCGGGCCAGCACGTCGAGCTCGGCATCGCCGAGCACAACCTCTTCCTGATGCTGGGCGCGCTGGGCCTCTCCGCGGACCTGTTCGGCGCGCGGCTCCTGCCAATCGGCACGGTCTACGACCCGTTCATCGCGCGCGGGCTCGATGCGCTGAACTACGCCTGCTACCAGGACGCGCGCTTCATGATCGTGGCCACGCCCTCGGGCCTGACCCTGGCGCCCGAGGGCGGCGCGCACCAGTCGGTCGTGCAGCCGCTTATCGGGATGGGTCAGCCGGGCCTGACCTATTTCGAGCCCGCGCATGTCGACGAGCTGGTCGAGATCATGCGCTGGAGCTTCCGCCACATGCAGGCGGAGGAGGGCGGGTCCGTCTACCTGCGCCTGTCGACGCGGCCCATCGCCCAGCCCCGGCGCAGCCTCGACGAGGCGACGCGCGCGGCTGTGGTCGATGGCGGCTACTGGCTGGAGGCGCCGTCGCCGGACACGTCGCTGGCGCTGGTCGTGACCGGGGCGCTGGTGCCCGAGGCGCGCGCGGCGCTCGAGCAGCTGCGCGAGGACCTACCCGGCGCCGGGCTGCTGGTCGCGACATCTCCCGACCGGCTCCACGCCGGCTGGCGCCGCGAGGGCCAGGCCTCGCATGCCGCCGGGCTGCTCGGGGCGCTGCCCGCCGATGCGAGGCTGGTGACGCTGGTGGATGGCCACCCGGCGACCCTGTCCTGGCTCGGTGCGGTCCGCGGCCAGGTCGTGGAGGCGCTGGGGTGCGAGAGCTTCGGCCAGTCGGGGGACCTCCCCGACATCTACCGCACCTATGGCCTGGACGCCGACGCGGTCGTCGGCGCCGCCGCCCGCGCGCTGCTGCGCTGAGGGCCGGCGAGGGGCGCGGCCGGCCCCCTGCGGCAGGTTGACTGGCGGGATGCGTGCCTGTAGCTAGACGCCCTTCGCGCGGGCGGGCGTGGCGGAACTGGTAGACGCGCTGGATTTAGGTTCCAGTGACGAAAGTCGTGTGGGTTCAAGTCCCTCCGCCCGCACCAGGCTCCCGCCCGGGAGAGGAACACGGCCTAGCGCGCCTCGCGCCGCCGCAAGACGACGAGCCGCAAGGACAAGGACCTTCCCGACATGCAAGTGACCGAGCTTTCGAACGCCGGACTGAAGCGCGAGTTCAAGGTTGTCGTTCCCGCGGCGTCGATCGCGGCGGGCGTGGCCCAGCGCCTTTCCGAGATCGCCCGCGACGCCGCGCTGCCCGGCTTCCGCCCCGGCAAGGTGCCGATGCCCGTCCTCCAGAAGCGCTTCGGCCCGGCCGTGCTCGGCGAGGTGCTCGAGAAGACGGTTTCCGAATCGTCCTCGCAGGCGATGCAGGACCGCGGGCTGCGCCCCGCGATGCAGCCGCGCGTCGAGGTGACCGCATTCGCCGAAGGGGCCGACCTCGAGTACAAGCTCGCACTCGAGGTCCTGCCGGACGTCGTGCCGGTCGACCTCAAGACGCTCGAGCTGCAGCGCGTGAAGATCAAGGTCGAGGACGCCGAGGCCGAGAAGGCGCTCGCGCGGATGGCGGAGCAGCGCGGCAAGGCCAAGGCGGCGCCGGTGGAGCGCGCCTCGCAGGCGGGCGACATCGTCGTCATCGACTTCGTGGGGCGCGTCGACGGCAAGGAATTCGCCGGCGGCGCCGCGAGCGACCAGCGTCTCGAGCTCGGCTCCGGCCAGTTCGTGCCCGGATTCGAGGACCAGCTCCCGGGCCACGCGCCGGGCGCGAGGACGACCGTGAAGATCGTCTTCCCGGAGGCCTATCCGAACGAGGAGCTCAAGGGCAGGCCGGCCGAGTTCGACGTCACCGTGAAGCAGGTGCTCGCCCCGGTCGCCGTCGCCGTGGACGAGGAGATGGCGAAGGAACTGGGCTTCGAGGACCTGGAGACGCTGCGCGGCGCGGTGCGCGACCAGATCGGCCGCGAGTACGGCGAACTGGCGCGGCTGCGCACCAAGCGCATGCTGCTCGACCGCCTCGCCGAGGCCCATGCCTTCGACGTGCCCGAGGGCATGGTCGAGATCGAGCTCCAGGCGATCATGTCCAACTTCGAGCGCGAGCGCTCGATGGGCATGGAGGACGAGGGCACGCGCGGGAAGGCGCCGGAGCAGGTCGCATCGGATTTCCGCCCGATCGCCCAGCGCCGCGTCCGCCTCGGCCTGCTGCTTTCCGAGATCGGTCGCGGCAACAACATACAGGTCACCCAGGAGGAGACCAACCGCGCGCTCGTCGAGCAGGCCCGCCGCTACCCGGGCCAGGAGCGCAAGGTCATCGAGCAGTTCCGCGCGAACCCGGAGATGCTCGCGCAGATCCGCGGCCCGCTCTTCGAGGACAAGGTCATCGACTTCATCCTCGAGATGGCGCGCACCACCGATGCCTCGATGACGATCGAGGAAGTGACCAAGGCCCAGGCCGAGGACGACAAGGCGTCCGGCTGACGCCCGCCCGCCCGCCCTCGCAGATCCCAGCACTAGAGGAACGCAGATGTCCGAGCGCATGGCCGAACAGATGAACATGCTCGTCCCGATGGTGATCGAGCAGACCGCGCGCGGCGAGCGCGCCTTCGACATCTACTCCCGGTTGCTCAAGGAGCGGATCATCTTCATGACCGGCCCGGTGAACGACGCCGTGTCGAGCCTCGTCTGCGCGCAGCTGCTCTTCCTCGAGTCCGAGAACCCGAAGAAGGACATCTCGTTCTACGTCAACTCTCCTGGCGGCGTGGTGACCTCAGGCCTCGCGATCTACGACACGATGCAGTACATCCGCCCCGACGTCGCGACGGTGTGCATCGGCCAGGCCGCGTCGATGGGCTCGCTGCTCCTCGCCGCGGGCACCAAGGGCAAGCGCTTCTCCCTGCCCAACGCGCGGATCATGGTCCACCAGCCCTCGGGCGGCGCCCAGGGCCAGGCGACCGACATCGAGATCCAGGCGCGCGAGATCCTCAACCTGCGCAAGCGCCTCAACGAGATCTACGTCCGCCACACCGGGCAGCCGATCGAGGCGATCGAGCAGGCGCTGGAGCGCGACAAGTTCCTGAGCCCCGACGAGGCGAAGGCCTTCGGCCTAATCGACGAGGTCGTGGTCAACCGGCCGCCGCGCGCCGACGACGCCAAGCCGGCCTGAGCGCCGCCGCGCGACGCGACGGATCCCTCTCGACGCCCGATGTTCGCGTGACGTTCGCGCGACCGCTTATCCGTTGTGGCGGCGCGAGCGCGGGCGCTAATCTCATCCCGAGTCACCCGGTGGCGCGAGCGCGCGCTGCCCGCGACAGAACACAGGCGGAACGAGCATGAGCAAGACCGGCAGCGGCGATTCGAAGAACACGCTGTACTGTTCCTTCTGCGGCAAGAGCCAGCACGAGGTCCGCAAGCTGATCGCGGGCCCGACGGTGTTCATCTGCGACGAATGCGTCGAGCTGTGCATGGACATCATCCGCGAGGAGCACAAGACGACCCTGGTGAAGTCGCGCGAGGGCGTGCCCACGCCGCGCGACATCTGCAACGTGCTCGACGACTACGTGATCGGCCAGGACCAGGCCAAGCGCGTGCTCTCGGTGGCCGTGCACAACCACTACAAGCGCCTCGCCCATGGCGGGAAGAACAACGAGGTCGAGATCGCGAAGTCGAACATCATGCTGGTCGGGCCGACCGGGTCGGGCAAGACGCTGCTCGCCCAGACGCTGGCCCGCATCATCGACGTGCCGTTCACGATGGCCGACGCGACGACGCTGACCGAGGCCGGCTATGTCGGCGAGGACGTCGAGAACATCATCCTCCGGCTCCTGCAGGCCGCCGACTACAACGTCGAGCGCGCGCAGCGCGGCATCGTCTACATCGACGAGGTCGACAAGATCAGCCGCAAGGCCGAGAACCCCTCGATCACCCGCGACGTCTCGGGCGAGGGCGTGCAGCAGGCGCTGCTCAAGATCATGGAGGGCACGATCGCCTCCGTGCCGCCGCAGGGCGGCCGCAAGCACCCGCAGCAGGAATTCCTTCAGGTCGACACGACGAACATCCTGTTCATCTGCGGCGGCGCCTTCGCGGGACTGGAGAAGATCATCGCCCAGCGCACGCGTGGCACGGCGATCGGCTTCGGCGCCGACGTCCGCTCGGTCGACGACCGCCAGACCGGCGAGATCCTGCGCGAGGTCGAGCCGGAGGACCTGCTCAAGTTCGGCCTCATCCCCGAGTTCATCGGCCGCCTGCCCGTGATCGCGACGCTCAACGACCTCTCGGAGGACGCGCTGGTCGAGATCCTGCAGAAGCCGAAGAACGCGCTGCTCAAGCAGTACCAGCGCCTGTTCGAGATGGAGGGCGTCAAGCTCGCCTTCTCCGAGGACGCCCTGCGTGCGGTGGCGCGCCGCGCGATCCAACGCAAGACCGGAGCGCGCGGCCTGCGCTCGATCATGGAAGGGATCCTGCTCGACACGATGTTCGACCTACCGCAGATGATCGGCGTGGAGGAGGTCGTGATCAACCGCGAGGTGATCGAGGGCAGGGCGAAGCCGCTCCAGATCTACGCCGACAGGCGCCCCGAGACCGCCGCGGGGTCGTCGGCTTGAGCGGCCGGGCCGCGCCCGTGGGCCTTCGCCAGGACGACGTGCCGCGCCGACCCTTGATCGGCGGCGCGCAGGTGCCATCTGTCGCTGCAAGCGGATCGAATGCCTGACGCGCAGGCTGCCGCCCTCCCGGGACGGCCACCGCGACGCCGCCCTCCAGAACGCATCGAACCAGCGAGTTCATGACATGGCCGAGACTCCGCGTGGCACCCTCTATCCCGTCCTTCCCCTGCGGGACATCGTCGTCTTCCCGCACATGATCGTCCCGCTCTTCGTCGGGCGCGAGAAGTCGGTGCGCGCCCTCGAGGACGTGATGAAGGACGACAAGCAGATCCTGCTGGTCGCCCAGAAGGACGCCGCCAAAGACGACCCCGCGACCGGCGACATCTTCGCGGTCGGCACGATCGGCACGGTCCTCCAGCTGCTCAAGCTGCCCGACGGCACCGTCAAGGTCCTGGTGGAGGGTGGCAGCCGCGCGCGGATCCTGCGCTACGCCGACAACCCCCATTTCTTCCAGGCCCATGCCGAGCTCCTGCCGGAGCGCGTGGCCGAGCCGTCCGAGCTCGAGGCGCTGACGCGCACGGTGGTCTCGCAGTTCGAGCAGTACATCAAGCTGAACCGCAAGATCCCGCCGGAGGTCCTGGTCTCGGTCAACCAGATCGACGACCCGGGCAAGCTCGCGGACACGGTGGCATCGCACCTCGCGCTCAAGATCCCTGAGAAGCAGGAATTGCTCGAGACGGATTCCGTCGCGCAGCGCCTCGAGCGGATCTTCGGCTTCATGGAGAACGAGATCGGCGTGCTCCAGGTCGAGAAGCGCATCCGCAACCGCGTCAAGCGGCAGATGGAGAAGACGCAGCGCGAGTACTACCTGAACGAGCAGCTCAAGGCGATCCAGAAGGAACTCGGCGAGATCGACGAGGGCAAGGACGAGGCGTCCGAGCTCGAGGACCGGATCAAGAAGACCAAGCTGTCGAAGGAGGCCCACGACAAGGCGATGGCCGAGCTGAAGAAGCTCAAGACCATGAGCCCGATGTCGGCCGAGGCGACGGTGGTGCGCAACTACCTCGACTGGATGCTCAACATCCCCTGGAGGAAGCGCACAAAGGTCAAGAGGGACGTCAGGCACGCCGAGGCGGTTCTGAACGCCGACCACTACGGCCTCGAGAAGGTCAAGGAGCGCATCCTCGAGTACCTCGCGGTCCAGCAGCGCTCGCAGAAGCTCCGCGGCCCGATCCTCTGCCTCGTCGGACCGCCCGGCGTCGGCAAGACCTCGCTCGGCAAGTCGATCGCGCGCGCCACGGGCCGCAACTTCGTGCGCATGTCGCTCGGCGGCGTGCGCGACGAGGCGGAGATCCGCGGCCACCGGCGCACCTATATCGGATCGATGCCCGGCAAGGTCATCCAGGGCATGAAGAAGGCGAAGTCCTCGAACCCGCTCTTCCTGCTCGACGAGATCGACAAGCTCGGCGCCGACTGGCGTGGCGACCCGACCTCCGCGTTGCTCGAGGTGCTGGATCCCGAGCAGAACGGCACGTTCAACGACCACTACCTCGAGGTCGACTACGACCTCTCCGACGTGATGTTCATCACGACGGCGAACAGCCTGCGCATGCCGCAGCCGCTGCTCGACCGCATGGAGATCATCCGGATCCCCGGCTACACCGAGGACGAGAAGGTCGAGATCGCCAAGCGCCACCTGATCCCGAAGCAGACCGAGGCGCATGCGCTGAAGGCAGGCGAGTGGGAGATCGCGGATGAGGCGCTGCGCGACCTGATCCGCTACTACTGCCGCGAGGCTGGCGTCCGCAACCTCGAGCGCGAGATCGCGAACCTCACGCGCAAGGCGACGAAGGAGATCGTCACCGAGAAGGCGAAGAAGGTGAAGGTCACGCGCGCCAACCTCGAGAAATACGCGGGCGTGAAGAAGTACCGCTGGGGCGAGACCGAGACCGAGGACCTGGTCGGCGTGACCAACGGCCTCGCCTGGACCGAGGTCGGCGGCGAGCTTCTGTCCATCGAGGCGACCGTCGTCCCCGGCAAGGGCAAGATGACGATCACCGGCAAGCTCGGCGACGTCATGCAGGAGTCGGTGCAGGCCGCGCATTCCTACGTGCGCAGCCGCGCCACCGCCTTCGGCATCCGCCCGCCGGTCTTCGACAAGAAGGACATCCATGTCCACGTGCCCGAGGGCGCCACGCCCAAGGACGGGCCGTCCGCCGGCGTCGCGATGATCACCTCGATCGTCTCGGCGATCACCGGCATCCCGGTGCGCCGCGACCTCGCCATGACCGGCGAGATCACGCTGCGCGGTCGCGTCCTGCCGATCGGCGGGCTGAAGGAGAAGCTGCTCGCCGCGCTCCATTCGGGGCTCAAGCAGGTGCTGATCCCGAGGGAGAACGAGAAGGACCTCGCCGAGATCCCGGACAACGTGAAGAAGGGTCTGAGGATCGTCCCGGTCTCCACGGTCGACGAGGTGATCGCCGAGGCCCTGACGCGGGCGCCGATAGCCATCGAGTGGATCGAGCCGGTCGAGGTCGAGGCGGTCGCCAAGAAGCCGGAAGGCGAAGGCGGGCTGGTCACGCACTGAGCGCAGCGGCCTCGCGGCCGCTCGAGGAGAAGGCCCCGCGCCCGCGCGGGGCCTTTTTCGTGGCGGCCGCCGCGTGCCATAACGCCGGCGGCACGCGGAAGGGCGATTAGCTCAGTTGGCAGAGCGCCTCCTTTACACGGAGGATGTCGGCGGTTCGAGCCCGTCATCGCCCACCACGCGCCGGACGCGGATCCCGATCGGCGCCGTGCGCCAGCGACCCCCGAGCCGCTCAGCGTAGCCCCAGCGTGCTCCAGACGGCGCTCCCGACGACGCGGCCGGGCGCGAAGGCGCCCATGCCGGCGCCGCACAGGCCGATGAAGGTGCCGATCATCCCGAGGCGATGCGCACGCACCCGTCCTTGGCGGATCGCGACCAGCGCGCTCGGCAGCGACACCGCGATCAGCAGCGTGAAGAGGTGGATCCAGCCGAAGGCGAGGAAGGCCGAGATCCACAGCGAGGAGATGCCGACGACGGCCATCGCCGCGACCCAGGTCCTGCCGAGCAGCCTGTGCGTGGCGTCGCCCTTGGGCCGAAGCAGGACCGCGAGTCCCAGAATGAGCGCGAGCAGGGCACAGGCGAGGTGCAGGGCAATGGCGGTCGACATCGGCGGCGAGGAGGATAGGCGACGGCGTCGCGCCGTGCAGTATCCTGCGCGCCGCGACGGCGACGGGAGCGGGCGATGAGGATTGACGGCACGGCATATCGCAGCATCTGGCGCGACGGAGACGGACGTGCCGTACACATCTTCGACCAGACCCGCCTGCCGCATGCCTTCGAGGTGATCACCCTGACGAGCGCCGCGGCGATGGCCGATGCGATCCGCACGATGAAGACGCGCGGCGCGCCGCTCATCGGCGCGTGCGGGGCCTACGGGCTCGCGCTGGCCCTGTCGGAGGATCCCTGCGACGCTGCGCTGGCGCGCGCCCATGCGACGCTCAACGCCACCCGGCCCACCGCGATCAACCTGCGCTGGGCGCTCGACAGGTTGGCCGACGCGGTGCGCGGGCTCGTCCCCGGCGAGCGCGCGGCGGCGGCCCTGCAGGTCGCCGATGCGATCTGCGACGAGGACGTCGCGATCAACCGCGCCATCGGCGAACACGGGCTGACGCTGATCCGCGCGGCAGCTGCGCGGCGCGGCGGCGGGCGCGTCAACGTGCTCACCCATTGCAATGCCGGCTGGCTGGCGACGGTCGACTGGGGGACCGCCACCGCGCCGATCTACATGGCCCACGACGCCGGCATCGACGTCCATGTCTGGGTCGACGAGACGCGGCCGCGCAACCAGGGTGCCGCGCTGACGGCGTGGGAACTCGGCCGGCACGGCGTGCCGCACACGCTGGTGGCGGACAATTCCGGCGGCCACTTGATGCAGCACGGCCTCGTCGACCTCTGCCTCGTCGGGACGGACCGCGTCACGCGCGACGGCGACGTGTGCAACAAGATCGGCACCTACCTGAAGGCGCTCGCCGCCGCCGACAACGGCGTGCCCTTCCATGTCTGCCTGCCCAGCCCGACGATCGACTGGCGGGTCGCCGACGGCCTGCGCGAGATCCCGATCGAGCAGCGCGCCGGGCGCGAGGTCACCCATGTCGCGGGCCTGCTCGCCGACGGCCGCCGCGCCGAGGTGCGGATCTCGCCCGAGGGGACCGAGGCGCGCAACGACGCGTTCGACGTCACGCCGGCCCGCCTGGTGACCGGGCTGGTGACCGAGCGGGGGATCTGCCGCGCCGAGCGGGCGGCGCTGCGCGCCATGTTCCCGGACCTCGCCGCAGCCCATGGGGATTAGCGCGACGGCTTCTCTTGACTGGCCGGTCGAAGGCGGGTACATCCCCGCGCCTCGAATTGGCCTACGCGGGCGTAGCTCAGTTGGTTAGAGCGCCGGCCTGTCACGCCGGAGGCCGCGGGTTCAAGTCCCGTCGCTCGCGCCAATTTCCGCTCCACGGATGCCGAAAAGACCCACCCCTCCCGGGGCCGCCCGCCATGCGGCACGCCCGTGTGTGCATTGCGGTACGTCGGCCTTTTCTAACGCGGGGGTGCCATCTATCTATTAAAGTGCTGTTGGCCGGGTGGAGTCTCCGTCCAGGCCTGCAATATGGGAGCCGGGCGCCGAGGGGGCGTCGGCGATGTCGCCGAGCCCTCGCGTAAACTGGTCTGGAGCCGATGGACGCCTTGCTGCGTGAATACCTGCCGATCCTGATCTTCCTCGGGATCGCAATCGGATTGTCGATCGTCATGGTCGCTGCCTCTCTGGTCGCGGGACGGCAGAAGCCGGACCCGGAGAAGCTGTCCGCCTACGAATGCGGATTCGAGGCCTTCGACGAGGCCCGCAAGCAGTTCGACGTGCGC
>Ga0194133_10006205_pt1 | contig 14819 bp, 6 predicted proteins | sample TA2KigOf40mmetaG_FD_155448 | JGI IMG/M metagenome (GOLD analysis project Ga0194133, IMG submission 155448) | Freshwater microbial communities from Lake Tanganyika, Tanzania - TA2015055 Kigoma Offshore 40m | ecosystem: Environmental > Aquatic > Freshwater > Lake | place: Tanzania: Lake Tanganyika...
GTTTTTTTGCTGCTTCCTCTACTTCCTCTTTGGTAATGTTCAATGATTCATGACCAATGGAGTAGTCATTTTTGCCATAGTTTCCAGACAATTGACTAACTTTATCTGAGAAGAACTCTGCAAATTTTTCAGCAATAATTTTGTCATCCTGAACAGCTATCCCATTAACTTCTAGGGATATTTGATCATTGATGTTTTTTCCCTCGAGTGTTGAAACCGCGTTCCAGAAGCTTTTTACATTGGATCCATTTAGTCTGAGGTTTATTTGCCTTGTTCTGTTCGCTGTGATGGACGATTTAATTCTTTTGTTTAATCTTTCAATAAATTGAAGAGTTTCAATCTGTTTTGTTCTATGGTATTCTTTGAGCAATCTCTTTCTCTTTTTCTTTAACTTTTCAAGTCCTTGATCTATAAGGTCATCAGGCCTACTAGTTCTAATTGTTCTGTAGGGACATAAGATGTTCAGTGCGTCTTCCAAGGCACTGACTATAACTTCATTGTCAAAGTCCGGATCTCCGGTTTGACTCTGGTTATTTATTGATTCCAAGAAGTATTCATTTAGGCCTTTTGATGAGTAGTACCTAAAGTCCCTTCTTTTGATTTTTGTTCTCTTGATTTCCATTCGAGAGGGTACGAGAGCATTGAAGGAAATACAATTGTGGTCGCTACTTAGGTTATCTAATACCTCGGCTTCTCCATCGATGTTCGTGTAGATTAAGTCTAATATAGATGATCTTAGCGTCCTTTGTCCATTTTGTTTGACAATTCTTTGCCATGTAGTTTTGTCAATCATCTGATTCAATTCAACTTCAATCGACCATAGATCCAGTCTATCTTTAAAGTTGCTAGGTTTTTGTATATTGACGTTGAAGTCTCCACCAATCAGTAGCTTCTTTTTAGTTCTTGAGATTTCTTCAAGATTCCTTAGCAACTTGTTAAAGTAAGACTCTTGTGTGTTTCCATTTACATTTGTGAATGGACGGTACACTCCAATGATACGTCTATCGTTGTTTTCCACTGATATGATTTCAAGGTCTTGTTCAATTCCCATCCTCGTTTGCTTAAAGGATGATTGTTCATGAACCAAGCAGACCAATCTATTTTTCCCGAACTTATTAGTTGATGTGGTAAGAATTTGAAAGCTCTGAAATTTCACCCATGGTTGGTTGTCATACTCTGCTTCAGAAATGAAGAATAGTTCAGGATTATACTTTTTAATCATCATGTTGATCGAGTCTATTTTGCTACTAATGCCGCCACAGCAATTCCAGAACAAATAAGACATTTTATTATTAATTGTCAGGGTTCTTTATTTGTATTTTTAATCAAAACAATTTGTTTATTAATTTAGCATTTAGATCTCAATCGCGTCTTTCGTAGAGGTTGTCAGCGATGTCCGAGTAGAATTGTCCTCGTCTGTTCCCAAATGCCGGGTTCAAATTTGGATTGTAGTTCAGACCTCGACCTCTTCCTCTAGGCTGTCCTCGACCTCTTGATCCTCTACCACGGCCTCTTCCTTGGAGATTTGTCTGGTAATTGTCTTGTGAAAAGTATTGTCGAGTAGGCTGCTCTTGACGATGGTTTTGATTTGCAGGTCTTTGGAAACGGCCTCTTCCTCTGCCTCCTCTTGAAGTAGTTGGCTGATCAATTATTCCTCTGGCCTTGCGTATAGTGTTTTTGTGTTCCACTATATTCTGTCTGAGATCTTTATTTTTACCAGACCAGATTGGTTTGAGTTGTTGGAATTCTGGATGATACGTTTGGAGAGTATCCACCCAGGTTCCAAGCATTTCATCCGAAACCACGTCTGCCTTGTAAAACTTCAGGACGTATTCGAGCCAGTTGGTTTTGAATTGTTGTTGGTAATCCCACTTGGCATGTCCCGATTTATAGCAGCGTAGGCACAACTTGTTGATGCCAGGGTAATAAAACCTTATTCTCTGACCCTTTATCGGAAGTATTTCTGGAAGTTTCTGCGTCATCAACAAATCTGCTTCTATCTCGTCGTTTTCGATTCCTTGTTGGTCAGTTGTAATTCTGGAATTAATTGTACAAATATCAATCAATATGTCTGCGTGGTACGACTAATTTTTGCATAAATATGACTTTCTTATTGCGATAATTCGACTTACTTTTGCATAAAAATGACTTAGATTGTTGATCTTTGCGTGAATACGACTTATATGATCAACTGATACTGGGCAACAAATACACAAACGTGATTTATCCTTAGATTGCACTCTGTGACTTATTATGCCCCAACTGACTAGCAATTGTTGTAAAGTCTAATTTACTTCAATCAATCAATTAGAGGTTTTTTGACCACCATCAATTACTATAAAATTATTGATTCAACTCCTTTATTAATTCAGTCATCAAAGTACTTTAGAACACAATTTTCTTTTAAAGGTATATTACGCTACTTGAAAATTTTGTTGATCAGAGGCAACTTCAGGTTTTTTGCCTTTTTTTTCTCAGCAATCATGTGTTTTGAAATCGAGTTTCAAAATTTCAATCACGATGTGGTTTGAGATAAGATAAATTTAATTTATTCATGGGCTCGAACGCAATGGAACAAAAAATCTCCATAAAAAATCAACAATTTTATTTTCTTGTTTGATTTTCCTATAAATCGCCCTTTATGTGAGATCCACGTTGCTTGTTGGTGTGAACTGTGAAACATGACTTATGACTATAATGTTATTTTGTATAGAATATATTCCAGTTTCTCTTTCAAAGTCACGTGTAGGGCATTTGGACGCCCTGTCGCTCTCATCACATCGCTAGTTGGTGACAATTAAGAGAGGAAAAAGAGTACCTAACCTCCTTGAGGGGCCAAAAGATATTTTCAGAAAAACATCATCAAGGCTTAATTTGATGCTGACAGCCAAAGAGGCTTAATTGTCACAATTATTTTTCTCATACAATTGTGGTTTCTTCATCAAAACTGAAAATGAATAAATCAACTGATTTGAACTTTGAAAATGAAATTATGAGGAGATTTGATTTGCTATCAGCAGGTATGTTATGATTATCTAGATATAATCTGTTGGGGAACTTCAGATATTAAAGATGCTTTTTAATCCTGCCTAAAATGACCGTATTTCATACAATATTTGAAGTAAATAGTTGTGTTGGTAAATTGTGGGATTTATTGGAACATTTTGGCAAAAAAGATACATTTTTTTGAAAAATGAACAAAATTTCGTTTTGTTATTGACAATTAAGTGCATAATAAAATCCTTAAGTACTACAACTTTGTAATTTTTGGCCCAATCATGTGGCACAATTCTGGTTACAGCGGCAGTCTGGGATGAATGGTTACTTGAATATACAAGGTTTTAAACCCACAACCCTCTACTCCCCTACAATGGCCCATTATTCAGCTGAAATGATCTTAAGATGAAAGTTCTGTATTATTTCAGTTTGGGATGGGTTGGCACTGATGTTGAGAGTTTAATAGGGGCTTATCCCGAGTCCCGACCAAAAATAAGACACGCAAACTGCCATGAGTCAGGTGTAAAACATGCATTTTTTGTTCACTCGTGCATACACGTCTTCACACAATCTTTTTCATCATAAAATGCCATAATACACGCGAATACACATTTTTTATTGATAAAATTACACGTGAAAATGCAGCCTTATTTTTGGTCGGGATGCCAACAATTTTTGTCCCCGGATTAAAATACAATAATGTAGCACCCTCAGTTAGGGTTGTATGTATCTGCAGCAGCTCTGATAAAGGAGTTTACGATGAGTTATCGGTGTCTTAGTCTATACTTCACCTTATTATCATTGTAAGAGTGAAATAAAGTGGCAGCTTAAATAGAGTTGGGTTTCAAAGATGCCTGTTTGATATTGAAAGTTCAATACCTACATACGCCAGCAATTTTTGTTGCCGGATTAAAAAACAACAATGCAACACCCTTTATTAGGGTTATATGTATCTGCGCATCAGCTCTGATAAAGGATTGTACAATGAGTAATCATTGTCTGAGTGTATACTGCACTTTATTATTAGTGCAGTTTTCCTTTGAGGTAAGGGTTAATCCCATAGGATTAGGATAGGAAAGTTTACAGCCAATTGTATTTTATGGCAAAGTACATTTTGGGAAATCCTATTTGAAAAGCCTTGTTTTACTATTCAAGGGAAATCTTTGCTCGTGAAAAACTTGTAGCAATGGTTCTATGCATGTCTGCATGTTGTAGGGTTTAAAAAGACAAAAATCTAATTAGTTTTTCTTTCAACTAAGGTATGGACACATCTTTCATTGCAGCATGTGGTTCTCTAGTACTGTTTATGAATGCAGGCTTTGCATGTCTGGAAGCTGGATCTGTCAGGGCCAAAAATACCACTAATATTTTACTCAAAAACTTTGGTGATCTTTGCTTTGGTAAGAAACAGACCAATTTATAAGAAAAAATTATGCACTTAATTACAATAACTTTTATATTTTTGAGTATTGTGATATTTTAACATGTTCCCATTCTATAGTCATTTCCGCTAACCACATTTCAAGATTAGGTTGACACTCAATACTTCATTCTCACAATTTTTAGCAAACAATGTTTCCTGCACTGGGACCAAAAAATGACTGTATTTCATGCAATAAATGTATAAAATAAGGTTTTTGGTAATTCACCGTATAATTTGGAAATAGTCGATAAATTTTAATAAGCGATTGTTAAAAAATAAAAGAATATATAAATCGACAAAATTTATATGGTTTAAATATGTAACTTGTGTTATTTTTCCCCTCTATATGACATCTGTTAGTAAAATCACAAAATGGTGTACCACTTTCTCAGTTGGGACAAGATTTATACAACCGTTATGGTTAGTACTCATGCAATAAAGAATTAAGTGTTGATTCGGTTCTTGATTTGGAAGATCAAAACCGTGTTTCCGATTTAGCTCATTTGGAGCTCCGCTCATTTCAGCAAATGACAGCAAAGCATCTGTTAGTAAAATCACAAAATGGTGTACCACTTTCTCAGTTGGGACAAGATACATACAGCTATTATAGTTAGTACTCAAGCAATAAAGAATTAAGCGTTGATTCGGTTCTTGATTTGGGAGATCAAAACCGTGTTTCCGATTTAGCTCATTTGGAGCTCTGCTCATCTCATCAGATGACAGCAAAGCACTCATTGTTATAAAATGATTTTATTTTTAGGCATTGCAGCTTATTTAATGACTGGTTATGCTTTGGCATTTGGCAATGGGAATTCTTTGTTTGGAACATCAAACTTTTTCATCCTAGATGTTCCTTTGTCATCTTATTCTTTGTTATTTTTTCAGGTAAATTTATACTTGTAAATATGAAAAAAGATTATTGAGTTGAGCAATGACATTTTTTCTGTTAGTGTACATTTGCAGCAACAAGTGCAACAATAGTCTCAGGTGCCACTGCAGAAAGGTGTACCTTTATGGGATACATTTTCATCAGCTTTGTCATAACTGGCATAAGTTATCCTGTTACTTCACGGTGGGCATGGGCTGAAGGTAAAAATTTACAATCAAGTAGATGTGTATATTTTGCTAAAAAACTTGAAAAATTTAGAACCCTAACACAATGACATCTAAGACAGCGGCCATAATACAAACTAACCTAGCCTAGCCTAGAAAAAACTCCATATCTCAGCTCCTAGACAAAATTTCAAAAATCACCAGGAATACTTTTTTGGCGCTAATATGAGGAGTCTAAATACAAAATTTCAGCTTTCTGGCTTTAGAACTGAGGCAAGAGTTTGAGGTTAATTACGGGCAAAATGCTGCTCTTATTTACCTCTCCCCTATACTTGGGCGCACATGTGGAGAAAATCTAATATAGTAAAAATTTTATCTTCTCCACTCGCTTTGCTCACGGAGGATGAAAGATTGCTTTCCCTTTCATGTGAGCTCATGAAAGGCAAGGATATACTGAAATGCTTCATTACCTTTTCGTGAATTAACAGATACATTACAGAAAAAGGTAACTGAGAATACTGACCGAGCACAGGTCATTGTACACAGGCCTGTTATGGTTTGGAATCATGAATTGTCAGGGAAAGAGTAGTATAAACTGTTGGCCCTGCAAATGTCATGTTGTAAGAAAAGGTGGTTTCTATCACTATTGAGTTTTGTGAATCATACAAAGGATAACAAATTTTTTGGATGCGCAGCTGTTAGCAACATCTACATAGATGTAGTGATTACACGATGAGAAGTGGTATCCTCTCTACAAGTTGTATGCTAACCTAACTATCTCTACGCTGGTCCCTTCCGATAATATTGAAACGTCTAAAATAAAAATAAATGTATTCATTACCTTGTTCATGAGTCAATTAAATACAACATTAAGAGAGACATCAGAGAATGTCGACCCATGATGAGCCTCAAGGTATCTTTTAGGGACAGAGTTGTAAAACTCTTAGAGTCTCGTAAAATACCCTTTACATGTTCTCAGATTGTCTATTTTTATTGGCTTCTGCTCGAGGGCCTATCACTAAAGTATGGGCAATGTCCTGCTTTAGCACTTTACATATCAAAAGAGTTTTCTTGCTTTAGTTTTGTTAAAAAAGGTTGCTGCTTTTGGTGCACGATTGATAGTGCCATCTACATAGTTTCTGTCATTTTAAACAAATGTACTATAGACAGAGGCGGAGAACGTAACACCGTAAGGAGGATATGTAGGCGTCGTGCTAAAATCCCAGTGAAGACCTCCCCATTCAAGAAAAGAATCAGTACTCAACTATTTATTGATGGGAAACAGGGGCTTTAAATACAAAAGAAAAGGAGGGATCGGATCAGAAGAGGTTAGAAAAATGCTGGACCTCTTGGAAGAGGGCAGAATAAAAGGCGGGAAACTGAAACTGCAGGAGGGAAAACAACAGCAGCTTGTTTAGATAGACTTATTTTACATGGAAGGAAAACTAAGCTAGCGTCAGTCTGTTTGAAACAACTTTGAGCTTGAAAAGTGAAAAATATCATAGCGCAAAAAAGAAGGGCTTTGAGCATGTACTACAACATTATTGACCCTGACTCCAATTGTTTTGGGAAATGAATTTATTAAGATGCTGGGAAACCGATTTAGGGAAACTGCATTTGGGAAAAACTCTTTGAAATTTGCAAAAGAAACTAATTTAAATTTTCTTTTTGAAAATGCTTTTTAGCTAGGCATCAATCCTTATGCCTTAAAGCCTCAGCAATTGGATCTCTTAGTTAATTGTTAAAAGCAAGGAAAGATTTTCTGGATTTCAGTTGTATTTCACCCTGAAAATAGCATTAAAGTGTCTTTGCCATTTATTTGATGCGTATGAGGCAAAGAAGCCCAAAATTAATTTATGAAGACCTTTAAATGTATCCATCCAAGTAGGAAAGTGCGCACATTGAAAAGAAAAGAAACATGTCTTAAATCACTTTCATTTAAAAAAATTATTCCCAAGGGAGGAAAGTATTTAGATTTTACTTTTCCCAAAAGAAAGCGATATCCATTTCGGGAAAACATATGGTGCACAAGAAATTTATCACACTATTTTTTACACAAATAAACCTCAAATATTTTTTTTACTTTATGGACTTGAAAAGATTTTTGTAAGACCTGTTACGTTGGTGTGAAATAAAACACATTGTGGTTTTCAATGTCATTTATTGACAAGTTTTCTCAACATATTTCACCATCTTTTGTATCCTGACAAAGGAGGGAGGGCTTATTAACTTACATAAACAAACGATGGAATAAAAGGTTACGTGAGTACTTTAGACTATGTTACGACTATTGAACTATAAAGACTATTTCTAGGTCCCTATAAAAGGCACGACATCTATTCAACTAGTTCACTTACTGTTTGTTTAATAGTTCTGTTCCATAAAACAAAAATACATTTAGTTTTTTTGATCATTTTTAGTAGCCCAGGGTCAAGAGGTGGTGCCCAGGATTGCACCTCTGACAATTCAATCCCCTAAATCCAATTTCAAGCCGTGTAATCATACATATATAACACTTCGTTGACGGTAAGCTGTAGTGATGGGTCCAGATCAAAATTTTTTGACCCGGGTTGCGTTGGGTCAATTTTTTGTGGCTTGGATTAGGTCAAGTCAGCCACCTATGGTTTGGGTTTGGAAAATTTCCCCTAAAAATGTCAAATTTTTCAATTTTTTCCCCTTCGTTTCAAAAAAGAATCTCTTCGGGTTGGGTCAAAAAGTACCGGGGTGAAAGGCAGGTCGGCCTCATATTTACTGCGGGTCAAAAGTAAGCTCGAGTCAGGTCAGGGCACATCTCTAGTAAACTGACTTATAAATGAGAGTATGATTAAATGCTCAAAATTTATGGAAAACAAGGGTAAAAATTAAATATTAAAACTTAAAAATTATGGCCTAATTGTCCTGCACAATCTTACGCCATAGAATAATGAAAAATAATTAGTTAACATTTTTAGGCGCACAAGCCTATTTGTCAACATCGGGAGCAGGAGTGCAGTATGATCATGTGCCCTTGGGGAACCAAACAGGGATAGATGGGTTGTATGGTCAAAAATAATGAAGTATTGGAAATAGTAAAAAGTACTGAGATCCTTATGGGCTATCTTCATAAGTGATTTATTTGTGCAATTTTCAAAACAAAATTAATCTTTCGTCCATGTCACTTGCTTTGAGTCTTTAATTATTATTGACTCCTGGATTTTTTAATGACTGTAAAAATGTCAAGTCACAACCTTTTTTTAAATTATAGGTGGATGGTTGAATTCTAATGGCTTCAAAGATTTTGCTGGAAGTGGTGTGGTTCATCTTACAGGAGGAACTTCTGCGTTGCTATGTACTTTAACTTTAATACTTTACTTACACATTTATACCAGTTTGATGATCAAATTGTTTTAAAGCAGGATACCTGTACAAAATATCAAAATGCCTTTCTTGGTACCTAAAAAGGGAAATTATAATAATGTCAGACCTTGACCGTAAACAGAGGCAATGGCGCTGTCATTGAATCTTAATTCAACTTACCTTCAGATTCCCTACAATGGTTCTTAAATACCCTACCTTATTAAGAATTGCAATTTAAAGTACATATCAATGATCGCAACACCAGTCCTCAGATAAGAAACTTAAATTATGGGAACTTTGGGAACCAAGAGGTGTAACATATGCGGCGTGCTAATAATAAGATAATGAAGTATAAATTACTACTTCCATAATCTAAACTCTTATAAATACCTTTCTCTATCAGGAATAGGATAGCAATTTATAGTACACATCAGGGAATGTTATACCGGATATCAGAAAAGAAACTTCAGTCATGGGAATTCTGATAATTCTGAGGTGTAACATAATCACGATAATGATATTATGTTGCGGTGTAGACTCATCAGATGTTTGTGAGCGAACAACACCATCAAATGAGAAAGACAGAATTGATGTCTATATTCACTGCGGATTATTATTATCCTAGACTGAGGTTGCCTTTTTTTTTTAATTCGAGGTGACAAATTTGGTTACGGACTGGGATTGAACCCATGACCTTTAATAAAAATCTCAGTCATGTGCCCATAACCCTTTAGACCAGGGGATCAAATTTGATTTTGTGATTGTTTATTTGCTTGAGTCATGTATCAACAAATCTTGATTTTTGCCTTCATGCTTTTAGCTGCAGCTATCCTTGGACCCCGTTATGGTCGATTTTCTAGAAAGTGGGAATCTTCATCTGGTCACTCTATGCCTTTAATTGCAGTTGGTGGATTCATCTTGGTATTTGGGTTTTTAGCATTCAATGCAGGATCCAGGGTGAGATTACAAAACTTAACTGTTATTTAACCAAGTATCTGAACAAGGTTCAGAGGTGATGTAATGTCAAATGAATGCGGTGAGATAACACCGCATAATGGCAATGACTAAGCATCACTATATATTTAAGAATGGAGAGTCTGTCTATCGTCTGTTTGTTGTCTTTATGTATGTAAGTGTGTTCACCTACAAACGCTGTAAAACTGCAAAACTGCTTATTATCTAATGAGACAAACAAACAAGTGCAACACAAATTTTCCGGGCAGTATTTTTCCCCTGCAGCGCTTGGCCCCAGGTGGCTAGTATACATTAAAATTAATTTACTCAATTGTTACAGCTAACTATTTCCAAAGAGGGAGATGTTGAGGCAATTAGCTCTGCCATCCTTTCAACATTGGTTGGATGTTCAACAGGTAGATAGATGAAAAAAAATATTTTTTTGTTAATCCTTACTATTTCATATTTACAAGGTGGACTTGTTGTTCTTATTTTATGGAGGTTCAATCCCCAAGGAGATGGTAAATGGAGTCTTGGAAAAATTGTTAACGGTTGTGTGGCAGGTAAGCGTTTGGTGTTTTTGGTAACTAATATTAAGGGCATTCCAAGTTATATACATTATTAACAATTGCCTAATTTGGTACACCCACTAACATCTTCCCAAATTGTATGTGTTCCCTTCATGACAAAAATGCTTGTTCTTGTATGATTTCTCCGAGTCGATGTATGGACAAAAGCATATAAAGGGAATCGGTTGTTTTTCAATAAACAGTTCAGTCTTTTATTTGGAAAGGAACAGTCTGTTATCACAGATCTCTTACATATGCAGGAAAAATAAAACCAGCATGAAACTCAGTACATAGAGATATTGTCAGATTTGGTAATTGTAAGTACTGTCAGTGACAAAGTAAGGACTTTGAAGAGCTAACAAAAACTCTTTGCTTTACAGCAAAATTGGTGCTATGAAAATTTGTCAAATTAATGATTCGCCGAATTTCCAGTTTGTCAAATTTCCGGTTCGTCGAATTTAACGATTTGTCGAATTTTTTGGCGGTTGGTTGGGTCAGGTTAGTTTAGCAATAATTGTTGGACAGATCATAAATTTGGCCTTTCAAGAATTTGGTAAAAACGGAGATTCGATGAACCGGAAGATTCGACGGAATGCATTTTTGGTAAAATGGCAATTCAACGAGTGGTGATTTGACGAATTTTCATAGCACAGCAAAATTGTGCTTCTTTTATAAAGAATGCTTCTTGTGCGTTTATGTCACACTTGGCATTCCGTAATGGTATTTTGCTAGAAAGGGTAGTCTCTCTAACACGTAAGTTTTAAGCACAAAATTGGGTTGCCGTTGTTTGCCCTTATAATTGTTTGTGCCATCTAAATATATGAAGTTACTTTGATTTTAGGCATGGTATCAATATGTGCAGGATGTGACAATTTTGCTCCATGGGCAGCATCCATAGTGAGTGGGATTTCTGGAGTTATATATCTTATTCTCTCTCACCTTCTCATAAAGGTCAAGTTGGACGATCCGTTAGACGCTTTTGCTGTCCACGCCGGTGCTGGTAAAAGTCATGTTTCTGTCCATAGGAATGATGAATGGGGAGAGCGCTTGTCTAACTAAAAATAAAATCAAACCAAAACTTTTATAGCTGCAGCCATTGACATCACATTGTGTTAGCCAATAAAATTAGTTGTTGAGGTCATTGCTACGTTTGACCATCATAAGTATACACACTTGCTGAGAGAGTAATAGTAACGCCTTTGATTGTGACTTTAAACTACCTCTCACTTGCACAGCCCAACTCAGAAGGCAGTGCGCTCTCTATACTAATCATACCTTGTTTCCTTATGTTTGTTTTATTATATTCTCACAAAGAACCCTATTTTTAGGTTTCTGGGGCCTCATAGCCAATCCTATTTTCAGGCGTGATGGAGTTATAGCAACAAATGCAACTCATGAATCATTAAATGTAACGTTGTGTTGATATTCTCGGCCAGAAAAGTGTCACACTGCTTGGGCAAAAATTACGCAATTGTAATATGCACGGACATCAATATAAAATTGATTAAAAACCCAGCATTTTTTAAAAGTCGGTAGTACCTTTTTTGCCGAAATGTCCCTAAATCCCACAATTTATCAATACTGCTATTGATACCAAATATTGTGCCCAAAAAGGCCATTTTTTCTGGTCGGGTTGTTGTTGTCTAAAAAGAATTAAGCTTTTTCTGATTTTAAATTTAGGTTCTTTTGTGGAACTCCATTGGAGCTTTAAGTATTGTTGTGTGGAATGGTACCTTGGTTGGTACTGTGTGCTTCATTCTCAAAAAACTAAATGTTTTAAGAGTCTCTGAAAACTGTGAAATAATTGGACTTGATAATGGAACTCATTATGATCCTGCCTATGTTGGAGGTATTTTCATTCTAAACAAAATTAGATTTTGGTTTATTTATCTTTGGCATGATGTAACACCTTGTGATCTCTTTGCCTTAAGACAAAGCATCAGAGTTAGAAATTCAATTTTACAAAAGTCTTTTTTCAGTGCATTGTAGTGTAAGATTGTCAAGTATTATATTATATCAAAGAACAATCATCTTCTATCTGAAAATAACGAGTGATTGGGGTGCCAAGAGTTTTTACGAATGAGTTTTTCCGTAAATTGGTAAAACGAGGTTTTCTCATCAACATTTTCCTTTATAGATTTTTACCGAATTTCATAAAAGTATTGGTTAACCTGACCTTTAACCCCTGATTTTTTGGAAAAATATGTGATATGAGCTTGTTGAGATCAGATAAAACAAAAGTAAACTCAGTCTACGACAAAAATATGTTGCTTTATTGACCGTCCAGCAAAATTTACAATACTTAATTTATATCAGACACCTTTTGTGGGTGGTCTATAAGCAAAAAAGAGCAAAGAGTTGGGTTGGAATAGTCATAAGTCTAGTATCTAAGTTAAATCAACAAAGACAGGATCAAACTGATGGATGTTACCAGACCTGCTTTGGGACCGATTGGATCGTCTGTATACAGACTCTAAAGTTGAGACCAAAGGAGCTCAAGCATCTGTTGATTTTGGGCTAAGGGTTGCATTTGATACTCTTTTGGTGGCAGAGGGATTGCATCTCTGATGACACGGGTTATGATTGAATCACCTCTTCTTTATTGGCATCATAGATTGTTTTCCTTGCTGCATGGGTGGTATCAAGTTTTTCAGAGCAACATTTCAGGAGTATTGGGAAGAGATTCAGGGTTGGGCTTTAGAATATGGTTATGAGCATGTTATGTTTTGGGAAAAAGACCATTGAGATACTTATTCTAGTTTTGAGGAAGAGGCAGATTTATGAACATTAAACTCGGATCAAGGTACATAAATCAATGATTTTGGTGGTATGGAAGTTCTGGCAGTCAGAATTGGCAGTCAAGCTTGAATCAATATTTACTGTTTGGAAAGGAAAGGAATGTGGCTAGTATCCAAAGGGAATCATTGGCGTTATTTTGAAAGGATAAATACCATTAAAGTTGCTGATCAATGATAAAGGTTTTGGTGTTAAGAAAGGTCGGTCATCGACTTGATCATTATTTTTTTCTAAGAAATATAACATGATTTATATATATATATATATAATAAAAAAATGATAAAATCATTGTACCATATTATGTAAATATCAAGTAAGTTTAAAATGATATGCTAAAAGTTCAAATTTTTCAAAGATTGGAACCCCAAAAGTGAGGCAGGCCCTTCCTTTGTCAATCCTCTCCCCCATGCTGTGGTTGGAGATTCAAACCATGTGGATCAAAGAACTGTGGACAAAAATGTCAATGTTGCTGCAATGAAACTATTTGTCAACAGAACAATGGCAAATGTGGAAGGAAGATTTTAATATGAATAAATGTACACTTTATATTTCATTTATCAATTATATATCTTGATGTACTGAGAACTGAATAATAAAATATTGCTTATCTTAGTGATGCTTACGAGTCCTGTAAACCAAGGCGAGGAAATTTAAAAGTCAAGAAATAAGACCATTGAGGTACTAAGTGATTATTTGAAGAAGAGGTAGGTTTATCGACATTTACAGATTTTGGCAGTCTGGAAGTTCAGGGGGTCAAGCTTGTATCAATATTTACTGCTGGGTTGAAATAATTTGGTGAAATAATCTCTTATAAAGGGGTCATGACAAATTGGGGAAAAAATTTGCAGAGGTTTTTTGCAGAGGTTTGGCCAAATTTGCAGAGGTTTGGCCAATTTTGCAGAGGTTTTGAAAATTTTGCAGAGGTTTTGAAAAATTTTCCTAGCTTTGGGCAAATTTGCAGAGGTTGGGGCAAATTTCACAAGCTTGATGTAAAAAGGCTGAACTTGAGAAAAAATAGCTTAACTCAACTTTGCTGTTTAGTAAGATGCTTTATTGCTTTGACACCAACACTATGAACAAACAAATCCCAGGGTTACCTTGTTTACCCTGGCACTGGAATATACATCATGGAGGGCAATACCATCTTCTAAGAGGTCCGATATTTCTTGATCCGATCACCTTGATCCGATCCCTCCTTATCTTTTGTATATAAAGCATCATTTCCCCATCAATAAACAGTTCAGTATTGATTCTTTTCTTGATTGGGAAGGTCTACAACTGGGATTGTGAAATTTGCCCCAACCTCTGCAAATTTGCCCAAAGCTAGAAAAATTTTTCAAAACCTCTGCAAAATTTTCAAAACCTCTGCAAATTTGGCCAAACCTCTGCAAAATTGGCCAAACCTCTGCAAAGTTGGCCAAACCTCTGCAAAGTTGGCCAAACCTCTGCAAAGTTGGCCAAACCTCTGCAAATTTGGCCAAACCTCTGCAAAATTGGCCAAACCTCTGCAAATTTGGCCAAACCTCTGCAAATTTGGCCAAACCTCTGCAAATTTTTTCCCCAATTTGTCATGACCCGGGTTTGGCATATTTTTCCCTGCACAAAAAATGTCCTTTTGGTTAAAGTGGGGGGAGGGGGATAGATGAGGGGGAACCTGCTTTGGAGGGGTTGGTTGGGTCAGGTAAGGTTAG
>Ga0194133_10006206_pt1 | contig 14814 bp, 24 predicted proteins | sample TA2KigOf40mmetaG_FD_155448 | JGI IMG/M metagenome (GOLD analysis project Ga0194133, IMG submission 155448) | Freshwater microbial communities from Lake Tanganyika, Tanzania - TA2015055 Kigoma Offshore 40m | ecosystem: Environmental > Aquatic > Freshwater > Lake | place: Tanzania: Lake...
CTGACTTCATCTCAACCAGGCCCCTAGGGTTAATAGAAAACTTGGTTAATAAATACGGGGATAAGTCTACCTTGCGCGAAGTTTACTATCGCGAAATGGAAGATTTTTAGAACCAAGCTTCTGAGTGGGGGTTTTCCATGTAGAAACGGTAAAGATCCCTGAGATTCTTATTGGTGCCCACGTCATGCCAGTGGTCGTAGTCTCGCTCAGTTTCTTTCTTGAGCTTGTCATACTTTTGAATAAACTGATTCCGCATGTCCAAATCACGACCACCCCGAAGTTCGTGAATAAACCTAAGTTTAGATATTCTATCGGCTAACTTTATGTCCCGTATAGGTTTATGGCTATCATTTACGATCTTTTTTCTGTAGTACTTATCCTTGTCCTCGTCAGTAAGGGTAAGTTTACTTACATGATCGGCAACCTTGTCGCCAAATAAGGATTTTAGCTGTTTAAAAGTTAACTTTTCATCCTCAACAGTATCATGAAGTATTGCAACTGTCAAAGTATGCGTATCTTCCACCCCAGAATCCAGAAGGTGCCTTACTACATCGATGATGTGGTAAATATAAGGCTGTGCTTGAGGACCTCCGCGACCTTTCCACCTATACTGGCCCGCATGAGCGCTTTTTGCCGCAGAATAGGCCTTTGTTAGTTCTTTATTTGATAATATATATTGGAGTGTGCGCCGAGCTCCCAAGTCATTACGTAGCAGATCCTGTAAGCGCCTCTCCTGCTCGTAAACAACCTTGTCGGCCAATTCGGCTAAGGCTGCGTATACATGAATCATGGTGAGGACTCCGAAAGCGCGAGGGCGTTTGTTCTTGGCGAGCTGAAAAGGTGTACTCGTCTGACATATCCAGAGGACTACGTAGACTATATAGTAGATAAAAAAATGACAGTTGAAGAATTTTGCCAAGAAAACGGTGTATCTTTTTTAAACTTTAATAATCAAGGTTAGCATGAACTCAAACTTTAACCTTGAAGCCGAGATAGATGAGTTGCTCGCCTTAGAAAAGAAAGCGGAGTTAAGCCTGAAGAGCGCCAACAGCTTTCTACATAATTTCTTCGACTCTCAGGTTGACCCACTTTTGACAGAGCTTACGCTAAAGCTAGAGAGTCTGACGAAGCACCTGAAGAACCAGAAGTCGATTCAGTACGTTCATCAAGTTCAAAACGTATTGGGTATGTGTGGTTCAAATCTCCCCCTTCTGTTGGACGAAGAAGTCTCGGGCAATGTGCGGCAGGCGCGTCGCCGGAAATCTTAAGTTGCCACAATGGTGGAAGGGAGCCTAACTACCCATGAAAGCAATCATGACGCTGGGTGTTGCGGGATGCGGAAAGAGTACCATCGCAGACAAGCTCAAGGACAAGTTTCTTGAGATTAATCTGGACGAGTGCCGTGATCTCTTGAACGGGGATGCCGGGGATAACTCTAATCCTAAAGAAGTCGCCGCCTATCGAGATAACCTGATTGAGTTGGCGGCTATGAATGGTAATGACATTATCATATCTGATACCAATATCAATAAGCATTTCAGAGACTTGTTGTTAGATAAACTCAAGGACTTGGGATTTGAGGTGGTCCTGCTTCATGTAGATACCCCGTTTGAGAAGTGTCTGGAGTTCAACTCCAAGCGTAGCAGGAAAGTCCCCGAGGACGTGATGCGCACCATGCATGAGACGCTTCAGGGACAACTGAATGACGGTAGCCTGAAGCATCCTGCGATTAAACAGTTCATCAGACATAACCCCCTCTCCGAATATACGCCTGAACTTTAATTTATGGCTTTCAATATTTCTCGCGTTAATCTCTCTCTATAGTAACTTATGGACAGCAAAGAAGAGTTCCAAGGCATTCTTAAAGATGTGACTTCACAGGATTTACAGGACATCCTGAATAGCTTGCCCGATCCTGAAGAGGAAAGAGAGCAGATCATTACTTCTGACTCGTTCTCTTCCCACATCTGGGGCTCTTCGAGTTCCTTAAAATACAGAAGAGATTATTAACTTTTCGGCGCCGTAGTGGTTTGTGTTTCTAATAACTTTAATTGTTAAATTTTTCCAACAAAAAATTAAATAATAACTCATATACTATAAAATTCCTCCTACTGAATCTATTTCAGTAGGAGGAACTATACTTTTTACCACTGATAAATAAAGTCAATCAAAGGTATAAGTATTATTCTTATACGCTATGTTTCTCTTGTATTTCTAAACTCTATAATTCCAACTCAAACATTCATACCTAACATAGTGAAATACTATTTCACATTGTTACTTATGTCAGTTTCTGTTAGTTTACCGGCTGGCCGCAAAATTTTTACACACGTTACTAAAGAAACTGAAATAAAGCAACGTGTGCCACGGCCAGAAAGTACAATAGCAGAAAAACAAGAAATCAGAGAAACAAATAAAGATATACTGAGAAATATTATATCTGTATAGATATAAGAGGCTTCAGTCTACTATCAATCCTGTCAAGAATATCAAGACACATTTTAAGTCTTCTGGACTCTCTCAAATCTCCACTATTCTCATCTACCTCGTGTAGCTCTTGATCATATATATGATAAAAATGCCATAGAGCAGGACGAAAAGTTAAAGCACTATGTTTAAGTTCTTTCAGACTACGATAACTATTATTATCTAAATAATAAGACAAAGCTAGATTGTCTATTCTATCCTTACTGACTTTCACTCTAGGAGAATCATAATCTACCAAAGCAGAAACTATATCCCTTACGAAATCCACACTATCCTGTGCATCTTCACTTTCTACATTCCTAAGCATATCACGCATATCTTCCGCTTCTTCCATAAGCTGTACAAGCCTACGCACAAGACTGGTATCTAAATACTTGTTAAAAAGCTCGCGAGACATTTTAGCCATTTTGAATACCCCTATTCTTACACCAATTAAGTATATTATCTATATCTATCAAATCCTGATAGTGTAGCGACATCTTGAGCATGTCTATACTTGGATCATATTCCGAAGTGACGAAGTTGTTATCGCTATCCACCAGAGCGACTTCGTAGGTCATGTCATCACAGAAGGCGCCGGCCCCGCCAAGTACGGAGACGATGAGGTTGCCCACGTAGAGAAGGTATCCGGTTGCGGTCTTGATGTGGGGGTAGGGGGCGATGAGTTTGAGGAGTTCGGGAAAGTTGAGGTTTTCGCTGATGGTTCTGCGCTTGGGGTCGCGGAGCTTGCTGTAAGAATCCAGCCAGGTTTTGGTCAGGTCGCGAATGTCATCTTGGCTGATACCGAACATCGGATTGCGGCGGGCCTTGTCGATGCGTCGATTGAGGCTCGCGTAGTCCAGGTTATTTTCTTCTGGATCATTGTTTTCTTCTGCCATGTTATCTACTATAAGTTCACAAATAATAACTGAATAATCCAATTTTTTATGCTTATTATTTTATAGCCATGTACCGCTTATTAACGCAGCCCAGCAAAGTAGAGATGTTGCCGTCTTTATTTACTCAAGGGAGGTGTTGCGTGTTAATTTTCAAGCGTATTATTAGAAGGGTTATAGATTCTTATCGGCGTGGGAGATTATTTGTCAGAGATTATGAAAAGGGGCTTAATCTTACCGTGTTATACCAGACTGAGAAAAATAATTATGGCTTCCATGTCATTTATAACGGGTATGATTACGAAGTGAAAGTGTACTGTGACGTAAATCTGGTTTCTTACACGACTGGATTCGCCACAAAAGAAGAAGCAGAGAGCTACATAGAATTTTACAAGAGGCAAGTATGAAAGAACACACGAGAAGACTGCTTGTTGCCGGAGCCAGCATTGTTCCAGCGCTGGTGGAAATAGCAGTGGAGTCGCACAGACCGCTTGAAGCCATGACAGATGAAATACTGTCCGTGAACAGAAGCTTTGCAGGAAAAGTAGCAAGCAATAGTCAGCTTACAGACTATCTGCAGAGCGAGTTGTTGCAAGCCAAGAGAGAATACCGAAAGAGAATTCAAGAATTTCTATAAAGAAGACTGTAGAAATCTCGAACAGCTTTTTGGTATCTTTTTGGTGCTCTATTTTTCAAAGCAGTGAAGTATACAGACTCGTTTAAAAAAGATTTCACATCAGATAGCCCATCAATTTTGAAATCTTGTACTTCATTTAGTAACTGAGTCTTGTATTCTATTGGGGAAATATAGTAATCTTCTTTTAGTTCTTCATACTTCTGATACATATCAGTTTTACCACCGATAGAATGTTCAGTATTAAACTGCAGAAAATGTATCAGTTCATGGTGTATATCTGTCTGAAGTAGCTTAAGTAAATAATCAATCCTGTCCGTATCGCCTTTTCTAATAGACTCTATCGTACTATCAAGTAGTTCAGGCATAAAGACATCTATACGATTATGTCTTTCATCATATGCTGCATCTATGTTACCGGGTCCATCTGTAAACATGACATTAATCTTATTTGTCCTTAGATTGGCATATCCTAAAGGTTGAACTTTAAAGGTCTTGTAGTAAAACTTGGTCTTTTTACCCTTGACGAATCTATTGAGGTTATTTATATAGGGAACTTTAATCCAAGCCATAATATCTTCGAGTAGTCCTTGTGGCAACTGAGGAATACGCGAGTATTTGGCAAGATAACTAGAGATGACTTTTAGATTCATTTACTATAGTAATATATGAAGACTAAAGTTTGGCTTAACAGAATGTGGCGAAAAGCATCAAGTCTTATGGCGCAGAGCTTTCGGCGCGTGTATCGCCCAAGGGTGGTGCGGGACGGAGAAGTTCTGTTGGGCCGGGTGCCGGTGCTTGAGGTTCTGGTGCCGTCGCTGATGGGCGAAGTTGATTTGCTTTATGTGTCTCATGGCTTGGTGCAAGAGCTTGAGTACTGGAAAGACGAGATGAAAATCAGTCATGACGTGAACGGCTTGCGCTTTTCTTTGGGCGACGGCGTCGTGGCACTTGGCTGGGACGCGGTGACGGGCATGTGGGGGCGCGTGGTGGGCGTGGACGTGTTCGGCGTGGTCAGAACGCCTTCTTCCATTGTGCTGGACCGGACCATGGACAATCTCAACGAAGCGGCTCTTGCGTGGCGCGAAAGCGGGTACAGCCTTGAAGAAAGAAAACGTGTACAGAAGTTTACTGAAGAGATAGGAAAGTTACTTCAAGAACGTAGGAGAAAGCAAGGAAACGTCAAGAAAATAGTAGACTACACAGTTTAGTCACTGTATTTTTCTTGATTAGTTTTTTACTTGTTATAGAGCATAATTTCTTCTCTTAATGCATAACAAGTGAACAGGTAGTTTAGACATATGAGTTTTTACGGAAAAAAAGCCTCTTTAGCGAGCAAAGATATTGTAGCATTGCAGGGACTTCATAGGTCAAAGAGCTCTGAAGACGCAGTAAAAGTACTCAAGGACCTTACCAACAGGTACACCCCTGAAGAGATTGGCGACCTTGAGCGAGTCATCAAAGCCCTTGTAGGTAGCTGGAAGAAAGATGTTTCTGTGCAGCAGTCTTCCAAGTTGCAGGAAATTTCAAATGCACTCTTGACCTTTTCTAACAAGTACATGATGCAGCAGACTCAAAACTCTCAAGACGACCTTAACAAGTCCATGATGGAGACCGTAAAGAGGCTCAAGGCTGCTGTTATCAAGATAAACAAGATGTTTGATCTCAACCTCAAGCCTTTGTTTCAAGATGTCGTAGCGTCTACTGCTCCTTCTGCTACAAATGTATCCAAGGCACTTACATCAGCAGAAGGCTATGTCATGAATCGTTCTACTTTGTCTATCAAGGACAAGGAAGCCGTAAGGCGCATGCTCAGAGACGCTTTCAGCGGCGATGAGTCTGTAACTGGCGGCGACTTGGACAAAGCCGTCAAGGACAAGAACTTCGAGAATCAGATATCTACCCCCGATATGGCGGAAAGAACCAGAGCGGCTTTGCCCAAGGACTTCGAGGCGAACCTCAACGAACTTCAAAGTACTGGAGACCTTACCGCTCATGAGGCCAACATGCTTCGTGCTTATTACGAAGAGAAGTCTCTTGCCGAGAATATGGGTCAGGACTTTCATGTGATTGATGCTCTGGAGGACCGCTACACGACTTTCGTCAAGGGGCTTTCTAGCAGCGTGAAGCCAAGCGCCAGTCTGTCTCAGGATGAAGTCTTCGCGTTACGTGACGCACTCAAGGACGGGCAGATTGATCGTGAACGCTTCAACAGCCTCATGGAGGAACCAGAAAAGGGTTTCGTCGATTATCTTGTCTATCGGTTGAACGACAAGGAAGAGCGCGGCATGGAAACTGTAAGAAGCATCGCCAAGAAATCTTTTGTTGCGCGCAAGCTTACAGGCACATTCTTGCATCTTAAGCTTGCTGTTGTCGCTGATCTGGATCCAACTGTTTTTTATAAGAATATTATGGACGTATTCAGGAACGGTTATATTGATGATATGGATAGCTTCATGAGTCAGGTATTTTATAAGATAAACTACATACCCAAGCCTTACCACAAGATGACGGACCGGGACAGGAAACTGAAAATTCTTAAGGATACCGCAAACTTTGCACGTAAAATCATGCGCGAAGAAATTAATACCATGGAAAGAGAGTCACGTGAGCGAGTTCACTCAAGTATTTCGGGAGTCCTCACAAAGCTAGACAGCGCTATTAATGACCCAAAGCTAAAGTCTTTGGCGTCACGCAAAGACCTTGATAGAGCACTGGAATCTGGAACCAAGCTTGAGATTCTCTCGGATTTCCGCAACTTCCGAAACGAAGTCATTACTTCGATAAGTAAGTCAGGAGAGGGCTCAGTACTCCAAAAGGCCATCGAGTTGCTGGGGCAGGCTACTCCTCAAGGTGAAGAGGACAGGCAAGCAGCCCAAGAAAGGCGAAACGCCGCCGACAGAATGATGGCCAGGATAAACGAAAATCTGATGTCCAAGAAGTCAAGTTCTGCAGTAAAAATCTTGCTTCGCGTCGCCAAATTGATTTCTTCGCTGTAGTAATAAGGGGGTCCTTAGTTAAATCAGGACCCCCCTTTACTTCTTGCCCCCGCCCTTTAAGTTGTTTACAGAGTAATACTTTCATTTCTTTAAGTTAAGTGAGTTAAGATAAAATGTTTAACAGAGACCTTACTGATTATTTGCTGAAGCTTGCCTCTGAAGTCGAGGAGAGCGGTACATCCGTTTCAGAAGCCAAAGCTTCTCTGGAACGCGCTAGCGATTTCCTTGATGAAATGGAAGATGCCGAATCTTCAGACGAAGTAGCCGACGATATCGATGAAGTCGTAGGTCACTGGATGAAAGAAGATGCACTAAAAGCGATTGACTCGTTTGACCTTGACGTTTTTTATGACGCAGACGGTATCGTTGACCTTGTATTTGAAAAGGTGTCAGATCCCTCTGTCGTCCTTGAAGTCCTTGATACGCTGCTCGATGACGAGGTCATCCAGACAAGCGACCTCAAGCACCACCACGAGGCAGGCAATGTGTCACAGGTATTTGCCGATCTCAAGGTGGAAGACAGAGAGCCAGCGAGAGCCAAGTATGACTGGCTACGTGGCTTTATCGACTAGCCTTTAGCCAAGCTCTGGCTTCTTGCCCGTGATGTTCTCGTACTGCTGGGCCAGACTTGCTTGCCTGCTCTTCAGTTTTTGAATCAGGTCCTGTTTCTGAAAACCATTACCAGGCCCATGCTCGTTTACCAGCTTTTCAATATGGTCGTGTGAAAGCTTGAGAACACGAAGGATAGACTTGGCGATCTGATCAGGCTTTACATGGCCATATACAGCAGTTTGCTTGCGGTTGCTACCACTTTGGTAATGGCCTAACTCTGTGACGTGATCGGTAAAAAAACTACCCTTACGCCCACCGGTACCGCGATAAAGCAAAGAGCCACCCGGATCAATACGGACTACTTTGCCGTCCTTGACAGGCATGTTGCCGAAAGGATGCTCGTCACCGATGCCTACTTGATCCCAGTTGGCAAGCCAAGCGTCAACGGCGATGCCGTCTCCTACGCACTCGTTGTACTTGCCCTCAGGTAAGCCCTTCGGGTCACGTCTAAGGCCTTCCACCCAACGTGAGGCTACAGCCAAGTCTCCTTGGGGATCCTTGATGACCCAAGTCTCAGGAAACTTTATCTTGCAAGCCCGATAAAGTTTGGCGGCAAGCACTTCGTTTTTGGCGTGGTCGTCGCTTTCAGGAAATTTGACATACCACTTTTCGCCTGTACTTTTTTCGACATACAGGCCCCCGTCGTTGAAACCACCTTGATTACCGTCGATGCGTTCAAGGTCTTCCCACTTAGGCGGAGCCCCAGCATGAGGACTATGATCATCATGCTGGGGCAGATGAGGGTATAAAAACGATTTTTCGTTAGATGTTGCTAAATATCTCACAATAGTAGTGAGATATTAAAAATCTAATTAATCGTTTTCTTCGCTCTCCATGGCGTTTTCAAGGTCCTCAAAAGAGATGCTGACCTGTTCGACGTCACCGCTCAACTCATCCATAAACGACTCAGCATCATGGTCCTTGCCATCACGAAAATTGTTCATGATGCTCCTGCAAGAATCGACCACACCCTGAGCTGCGTTCATAAGCTCTTCTACTGCGTCATGAATGCTGTCGTCATTCATTCTGAAGTCCCTCCTTGATTGATGCGGAGCAGTTTACTTCGTGCCCGCAGGAACTATCATAACACATGAATGACTCATGCGCAAGAGGCTAGAAGAGATGAAGCCTGCCGTCGTCACCTACGTAAACGTGCTGCTCACCGAATTTCTTGGCCATATCGGTCATCGTCTTGGCAGCATCATCGTCCCAAGACTTGCCCTGATTATCCCAGAAACCCGTTCCGTGGCCATTACGCGTCAGCCAGAAGTCACGGGCAATCTCAGCTACAGGAAAACGCTGCTGCGGGAAAGTATGCTCCGTCCAAGCCAGAAAGGCCTTCAAGTCCTTCTTCATCTCCGCTTGTGCTTCACCTGAGAAAGCGCCTACGCCCTTGAAGTGCTCGTGGTCCAAAGGCTCGCCCTCATCGTCAAGGCTGCTCCAAATCGCAGCTTCTGCATAGGCACCCAACGCTTTTGAGAAAGAGTCCATAGGGACATCCTGTGTAAGCCTTACGGGTGGCGCTTCTCTCATACGCTCACGAAGACCCCTCATCTTGGGGTCCATACGCTCACGAAGACCCTGCATAAATGGATCTTTCAACTCCTTCTCACGCTCAACGCGTTCCTCTTCAGGAGTACCAATAGCCGCTAACTTATTGGCAATCTTACGTAGTTCGTTAGATAGGTCTTTCATACTAAAGTAAACTACCAAATCTCTAGCGAACTTTACGGACTCTTTTGCCGTATTGATACCACTTGTGATTGCCATCAGGCCTCTCAATGGCAGGGCCATCTAATCGATGGAGCATGCCACCTTGGCGCCACGCTTTAGTGCCGTCAGCAAGTACCACCGCAGGGCCGTTGTCTCGATGAAGTTTATGATTCTGATACCAGAATTCATCACCGTTTGGTTTTACGACAGCAGGGCCATCTAATCGATGGAGCATGCCACCTTGGCGCCACTCTTTAGTGCCGTCAGCAAGTACCACCGCAGGGCCGTTGTCTCGATGAAGTTTATGATTCTGATACCAGAATTCATCACCGTTTGGTTTTACGACAGCAGGGCCATCCGTCCTGTGTCTTTGGTGATTCTTCCACCAACTTTCCGTACCATCTGCAGATATCATGGCAGGACCGTCTTCTCGATGAATATTACCGCGAACATACCAAATCTTGGTACCATCAGCGCGTTCTACTGCAGGACCGTCTTCTCGATGATTCGCGCCATTTATAAACCACTCTCTAGACCCATCAGGGCGTTCTATTGCAGGACCATCTGTTCGATGGAATACGTGGTTGAATCTTGGATCCAACCAAATGCGTACCCCGTTTTTTTTCTCTATCATACGAGAGTTTTTTTGCTCTATCAGACGAGAGTGTTCTGGCAAAGAAACAGAGGGCGCCATTCTCATACGCTCACGCAGTCCTCTCATCTTGGGGTCCATACGCTCACGAAGACCCTGAATGAATGGATCTTTTGCTTCTTCTTCACGAGCTTTACGCTCTTCTTCAGGAGTGCCGATAGCTGCTAGCTTATTGGCAATCTTACGTAGTTCGTTAGATAGGTCTTTCATATTAAAATAAAATAATAAAGATTTCTTGCTAAGATTGTTGGGTTATACCCATACTTTCATTTCTTAGTAAAGTAGATTAAAAGACCCTAGGAGCGCTCAGAAAATTTTGCGTAAAAATGTTAAATGTAAGTATCGCCCCTAGAGTCTCGCGGCGGCGATGTTCCCTACCTAAAAAAACGCTTAAGCAGAGTGCTCATTTCATTCGCTGTAGGCTTTTTGTCGTTAATCTTCTCAACGTAATCTTAGTCAAAAGTTTGTGACTTTCAAGCAAGAGTATTTGTCGCTGTGTCCTATAATGGCATTTGCGCGGTTACAGGTGACGAAGGTAACGTCGTAAAAGTTAGCATATATAATAGGAAATAGATTATCAGCCTAAACTGATAAGCTATTAATTTTATTTCCTAATCTACTATAAGCTACTAACGTTATACTTTAGGTCGCTAAATACAGTTTTAACTTTTCCGTAAGCAATATGAACTTGTTGTTCTAGATGACGCCTTACCCCTTCGTCTTGGTAATCATTTATATCAAGATTTTCTAAAGCAGAGACTAATTCATTTGTGTGCTTACGAAGACCAATCAAGTTATCTCTTAAATCCAACATAAGTTCAAGCGTTTCGTCAAGGTGAACTTTTCTATAAATGGGATCATGATATTCTCCACTTGCCTCTTTAAAGTTACGAGATTTAGGAAGCAAGCCAAGTAGGTTTTGGTATTGATCGCCAAATGAGTTTAACCTCTTTGAAAAATATTTTACACGCCTCGATAGATTTTTTTCATACCATTTGCTATAATTATTGAACTTATCTACAAGAGCTTCTTGTTCTGGACTATCCTCATCAACGTTAAGCAAATGATCACCTGTAAGCATGGGATTACCCAAGAACATCTTTTGTGCTGAATCCCGCATGACTTCAGCATCCAACTTCATGAGTTTATATGGCTGATTGATATCAGGGGACATTGCAAAATCGAGTTCCGCATTAACCAGCATGTTCGCTATTTTAACTAATTCTTTTGATAAATCTTTCATAATGTTTAACCTCTTCTTTTAGTATTTCTGGAAGTCGCTTCGTCTCTTGCCTTGATTAACTCAGCACATGTACCATGATGGGCATTTACATCTTGTGCCGCAAGTTTAAGTAATGTGTCTACTAAGTTCATGCATTTATGTCCTTATTAGAAATAAACTATCAAAGATTTCTTGCTAAGATTGTTGGGTTATACCCATACTTTCATTTCTTATCTAGGTAAGACTTAATAACTTTACGCATGGACTTCTGCTCTTTCAAAAGATTCTTATAGGTAGATATCCATTTTAAAATATCCTTGTCATTGAGTTCTTCAACTTTTGATCTTATTGTTTCAATAGATTTATCAGGGTGGTATCGCTTCAATAGCTCGACCAAGTAATCTTTTGTCTTTTGTGTTGATCCGTTACTCCAGGCTGCGGGCCACGCGCCGTATCGTTTAAGAACTTTGACAAGATTCTTTCCGATAAAAAGATCAGTGGGTGCTAGTGAATCAAAACTGTAATGATCCTGAGGCTCTACCGTGTGTGGGTGTTCGTTTTGGTAATTGTCCCTATCTTTCGGGTCATAATATTCAATTGGACTTATGGCTTTCCCAGCTTCCCCCTTTACTTTAACAAGAAGGCCATAACGCTCAATTTCTTCATCAGTAATATCGTGTGGACTTTTACCCAGCTTAGCCGCAATATGAGTATTCATGGCGTTTACTGCTTTCTGGAATCCAGATTTATCTGCCATAAAAAGTATCTCTTCTAGTTCTATACCGTCTTCGTCATAGAACTGTTTCGTAAAATCACCCAACATAGGTTGCAGACCAAAACTCTTGATACTGTTGTAGTTATCCACAACAGTTCCATGCCAAAGAGTAAGTTCAGCAACTTTACGCATGCGACGCACCTCGCTAATTAGTACAAACTATCGAAGATTTCTTGCTTATATTGTTGGGTTATACCCATACTTTCATTTCTTTTAGATGTGAGACTGTTTGGACTAAAATTGGTGAATTTTGGGTTTACTTGAAAAAAGGGGTATGGGGGTATTTGGGGCACTTTTGAGCGTTAGTCACGCTATTTTCAAGAGGCTGAAAGTGTCTTGCCTACTGGATTTGGGGGTATATATAGGGGAAATGAAATTGAACGAAATTGAGCAATTTTGGGAAAACTTGAAAAAGGGGGGGTAGGGGGTTCTGGGGGGGTTTTTACCATTAGTCACGCTATTTTAAATGTGTGACTTTTTCTTGTCACAAATAGCCATGTGATGTCAATCAACTCACAAGACCAGCCTCTTTCATCTCGGCAAACGTCTTCTTGTAGTAGTGAGTCATCTTGGGCAGCGTCCCACTGCTGTTCAAGTCAGAAAAGAACTCAAGAACTTCTTCGAAAGACATCTTGCCGGACTCGAATCGTTCAATCTTCTCAGCCAAAGTTTCTGCTCCTTATCGCAAGGGGTCCCGCCCACAATTAGTTATCGACAGTTGCCCCCCTCTGCACTTGTCTTCCTCCTCATGACTTAATTAAAGTAATCAGACTACGTCTGATTATATCTACATGGTGGAACAGGTCTAAATAATTACCAAAATTCTAATTATTTAAGCTAGTTCCATCATGTAGATATAGATCAAATTAAAAGGGGGGAGACCCCGCTGATTCTTTTTGGAATCAGCGGGGGCGGAGCGACACCGTCCCCCTACCCCAGTAGGATGAGGGGGACGGTGTCGTGGTCCTCCTCGTAAATGTCCCATTGATCGGGACCGACCTCGACGGCGAAGATGCCGCCGAAAAAGGCCATCACGGCCAGCGCCTCCTCCTTGGAGGCGGGCTGGTGCTGGTACTCCCAGCAACAGGTCTCGTCCCCGCAGGGGGAGACCTCCTTGCGGATCTTCACCTCGCCGCCGAAGGCGGCGACGAGGGACTCGATCTCATTGATGCTCTTAGCCATTAAAACCTCCTCGACCCGCTCAGGGTCACAACGCGGTAGGCCCCCCTACCGCTCACAATGGGTTATAGCCCGAGGAGGAACCGAAGAACTCGATTCCTCCTCATGACTTAATTAAAGACGCCCCGTAGGGGCTTGACCGTCAGTTGACGATCAGGCCCCGACAGCCGATGGGCTGGCCATCGGCTCCCCGGATCAGGTCGCCGGGGCTGGCCACGTCCCGGCGATGAGGGACCGCCCCCCGGACAAGGGCGGACACGACGTAAATCGTGCCAGCCTCCGGGGCGGGCAGGCCCTGGACGTCACCGAAGGCGGTCCGGGAGAGGCTGATCGCCTCCCCGTCCACCTTGACGTGGCCCGCGTCGGTGGCCTGACTGGCCACTCGCGCCACGTCCCCGCTGGGGGGTACGGTCATCATCGCCCCGTCGCCGTCGATGACGGCGACGTTGATGACGTGGGGGGTCAAGTTGACAAGCTTCGCCATTAAGCCTCCTCGACCCGTGCAGGGTCAAAGTGCAGCAGCCCCTCAGCCACCGCTCACAACAGGGTTATAGGCGGCAATTCGCCCTTTCCCCTCGATTCCTCCTCATGAGTTAATTAAAGATGACGGGGGGCTGGGTGCGAGGGTGCGATTTCTTCAGACATCTACATGGTGGAACAGGTCTAAATAATTACCAAAATTCTAATTATTTAAGCTAGTTCCATCATGTAGATATAGATTAAATTAAAAGGGGGGAGACCCCCGAGGCTATAGGGCCCCGAGGATCGTCCAGCTCGTCATGGCGACGCCGACCCCGTAGGGGACGACGACCCAATCGGGGAACGCCCTTCCCATGACGACCCATGGGAAGATGGCGGCGGCTTGCACCGCCACCCCGAGCAGCAGGATGGTGGCCTCCATTAGCGGACCACCTCCATCTCAGGGCCACCCTCCATCGGGGGCAGTCCGAGGGCCTCCCGAGCCGAGGACAGGATATCCCAAAGGGAAGCGTAACGCTCCCCTTCGCACCTGCCTTGGATCCGGACCGGACCCTCAGGCCCGGACAGGCTCCAGCCCATCCCAGCCCGGTATTCGATCCGGTACTTCCCGCCGCCAGCGGGGAGGTTGATCGAAAGGGTATCACGATTGATACCCCATGTGGCACCGGGCCACTCGTGGGCCAGCGGCTGAGCCAGCCGCATGATGACGGCCCAGCCCATATACAAATTTCCCATGTTCTTCCTTTCGAAGCCCAACCCTCACAAGGGGTTATCGGGTGTTTCAGGGGGTTTCCCCTCGATTCCTCCTCATGAGTTAATTAAAGATGGGGCGAGGTATGGTAGCGCCCCCCATTCTTAATTATATCTACATGATGGATCGAGTCTAAATAATTACCAAAATTCTAATTATTTAAATGAATTCTCTGAGGTAGATGTAGATTAATCCCCTCGGGAGGGAGAGGCCTTAGGTGGCCCCGTCCTCACCCCCGAACTCGGCTTCCCATTCCTCGGGGGTGATCCCCGTCATGAGAAACTCCCTTTGATCGGGAGTCAAGTGCGGCATGACCCGCTGGATCGGCTCCCCGATCTTCCAAAGAGCTATCATTCCCAGCGTCACGGGGATCTCCATGGTATTCATCTTGCCGGAGATCCGGCTCTTGACGGTGACTTTCATGCTTTCCTTTCA
>Ga0194133_10006212_pt1 | contig 14809 bp, 18 predicted proteins | sample TA2KigOf40mmetaG_FD_155448 | JGI IMG/M metagenome (GOLD analysis project Ga0194133, IMG submission 155448) | Freshwater microbial communities from Lake Tanganyika, Tanzania - TA2015055 Kigoma Offshore 40m | ecosystem: Environmental > Aquatic > Freshwater > Lake | place: Tanzania: Lake...
CCGTCGATTCCATCTTTGCCATCGATTCCATCTTTGCCATCGATTCCATCTTTGCCATCGATTCCATTTTTACCATTAATTCCGGCGTCACCCTTTAGTCCGCGTTCTCCGCGAGGGCCCACTGGACCTTCGGCTCCTTGTATGCCTTGGTCGCCCTTTTCGCCGCGGTCGCCTTGTTTACCAGTTGCACCTTGTATGCCTTGGTCTCCCTTTTCACCACGTTCGCCAGTTGCACCTTGTATGCCTTGGTCGCCAGTTGCGCCTTGTATGCCCCTTTCGCCAGTTGCACCTTGTATGCCTTGGTCACCCTTTTCGCCGCGTTCGCCGCGTGCGCCGGTACCTCCGATGAACCCGCGCTCACCTCGGTCACCCTGACGACCAGTAGGGCCTTGCAGTCCATCGACTCCCTTGACTGATTGCATATTATCAAACTTCGCCATTAATTCTCTGCGAAGTTTGTCTACTAGTTCAGTTGATCGAGATTCGCTTAATTTAAGACTGGCCGATAATAATTTTGCGGAATCTAATTCCTTCACGATCTATTCTCTTCTCCTCGTATGTCGGATAAAGTTACTCCATCTAAAGCTTTAGTCATCGATGCTATAAGAATCTTATCTTCTTCCGTTAGTTCTTTTTGCTCCTGTTGTACGGCGGGTGAAACATCGGGCTCTGTCGGCGACTCATTGGATGTAGTCTCAGTCTCATTAGGGTGATTAGTTTCCGTAGCCATTTCATTATCAAGTCGGGCAATCTCGTCTTCGGTCATGCGAAGAATACTTGTACGTACATAGTTGGTTGAGAAATATTTACCAACATACGGATCGATATTCTGTAGAATTCCAAGGCGAGCGTTTGTAATTTCCTGATCTTTTAATTCGGCGAAATAGTTATCTCGTAGAAAATCATAATGAATAGATTCTTTGATATCTTTCCATTCAGCCCGCGTAATTATGCCTTTAAGGACCAACTGAGTTTCAAGCACGCGATCAAATAGATGCGAAAATCTAATTCGTAGGCGATCAATCATTCGAGAAAACTTGATTTCATCCCGCGTGATTTCTCCCGCCCGCCCAAAATTGAATGAAGAATCGGTTTGTATTCTTGAATTAGGTACATTCAAGGCCTTATATACTTTACGGCGAAAATATTCCACATCGTCCATTTCGCCTAGATTCTGTCCACCGGGAAGAGTTGTAATCTCTGTGCCTTTGCCTCCCTCACGCCGAGGAAGCCAGAAATCCTCAAGCATGGTCATGAACTTTCTACTATCTCTAATTTCACCCGTAGCCGCATCGTACACTACTCGATTCTTGTGACGCGCCATCATATCATGGAGATATTGCTCGGCCTTCATTTTAGGTAGATTACCAACATCAATATAGAAAATACGACGTTCGGGCGCGCGAGATAGACGATATATTACAGTAGCATCTTCTAACATACGTAGCTGATTCATTGGCTTGATAGCCTTATGAAGATGCGATATAGTTAGTTGATTTCGCTGATCGAGAATACCAGAATGAACATGAGCAATCGAATCTGTAGATATCTTCACTCCCGCATTTATGGCCACCGCATTATGAGAGCCGCCAGGATTGTATATGTAATATTCCTCAACATCGGCCGCGAGCACAACATTGCGAGAATTCTGAGCTACTCTCGCTGCCGCATTCTTTTTTTTGGGACTACGAACTCGCCGTATACGTCGCGGATCAATGTAGCGCAATTCTACTATACCCTCGCGAGGTTTCTGTTCATCAATCATCATATGGTAGTACATTCTTCCATCGATGTACCAACGACGAAATATATCATACCCCATGTTATTGAAATCCAAAAGCTTTAGTATAAATTTAAATTCTTCGCGAATTCGATCTTTTATCTTTTCGGATTGTTCTAAGTTAATTAGATTGATTTCCACAAGAGACTTATTATCTTCACGAATAATAGCCTCATTTGCAATGTCATCGATTGCTGCATCTACCTCAGCATGCATGGCCAGTTCGCGATACTTTGTTATTAGTTCTGATTCATTCTTTGCACTAGCTTCCAAATCCATATACGTGCCATATGAATCGCCCGAAGCAATTTCCATAGATCCATCAGTATTAGGAGGAGGAACAAACGATGGTATGCTTGGGGCCGAATTTCTAACCTTATCTACATCTGTAGCCTTACCGAATCTAAACCCAAACAGTTCAGGCATTAATAATCTCCTCTATATTCTGTAATCGTGTCTATTTATATATAATTACATCATATAGAAATATTTCGAGATGAAGCCCAAAGAAGGGCGCGACTGCGATTAGGACTGACAGTATTCAACTCTCCGAGAGAAATATTCCAGGATTCTGACTTTTTAAGCCGGCAATAATTTCTACTCTTTTTCACCGTCTTTGTCGTAATTCTTACAGTTTTTTGTCGTCGCAGGCCCCGCAGGCCCAAAAGTCTGTGGTGCACGAAAGGCTTTTGTGTTAACGCGATACTTTTTGCGCTCCCTTTTCTCGCGTTTGATTCTCTCCTTCTCAGCATCATCGCGCAGAAAAGAATACCAAGTCTCCTTACTCATGCGATAATCACCTCTACTCCTGCTTCATCAAACATAGCACGCGCATATGCAAAGCTATCTTTCCAATGCTCTGGATCATGCGGCATATGTGCTACGACGCGTTTGATACCAGATTGAATGATGAGAGCAGCACAGGATGAGCATGGATGCAATGGCGTAACATACATTGTGCAGTCATCAAGTCGCTGATCGGCTGACAATATCGCATTAGCCTCTGCGTGTACAGTCATAGCATACTTGATTGACCTATCATTATATCGGGCATCACTATCATCCACACCACGCGGAAAGCCATTATAGCCTACGCTTGCGATAGTACGATTTGGACGCACGATGACTGCGCCGACCTTTGTTGATGGGTCTTTGCTCCACTGTGCGATATGGTGCGCGAGGGCTAGAAAGCGTTCATTCCAGTTTATCATACTATATCCTATCATATCGTTATATTCATGTCAATGGTAATTTATATAACTTCTATGGCCGTAACGATAGTCAAGTCAGACCGTGCTTACCATAAGCAACCAAGTAGATGCAATATACTCAAGCTGGTCTAATTATAAAGAACTCGCTGAAAAGATAAAATAGCTGGGCTAGTTAAACTAAAGCGCGAATCAAGGATGCGTTCCTTCCACCGAATAATCAGAAGTCGGTGTCTTCCACTCTTTGCTGGGAGCCGGCGTGATCCAAGACGAATCCTGCCAGATCAATTTGTTGTTCGGATACGCGATCCAGGGCCCGGTCTCTAGTGCGATTATATGATGATTCTTGTGTTGGTCTGAGATTTCGCTCCAGCCAGAACGCATCCAGTCAATTGTAAATAGATAGTTACCGCGGCGAATTATTCCGTCGCGTCCCAGTGCGGTCACCGAGTGGTTTTTTAATGCAGCGAACGAGTGAATTGAGAAGTCGTAACCGTAGCTGTCCCACCAGCAACATTGCTCGATGGGTAGCGGATCACAGGGCTTGCTGACAATCATATGAATCGGTACGCGGGCCCATTGGGCTCCATGCTCTGTCATAATCTGAAACATCGGAACTCTTGCCGGCTCAGCGCGAAATCCAAACACGATGGATGGTGTAAACTCACCGTGGTGCGTTTTTTGGTCGTAAAAAAACTCGCTGCGAATTAAGACTTGACACAACGGCGTATCAGATAAAAGATTGCTCATTTAGTCTGAATATTACCCTAATGAGAAAATTGTCGCCGATCGACGACTCTTTCAAATGTAGTCGAGCGGCGACAATTTAGATGGCAAGAACGCCCGTGGTAGACGGAGCAACAATACGCCAATAATCATATTCGAAGGTTACGGGAAATTCTTGGATTGCATCGACGCTATCCCACGATAGATCGATTGAGCCGACTTCCGATGGGAATATATTGACGAATTCGTATGTGCGAACGGGTACACCGGTCTTGGAATACTGCGTCACTGTGGCCGTAGTACGATACGCAGCGTTTGCGGCAATAGCAGTATCGCGAAGATTAGCTTCGTGCCGATTGATTGCATTGCTCCATGTTTCCATTGCACCACGAATCTGAAAGTCTTCATCGTTGAGAATCGTTGCTGTCCATGGAGCAAATGTGCGATTGCCTGCAAACTTGACTTCGCGACCGAAATATCGAATGGGAACAACACCGATAGTGCTAGCAGGAATCTGGGCTGACTTACACGTAAAACTAAATCGTGCGCCGACATTAGGTACACCCGATGGAGTATCGACAATAACGCTAAACAGCGACGGCCTTGCTCCACCTAATGGTAAGCCTGCGGCGGCAAATTCGGAAACTGAGAAAGCCATTATGTATTCTCCTCTACTAGTTCTGAGCTTTTACATTATTGTTATTTATAATTATCTATACTTCATAAACCAGGCTCGCATACAGTTATATTTATTCAGTTAATTGCAATTCTATCGAGAAGAAATCGTAATGAACCAGTCGGGCTTAGACCGACGTTTCCAGTTCGCAAAGTATGATTTTTCCATCATATAATAGTTTTGATAGGATAGAATGGGGTCATCGAACTTACAATGATCGGGCATACACATGGGCGGATCGGTAAATGCACCCTGCGTAATGTTCGCGGGCACAGCGCGCAGACTCACCATTAGTCGCTCCGACGCATGATGTTTATCATATCGATACGTGTACTCTCTCATGAGAGAGTCGTACAGATTGAATAGCCATTCATAGTTGCTGTTATTAGCTCTTGCCCAAATAGAACAGGGATGATTTTTATGAGCTATTTTATACATGCCGGCAACGTCTGCAAATGTGTCACCGTCGAGAACTCGATGGGCGGTGGATAGCATTTGAGCGGATTCAAGTATCATCTTAACAACGTGCTTGTCGCAATGCATCATGGCTGCGATTTTAGGATCTCGATCTAGATAAAATATATTCATGTATTTGGAATCACCATTAAGTTACTGTTATCAGTATACTGTGGTAATGCATCGTATGTCAAGTGAAAATTACTTGCAATCCCAGGCTCTGCGTGACCAATAATTGGCTTTCGTCTTATCGGTCAAATTGCCTTGGCCACTGGACCTGGCGCAATAAGACTTTTTCCGGGCTGGAATATGCTTCTTGATGCTTAGCGTCTTATCTCCAAAATTTACCTTTTTCACATTTCCAGTAGATGGATCCCTTACGAAAACCTTAGACTTCTTGACATCACCTGGCATTGGTTTATTCAAAGGAACTTCGCGGCCGCGATATTCCGCTTCTTTAACATCTTTTGTGCATGCGTCTAATTCGTCCAGATTATCGCGAGACATTAAATAATCTCTTACTGACGAGATGTAATCTTGTGCTAATGTGATTTTGGATTGTACCCACTCAGGTAGATTATCATTGGGCTCAAGTAGATCGATAAGCTCCCGCGAGTTTCTAACCAGTGTCTGTAGCTGGGTACGCGCCATATCTCCTTCGTAGTCATATTCTCCTGCGTCAACAAAATTCTTATCGCTTGCCGCTTCGAGAATATACTCTTTGAAAGATTTCATTTCGTAACCTTAATCTAAGTCGTATTATGAAGAATAAAGAGGATGAGGTTCAATTCATCCTCTTTATAATGTCTTTAGAACTGACCGACTACTTCACTAAAGTCAACACCTGTTCTTACAGCTACGAAATTCAGCTGAATAAAGTTGATCGACCGTGCTGGCTTGATGTAGATATCGCCGATAAACTCATTACGGTCAATGACTTCGGGTGTGTTGTTTGTATTATCGCATACGACACGGAAATCAAAGATGCCTCGCCGACCCTGAACGTCACGCAAGAAAGGCTCTACCATATTCCGGAACTGAGCACGCGTAAACTCATCATTGAACTCGAATAGGGTAAACTTTGCGGCGACGGCAATTGCCTTTTCGAGAACGATGAATAGGCGACGCACGTTGATACGATCAAATGCACTTGGCTTCGACAGAAGAGTCTTATCGCCGAATAGAACAGAACCCTGACCGGGGAATGTCGTTACGGGATTAATACCATTCTTATAAAGCTGATCGCGTGCGGCCTTTGATGGATTAAAGGCTAACTTGATGACGTTCTTAATACCTCCGCGATTATAGCCCGCAGGTGAAAACCAAGGATCGCGTTCTTCATCGGTACGAACCATTAAGCCGGCAGTATCACCATTAAGGGCTACGTATCGATATAGATCATTGTATTTGTCGTATGTGTACTTCATTCCGCTGTCCATGACAGCATAGGACGTTGAAGTCAGGCCATTTCGAAAGCTGATCATATCATCAACTTCTTTATTCAAATAATTTGAATTATTCACCACCGTTGAGCGTGGAGGTGAGAGAACTGCAACGCAATCCCTACGCTTAGATACAATATTATCGATGATATGAAGGGCTACCGTAGAGGTACTTTCTCCGCCAAGAACAAGAGACACATCGACCTTTTCTGGGTCTGAGAACATGTTGTAGCCGTTAATATAATCGGTGCTTCGAGGAAGGTGCCCATCACGGCCGTGTACGAGCGAATCATTTATTACGGTCTGCGCGCCCGTGCCAAACGCCACGCCCGCTGCGGCTTTACCGGCGTTAGACATTGTGCTGGAATGGGCTGCAAACCAGATATACTGGGATCTATCGTTTATTACATTAACGTAGAAATTCCCAGTTCCGTCGGCCGTCTTCGCATCGAAGGCCTTGGACACCTTGCTAAACCGCTCAAGCACGGTATTAGCTTGGCCGGTCCACTTTCCATCTTCATCTGCGATGACGATGTGCATTTCGTCGCTGGAGCCAGCTTGCGTCGATACATAGTCGGACGTACCCGGAGCAGACTCGAATTGATCGTTGAACTCCCACTGCCTAATGGTAGTGAAACCAGCCGCGGGTGAAGTGTTGCCCACAAACTTATTGCGAAGAACGAGAACATTGGCGGATGAAACGCTTGCAACCTGAACTCTAATCTTGTCCGCTCCGGCAAGTAGAATATCGCCAGCCTTAACTGTAGCAGTTAAAGTAGCCGCGCCGACTTGATTTACGGTTGTGCTGTTATTGGAGAATACAAGCTTACCGGCTAGTGTGCTTTGAAATGCGTTGGCAGTTGGGCACACTGAAACTCGAAGCGAATTGCCCAAATCGCCAGGATACTTGGCAAACCAATTACCGATGCCGCTGATGGCCGCACTTGTGCCAGACGCTGGAGCGTAGCGTAGCTCGTAATCTTCGTCGCTAAACACAATCGTATTCTTTGTGTTTGCTGCCGCAGAATGAGCATTACGCGCATTGGCCACAGAGGTCGCACTCTTATTAATCGTATTCGCACTACCATGAACGACACGAACCACGTATAGCTTGTTGCCGTAAGCTAGAAAGCTGGCGGCTGGGAAAAAGTCAGTATATGTATTGGCATTGGGTGTTTGAAATTGTTTGACCAGCGCGTCTTCCGAATCGACAAGAACGCGCGTGTTGACGGGGCCCCAACGCGTATGTGCGGCGATACCGGCCTCAGTCGTGCTTACAGCGGGAATAATTGTAGTAAGGTCAATTTCTGATACATTGACGCCGGCAGAAATTTGAAACGGCATAATAATTCTCCCTGTTAATCCTTGTCGTCGTTATTCGTGATTATTTATAATAACGAAGTTTTTCAAAAATCAGTGCGAGCAAATCCCGATACATATGTCTCCATATTTTCTGGCTCAGGAGATTGACCATCGTCTATAAATCCTGCGGGCAATAAATCGTTTAACATATCGGAATAGCGTTCTGACGCCATTTTTGCTCGAATATCAGTATTGGTTAGATCACGAAAAAATGGTTGTCGGACTAACCATCCAAACATAACAAGCGTCATCATAAGATCGTCATTATGCCCATCTTCAGCTTCATATGATTGTTTTTTATGGACGAAGGTTGAAATTTCTTGAATTACGTCGAAATCCTGTATTATTATCTTGTTGTCCTCTATGAGATCCTTGATATTAGAGCATCCTATGCGCTTAACCTGCTTTGTCATACGAATGCCCAGCTGAGAAGAACTGCCAAAGCCCGAATTGATATATTGCCCTGCTTTTGCATTATTATTAGCACTCGACAATACATTTTCATACTCAAGATCGGTTTGTAGCGACATAGCAACCTGCGAACCGATATCATTAGTCTCTATAAGAACAAACGCATCATTGTACCATTTTCCATACTTATATATTATTTCAGGATACATGAGAGGCGATATCATATTGTCGCGAAACTTGGCCACCAGCTTATATGGAATAGAAGTGACATCGATAATCGAAAACGCCGAATAATCCTGTCCTGCGCCGTGGCTTGTATCGACCGTCATGACATAGGTATGACCGGCTATAGGTCTCTCGATAATGTCCAGCCCCCATTTGTCGCGAGTCGTAGATACAAAAGCCAATTCGCGAATCTTGTCAGAATTTATCAGCGTATTGGTGCTACCTAGAAAATTACATTCGAATTCTTGTTTAAATTGTTCCTCTGAAGTATTGCGAATTGTCTGACTTCGCCAAGCGTCGTCGTGCCCTGGAATTTCTCGCCAAGATACTTCTATGGGAATATAAAGACTGCGTTTTTCAATTGCGTCTGCCCACATCTTATAGTAATGATTCATACCGTTTGGTGTAGATACGATAATGATTTGCGATGTGACGCCGGAGCTAATAGTAGGATATACCGAAGAGAAAAAGTCTTCGGCAATATTTCTCGGAACGAATGCAAATTCGTCAAGTAATATCAGAGAATATGAACCACCACGAATTGCGCTTGACGAAGTAGCGGCGGCAAGAACCTTACTTCCATTCTCTAGTTCGATATTACCCTTATTCCAAGTAACAACTCCCTGCTGTAGCCATATGGGAAGATTTTCATATGCGAGTTTTGCCTTAGCTAGAAGATCATTGGCCAGACGGCCCTTATTGGCAAGAATAGCTACGTTTTGATTATCCTGAAATAATATCTTCCATACGATATACGAAGTGACCGTGGTACTCTTACCTGACTGCCTAGGCATCTTCGTAATTACGAATCGCTCATTTTTGAATGTACGCATCATATTTCGTTGATAATCGTACATATCGAAGGAAATCAAACCTTTATCGATATTTACAATCTTGATATATTTTTCCGTAAAATATTCAACGTCGTTCGCACATCGCACATATTCTTCAATCTGCTCTTGCGTGAAGGATATCGGAACGTGTGAGCGTTTTAGTTTAGGATTAGCTAGATATAGATCACTCATTAGTTAGAATCATTTACCCTCTTGCGGCTGCGACGAATCTTGTCCTTAGCGGCATTTGCCCTAATCTTATTATGGGCTTTGTTTGCTGGCGCTATCTTCTGCACGGCCGTGGTCGCTGCTGGTTTATGTGTCTCGACCAAGGTCTTAGGGCCGAGGCCTCGAATAGCACGAAACATAGACTTGAAAACCTTACGTATATTATTCCACATTTGTTTTACCTCGTATTATTTTTTGTAATTCTGCCGTACTACCAACAAATATAGCATTAGTTACATTCTTCGAAGATGTTTCTGATTCTGTCGTATTTAATTCTTTTTTTTGCTTATGTATATTAAGTAAATCCTTGTTGGCATCGACTAGTACCTTGATTAACTGCCCAACTACTTCATACGTACGTGGATGCTCACTTTCTTTTGCCAGCTCCAACGCAGACTCCAGCGCATCGTCTCCTTTTTCTATTATATTGCGAATATTATTGCGCGCAACTGTAAAATCGTCACTTACGTCCGGCGCGCCGGCAAAAGTTGCGGGAAGAGATACTGTATCCAATACCACCGTCGATGGAGTTATATCAAATATCTTATTCATATTATTATTTAACTGTGACATTATGTGGGTAAATCCATTCGCGTTTTCTGTATCTGTTCAATACGAAGATTATCTGATCCACTTACTGGATCATACTTTTTGCCATCAGCAAATGTGAATGTATTCGCAGCCAGCCCATAGTTTGAATTGGCCGAGATTAGTGACAGTGCTATAGATGCTGCGCTATTTGTAGTCGGCGAACCATTAGCCAATAGCCCGGGAGTAACTACGACGCGCGAGCTTCGCCCAGTTCTGGCTATATCAGCTTGAGTGATAGAAGTGCTTTGAATGCCATATAGAACATTTGTATTTGATTGTGCAGACACGATATTTAAATCGACCTGTGCTCTCTTGATTACACCACTGGTTCGAACTGGCCCAAAGAAGTACCCGCGAACCGTGAAATCTAATGTGTGAATTAGCGCCCTACGTGTCACGAAGTCACCCTCGTAAGTATCTTCAGATGATATGCTATTTAATATGGTAGGAATGTCTAGAGTAATTCCCATTGATGGAATTAAATTCACGCTATTGGTCCACTCGGGTCCAAAGTATGGAATAATCTGCTCAATTATCTGTGCGGCATCATCTGCATTTCGAGTGTAAACATACAATGAGAAATTCATATTATATGGTACGGGAACAAATTGGGATCGAACTCGATTTAAATCAGATGAATTGTGCGATACATTCTTCGTACTGCCCGTTAGACGGCGCGTGCCATCATATGACATACTGAGCATTTCAAACGATATCGATGGAAGTTGAATAGCTACAGGTCGAGTCAAATCGGGATCGGCCGCAAGTCTGGCCAAGTATTTTTCTTTCGGGCTGTAAGTAAGAGGCACACCAATAGACTGTATTACCGCATTACTGGAATCTAAACGCTGAACAACCATATCATTGAACATATTACCGAACATGACAATGTATCGCCGAAGCGTCTGATTATAATATTGAGAACCGAATATAGCCATTTACATTACCATCTATCGGTTTCACTAAAAGGATTCTTCTCAGACCAATTCACAAACGATAGCGATTTCGCCGTGATGTATTCGTTATTAGCCATTGGAGCCGTCGCTTCGAGGCGGAATTCTTGAAGCATGTATCCTCCATCCTCAATTAACATAATATTTCCTGATTCATCTAGGAACTGGTATGTTAGTATGTCGAGTGTCGTATCGGACTCGATAATATCGATTACTGTATTGCCCGTATCGAGACGAGAATCACGCTCATACAATTCGCATTGAATATCATATGTATATAGTTTACCGTGCTGGTAGAATATATTTTCATGTTCGACAGATTTGATTTCGTATAGCTTATTATTCAACGGAAGAAATATTAGATCGCCTTCAAGTGGGCGAGATGACGTAATACTATATCCATTGGCGCTACCTGTCTCTAGCAAGTATGAATCCGTTGCGCCCCAAGCTTGTGTATTGGCAGTTTCTACCTGATAATTATATCCAACTTCTTCGATTAGTTTTTCGGTGGCAATCTGACTAAATCGCTTTCGCGCCATAGTGAAAGTAATTTGATCGCGTATTTCAAGATTAAACTTACTTAGGAAATCACCCTCGCCTTCAAATCCCTGTATATTCTTGATATAGACTTCTAAATCAATGGCCGAATTGAATTTACCCAGAGCATCTTCACCCAGAAGAAAATCCTGATTGATTATGGTTCGCGGTAGATACTTTACGTCCAGCCCATATATCTTTATGCTCTCTATAATAAGATCCTCGGCCGTATCTTGTTCTCGGCCGTAACTATAATACTTGAAATACTTATTGACGGTCATTGATTAGCCCGTGAGGTCTGACAGAATACCTGATACACTATTGATCATGTCTTCTTCGATCTTCGCTATTTCAGCATCGGCTTCTTCGTATATAACCTTGCCATTGAATGTTACACCACCGGGCAATTGCATACCTTCAAACTTCGATAGATTCGAACCCCATTGCCTTTTGATGAGAGCCGTGGCATATTTCTTTAACCATGAGTCGTTGTATATATCGGTATATACTTCTGGATCGATGGCTTTATACCCATCAACTATGATAAAGTCTCCTACATTAAGTGTATTCCAATCAAGATCAACATTTAGTATGTTTTGGTGCCGTTGAAATCGAATTGGCTTGATGCCTGAGAATAGTTGTTCTATTGTTTCTATATGACGCAAAGTCGAAACATATCCAGAAACATCGATATGCGATAGGTTACCATTATAGATATCATTTAGATACACCTGATAGCGCGCATTGAATAAGTTTGAAGTGCCAATTGATGAATCTATATTCAATATTCGCACAACACCAATCATCGATTCGGGAAGCGTAAAATATTTATTGACAAGATCGTTGGCCGTCACTGAAATTTGATAATATACATGCTCAGTGGCCTCGAAGTGATTATCGCGGTACTTCTGTAGAGCATCATCAATTCTATCTTCGATCTGCTGGTCATCGACGTTGATATCGATTACGGGATATCCCAGCCGACGAAGGCAATAGTCCTTTAAGCCTTGCCGGGATGCTATTGCTGCCATGATAACTCCACGATATTGTGTTACAAGCTATTTATAATTGTATCATCCATGCGGTTAGCATATCGATATTATTCTTATTTATCACGACTAAATAAGTGAGAGGTGTCATATGGCTATCATATCATTTTTTATGAGTCCGGTTGGAAGAATAATTGGAATGGGTATCGGGGCCCTAATGCTTCTGGGCACTATAGCCGGCCTGTATAAAATGCATAATGATTCGATTAGGCGCGAGGCTCTTGCGTTATATAATCGCAATCAATTGGAGCAGATTATTAGGGATCAGAATCAATTCATATCAAAGATAAACGAATTGAGCGAATTGCAGAAAAGTACTCTAACCAATCTTCAAACGCAGAATGATATACTGAATAGAAAGCTAGGTACCATCGATGACTATCTGTCGTCAAAGGAAGCAGCCGCAGCAAACCGGACAAGTTCTGATGTACTCAAAAATACCGTTCGTCAATTGGAGTTGCTGAAATGAAATCAATCATATATGCAGGTATGATGCTAATGCTTGCCGCATGTAGCGATTCAGCACCACAACCTCAATTTGTTGCCCGTAATAAATTTATTGTAATCGACGTTCCTGCCAATCTATATTATTGTCCGGTTATAGTTAAGTTTCCATCCACAGTCAATATGACTGATATAGAAGTTGCGCGATTGCTCGTACAGCTTCAGAAAAATAATATATCTTGCGCTAATTCAATGACAGCTATTCAATCCTATTTGTCAAACGCCAAGCTGACCTTAGAGCAGCAAACACCTTAGAGCTTAAAATACAACAATCACGGTTTGTCGATTGCCCGTGGCTCCAGTCGTTCGATAATATCCGACTTATGTTTGCTACCAGAAGACGATCCAAAATAGTATGATACTATGGCCGTAGCAACGCCACCAATCCATCCAATAGCAAGATTGACGAATTCCATAGGCAAAGGCTGCTCGAATGGGTAAAATGTAACGAGCCCAATATAAGCAAAAAACGAAGTAATGGTAATCAATGCAATAAACTTTGGTGTCCAATCAGTAGTTTTCGCTATGGAATGAATTGGCTTAGGTGATAATTTATTAAATTCTACTTCAATGCCTTGTAGAAGCACTAGCTGGTCGAAATTAGCCAGCATAATAGCACTAGATATTTCTTCTGATGTGCCGTCGGGTTTACCCAGTAGACAGGTTGAAATTTTACGAGCTACGATAGCAGCCAATGGACCGGCTATAGCCGAGCCCAGAATAGGGCAAACCGCACTTAAAATTAAACTAGCCGGCGTAGATAATACCATTATAGGTCTCGTAATTTATTCAGTGTAATCCGATCTATAATACCTGTAGCTACCAGATTATTGCTTTGCTGATACTGCTTCACGGCCTGTTCTGTTCCTGGACCAAAGTTGCCATCTAAACTTATTTTATAACCATGTTGAATTAGAAGCTTCTGAGCTTCGTGAACAGCAGCATTTTTATCTCCGATATACATGGCTTCAGGATCTTTAAGTATTCGCTGTATCTTGGCTAGGTAGCTTCTGCGGTCATCCAAGCCATTTGTCCCTCCGTTGATGCGACGGGTTATAGTAATAATATCATTTGCGTCTGCGAATGCATTAAGGCCTCTGGTTTTCCAATATTCCATGGCAGTACGTACAGATATTTCTGGAGTAGCGGCAAGTGGCGGATCGTTGACTAGATCGACACCTAATTTATTTCCATACGTAACGTAATTTGCTCGACCGGTAAGCTGAAAGATACCACGCCCCTTGTATCGCCGCCCATCGCCGGGTTGAGTATTACCCAAATCGGATCGGCCTTCATATGCATCGCCACTGGCGTATTCCTCCAGTGTCATGAAATGCGCGGACTCATGAGCGGCTTGCGCTAAAAAATGACATACTCGCAATTCATTGGATATTTCATATTCATCGGCATACTTGTTGAAATACAATACTACGCCATCGACGATGGCTTGTTTACTCGATGGACATAAGCGCTTTAGGATATCGGCAGTAATCATAAATTCCTCAGATTTTCTATCAAAATAGTTCTTGACATATGCATTTATTATGGTATAATAGAGTGTAGCTCTATAGAGAAGGTTACATATACAGTAGAGTGGAATAGAATAAGTGATAAAATAGATATAAAATAAGCAATGAAATAGATATATCTATTTTATCACCATGATTAACTAATTTGATGCAAGATCCATCCGTGGACTCTCTATTTGTTAGCTATTTATATTTTATCACTCACGCAATATACAATATTCGGGATATTTATAGATGGATCTAATGACTAGTGGATCGACTAAGTTTTGTATTACATCAGCCAGATGTTTTTTCTTAAT
>Ga0194133_10006223_pt1 | contig 14791 bp, 4 predicted proteins | sample TA2KigOf40mmetaG_FD_155448 | JGI IMG/M metagenome (GOLD analysis project Ga0194133, IMG submission 155448) | Freshwater microbial communities from Lake Tanganyika, Tanzania - TA2015055 Kigoma Offshore 40m | ecosystem: Environmental > Aquatic > Freshwater > Lake | place: Tanzania: Lake Tanganyika...
ACAACCACTTCAACAAGCAGCACAACTACAACAACAACAACTTCCATCACTCCTTCGACGACATCAACCACTACAACAATTTCATCCACCACAACTACCAATCCTACAACTCCTTCAACGACAAGCATCACCACGTCAACCACCTCAACAACTACGGAATCTACAACAATGTCCACAACTCCTGCAACAACTTCAACAAGTACCACAACTACTACAACAACAGATTACATCACTCCTTCGACGACATCAACTTCAACCTCCACAACAACCATTCCAACAACTCCATCGACGACATCAACAACGACAAGCACCACAACATCAACCACCTCAACAACTACGACCACCTCAACAACATCAACAATGACAACCATCTCAACAATTGCGACCACTTCAACTACTCCTTCAATGACATCAACCACCTCAACAACTGTGACAACTTCAACTACTCCTTCAACGACATCAACCACCTCAACAACTGCAACAACTTCAACAACGACCACAACGACAGCAACAACATCCATACCCACTACTCCTTCAACAACATCAACAACGACCACAACAACATCCATACCCACTACTCCTTCAACGACATCAACAACGACAACCATATCTACAACAACAACAACCACTTCAACAACGACAACCACTACTACATCAACCACCTCAACAACTACAACTTCAACTCCACTTTCAACATCATCTACCACAACAAAGACAACATCAACCACGTCCACCACCACCACCACAACTCAGTCAACAACTCCAACCACCACTACTAAGACAACAACATCAACAACAACATCGAAGACAACACCATCAACAACGTCCACTACCACCACCACAACTACAACTACCACCACCACAACTACGACTACCACCACCACCACTGCCAAAACTACAACAAAAGCACCTTTGCCAAATTCTTCGACAACATCAACAACGACTCCAAAACCAGCATCTACAAGCTCGAGTACAGTTCAATCAACCACAAAGACAACAACATCGAAAACAACCAGCACAACTACAACCAAGGCCACTGTTGCAACAAAGCCTTTACCAGGAAGCTCAACCACCCCCACCACCACCTCCAAGCCATCTTCAACTACAAAACCCTCCTTAGTCTCTTCTTCAACATCAAAGACTACAACCAAGGGGCCAACATTTGCAACAAAATCCACCACCAAGTCAACCATCATAATATCATCCACAACTCAAAAAAGTACTACCTCTGATGCCCTATCCATGCCTGGTGACAACACCCCTGTAGATATAACCATAGATAATGAGTCCATTGCAGACTTTGACAACATTTACGACGACACTTTAGACCTGATAAATCCTCCAGTATCAGTTCAAGTCGTCTCAGACGATCCCAAAATGTATTTTGACCAAGTGACAACAACAACAGTGAGCCCAGTGCTTTATGACTACCTTTTTAACTTTGGCAGTCCCTCAAGACCTCATTTGAAAGAGACAAAGCGGAAAAAATTCAATGCTCAATCCCTGAAAGAAGCCTATGGTCAAATCTTGAAGAAAGTCGAGAATGCTAGAAGGCCTAGATCTCAATCTCGTAGTCGACGTCAAGTCGTCTACTCCACCCTGCTTCGGCCTGTCAGTCACAACCGACGAGTCATTGGCATTCTAGACAAAAGGGCACCACCCCAGTTCAGATTCAACCAGTTCGTTCTGATCTCTTTGCCTGCTTTCAGTGTAGCCTCAACTGGGTCAACAGGTAGGATAAATTTTTTTCATCACTTTTATGTACAGGGATTTGATCCTGAATTTTCCTCTCAGTACAAAACCGCTCTTTCATACTAACCCTTTAAAATCACTCAGTGACTTTCAACATGCCCTTGTATAATTAGCACGTTCGATTTTTTCCAACTTGAAAATCATTTTGCAATATAAGAGTTGCGAAATTTATCATTTGCAATTTGATCAGAGCCAAGTAAATATAAGCAGACCTTTTTGTGGAAAAATAAAATGAAATACAAAATGGCAAGTAGATTTTATTAATTGTTGCAAGAAATTTTTTTTTTCGTGGCATGACAATTCATGATTTTCAAGTTTCAAAACACGAAGATGACCATGAAAGAACTTGGTATATCCAAAAATTTCTTGCAACCTGGATATTTTTGTCAAATTAATCCATTTAAAAAACCAACTGACATTGAAGGTTTAGATGTGTTATTTTAGCTAGGGTTATCAAAACTATACTGTTCATGAATTTCAGTTAAAAAAGGCCTAAATTTTTTTCCACTGTGAAAAAATCTCACCATCCGGATCGATTTTTCCTGATTCAAATTTGTTTGATGTTCTCAAGTGCGGTTGGCTTCCCTCATTTCAAAATACATCTAAAAAAATACTTTTGTGGCCAGGCCAGCGGCCATTTTTATGGTTGCATCTAACTAGGTCGATTGTTGAATGAAAATAGACTGTTGTGAAGATTTAACAGTTGGTTCAACAATTTAGCATTCCATTTGAGAATCAAGGAAATTATTTTTTTCTAAGCACACTTAAGTTTAAGAGATAATCAAATCTAGATAGACTTTTTTTCATCTTTGAACTTGTGTATTTTTCAAATTAGAAACAATTAGCTTTGATTAAGATTAGTATATAGTCCAAACTTTTCCTATTTACATTATTGGCCTTAGCAAGATTCATTTCAAGGTGTTTTAAAATGCAAAACTCCTATCCTTGATATTCATTTCTTCATTCAAATTCAAAGGAGCTTTATAATTACTCACAAAAATGAACATATTGTAAGTTGACTAAAAAGGGCTTAAAAAATTCTTTTTTACAATCAAAGCTTTGAGAAAATGAATTCTTCTTCCACTTTATTCAAAAAAGTGTCTGTATGAGTCAGTCAAAGATTGTTTCATCATAAATTCTCATTTTTTAACAATGCACTCTCATTTTAAAGAGCAGGACACATGCAATGTCAAATTGATGAATTTCAAAATACTTGGCTTCAAATCAATGCTTCTGGCAAGAAAATGTTATCTTTGTGATGTAAAGTTTAGCAAGCAATACGTATGGCTAAAAAAATTACTTTTAATCCAATTTTGATTCATTTTACATCTATAACTTATAGTTTATCACTGGATGTTGATTTTTGACAGATTTGGCAAGCTTTCACAGTACAGATGTGAGAAATAATAAGTTATGATTTTCCTTGTTCAACTTTGTTAGCTTTACTGGTTTATGTTGTGTACAATGAGTCCTCAATAAAAGCATTAAATGAATGATTGAATTTGGAACTTTTAAAGTTTGAATAAAATGAGATATTTACATATGGTTTAGTGCAATCTAAATTTTATGTCAGATTCTTTAGATTTGGTGAGCACAAGTCTGATGTCCAACAATATGGACATTTGCAGTCTGTGTTTTTTTTGTTTGATGATTTTTTGTTAAATGTGAAACCAGAAACTTGCAACAGCAATCCTTGTTCAAATTCTGATGGATCATGCAGAAAGGATTAACCTTTATAATTTTTATTAACCTGCATAATTTTGTAGTAAAACACACATGACATATTTTTAGTATTTCAAGTGAAAAATTCATATTCATTTGTCAGTTACTTTGTAGAATACATCTATAACTTATTGAGGTGTGAAAACCACAAATTCTATTTGAATTTTAACAGTTTTTTCCATTGTTGAAAGATGAAAGTTTGAACACTTTTTCAAATCATCTTTAAACGATGATAAAACATGATTTATCTTGTGTTTTTAAAGTTTCTGAGCTAAAGTATTTCCCAATAAACTTTTTATGCATCACTTTCTACATCATTAACTTGATGAAGACTTAAGGATAATTGGAACAAATGAAAAATCAATGATTGCCGCTTTTTAGAGTTATGACATTTTGGCCAAAAAAAACCACACCAAACATACATAACTTGTATTTTATTTTAGAAAAGACTTTAATGAATAATGTTATACTTATACTTAGTTATCGAAAAACTCCCCCTTGTGGCATATCATTTGCAAAAAAAACAAGCAATTAGATCTTCAGTCCCCTCATACATTATTTTTGTCTTTCTTTAACTGAACTTTTTTTTACATTTTCTCACGGTAGCCCTGTTTTTACAACTTTATGCATTTTATGACCCTCTTGGTAGACAGATTCTCTTGAAATGCTTCTGCTGGATGAAGAAAAAATCTAATCAATCTTCACGATCCATGGAAAAACCAAATTAATTTTGTCTATGAAAATAGCAAAATACTGCTCCATGCAAGAGCAACAAGAAAGGAAATAATTTTATTACATTAGAGTCATTTGTAATAACATAATTTCATCGCATCAAATTTCCCTTCCAATAAAAATTGCAATTTTTTTTCATGCCAACTAAAAATATGCTTCAATAAATTTTCCTCACGTTCCTTAGAGATAGAAGTAAAATTGGTAATAGAAAGCAGTTCAAACCCTTTTCCAAAAGTGTACATCAGTAGAAGATATAAAAAGTTGAATATATTTGTAATCAGGTAAAAGTCTCATCTGGTCTTTAATGTCAACATCAAAATGTGCCAAGTTTTTTAAAGGGAACTTAGTTGGCTGATGATATCAACAATTAAGTAAGGAGTGTTTGAGGGTGGGGTGAAGAAGAATGGGAATAAGTCTCCATCTTCTACTCTTAATTTCTGTATTTCCGTTCTGGCCATATAGTTTATATTTGAATGTCAGTCAGTCAGTTAGTTATGAACACAAACGCATTCGGAGAAAGTTTTTGTGCGTTACGCTTCGAATGATTTTTTTCAAAAAATGAAACTTTAAAGTCGACGTCGAAGGGGAGAAGGACGATAGGATGGACATTAGAATGAATTCATTTTTACTACAGATATTTAAACATAGTAGCAATTTTTGCAAAAGTAATGTTCTCATCAGTTTTGTCTGGGGTGTTATTATGATCAACTTAGTTGGTTAGAATTTTCCCCTATGATTGGATCTTCGTAGAGTTCTTCGTTTGCTCCTCTATGTGTGCTAATTTCTCATGGTTCACTGAGGAATCAATTTTATTTCATAATTGCAAAAGTCTCTGTGGTCAGGATATAGCTTCTGAAGTTGTTTGCACAGACACTAACCCTTTTTATACTCGACTGACAACGATCACTGAACCTTTATTTCTAAGGAAATCAACGGTGCCTGAGTAATTTTTTTCAGCTTGGCAATTTAAAAGGTTTTGTTTTGCAGCACATAAAGAAAATTAATGATGATTTGGCTTATTTATCAAAATGATTATTTCAACACTAAATAGAAATGTGTAGCTTCACCACCCCTGCAAAGGCCCTTTTTCATCTCTACCTACTTAATTTTTTTATTTAACTTGATCAGGGTTACCAGCCTCTCAGTTTCAAAAATTCACCCCTCATTTCATTGTAGTATGTACAAGATTGTTTTATGAGTCTTTTAGCTGAAATGCTAGTACAAAAACATGACTCAATTAGCAACCCAAAAGAAACCTAAAATCATAAAAAGCACCATATTCAAAATCCAGCACATCATTTTAATTTTTTCCATGGGCAAATGACATTTAACAGACCCTTGAACTGAGTTAGCTTCTTAAGAATGATTGAGGCACCAAAAGTATAAGCAGATCTGGGATTGATCCATAGCTGTTGCAGTAGCTTCATTACAAAAAAAGCCAAAAAGTGCTTTGTCACGGGGATAATAAACATAACTGACTTGCCAATCAAGTTGAGAAAATCGATTGAGAGATTGAGAGGTTTTTTGTGATGAATCACAATATCTTGATTGATGGTTTTAATAAAAAAAACCTCTTCATTTGAATTTCTACATTTTGTTGGCTATTAGACATGGCATGATTAGCAGAAATATCAAATCAAATATCACATTTGGGTACTTTCATTCTGTTTGCAGGCAATCTCACCCCATACAAAAAAAATTGACACTTGAAATGATTAGCCAAAGGCAAGGTTTATCGATAGTATGATTGCTCAATTTTCGATTTGAAAACTTATTCGAACCAAATTGGTTTCTTTGCTGTGCATTTTTACCATGTAATAAAGCCAAGTTTTTCCTACTTTAATTTTAGGTGCAGCTCTGGTTGCAGTTGCTGCAGCTGCAGTGGCTACTTTATCAGCCCCATTTGTATCATTGGCCTCTTCATCCAGCACCTCAACTGGTGATGTGTCTTTTGTGTCTTCAGCTCTGGCTTCAGCATCAAGCCCTGCAACCTTCTGGGACAGATTTTCCACATGGCCCCTGGTTAAGCTGAGTGGAATCTCCGGAAGCTCTGTGTGGCTGGTTGTCTTCTCTGTCTTTTTCCTCTATGTGGCAGTGATTCTGTACTCCGATGGAGGACTTTTATTGAGTGGCATTTTCAGAAGTTTAAACATTAGTGGAGGTGAGGAAGTTTTACAGATTTTAGAGTTGATGATATTGCAAATGAAACTTGCTATCATTATGCGTATGAGTCAATGTTGCCATATTGTTTTGGAAAAAATCAGAAAATACTTTCTTTTGCATGAGTGAGGTGGGGTGAGTAAAACAGTGACGATGTATTAACCACACATATGGTGGCACTGACTGACCATGTCCATTAGAGAGAAAACAATTCAAAATAATGTTTTTCAATTCAGATTAACAAAGTAATGGCAAAAAAGGTTTTGAACAATACGTGAAAATGTCTAAAATTGAATCCTTTTTGCCCAAGGGTTTTGGGTATAAAGCTTGGGTATGGAAAATGAAAAAACTTTAAGAAATTGATATGAATTTTTCCAACAAGTACCTTTCTGATCTGATTTGATAAAAAAGTCATTTATTTTTCTCAAAACTTAAGCAGGTTTCTATAATATCCTATTCTCATTAAAAGATAAACTAATTCAATGCAATCTATTTTTTATGACCAGCTCTTGCTCGCAATGTCCGTCGTAACCTCTCAGACGAAATCCGCAGTAACGGCATCTTCAGAACTGTCTCCTGGGTCTGGCAATCTATAGCAAATTGGAGGGTGCCTAAGGTTAAGAACCCCAGGTCTGATCCGTTCAACTATTACCGAAACAGCGGTCAAAAAGGCTACAGTGTGAGGCCTTCACCCACCAAACAAAAGCGACAAAAAACACGTCTCAGGCCGAGGCCAAAGCAGAAACAAAGTTATAGTCAGGGCCAGGGTCACCCTCCTTCCACAGACAATTTACAAAAACAACGAAATTGGAACTTCAGGAGGAAACTAAGAAACGATGACACTTACTATTCCGCCTATGTGAACAGTTTTTATCAGTGAAAAGTATACAGACACTTGAGGAAACAGTTCACCTACTTTTTTTCAAATAGACAACGAACAAAAATCAGTAAGCTAGCACGTTTTTTTGCCAGTGCCGTGCGTGTTGTGTAAAACAATTTCTTGCATTTATCCTCATGTGATTTTTGTTTCAACTCGTGTTACACTGTTGCTTTGTGTAACAACAAATTACAAGTCAATGAAGCCATAGACATTAACAATTGCAACTATACGTGTGAGGAAAGATATTATAATCACCCTCAGATTTTCTAGTATATATTTATTGTGATGTAATTATGAAAAAAATAATAAAAAAATCAAATTTTTCATCAGTTTTCATTTTTCGGATAAATAAATGGGCCATATTTCTCTGGAAAAATTGTTAAGTTTTCATTTCAGTCCGGCACTAACAGTTAAAATATTTATTGCATGATTATACTGTTCAATTCAAACAATCAATTAATCAGTAATCAACAACCCTTTTGTTTCAAATGGTAACAGATTGTTTTAAAGCTCACAAGCGTTTTTTCTCATTTGTTTTCTCTTCTCAATGTGGTATGAAAACGGATTGGCTTTTTCACATGATGCATTCATTGGACATGAGGATGATGACTGCGGAAGAATCATTTCAAGAATGAAGACAGTTGTAAAAATTAACTGGTTTTACTTCATCAACCACGGCCAGATTTTCCAAGTAATGTGTGAAAAACAACAATTAATATGTTTCAAAGATATTGAATTTGGTTTTTTCACTGGAATGTAGGAATTATGTGATTCTTTGACTAAGGCATTAAGTCTTGACAGAACCAATTAGCTAATTGCTGATTGTAAAAAGAGGTTTGAAGTATTTTCTTTTTCTCAATGGGAAACTTTTTTTCGGAGATTTGAATAAAAGCTTCTTAAATAAAACTGAAAATGACATCTCAATTTAGGGGGCTTTAAAATTTTCAAATGGCGATTTTTTTTAGAAATTTATGATTCGTAATTGAGCAAAAAGGCCTTTATATAGTTATTCTGGGTTCAGCAAACTCCTTTTTTCAACTAGGGGTCTCAATACAGTCAATTCTTGTGACCAACAAGACCTTCTATTTTTAGCATTTTATTTGTACAGTCAGAGAATTTTTTACAGAAACACTTAAAGATTAAGATAATCATCTAATTATGCACTAAACTAGAGAAATGTAGTTTTTCAGTGGTCACCCAGGCTTCTACAACCCATTTAAAAAGATCTTTAAGGGTCAAGCCTCAAACATGGAATCAAATCAATAAGAATAAGTTTGAAGGGACTGCAGAACCTGATGGTTTTGACAGCTGGCTGAAATACCTTTGACCCATATTTATTAGTCTTAAGTATTTATTTCTTAAAATGATCATGGCAGTTATGAAGGTATTTATAGGTTTTCAATTTTAAAAGAAAATTTTTAATTGTAAAAAAGTGGAATAATCAAATCTCTCATCTGCAAAAGGAATTTAATAATTCAAAACATAGAAAAAATATTGTATTATATATTCCATTTGGACTGCACTATTATTATGTGTTATTATAAGCATCATTTTAGGGAAGTGATCTTTTACCAGACATTTTTTAAGATGGGATGAATGACAATGCTATTGATATTTTAGATATGTCAAAAAAAGTGTTATGGAAACTTGTTGCTTTTGACTTAAAAAGGGTTTTCCATTTCCAGTCAGGAAATCATCAAATCACAAAAGAAACGGACACAAAAAAATAATCCTATATTTCTGAAAATATTAGTCACGCTTTGTTGGTCATGAAGCTTGCTTTGCTGTGTTGCAATATGAGTCCATCAATACAGTAAAAGCTGCTCCTACCTTTATCACAAGTTCGAACTTTCTCCGGGACTCTGAATGTAATGTGTCTGTGTAATGATAGAAAAATGACAATCTTTGTGTGTGTGAGTGATAATTCTTGCATGCTTGCCAGAGCTACAAAGCCAGTCCAATACGAATTTACTTACACCTTCAGATGGTTTACTGAACAGTTTCCTATTCGTAAGGGATATAATAAATTCCGAGGTTCAAAGATTTTCTGACATGATCAACATAGGGAAACAAAATATCAATCATTCAATAGCAGGAGTTTGTAAAAAAGTTTTTTTTTTAAATAGAACGAAAGATAACTGTACCATAAAGTCAATCGACGAACCAATGATTTTTAGCCTTTATTATTCGTGATAAGAGTAAAGTTTTTATTACAATAATTCACTTTGATTCGAGAAAGATTGGATTGCAAAAAAACATCGTGTAGAAATCGCAAAATAATTTGGTGTTGAATATTGCCAAGTTAAAACGTTCAAAATAGAAGACATGAAACTTTCTTTTCACAAAAAAATTCAAGAAATTATTATTTTTTATGTAACCATTTATAGTTTAAGTTGATTTTTCTCAACTAATTTGACTGTATTTGAGGGTAAAGCACTGTCGGCAACTCGTTTGTTGGTCAACATTTCCAGCCCGAAGGACCCATATAATTTGTCTCAATAGCTCCCTCTAGGCGAAAAAAATTTGTGGCTTCTTCTGGGCTAAAAAAAAATCTACTAACTCTTGTTTTCCAGATGAGAAGTTTCCTTGTTGATTGATATATGTGTATCTATTAAGTTAAAATAAAAATCATTTTCTTGTGAATAGTCTACAAAGAGATGAACTTATACAATGTTGTTGTGGCTTGATGGCTAGAGCATCTGACTGAGAACTGGGGGCAAAATCTTTGACCCCTATATTTGCCTTAATTAATCACTTCCAGTAGATGATTATCTCAGTCAAGATTGATTGTTGTGAATAAAAATTAATTGTCACTTAATCTTTGATTCTTAATTATAAAAAAAATACAATCAAGTGACTGCTAAACACAACTTTCATTGACAGGAATTGTTGTAAAGTCAACACCACTGAGTGTTAGAATAAGCAGTTTCCTAACAAAAAGCTGTCAAGCTGTCAATAAAAAAAACTCATGGCTTAACTAAAAAAATAACTAACAGAGTTGATTGTCAAAAAATTTGCCTATAAAAATCCAAGCCACTTCATCAGAATTGCTGCAGCCAACAATCAAGTCATAAGGTTAAGATTTGAGGTGTCAGTTTTTGATCCCAAGCTTGATTTTACTTAGGGTAACCTCAATCAGTAATCTTGAAGGTGAGATCTCTGTAAGTCCAGCTCAAAATGTTCAAACAAAAAATTAACATTTTAAATAATTTCATTAAAAGGTTGTAAAGTAAACACTAGTCTCATTCCCTCGACTTGTGTGACAATAATGAGTTTTCAAGAAAAGATAACTGATATTTTGACATTAAGATTTATTTTTCAAAAGTATCTTTGTTTGCTTTACCTGAGTTATGATTGCTTCATAATAAACTTCATTTTTTTCTTTTGAATTAATTTGAGCTAGCTCTCAAGACTTTGAATTGTCCAATTTGGAAAATTACCCTTTAATGCTTTCTAAAAAGGAGTGTCAGAAGTTACAATTTTAAAGTAATTTTTATTTCCTTCAGAGAATTTCAGGCTAGTTTTTGAAATAATTAAAATTGAAAATTTCTGGATATCCTCAAATCTCCTAACTAAACTTTCATGGCAAAAAGACTGGATACTGGATGACTAGCAATCCTGATATGATACATTCACTGTGAGGCTGTTAATTAATTACTGAGGGTATCTAAGGCAATATGAAACAAATCTTACTTATTGATTTTATGTAAGCACTTAAGCAGAGCTTTTAAGATGACCTAACGTTTAATTTCTGAGATTCCTCAAAAGATCTGTGGGTGTTGGAACCAAAAAAAATTGCGAAAGAAAAATTTTTTCTCACACAAAGTAAAAAAGGCCAATCTTTACAGCTTACTTATTATAACACTGTACCAACATCATTATTATATCGTGACTTTCACAACAAACTTTTCCATTTTTTGACCTTCTCACGTCCTATTGATGGAAGTGTCCTGAATGGATCTGAGAATCAGGTTTAAAAAGCTGTAAAAAGCCATCGTGATACCTAATTTTGGAATGATATTTTATTGCATGCTTCAATAAACTTTGACCAATAGAATGTATTTTTACCTCTGGAAAATAAGCTTGATTCAAAATGATCCAAGAAGGTTTTGAAAAAATACAGTCATTATCAAATGAGACACCATTTATTTCAGTAGCCTACTTTCCCAGGAAAATCTTTATTGTAGAAATTTAAGAGGGTCACATTTGTTTTTGACATTAGGAATGATTTGCGAAAGAAAACATTGAAAAAATAGCTACTTTGTTTTTGAAAACACATTAGATGATTTTGCTTTTGAAAATATTGAATGAGAATCTTTTTTAGAATTGTAAGAATTCAAAAAATTAAATTATTATAGTCAGTTAGTCGGCTGAGAATTCTGAGACAGGGTTCTATAAGAGGGTCAAGATTGATTGATTGACATCTTATAGTTGGTTGAGGAACTGATTCTTCTAATACCGAAGTATTAGACTTTACAACAATTCCCTAAACTATTATTGTGTCTTGCAGACATCTGAACATCCCAGGTTAAATTTTGGGAATGGTATTTTTCTGATGTAATTATTTTGTGTTTTTTAATAATTAAATCAGGTTTTTTGTTCATGTGATCTGCACAAGCATCAATCCTGATTGTGGTAACCATCATCTGGGGTCAAAGATTTGCCCTGACCGCGGATTGAACCCCAGCCTCCCAGTCCACAGTCAGATGCCATAACCATGATTCCACGGATTGACTTTCAATAATCATCGTATGAGATTATTTACCAAACTGCATGAAGGTTGTTTTTCAACTTTACATGATCATGAAAAACTATACCTTGGCAGATAACACATAAGGTATTGCTGGAAGTCTAATTTCTTTTGATCAAGTATCTCTCCAATCAGAAATTAATAATCATAGGCAATTCCTAATATTCACTTCTTTTTATTGTAAATGGATAAAAACTAGAATGAGAAAAACAATCAAACAGTTCGTGCCATGGAAAAAATGTTCTATTTTCTTTTTGCGGTGGAAAAAAACTTGCAAAAGCTTCTTAATTATTGCAGATTAATTGTATTTCGTGCCATAAATCTCTTTCCTTTTGCAATATGGACAACAACTGATTAACCAATTTCTTCTTCCCTTTAATCTGTTACCAAGCAAATAGCTCGGTGAGTTTGCAAAAAAAATATTAAATGGAATGAGGCTGAAGTGAAAAGTTTTAATTGACTTATTAAGGGGAAAAATGATGTGAGATGTGTTGTACAACTGTTCCAAGAACTCCCTGAATGGAGTCTAATTTCAGTAAAGTACCAATTATCAAAAAGCTTGTAACAAAAAGGACTCTTCAGTTCCAAAGAATTTCGTGAATCTCAACTCCCCCAAGCAAAAACTCGTTTCTTTGCAAATTTTAATTGCATATGAAGACAACTGAATTGTAAGTTTCTTTTTGCTTTTGGTCATTGTTAATCTTGTGACTTACATTTAGAAACTAATAAAGTATTTTGTTCCTATAAGCCAACAACATATTCAATTTTATTGTTCAAAAAATGCAAGGTGTGAGAACATTCACACAGAGGGTTTTCTCTAGTTTTTGACCTATATTTTAATTGTCTGTCGAACAATGCATTGAAAAAAAATCAGTTTGACAACAATTTTGTCACAAAAATCAATTTGGAATTTTCCAAAATTATACTGAGGTCATATTTGTCCTTAAAGTACTGTCTTACACCCCTGAGGATCTTTACATTTAGTTAATTGTTTTTTTCCAGATCTTTAGCATTTTTGTGGGAATTCAGCTTTTTGAGGACAAGAGAAAAACCAGACAAAAATCCATTAGTGTTTCACTTGAATCAATCAATTTTTTTCTCTTTGTACCTTCTTGACCACATTTAGAGTGTTGATCTAGTTCTTTTTTTGTTAAAAAATTTCAGAAAATTGTTGCTCTAGGCCTGAAATATTTTTGGTGTTGTTTGAAAAATGCCTCATATACATGCTAACAATTCACATTGAGCTTTTCTCCAACAACATATGCTAATTGCTTGCATGTCATTCTCAAAATGACTTTTTACAACTTCACTTTTATAATTGAATGTCTTTTTGACCATTGTTTCGATTTGTTCACATATTAGATAGATACTGATACACAAGCAAGGAAATTTTAAGCCGATTTCAATTTCGTTTATTAACTCAACTCAATTTACAAGAATAAATAATAATACTTAATTAGAGTTATGTACAGCTCATTTGGTTTGTATGTTAAGAAGTACAGTTATAACGAATTAAAATAGTCGGGTTAGTCAATAATAATAAAAGTTCTTCTTGAGCAAAATCCTGAGCCTGTCATTCGTCAGCGGGGTTGTAAGGTTGTACCAAGGAAACTTGATCAGTTTTAGCATCAAGTTAATCCAGTTGTGGTAGCCCTTTTTTCCATGTTTATTATGGGATGCGTCAAATGTGTACATGCTGGACTGTTTTCTTCTCTCTTGATACGAATTTTTCATTAGTTTTTGGTACAATGAAGTGGGAGCAGCGTCACGAATGATTTTTATTGCAGTACTTGAGGAGATGTACTTCATCCATGTTCTTGGAGGCATTCTTGATGTAATTTTATTTATAACTTCCCCGCATACACGTTTTCTTCTATCTTTGATGGCAATCCTCAGCGTGTTGTAGTGGATGGATTCGATTCGATTAAAATTATGCCTGCTTAATTCTGTTGAGAGAAATTGTGTGACATGCAATTAGCTTTCAATATTTAAAGACCTTGCAACCCACAGCCATCTTTGTGAAACAGCAATGGGGAACACTGAACCAGGAATTTTGCATTTAGAAAAAAGTGCAACTCGCTGATCAATGTAGTTTTCATGATTAGACCTGAATAATCATTTGAAATATGCAATAATTGTTAATCAGAAAAATTAAGGAGTGCAAAGCAGATTGCCACCAATACAAACATACTTCACCAGCATTTAGTATAGCAAATTTTACTAATTCAACTTGCAAATGAACAAGCAATTAGAAATTTTTTGCAGAAAATCAATCATAATAAGCACAGAATAAGTGTTGATTTATAACATTTTATCAAACATGGAACCAAAATTTTTCTTTTTAGGAAAAATATAAAGAAAGGTTTTCATGAATTCAACTTCAGGTAATTGATTTATAAGCATTTGTAAATAGTAGAGTTGCTTTTTTCCATGCCAATTTAGTTGTCTTCGAGTTTCTCATCTCCTCGCCCTCTCTCGTTTCGCTGACTGACGCAATCTACGCAAGATGAAGCGTAATCAGAGTGTAACGAAATGATGAATATTGCTTGGTCAAAGTGGAAAAAAGACATTCAAGAACAATAAAACTTGCAGAAGTGTTAAAAAAAAATAGAATTTTAAAATCCGATTCAATTTCAACTTCCAAGTGCACCTGACTGAAATCTCAGATCTAAGCTTTTGGATTCAATCTCTTCTTGTCATGCCAGAAATTTTTCAACCCCAGTTTGCAACAAAAAAGTAGATGCAGTTTGTTTCAGCCAAAGCTTGTGAAAAGGAAAGATATTTTTTTTGATTGA
>Ga0194133_10006224_pt1 | contig 14790 bp, 14 predicted proteins | sample TA2KigOf40mmetaG_FD_155448 | JGI IMG/M metagenome (GOLD analysis project Ga0194133, IMG submission 155448) | Freshwater microbial communities from Lake Tanganyika, Tanzania - TA2015055 Kigoma Offshore 40m | ecosystem: Environmental > Aquatic > Freshwater > Lake | place: Tanzania: Lake...
GCATGTGTTGTTGACCCAGGATCCCCAAGGATGCTGCTACCCTTGCGCTGTTGCGTTAGATAGGAACACGCATGAGTGATCGACCTAGCAGGATATGCAGACTGCCCGGGTGCGGGCAACCCATCCCGAGGGGTGCGCACGGGTCGACGGCCTACTGCCCGGCGCACACCCAGGCGCGGGACCGGCTCGGCCTGCTCAGGCGCCAGGCCGCTAAGGGCGACCAGCTCGCCGCCGACGACCTGGCGCGCATCGGCCGAGCTCCACCGAGCCCGACCGAGGGCAACGACTTCAGCGCGTTGCAGCGGTTCGCGGTGCTGCTCGGCCAGGCCGGGGGCAACGCTCGCCACGCTGCGTCCATGGCCGGCCTCGCGCTAACGGGGGAGGCGCTCGAGGCGTACGCCCAGCGCGCGCAGGACGAGTGCCCCGAGTTCGTTTCGGGCAAGCAGACCGCCGCAGTCAGTGTCGCCAACAGCGCGCTGCTGCTGACCCTGATTAAGCTGCGCGACTCGGTACACGCGATGCCCGCGGCCAGCCTGGCAAGCACGCTGCGGCAGCTCGGCGAGACGCTGGACCGACTGCAGGGTGGCCTGTCGCCGGTCTACTCGGAGGTGGCCGTCGAGATCCGGCTGGGCGCGCTCGAGGACCGCACGCCGGTCATCGACGTGACGCCGAGCGGGGGTGAGGCGTGAGGCTCGGGCAGGGACGCGACGTCCTCGACTGGAGCCACGCGCTGCCGCACCAGCGCGAGCTGCTTACGTGGTCGCCACCGCTCGACATCGAGCCCGGCCCGGTGACCGAGGCCGTGCTCGGGGGCTGGGGCTCGGGGAAGACGTACGCGCAAGGCATGCGGTACGCGCTCCTGGCGCTTCAGGCAGGCTGGCACCCGGCGTACGCATCCAAGCGCCCGCAGGCCATCGTCGTCGGCCCCAACCTGCGGCTGGCCGTGCGCAACCAGCTCGAGCTCATCGAGTCGCTGCTCCCGAGCACGCTCATCAAGCGCAAGTGGGCGTCACCTCAGCCGCGGCTGCTGCTGCAGAACGGCGTCGAGATCCACGCCATCAGCGCCGACGCGCGGTACGAGGGCGAATCGCTGGTGCTGTGCTGGTGCGACGAGATCCAGCACGAGGTGTACAGCGCCGACCCGACGCTGTTCACCAACCTGATCGCCCGGTTGCGCGACCCCAAGAGCCGCCTGCGGAACCCGCGGATGCTGGTGTCGGGGCTGCCCACCGCGGGCTTCGTGCAGGACACGTTCGACAGGCCCAAGGACCCTCGACTGTTCCTGCGGCTGTGGGCGAGCCGGCAGAACACGCGCCTGGCTGAGGGCGTGTTCCAGGAGATCCAGAAGGCCACGCCGTACGGCCAGGAGGACGTTTACCTGCGCGGCCAGTGGACGCAGCACCCCGACGCGCTCTACCCGCAGTACCGCCCCGAGCTCCACCTGGTCGACGACCCCGGCAACCGCGCGCAGCCGGTGTCGGTGGGCATCGACGTCGGCAACCGCAGCGCCGTCATCATCGGCCAGCGGCGCCAGGTGCCCGGGACGGCGGAGACCCGCCTGCACGTGGTGGACGAGATCCTGGGCGACGGCCTGGCCACCGACGAGCTCATCGATCGCCTGCGCATCAGCGGGTGGCGCCTGGAGCCGGGCAAGAGCGAGATCTGCGTGGACCCGACCATCCGGCGCGACGAGCTGGGCGCCATCCGGCGCTACTACCCGAGCGTGCACCTGCTGCAGCGCGAGCGCGCGGACCAGTACTACGAGGTGCAGACCGGCGTGCGGCTGATACAGACCAGCCTGCGCAACAGCACGGGCGCGGTGCGCCTGACGTTCGCGCGGCACCTCGGCGGCAACCGGCGCGGGGTCATCGAGAGCTTGACCGCGCTGAGGTTCAACAGCCGCACCGGCGGCATGGTGGTGGACGACCTGCGCGACCACCCCAACGACGCGCTGCGGTACCTGACATGCGCAGTCCTCGGGCGTACGGTGGCAGCACCGGAGGTGATGCGCCGATGAGCATCGACGAGAGCGCGATCGACCTGACCGTGACGGTGCCGGCCAAGATGCGGCTCAAGCTGAACCGAGAGAAGCTGCAGCGCAACGTCGGCAACCGCCTAGCCACGCGCCTGCGCAAGCAGTGGGCGATCGGCAAGACCGGCGGTGGCCAGCCGCTGCCCATCCCGACCTCGGAGAACAAGCGGCGCAAGGCCCCGCTGCACGTCAGCGGCACGCTGATGCGGTCGGTGAAGTACTCGCGCCAGCACGCTTTCGTCATGGCCGACAACCTCAAGCGCGAGGTGGTCGACGAGAGCGGGCGCACGCGCCGCATCAGCAAGCGAGCCAACAGCCTGTTTGGCTTGTCGCGCATCCTCATCTCGGGCAAGTGGCGGCGCCGGCGGGACCTCGGCAAGGCCGTGCAAACGCGGCGAGGCAAGATGCAGGTGTTGAGCGCCGGCGCGCCCATCCGCGAGCCGGTGGACCTGTACGGCGACACCGCACAGGTGACGATCGACGCCAAGCAGGACTACGCTCAGCGCGAAATCGCTCGACAGCTCGCGCGCAAGGAAGCGGGCATCGTCGAGGAGGCAAAAGCCGTCTACAAGGCCGGCAGGAGGAGCAAAAGGCGATGAGCCAATGGATGACTATGCTGGACGCGGTGCGGGACGCTGACCGCGCGAGCAAGCCGAGCGGTGCCGATCGGGAGTGGAGCGAGCTTGCGGCGTACTACGACGACCAGAGCCGCGGCCACACCCGGCGCGCGCTGCAGGACCTCGGGATGGGGCTCGCCGACAACCAGCTCCCGATCGACGTCGGCCCGCTGCTGCGCCAGGTGGTCGACCGGGCGGCGACCGTCTACCGGCGCGCCCCGAGTCGGTTCCTCGCGCGCGACGGGGAGCGGCTTGCCGAGGACAGCCCCGAGCACCTGGCGATGCTGGGAGTCCTCGAGCGCGCGCAGTACGACGTCGCCTGGCGGCGCATCGACCGCCGGCGGACGCTGCTCGGGCAGGACATCGTGCGGCTGTACCCGAGCGACGCGCGCGGCTCGGTGGTGCTGCGCTCGTTCGGGCCGCATCAGGTGATGCGGATGACCGACCCGGCCAACGGCGACCTGATGGACGACGACCAGGCGTTCGCGCTCCAGCTTTCGGGCGGCAGCAGCGAGCTCTGGTACCGCCACCCCGACGACGGGGCGTGGTGCGCGGTGTGGCTGTCCGCGGACGGCGCGCTGCTGCCTCGCCAGCCGTTCCTCGAGCTCGACGAGTACCGCTCGCCGTACACGCGCCTGCCCGTGCAGCAGGTCTACAGCGACTACCCGGGCGGCCAGCCGTGGCTGCCGCCCTCGCAGTCGCGCCAGGCCTACGTCCGGGGCATCAGCGCGGTCGTGAACGACATCCTCGCGTTGGTCGCGTTCCAGGCGCACAGCACGCGCGTGTACTTGCGGCGCGACCCGAACAACCGGCTGCCGGACGCAACCGGCCCGGGCGTGGTCATCGCGGTGGATGCCGACGAGGACGTGCGCGACCTGACCCCGGCGCCGGCCATCACGCAGGCCGTGGGCGTCGCGGAGATGCTGCTGCGGCTGTTCAGCACGTCGGAGTACCTGCCGGCCAACGAGTTCGACCCGAGCAAGCAGCTCGTCACCGGCGCCGCCTATCGCGTGCAGCTCCAGCCCCTGCAGGACCGTCGCGAGGACCAGATCCCGCTCGTGCTGCCCGACGAGCGCGGGATGTACGACCGCCTGCGAGCCGTCCACAACGTGCACGCGGTGGCGTGGGGCGCCGACATCCTCGACACCGACGTGCAGCTCGAGCTCGAGGTCCCGGACCTCGAGGCGCCGACGACCGAGACCGAGGCCGGCAACCTGGCGGCGCGTCAGCTCGCGATCGGCACGGCAAGCGTGATCGACCTGCTGCAGCGCGAGTCCGGGTGCACGCGCGCCGAGGCCATCCGGCGCTACGAGCGCATCCTCGGCGACCTCGAGCGGTACCCGTCGAGGCTGGCCGGCGCGGCGCCCGACGTTACCGGACCGAGGCCGGCTGCGTCCGCGAGGCCGCCGGACAACGCACCGGACGCTGTGCTCGACGGCCGCGACAGCGTGGTCGACGCCATCGCTGCGGGCACTTGACCGCTGGAGCTGACCGACCGACCCTTGCGTGATGGTGGTGGGTGAGGGCGTCGGGGGCGACCCCGGCGCAGAGCAGCAGCCCGCAGGCGAGGAGCCGCCGGCCTGGTTTCGCGCGTACGTCGAGCAGACGGACAAGCGATTCGAGGGCTTGGCATCCAAGCTGCGCGGACCTGCTGCCTCACCTACCGCTGAGCCGGGGGCGACTCCGGCGCCGCAGGGGCAGGACGTCAGCTCGATCGTGGCTGCAGCGATGCAGTACGGCGAGCTGAGGTCCGGCCTCTCGGAGTCCGCGCGTGGCAAGCTGGACAGCCTGCAGCAGCAGGGCCTGTCCTACGCTCAGCTCACCGCGGTCGCCGAGGCCCTGCGCACCGTCCGGGCGCCTGCGAATGGTGGCCCGCAACCCCCACCCGGGCGCGCTGCGAACGCGGCCCCCAACAGCATCGCGCCAGGGATCCGCACGGTCTCCGAGCTGCGTGCGTTGCGGGGCAAGAATCCCGACGCCTACCAGGCGTGGATCGCTGACCCCGCCAACGACATCGGCAAGCTCCTCAACCGCTGACCTCTGGTGCTGTGAGGCACACCGATGGCTGACGCAGCTCGCAAGGCCGTACAGTCCGCGCTCCTGGACACCTGGAGCCGCGGCCCGGCCCTCCTCCCCCTCCTGACCAACCTCGGTCCCGTCGTGCGCGGCGGCGATTCGGTCGACGTGCCGTACATCGGCTCGCTCACCGTCGCGACCAGCGAGGCGCAGTCCGTCAGCGCGACGTCGCTGTCGGTGTATACGCTCACGGTCAACCGGCCGAAATTCATCAACCAGGGCTTGACCATGGCGCAGATGGCGCAGCTGCTGAACGGCAACGACGCCTTCACCCGCCAGCTCACCGCTGCGTCGTCGGGCCAGCTCGCCAACGCGATCGAGCGCGACATCATCGAGCACGTCATCACCAACACCGGCGTCGCGTACCACGTGAACCTCGCGGCCGACGCGGTGAGCGATGAGGACTGCAACCTCGCCGAGGCCATCATGCGCGAGCAGGACGGCGTCGCGAACAGCCAGGGCGACCTGGCTTGGCTGGTCTCGCCGCGCGCGGCGGCGAGCATCAAGAACGCAGCCGACTTCAGCTACGACAGCGTCTCGCCGCAGCAGGGCGGGCTCGGTCTGCCGCTGATCGGCTCGATCAACGGCATCCCGGTCTACACGCACAACGCGATGCCGGGCTCGGTGGACGCGCTCCGGCAGCAGGTCGCGACCTCGGCGGTGACGGTCAGCAGCAACGTCGCGACGGCGACCGTGGCTGCGGGCCACGGCTTCGTCGCGGGCCAGCAAATCTTCACGTCGGGGCTCACGACCAACGTGGCCGTGGGTTCGCCGGTGACCATCAGCTCGGTGACCGCGACGACCATCGTCTATCCGCTTACCGCGGCGGACGGCGCGCTGGCGGACGGCGTCGGCACCATCTTCAGCGCGAGCTCGATGGCCGCCCTCATCTACCGCCCGTGGCTGTGGTACGCCATGGACGGCGAGATCCCGTTCGTCGAGCTGGTGAAGCGCGAGGCCAATGCGGGCTACGGGCTGCAGCTGTTCCAGCACCTCGGTCGCGCGATGGCGACCGGGGCCGCGGTCATCATGCACGCGCCCGACTGAGGTTGATGTCGCGTGACTGCGCTGGCCTACATCGGACGCAAGCCCACGGGCAGCCGCCTGTGGATCGTGCCGTCGACCTGGAGGTCGAGGTGGCGATCCGCGGGCTGCCGCATCGTGCGGCAGGCGACCGAGCAGGAGACCAGCGCAGCCGCGCGCGTCTACGGGGCCGGCAACCGCCCCGTGCCTCTCAGCATCCTGGAGTCTCAGGCAGCGGCAGCACCGGACGTTGGCCTCTCGTCCTCCACTGCCACCACAGTCGTCGTCCCGGCTGACGAGCTGGTACTGTCGCTGCCCGAGACCTCCGTTGCGCGCCGCCCCCGGAGGTCGTGATGGTCTACATCCGCGAGCTGGACGACCTGCCCTGGGAGGTCCGGCGCAACACCGCGACGACCCTCTACGCCTGGCCCAAGCTGGACGGCCGCAACGTGGTCGTCAGCGCAACGGCCGCGAACAACTATTTCTTCGTCTACGACCCGAGTGGCAACGTGGTGCAAGGGCAGACCAACGCCACCGCGAGCACGGTCAGCGGCGTGTCGCGTCTCGCGCTCAGCATCCCGGCCATCGCCACGCTCGACGAGCGGTACCAGGTGCGCCTGTACTGGCGCGAGACCGGGTCCAGCGTCGAGCAGCTGGACGTCCGGCTGTTCGACGTCGTCCTGTGGCCGTTCGGCGGCCCGCAGGTCTCGGCCAACGACATGCTCGAGCAGCGCGCCGACGTGCGGCAGCGGCTGAACGAGATGGGCCAGCGGCTCGGCTACGCGACGGGCGACGTGGCGCAGGAGTACGCAGCGGCCATCTGCGCGGTCTCGGGACGCATCGCGCTCGAGGCGCGGGTGCGTGACGCGGTCGTGCAGGACGCGAGGCTGCACGGCGAGACCAAGGCCCCGGTGGCTGCCTCGGCGGCGCGGTACACGCGCCCGGCGCTGGTGCTCGACCGGGCGAGACTGAAGCGCGTCGAGCTCTACGAGGCCCTGGCGCACCTGTACCGCTCGATGGCGCTGCAGCCCGAGGACGGCACCGACCCGGCGGCTGCAGCCTACCGGCTGTACCGCGACATGGCCGGCACGGCCTGGCAGCAGGTCGGTCCGCTGGCCTACGACCCGGGTGAGAACCTGCAGCCCACCGGCGAGCTCACGGACCCCGGTCGCATCACCTACCGCGTCCGGAGGCAGGCGTGACGCTCCAGGCGGCCCTCCAGCGCATCGCGCAGGACTGGGTGGCCCTCATCCCTGCCACGCGCCCGCACGCCCGCTACCACGCGCTGGACGGCGCCGACAGCCTCGGCAGCGACCCGACCGCGCTCGGGCTCGACTTGGTCGCCGACCGCGGGTTTCTGTTCGACGTGGGGTCGCGTACGACCATCGAGGAGTCCGCGGACGATCTCGTGCGCTGCCAGTACACGGTAGTGGCCACGCTGGTGCTCTCGGTGGGCGAGATCGGCCACCGAGACGCGAGCGAGGTGCTCAGCGCCGACATCCGGCAGCTCGCGCGCGCGGTCGAGGACCGGATGACGTGGCCCGATGGCGTGCTCGAGGTGCTGACCGAGTCAGCCGAGATCAACGAACCCGAGGAGGACTCGGGCTTAGCCAGCGCGACGCTGGAGCTGATGCTGTTCTGCGAGGAGGATTGACCTATGAGCGCCAACGCACCGCGCGAGAGGAAGCGCCAGATCCACATCATGGCTGAGTCGACGTACGCCACCGACCCGGACATCGATGGCTCGTCATACCTCTACTGCCCCGCCGAGGGCATCACGTACGAGGAGCAGACCGAGATCATCGAGACGGCGTACAGCACCTCGCGCAATTTCCCGACCGAGGCCGAGGTTGGCGCGCAGGGACACTCGGTCACGTTCTCCGTGCCGCTGATCGGCCTGAGCACGGCCGCGGGCAACGGCGTCAACGCAAGCACCGTCACCGCGGACTGGCTCGACACGCTGCTGCTGCACGTGTTCGGGTCGTCGTCGACCACCGAGGGTGAGTCGGTCACCGGCTCGACCACGAGCTCGCTGACCACGGCGGACAGCAGCTGGGCGACGGTGCAGAACCTCGTGCCCGTGCACATCGCGTCGGTCCCGACCGGCGCCGAGCGCACGCAGTGGTCGCAGATTCAGTCGAGCGCGGCAGGCGCTACCACGCTCGCGCCGACGCTGCAGGCGAGCCCCGGCAACGGCGCGGTCGCGTACGGCGTGCGGCAGTACCGCGTGGACGACGACGGCGGCGCCAGCATCGCGCTCGTGCTGACCGACGACGCCCTGGTCTACACCTTCCTGGGTGGGCGCGTGACGAGCCTGCGCATCACCGGCGAGCACAAGCGCCGCGCGATGGCGCAGGTCACGATCCAGTTCGACCGGCGCAGCCTCGACGTCGGCAAGACGCAGCTGCCGAGCGCGACGCTCATGGCGACCACACCGGTCAAGATGTTTCGCTCGCCGGTGTTCTTCGGCAGCACGCGCTACGCTACGCGCATGGTCGAGATCGACTTCGGGCTGAGCGCCGCCGAGGTGCAAGACACCGAGTCGACCAACGGCCGCGGGGGCTACGAGCTGGTGAGCATCGCGCCGACCGTGACCATCGAGCCGCTGCGCGCGGACGCCTTCGACGGCCTCAAGCAGGCCCTGACGCGCAACCCGCTGCTCGTGCAGCTCGGTGGCGGTGTGGTGTCCGGTGGCGTGCTGAACAGCCTCGCGCTGCACCTAGCTCGCTGCGAGGTGCGCGAGGTCTCGTACACCGCGCAGGACGGCATCACGCGCAACCGGCTGGTCTTCACCGCGATCGACCGCATCGAGTTTAGCGCGGGCGTGGCGAGCGCGTTCATGTCGCTGGCGAGGGCGTGACATGCTCAAGGCGCGCGGCAGCATCGAGACCTTCGACCTCGGCGCCATCACCGGCGTCGAGGCCCTGCTCGGCATCGTCCTCGGGCTCAGGCACGAGGGGCCGGGCATCGTGCGTCGCTGGGGCATGCTTCAGCAGCGGTGGCGCATGGACGAGGCCAAGCGCGTGCGCGCGCTCATCGCCAGCGAGGGCGAGGCCATGGTGCGCGAGATGTACGCGGACCACCTGGCTGCCCTCGAGCAGGCGAGGCTGGACCAGCTCGCGGCGCTGGAGCACGACGGCCAGCCCATCCCCGAGCACCTGCGCGAGCCGACCCCGCTGCTGCGCGCGGTGCTGACCCCGGAGGGCCAGGAGGGCCTGGTGGCGCTCCAGCGCGAGGTCGTCAAGCAGGTGGCGGCCAACCTCGGGAGCATCACCGAGCCCGAGGCCATCGCCGACGAGCTCGACCGGCTGGGCGCGCTCGGCGCGGCGTTCGCGCGCGCGCAGGAGGTGCAGCGGCTGACCGCCGCGCAGTTTTCTGCTGCTCAGGGTGCAGGCGACGCTTGATGGGAAGCGGACGCCCCCGCTCGGTCGTGAGCTGGGGCTCTTGGAGCTTGAGGACGGCGACGGGCTCCTCGAGCCAGGCGAGCGATGGGTGGACCGATGGGACCCGCGCGAGGACCTGGTCGACGAGCTCGACCTCGGGTGGCTCGGCGAGGACCGCGAGGGGGTATGGTTGCGACGGCACCCGGACGCTGCGCTCGTCGAGCACGAGGCGCTGTGGTGGGTGGTCGGCGAGTGGCAGCTCGGGCATCGTGAGCTGAGCCCGGCGGACCGCGAGACGCTGAGCCACTGGCAGGTGGAGGCGCTGCTGACCATGATGGCAGCGGACGCAAGGGAGCAGCGCAGGCAGATGCGCAGGAGGGCCGGCAGCGATGGCACGCAACCCGAAAGCCGGGATTGAGGTCGGCGTCAACGACCGGCCAGCCGTCGAGGGGCTGCGCAACCTAGCCAAGAGCTTCGGCTCGTTTTCGGTGCAAGCCGCGGCGTCGCTGCAGCTCGCACAGGCCGGCTGGCGCGCGCTCACCGGCACCATCATGGGCGTCGTCGACGCCACCAGCGAGTACGTGCAGCTCGCCATGGAGCAGGAGCGCGTCGAGCGCCGCGCCATCGCAGCGATCCAGACCCGGCAGACACTCAGCCAGGCCGAGCTCGAGGTGCTGCAGCACGCCAACGCCGCGCGCCAGCAGCAGCTCGGCATCGGCGACGAGGTACAGTTGCAGCTGCAGGGCACCATGGCCGCGATGGGCGTGGCCAAGGAGCAGCTCGACGACGCCACGCGTGCGGCCATCGGCCTGAGCGAGGCGATGGGCATGGGCCTCGAGGAGGCCGCTAAGCTGTCGGCCAAGGCGCTCACGGGCAACGTGGCCGCGCTCGCCGAGGTCGGGATCAAGGTCACGACCGTGGCCGAGGCTCAGGCGCAGCTCAATGGGCTGTACCGTGCGGCCATCGAGCAGTCGGACACGCTGCAGACCCGGCTAAGCGTACTCACAGCCAACTACGGCGACCTCAAAGAGACCGTAGGCGGTGCTGTTACGCAGTCCGGTGCGCTGCGCGACATCATCGACGCCGTATCTCAATCGGTGGTCGAGTTCACGAGCTACCTCAACAGCCCGACCGGCAAGCAGGCCGTCGATGGGTTCTTCCGCACGTTCGCGGTAGGCGCAGCGATGGCGATCGACAGCATCGAGGACATGCGCGTCGCAGCCATCGACGTGCTGAACTGGTTCAAGCGCAACTTTACCGACCAGGTCGTGGTGGAGTCGCTGAGTGGCGAGCCAAGCACGCTGCGCAAGCTGTCCGCCAAGCTCTACGGCATCGGCTTCAGCGCGATTGAGGTGATGGCCGCACCGGGTGCCGGCGCCGCGATGGGACCACCGGCGCCGCCTACGCCAACCGGCGCCGGCGGCAGTCGACGCGCGCGCGCAGCCGAGCGCCCCACGATGCACATTGACGTGGGCGACATGTTCGGCCCGAGCGGCGAGGAGCAGCTCGCGGCTCAGCAGCTCGCCATCACGCGCGAGGCCGCCGACATCCAGCGCCAGGTCGACATGGAAGTGCTCGACCAGCGCAACGAGCTCCACCGGCAGGCGTTCGACCTGCGGATGCAGACCACCCGCGAGATGTCGCAGGCCGAGCTGCAGGCCATCGTCGAGGGCGGCAAGGCCATCAACGAGGCGCAAGCCGCGCAGATGCAGTCGCTGGCCGATGTTGCGAGCACGGTGACCAACGTGGTGGGCCAGGCAATCGCGGACCTGATCACGTCGTGGGCCAGCGGCGCCGACATGGCCGACATGACGGTCGGCAAGTTCGCCGGCGCCATCATCAAGCAGCTCGGCGTGATGATGGTGCAGACGGGCGTGGCCGCGCTGTTGCTGGCTCCACTCGCGCTCATTCCTGGGTTGGCCATGCTGACCGGCGGCCCGCAGAACGCACCCATCCTTGCAGCAGCCGGACTGGGCCTGACCGTCGCGGGTGCAGGTGCCATCGCGCTCGGTGCGCGGCTGGGTGGTGGCGGTAGCGGTGCAGCGTCAGTGCCGCGAGGAGGCAGCGCCGGCGGTGGCGGTGCCGCGCCCCGAGGCTTTGACCCGGTGCCTCGTGGGTTCGGCGGTTCCGCGACTGACATGGCCGCGGCGCCGTCGTACACAGTCAATGTGAGCTTTGGCGTGGTCGGCGACGAGCGCCGCGCCGCGCGGATGATCCGGGACGTGCTCGAGCGGGGGAGGTAGGTCATGCCCAACGCACTCATCGCGCATCCCATCGTCTTCACGTCGGCGAGCTACGTGCTGCGCGTGACCATCGGCAGCGTCACCGAGAACCTAACCTTTTCCGTGACGCCCGGGCGTTACTACTGGTTGACCGGCGACAACCAGGCCGACGCGAGCACGAGCGGCGGGGTGGGCGACCTCCTGCGCAACCTACAGGCGTGCATCGCGAGCCACAGCGACGTCGGCACCATCACCGTGTCGCTGACCTCGGGCTTCCGCGTGCAGGTTGTGACGTCCTCGATTGCCACTATCAACATCCTGTGGGGCAACGCCGCGACGACGCTCGACGCGACCATCTTCGGCTTTGCGCAGACCGACACTGCCGGCGTCGGCGCGACGCTGACCGCGCCCAACCTCGGGCGCGGGCTGTGGCGCGCCGGGAAGCCCATCAGCGAGCCCGACAGCCGGCGCCGGCGCGTGCACCTCGGGGGCATCAGCGAGTCGCTGAGCGGCCTGCACCGCGTGAGTAACTTCGGCACGAGCGTGCGCCAGCGCGAGCTCGCGTTCCGCCTGTTGCAGCGGTCGGTCGCGCTCGACGAGTACGCCACCAGCACCGAGCCGTACGGCACGTGGGAGCAGGCATGGGAGTCGATGCGGCTCGGTCGCCCGGCGCGCATCTACGCCGACGAGACCAGCCGCACCTCGACGAGCTACAGCCTGGTGCGCACGCGCTCGGTGGCTGACCCCCTGGCTCGCGACCCGTCGACTCCGCTCCGATGGGGCGTGGACCTGCAGGTGGCTGACCTATGACTCTGCGCAGGGTCTCGACGGGCGTCACATACAGCGACTTTTCGACGGCGCTGGCTGCGCTGACGACCTTGACCGGCAACGAAACGCTCGAGGACATCGACGGCGGAACGTACAGCGAGGGAACGTTCACCTGGTCGCCCAGCGGCGCGTACACCGTCACCATCCGCGCGGCCACGTCGGCGCGGCCCGAGCTCACGCTCACCGGCGCGTGGACCATCCAGGGCTCGAGCGGCGCGCTGGTTGTGCTCGAGGACTGGGACGTGCGCAAGTCGTCCAGCGGTGGTGGGCAGCTACTCTATGCCAACGCCAGCGGCACAACCGTAACTGCGCGTCGGTGCACGTTCGTCCGTACCGATGGGACCGACGCGGTCATCTACGCCAACCAGGCCGCGTCCTTGACGCTGGAGAACTGCCTCATCGTCGACCGGGCCAGCGGCAGCGCGACGTCGACCATCCAGATCCGAGGCTGCGACAGCACGACCATCCGCTACTGCACCATCGTCAACACCTCTACGACCTACCGCACGTTGGTCTACGCGCACGTCTTCAGCGCGACCGACACGTTGACCATTCAAGGCTGCATCCTGCGGCTTGGGGCTACGAGCGCCAACGCAGCCATCCTGCGCTTCGAGAACGCGACCGCGCGCGACGGCTACAGCGGCAACGGCAACGTGTTCAGCGAGGCCACGGCCGCGTCGCAAGTCACCGCGTACCTTGAGAGCGGCACAACCTACACCGCGCTGAGCGACTGGCGCACCGCGAGCGGCGACGATGCGGACAGCGTCGAGTCGCACGCAGCGGTGCCCCATGCGACGCTGTTCGTCGACGAGGCCAGCTACAACTACCGGCTGGTGGCCGCGAGCCCGGCCGAGCTGGTCGCGCTCGCAGGCATCGCCACGGTCGCCACCGACCTGCTCGGCGTGACCCGGCCCCAGGGCGCCGCGTACGACGCCGGCTCCTACGAGTACGAGGTCGTGGACCCGTGGCAGCGCAACCTCGACCGGCGCGAGACCTCGTGGGCAGTGCTGGTGCGCATCGAGGGCACCGGCGACCGCAACGGCCAGTGGAGCTTCAGCAACGCCATCCCGGCGCACCTCGACAGCAGCACCTGCAAGCCGTGGCTGACCGAGCTCCCCGAGATCCTGAGCGAGCGCGTCGACCTAGCCGGCGGCATCCCCGAGGCAGGCTCGTGCACGGTGGCGCTGCTCGACTACGACGACACGCTGACCGGCCTGTGGCGCACCGAGCGCACCGCGCGGACGGTGCTGTCCGAGGCCGTGGACACCTCGGAGACCAACATCCTCGTGGCCGACGCGGACAGCCTCGCGACCGAGGTGGTGTTCATCGGGTCCGAGGCGATGATCGTCACCACGGACGCCAGCTCGCCCGAGTCGATCGACGTTGTCCGAGGCTCGCTCGGCACCGACGCGCTGACGCACGCCAACGGCGACCTAGTCTACCGCTCGACGCCGTACCTCGAGGGGCGCCGCGTCGAGGTCTACCTGTGCCCGCTGGACAGCGTGAGCGCCGCCGACGAGCGGCTGGTCGGGTCGTACGTCCTCGACAGCGTGGCGCTCGACGACACAAGCAACGTGTGGTCCCTGCGCTGCGTCGGGCAGCATCGGTACCTCGACCGCCGACTGCCCATCAGCGCGCGCGAGGGGCGCCTGGTGGCCCTGCCGCCGCGCCGGATGCAGCTCGACCCCGGCCCCATCCGCAGCCTCTGGAGCGACCGCCTGGCGTACGTGCAGGCCGACAAGGAGCTGCTGGAGCTCTACGACGCCGGGGCCGCGATGCTGGGGTGGACCAGCACGACGACCATCCTGCCCGCGTCCATCCCGTTCGACCTGCGCCGGCGTGCGCTGAACGGCACCAATGCAAGCTCGCTGACCCCGCCGGCGACGGTGCGCCAGGTCTTTCTCGCGGGGCTCGACCTGCGCTACTCACCCGGGCCGTCGCCCTCGACGAGCCGCGCCTCGGGCACATGGACGCCGGCTGAGCAGTGGGTCGACCTAATGCTCATCCTGCTGCTGTCGAGCTCCAGCGCCGACGATGGCCTCGAGCTGGTCAACCGGCGCACGACGGGCAGCGACTGGTCGCGGAGTAACTTCTCGTCGCTGCCGCCCGGCATGGGGCTCGGCATCCCGGTGGACCTCATCGACTGGGATAGCTTCGAGTCGGTGCGCGCGCGGACCCTGAGCTGGCGCCTGCCGTTCTTCGCGCACGGGCTCGACCCCGAGCGCACCGGCGCCGAGGTACTCAGCGAGGAGTTCCTGCGCCCCTTCGGCGCGTTCCTGAGCTTCGAGCTCGGGCAGCTCAGGCTTGGGCTTTCGCGCGCGCCGCTGTACGACGAGACTACCGCGCTCCAGGTCGACGCCGACGTGGTGTTGCGTCGCGAGGCCGCGCCGGGCGTGTACCTGCCCGACATGCAGGTGTCGCGAGCTAGGGCGCGTGCGGTGGGCAGCGTCACCTACAAGGTCGGGCCGGGCAAGGTTGCAGCGACCTATCGGTCGACGGACTACGCGCGCACCTACGGCCAGCGGGGCTGGTACGGCGCGGTGGAGCCCGCGCTGACGATCGAGGTGCCCGGCGGCGACCCGCGGGACGCTGCGTTCTTCGCGGCTCGC
>Ga0194133_10006228_pt1 | contig 14784 bp, 14 predicted proteins | sample TA2KigOf40mmetaG_FD_155448 | JGI IMG/M metagenome (GOLD analysis project Ga0194133, IMG submission 155448) | Freshwater microbial communities from Lake Tanganyika, Tanzania - TA2015055 Kigoma Offshore 40m | ecosystem: Environmental > Aquatic > Freshwater > Lake | place: Tanzania: Lake...
CTTCTGGGTTGGATGTGCTGGAGCATATGAAGAGAGAGCGAAGAAAACCACAAAGGCTGTTGCAGAACTTCTCTATATCTCAGGGGTTAAATTTGCAGTCCTTGGCGCAAGGGAAACCTGCACTGGAGATCCTGCGCGAAGAGCTGGCAATGAATTTCTTTATCAAATTCTCTCAAGAGAAAACATTGATACCTTCAACGAGGTTTATGCAAATTACAAGGGGAAAAAGAAAGTTGTAGTGACCTGCCCGCATTGCTTCACAACAATAGGTCGTGATTATAAACAACAAGGTTTTGAATTAGAGATGTTGCATCACACACAATTGCTAAATACTTTAGTCAAAACAGGGCGTTTAAAACCAGTAACACAGAGCAGTAATTCTCTTACCTATCACGATCCTTGCTACCTAGGCAGGCATAACCAAATTTATGAACCACCTAGAGAGTTATTGGAATCAACTGGAGTTGAAGTAATTGAGATGCCAAGAAATCAAGAGCGGTCTTTCTGTTGCGGCGCAGGTGGGGGAAGAATGTGGATGGAAGAAAAATTAGGTACTCGTATCAATATGAACCGAGTTGAAGAAGCGATTAATACTGGCGCTAAGGAAGTTGCTGTGGCTTGCCCATTCTGCCGAGTAATGGTTAGTGATGGCGTAACTGCTAAAGGTTCAGATACAAATGTTATTGATGTTGCCCAGGTATTACTAAGAACGATTAAAAGAGAGTCATGATTCTTTCTGATATCAAGCATGAGGTCATTTTATGTGTCGTCAGTCAAGATAGTATAAGGCTATGAAAAAGTGTTCAAGATGTCTCTTGCCAGAAACCCATGAGACTATTTCTTTTGATTCAAGAGGGATTTGCTCGGTATGTCAAAATCGAGAATTTAGAAATGAGCAGATCAATTGGAGTGCTAGACGTGCTGAGCTTGATGCACTTATAACAAAGGTTAAAGGCACCGCAGATTACGATTGTATTATTCCATTTAGCGGGGGTAAAGATTCAACTTTTACTCTCTACTTCGTAGTGAAAGAGCTGGCACTCAAACCGCTAGTAGTGTCGTTTGATCATGGCTTCTACCGGCCCAAAATGTTGGCAAATCGAAATCGAGTAGTTGAAACCCTTGGAGTGGATCTACTAACTTTTAAACCAAATTGGTTATTAGTTAGAAAACTCATGTTGCAATCTCTTCTTGAAAAAGGCGACTTTTGCTGGCACTGCCACACAGGAATTTTCTCCTACCCAATGTGGATAGCGATCGAAAAGAGAATCCCTCTAATTCTATGGGGAGAGACTTCTTCAGAATATGCCTCATATTACTCATATGAGGATGATGAAAAGGTCGATGAGGATAGATTTAATCAGATCGTAAATCTTGGAATTACCGCAGATGACATGAAAGTTAGAATGGGAGATGAATTTTCTCAACGAGATTTTAAACCTTATACATACCCATCGAGAAGGTTACTTAGAGAGTTAAATCTTCAGTCTTTAGCACTTGGCTCCTTTATCCCTTGGAACCCAAGAGAACAAGCTAAGTTAATCTCAAGAGAGTTAGGTTGGGCTGGAGATGAAGTAGAAGGAGTGCCGCAGGAGTTTAATTATGAGAAGATAGAGTGTTACATGCAGGGTGTACGTGACTACATAAAGTATAGAAAGCGAGGATACTCGAGAGTTTCTCATTTGATGGCACTTGAGTTGAGGAAGGGAACAATAAATAAAGAAGGCGCAGAAAAACTGATATCTGAATTTGAAGGCAAGCGCCCAGCTTCATTGGATCTCTTTTTAAATATGCTCAGTCTAAGTGAAGAAGATTTTGAGGACATTATTCAAAAGCACCGGGTTGACCCTTGGGACGATAGAGTCATGGTGCAAATCGGCAAGAAACCACATGACTTTGATAGTTGGCAGGCAAAACCTGCATTGACAAATAAAGAATCTCAGAAGATCGTAGAAAGTTTCAGACATGGGAACTTCAATAATTGATTGACATAATCGGATCTCCTTCAAGCAATGCAAGAGCTGTTTATTTTGCTTTTCTGGACATGGGGGTGGATTGCAAAATAGTTCAAGATGCAACAGAAATCCATAACTCAAAGAAGATTGTTTTGCCCGGAGTCGGCGCCTTTGGTGCCCTCTCTAAGTTCTTGCATGATTCAAAACTTTACGAACCTTTACAATTACGAATTGCAGAAGGTGCCAAAATGCTTGGCATTTGCCTTGGAATGCAATTACTCGCCGAAGGCTCCGAAGAGTCATCTGAGTATAAAGGGCTCGGAATTTTCATGAATCATTGTAAGAAATTTGAAGGAGCTGACTTGAGAGTGCCTCACACAGGGTGGGACCAGGTTTCCATCAATTCTCAACATGAAGTGCTTCGTGGGTTAAGTTCCGATTTTTCAGCGTTCTTTTCTCACTCTTATTATTTTCCTGTTGATATAAATTGTAGTTTTGGAACTACAGAATACGGAGTCGAGTTTTCTTCTGTTTTAGCTAAGGATAATGTCGTTGGTGTGCAATTCCACCCAGAAAGAAGTCAAAGTAATGGGAGAAAGATCCTATCTAACTTTGCTGACTGGGAATAATGCTTTTTAAAAGATTAATACCTAAAATAGTCGTCGAAAAAACTGACTCTCTGGCCCCTATAATTTTTAAATCAATTTTAACGCGTGCTTTCGAACCGTTTAGAGTTGTCGGTGACCCAATCTCACAGGTAAAAATCCAACAATCTAACCTAGTAGATGAAATCTTGTTGGTGCACCGAAATAGAGGGCTCTTTGATATAACTTTTCCCAACTTAGTTTTGCGTTCCTGTGAGTACCTAAATACTCCATTAACTGTTGGTGGAGCAGTGACGGAACCCTCACATGCAAGAATTCTTTTTGAATCTGGAGCAGACAAAATTGTAATTGGTCGCGCTAGAAGCAACTTAGAACTTTTGGAGTCGATTGCTTCAAATTATGGTGCACAAGCTTTGGTTATTTCCATCGATTACTCAGATGATGACTTAAAGTTTGGTGTCGATAAATTTTGCGAGAGTGAGATATCTTTTGGTTATATGGGCCTCGCTGGAGAGATTGCTTTAAATAATAAAGGTCGAGATGGATACGGCGAAGGAGTTGATTTTCGTCTATTAAAAACACTTCAAAGCACAACAAAGGCACCTATTGTGGTCGGTTGCGGAGTCTCCAGTGTGGAGCATATTGCTAACTGTTTTAGAGCAGGTTGTGACGCGGTTACATTATCGACGTTTTTATCACAGACAGATCAGAGTATAAAGCAAATTCGTTCTCATATAAGTACTCTTGGTGTTAATATACGGACGAGGAATTAAATGATTATTGAACAAGACATTCGAGGCGAGAGGGTCATTCTCTCCCAATATTATGAAAGAGATGTTTCTAAAGAGTATTTAAGTTGGCTTTCAGACAAAGAGATCAACAGATTCCTGGAGGTGAGGTTTACAGACTATTCTGAAGTATTAGCCAAGGAGTATGTAAACTCCTGCATTAAATCCCCAAACACTTATTTCCTAAAGATCGTCAGTAAAAAAGATGATTTCATCGGTACGTGCACCATCAACTACAATGAAAATCACAGGACTGCTGAAATTGGGTTAATGCTTGGAGATAAGGCTTTCCACAATAAAGGTATTGGAACAGAGGTTATAGGCCTACTCACTCGATTCTGTTGCTCCAATTTAAGTTCCAGAAAAGTCACAGCAGGTTTGTATGTTCCGAATGTCGGATCCTTGCGAGCCTTTTTAAAGAATGGTTTTTCTATAGAATCAAGACTCGGGTCCCAAGTTCTATTAGAGGGCAAACCAGTGGACGTTTATCGCTTATCTTACTTTTGTTAATAGGGGATACTTTAAAAAAGCCACACAGAAGGTTTTTTCTAAGAGCTACCCAAACAGTTTTAGCTTCCTATTTTTATCGGACTTTAAAGAGAGGTTTTAATGGCATTACTTCTAATTTGTCTTTCAAGTTTCCCTCACTAATTGCCTTTTTCATAAGCGTTAAGACTCTTTCATACTTGGAAGTAATGACTCCCTGTATCTTCTTATTGTGGGCTAATGTCACATTATGAGTGCTGAGAATGAGTATTCCGCTTCTGAACATTTCTTGCATAAAGAAAGTTTTAAGTTCAGGGGCTGTAAACTCACTCCCGTCTTTCCACTCCAAAAACTTCCAAGTAGGGTGGCCTTTTATCTCAAGTAAGCCACTCATATCTGCCTGGTCAATTACTTTTTGTAAATCCTGAGAAAGTTCTTCACCGTATTTGTTCAATCTTGGTGAGATTTCATCTTTTTGGTGCATTCCTAAAACTACATTTGCTGCCGCCAAGGACAAAAGTTCCCCTCCAAATGTTCCAGAGAAAAAGATATTCTCCATTTCTCGCATGATTTCTCTACTGCCGCACACAACAGATAGTGGATAGCCGTTTGCTATGCCTTTACCAAAAGTGGATAGATCTGGAGTGACTTGGAAAACCTCTTGAGCTCCGCCTTTAGAAAAACGGAAGCCAGTAATAGTTTCATCAAAAATTAGTATGGCTCCATATTTCTGACAAAGCTTTTTAGCCTTTTCAAGAAATTTATTTTCAGGAAATTCATTAGTCATTGGCTCCAAAATTACTGCAGCAATTCCTTTGGGGTGTTTACTAAATATCTTCTCTAGTGACTTGATGTCGTTATATTTGAAAGTTAATGTTAACGCTGAAGTTTTTTTTGGCACTCCTTTATTTCGGGTGGTAGACCCGATGAACCAGTCTTGCCAGCCGTGGTAACCGCACACAGCTACATAATCTCTTCCGGTATAGGCCCTGGCTAACCTAATTGCTGCAGACGTTGCATCTGTCCCATTCTTGCCAAAGCGAACCATTTCTGCGCTTGGGACCAAAGATGTTATTTTTTCAGCCACAACGGCCTCAAGAGTGCTAGGTAATGAAAAGCCGTTGCCTAAATTCATTTGCTTACGTACAGCAGAGTTTACTTTTCGATATCTATAACCTAGGGTGATGGAAGCCAAATTACTTACTAGATCAATGTATTTGTTTCCGTCCAGATCCCATAAATAAGGACCTTTTGCTCTAGTAGCAAAAAGTGGAGAAATACCCACTGGATATTGGGTTCGTGATTTACTGAAGGTTTGAGAACCGATTGGAATCGTTGCTTCAGCCCTTGTTAAGAATTCTGTTGACTTCTCATATCTGTTAGACATTTTTTAGTCCGCTGTTTCTCATAGCTCCATCATCATACCTCGCCAGCTCAGGATTCTCCCTCAAAAAAGTCACTACATCCTCGTATACGAAGCTTGTCTCTCTGCCTTTAAATTCCTTATAAATCTTTCTGATAAATTCCAGATCATCGAGTGTATCCAGGGTCCATCTGTGAGAGTTTTCGTTGACGTTGTTTGTGAAATTCTTACAATTGAAGTGCTGGCTTCTCTGATAAATACCTAACGTCACATGTTCCAACTCACTTGAAGTTAGATGCATCTGTGCTAATTCTCTGATTACACCACTAGAAAAGATTTCGATATCACAGCCATCAGGGTATGTTGGTATCAGGGTGTTCGATAAATAATCTACGCTACTCTTTTCAAACTCATTCATCATTATTTCGCACAATGTAGGCATATATAGAGGGCAGTCTCCTGTAATCCTTACAACTACTTTTGGTTGATAAATATCTACTGCTTTTGCAAATCGAGAAAAGACATTTTCAAGACTTCCCCGTACCACTGGAATTCCGCATCTATTTGCAATTGCTTCCACTTGATCATCTGAGCTCTCCGCGGAGGTTGCCATGACAACTTGGTCTATGGAAGCGGTTTGCAAAACTCGAAGAGTTTGCCATTCAAGAATTGGCTTTCCGTTTACTGGGATTAACACTTTGTTAGGTAAGCGGCGAGATGAAGTTCTGGCTTGAATGATTAAAAGGGTGTTAATTTCTTTCATCGCTACCATCGCCTAGGATCCATAATTCTTGCGGGTGGATAAGGTAGATCTTGCAGGAAACCCCAATCAATCTCCCTCTTTTCTTTAAATGCGTGAAGGTTTGTCTTTAACTCATCAAGACTTGTAACCCCTACCAAAGTACCTGTTGCCCAATTTTGATCCTTTATAAACGCAAATGTGGCTTCTAGGGTTGATAGTCCAAGTTTAGTTAGCTTGTCCTTTAGGTATCTGATTGGCTCACTTGCTTCTGTCAAATGTAGAGGAATTTCCTCTGGATTCATAAGTAGAAGTCCCTGTAAAAAAATAGATCTAACATAGAAGTTGAATCCCTGATAACGAATGGGGTTGGAGGTTATTTGTTCTTGAAAACTTCTATTTAATAAGCTTAGTGGGACTTGAAAAGTTATTGGGAAATCTAATACTCCAATAAAATAGTCCATTTCTTTCGTTTCATAAACAGTTAGACCTAAACTTGCAATTGAGCCCATCAAACGCAATTTATCAAGTTTTTTTATGGCATCTAGAGTAAAATTTGGGTCTGCTGCATGAGGTCGCAACAAAACTCTCTCTATTTTTTCTATCCCAATTTCCTCACTTATATTTTTGACCTTTAGGGTCAAGTTTTTTATGCTTACGAGTTGGTTAAGGTCGATCTTGGTGGTTATCTTAAAATTCTTCGCGTGCTTAGAAATGGCTTTATGAGACCCTTTGTAATCCTCAGATGTATCTAGTTCCTCAATTTTTCCTGATGCCCAATTTAGAATCTCGTCTACTTCTTTGGTTGAGAGCCTTAATTTCTCTGAAATTCCATAATTGTCACCGAAATTTGCTGTTCCTAGTACGAGTTTTTGCATCGTCACTCAATGCAATTAATAGTGGCAGCTTCTCCAGCAGTAAAGTCGCTTTTAAACCTTTTACCTAACATTCGCGACAAGTCACTGATAGGACCACCCGTATTTGGCCGCAGCGCCCTAACATTATCGCGACTCGCTATCTCTCCCTTCTTCACTGGTTTTGAAATATAGAGCGAGCGGCGCAGTCGCCTTGACTCTGCTTCTGAAGTTTGGTTTGACCATTCTGGATTTCCTAAAGCCGCATGAGCCTTATTACCCTCATCTACTAAGAGTTTGTATTCATCAGGCTCTAAAGAAAAGGCAGCGTCATGGCCACCATCACTTCTATTAATAGTTAAGTGTTTTTCAATAACCGTGGCACCAAGGGCTATTGCTGCAATACTTACTCCTATTCCCAATGTGTGGTCTGAGATCCCGACATCAACTTCAAACTTCTCTCTAAGGGTGAAAATTCTATTCACATGAGCGTCAGCTGCCTCTGCAGGATATGAGCTGGTGCAAACCAGAAGCGTTAGTTTGTCTCGAACCTTCTCCGCAGCCTGAACAGCAGCGTCTATTTCATCCAGAGTTGAAGCCCCGGTTGAAATTATCATTGGTTTCCCTTTAGATGCAACATACGATATTAAATCGACATCTCCAGTCTCTAAAGAGGCAATTTTATAAATTGGACAATCTAGCCCTTCCAGGAAATCTACAGCTGAATGATCAAATGGCGAACTGAATGCCTGGATACCTAATTCATCTGCATGTTCGAATAATTCCTTATGCCACTCCCAAGGTGTCATGGCCTCTTTGTAAAGTTGAAACAGGCTGAGACCTCCCCATAAATTATGATCTTGAGAAACAGAGAATCTCTCGAGGTCCAAGGTCATACTTTCGGGCTTATAGGTTTGGAGTTTTACAGCATTAGCTCCTGCCTGGCTAGCTGATTCAATTAGTTCGTGAGCTCTGGCCAAAGAAGATAGGTGATTGGCAGAAATCTCTGCTATAAAAATTGGGCGTTTCACCCTTGCATTCTACTTGCTTGGAAGAAGAATCTGACCTATGACAAAGCCAAGGCTTGAACGTGCAATCATGACACAGGAGCTTTGGGTTGACGTTTTGCCTTGGCGTAACGATCCTCTTGTTTATGTCTGGAGTAGAACAGGTCGGCCTATAAGTCTAAATGAGCACAGGGCTTGGTTTGAAGCCCGAAAATATAAGTTAGCGGACGAACCAATTTTTTCTTACCATGAAAATAATCTCCTTGTTGGCATGGCCCGACTGGACAAAGTTGCCGAGGATGCCTTTGAAGTAAGCCTCTTGGTTAACCCAAACCAAAGAAGTGGTGGCTATGGAAAGCAAATACTGGCCGATGTGTGTGTATACTTCCTATTAAACAAGTCTTCAGATTTAAAACTCATTGCAGTTGTACACCAAGATAATTTAGTTTCTCAATCTCTCTTTACGGGGTTAGGGTTTAATCCCATGTCTGTACAAAAACACTTTAAAACCTTTATCTTCTCAAGGGGTTAGAGAGAATCTTCAACTGATTTCACAATTTTATCTAGTGTAGAGTGAGATAAACCCTTGTAGATCGGTAAGGAAATTTCCTCGCTATAAAATTTCTCGCTATTGGGTAAGTTTTGTGGCTTGTAACCGAGCTTTGTAAAGACTGGGTGCTGATTCGCCGGCACGTAATTTACTTGCACCCCAATTCCTTTATCCCTGAGTGCTTTAAATACCCTAGTTTTATCTTTCACAAATATTGGATAGAGGTGCCACATTGGGTCTGAGTTTGAGTCACTGGAGATTTTTCGAATACTTGTATTTTTCTCAAAAGCTAAGTCATAAAATAGTTTAACTCCTTTTCTTTGCTTCTTTATCTCTTCAATCCTGGAGAGTTGAGTAATTCCTAGAGCACATTGAAAGTCTGTAAGTCTGTAATTTAACCCGAATTCATGAACTTCCTGATGCCATGGGCCTGGAAAAGGATTGATGAATCTAGAGGGATCTCTAACTAGCCCTTGCCTAGAGAACTCTTTTGCTCTTTGAAGGATTCCTTTATCTGGAGATGAGACGGCTCCGCCTTCACCAGTTGTAATGTTTTTAGTTGCGAAAAAAGAGAAGGTTGTTACGTCTGCTTGAGACCCCACTGGTTCTCCATTTATGAACGAACCGAGACTATGAGCTGCGTCTTGAACTATCTTTATATCTCGCCCGCCGATTATTTCTCTTACAGCCTTAACGTCACATGGCTGACCGGCATAATCAACCAATACGATTGCCTTGGTTTTTTTTGTGATAGCTCTTTCGATACACTCAAGATTTATAAGTCCAGTCTCTAGATCAATATCTGCAAATACAATTTTGGCTCCAAGAAGCGCAGCTGTTGATTGTGTAGCGATAAACGTAATTGGGGGGGTTATGACTTCATCTCCTGGGCCAATACCGATTCCAAAATAGGCCGCATGTAAAGCTGCGGTACCAGAATTAACTACAAAAGTCGGACATTTAACATAATCACTTAACAAACGTTCAAATTCATCAACTAAGGGACCCGTAGTTATTAGATCAGAACTCAGTGCTTGAACTACGGCTTGAATGTCCTCTTCAAGTATCTCTTGTCGTCCATACGGAATCATGTCAATTGGTGATTCGTAATCAGTTTTTGTATTTCCTCAATCATTAACCATAAATCGTTTGTATCAGACCTATAAGTAAAACCGTCTTCTACGGCTTTCCCTTTTGGTGGCACAAAACCCCACTCAGCTAAGATTGGTGAAACAACATATCTGTTTGGAAGTTCAATGGTTCTTCTACTATCATCTGGCGAAATCATCTCTTCGTGTAGCTTTTCTCCGGGCCTTATGCCAATCTCCTCATACTTAAAGTCCTTCTTTATGGCTTGAGCTAAATCCATAATCTTCATACTTGGAATTCGGGGAACATATAATTCTCCACCTTGCATAATTTCAAACGATTCTAAAACAAACTCGATGGCTTGCTCCAAGGTAATCCAAAAACGAGTCATTCTCTTATCTGTTATTGGAAATGTTTTACCCTCTGCTGCAAGTTGTTTAAAGTATGGAATTACTGACCCCCGACTACCAATTACGTTCCCATAGCGCACAATAGAGAATAAGGTTCCATATCCATAAGAATAGTTATTTGCTGCAGAAAATAATTTATCTGCAGTAAGTTTTGTGGCTCCATAGAGATTGATTGGAGATGAAGCTTTATCTGTTGAGAGCGCTACAACTTTTTTAACGCCGTTCCGAATGCAGGCGTCAATAACGTTTTGACTACCAACAATGTTGGTTTTCACAAACTCCATTGGGTTGTACTCGCCTGTATCTACCTGTTTTAATGCAGCCGCATGAATAACATAGTCGACGTTGTGTAGAGCAATATCTAGCCTGGAGCTGTCTCTTATATCGCCAAGAAAGAGCCTCAATCGATTGTCGTTAAACTCATTCTTCATCTCAAGCTGTTTGAGTTCATCCCTCGAAAATATGGCGATTCGTCTCGCATTACTGTCTATGAGTCTCTTTGTAAGTGCTCTTCCAAAAGATCCTGTGCCACCAGTAATCAACACCGAGGCATCATCTAAAAAACTCATATAAACTCCCCATCCCTAAACCTCTACCGATATCCTATCGATATGCTCCCTACTAGTATAGTTTTTGCAGCTAATGCAAGTGAGGCTGTTGGAGCGGGCCACCTGCGAAGAATGATAGAAATTGCGAAATCTTTCCCAAGTTCTATACCAAAATTTTTTTATGGTTCTGTAGATATCCCTTGGTTAGCAAGCCTTACAAAAGAGTATTTGAGAACACTAGATAGAGCGAATTTAGATGCGTCAAATACGATTGTCGTTATAGACTCTTACGACGAGAACTTCTGTTACCAAGTTAGTAAGGCTTTTCTTGGTAGTCTCTTAATACAAATTGCTGACCAAAATTCATATGTACTTCCTAGAGCCAGGGTATTATTCATGGATAAGCCTTTTGAATACGCGAATAGGATAAATCCTAAACAAATAATTGGACATGACCTTAAATTCTTTCCAGCGAGAAACTACGGAAATGCAGATTTAATCTTCTCCCCACAAGCGCGCAAAGTCTTGGTCACCACTGGGGGGGTTGTTCACCCTAGATTTATTCAAAGCATCATGCAAATCTTAAAACATAAGGTTTTTAACAAAATAGAATTTAACTTTTTTGGGATCGATCCAAAAATGCTAGCGGGTTTCCGGATAGCAAATAATTTTGAGCTTGGCTCTGATTTTGATTCTATTGCCGCCGCCTGTGACACAGCAATATCCTCTGCAGGTACTACGATGTGGGATCTGTTAGCAAATAACAAGGTGCTTGGCATTTATCATTTGGCAACAAACCAAAAAGGTAATTTTGATTTTGTGCTACAGAAAAGGATAGCGATGTCCTTGATTTCACCAACGAGTCAAGAGTTTTCTCGAGTTTACTTTGACAAACTTTTACTGCACAGGGAAACTCGATTCAAATTGTTTCACGCAAATGCCAATTCTGATGAAGACAGATTTCTAGGATCACAACTCACAAGGGATCTAATTCTTAAGACCTATCAGGTCTTTAAGGGGTATGAGAAATAGAAGTAACTACACTGGAGAAGTCATAATTTCTCACTCTCGGTTGGAGGTCTGCTAGTACCATTTCAAACCTTTTTTGGATTAAGCAATGCTTTTTGCCTCGTAAAATACATTGAACCTAGATTCAGAATAAATTCCAAAACACATTCCGTTCGTTTATGACCGAGTGCTTTACTTAATGTTCTATATGCAAATATGGGTGTTTTGTATGTTTTCACAAAACTTAAATAGTTCTTTGATGGTCTTGTTCCCTCATCTGTATTTTTCTTCCAGCCACCGGGGCCAACTATTTTGAAAAATATATCATCGTGATATAACTTTCTGTCTACTTTCTCCCCTAAGTCTATCAACGAAGAAACTGCATCGAGCACTTTTTCTTGTGGAACACTGACCAACTGGCAAGTTACGTTAGGTAAACCCTCCAGATTTAAGGGCTTTATTCCACAGATATCAGAATAAAAAGTTGTCTTCGCCATGACTCCAATTTTTAGACCAACAAATGCAGCTTCTAGTGCCATCGTAGAATTCCATGTTATTACCCCCTCGGCGTCTGCCAAAAGAGAGTATGAAGATAATCGGGACCAAGGAAAAATGAATGTAGCTTCTATAGCGCTTTGATTTCGTAATGCGGTTCTTATGGTTTTGTTAATCGCCACCAAGTCGTGCCAATTGTAATTTAAAAGTTTTGGATGAAACCGAAAAATTAGATGATAAGCCCCTTCTTTTCCGATCTTTTCTAAAAGTTTTTTAATGGCTATAATTTGCGAGGCGTCTTCGTCTTCATTGAATGACATCTCACTTAAGCTCGATATGAAAATTACTATCGTTTTTTGGGAACTTCGATTCACCGGGGCTTGATATGCAGTATCTCTTGGTTGGCCAAAATTTGGAACTGTGTGATGTCGCTGTTTCAACCAATTTATAGCCTCAGTGTGAATCTTTTCTCTCTGCTCAGATGAACGAGTTTCGATTACATTTTCCTTGTACCAATTTTGAAATTCCTTAACATTGTGTGGTTGCACGGGAGCAAAGTAGTAGCGTTCCCCTACAGTAGATCCGTGTTCAAAATAGAAATGCTCTAGGTTACGCTCCCTAGACACGCATGATATTGCTGCTTGATCTGGTTTTCTACCATTCAGAGAGACAAGAGTATCAATACGAGTTGTCTTTAGTACTTCGGATAATCTGGACTTAGTTGCCCAGAAAGAATTCGTCATGACGTTTTTTTGCCTTTTAACCCAAAAGGAGTCCGAATTTTTTGATGTTTTGAATAGGTGAGTTATTCCTATAGACCTTAAGGATCTTCGTAATTCGAGCGGGTCTGGTTCTTTTCGTTTGCTAACTTTCAGCATCAAGTTTGCTTTGAACGGCACCACTAAAGTGTTGTTTTCTTCTAATTGTAAAGTTCTAAACGATTCTCTGGCCAGAAGAAAAAAGCTCTCTCGGTAACGTTGAGTCTTTTCGGTATTTTCATTTCTCCGGCGGAAACTTTCCTTTGAAATGTAGTTGTGAAATCTCTTGAATTGACTCACTTCTATGAAAACAACCTGTTTTCCTTTGGCCTTAAGTTTGAAAGCAATGTCAAGCATATAAACAAAGAAGTGCGGGTTTTTAACCTCTGTGACGACAATTCCAACAATCTTACCTTTTATCGCCCCGACAAAATCAGTTTCTTTTCTTGTATTGCCATCTAGTATCACGTGTATTATTCTACCCTCTGATATGCTCGTACGTAAGATTTTTTAAGGAGGTAGATGCGTGGAGAAACTGCTCCCTGAAGATGTTGGTGGAAACCCAAACTCCACAACTTATTCTTTTGGTGATTGGATGGATTTGTTGGCTCTTGAACATGGAGATCGCTGGGTCCAGTATCGCGAATCCTTTAAAAGAACAAATTTTCCAGATTCAGCTTTGGAAGAATCGCGCAAGCTATCTGGTCCCATCACCATAACTCTAGAATTGGTAAATCGGTGTAATTTGAAATGCGTTATGTGTTGGACAGATAATCACTCCCTCGAAAAGGGAGTGCTTGAGCTTAAAAATATCGAAAAAGTCTTAGCTGATGCCTCTAAGTCTGGGTCTCCTGTCCCAGCCGTGATTGTGGGTCTGGGCTCTGAGCCGCTTATTTATAAAGAGGTGAAAGAAGTTATTCGTATATGTAAAAAAAATGACGTTATGGATATTTTCTTTGGGACGAACGGCGTTCTGCTTGATGAAGAGATGTCTTTATTTCTAATTGAAAATGACGTTTCAAGGCTAGAAGTAAGCCTTGACGCAGCAACCCCTGAGACTTATAAAGCAATTCGCAGTAAAGACAAGCTTGAAATGGTTGAAAAAAACATAAGAAATTTTGTCGAGTTAAGAAATTCACTCGGCAAAGCAATCCCTGTAGTTCGACTCGCTTTTGTTGTACAGGATTTGAATTTGCATGAGAGATCCTTGTTCTTAAGGAAATGGGAAGGGGTTGTTGATTACATTGATTTTCAACAAAAGAGTGATTTCGCAAAAGTGACGGAACGTCTCGGTAAAGATTTAGACTATTACCTATTTCATGACGAGACCGATGAAGAAAAACTGCTGGCAACTGCGGAGCTTAAAAAGAAGCTGTTAAAGATAAATGGAGGAAAAGGAAGTCAACTATTCTGTCCCTATCCCTTTAATTCTTTAAATGTGTGGGCTAATGGAGACATTTCCCCTTGTTGTTGTTTTCATGGAAGGGCATTAACTATAGGAAATGCTAAAGAAAAGGATCTCTCAGAAGTTTGGAGGGGGCCAGAGATGAATGGGTTGAGGGCTGAAATTTTAGAGGGTCGACTCAATAAGGTATGCAGAAGTTGTTTAGATAGAGACGAGCTTCATCGAGAAGACGTTTAAAACGTTCCTATAAATACAAACATGCTCTCTCGTAGATTAGTGTCAAAACAGCGAATGTTTGTTTGGTTTAGATTTATTTTGCTACAGTAATAACTTGAGTGATCAAAGCACCGCCAATTAACCCGCCTAAGTGTCCTCGCCAATCCACCCCGCCTAATACAAATCCGATAGCAAAATTAAGTCCCACAATAATTAAAATTGATCTCCATTCAACCCCAGCTTTTTCGCCAACTAAAGCGAGGGCGCTAAAGAGCCCGAAGATCATTCCAGAGGCTCCTATTGAATAAACATAAGAGGGATTTGATAGAACCGAAAGTGTTGATCCACAAATTAGCGAGACAAATAATATTAAGAGATATCTGCCTTTGCCAAAGTAGTTTTCAAGTGGCGTTCCTAAGGCGTAGAGCGCAAGTAAATTAAAGGCTAGATGCCATAGCCCGCCGTGAAGTAGAGCAACAGTAAATAAGCGGTAATACTCGCCATTTTC
>Ga0194133_10006229_pt1 | contig 14783 bp, 13 predicted proteins | sample TA2KigOf40mmetaG_FD_155448 | JGI IMG/M metagenome (GOLD analysis project Ga0194133, IMG submission 155448) | Freshwater microbial communities from Lake Tanganyika, Tanzania - TA2015055 Kigoma Offshore 40m | ecosystem: Environmental > Aquatic > Freshwater > Lake | place: Tanzania: Lake...
ATTGTAACTGATGAACAAGTTAAGCGCGTAGAAAGATTATTGAACAACAGACCAGTGAGAAAATTTAATTATAAAACCCCTAACCAAGTGCTACTTGAAAAAATTGCACTTATTACTTGAACTTAGATTAATTAAGAACTTGAAATTTTTTATTAATATTATATTATTTTGTAAACTACTAATTTTCATTAGTTTAAGAAGAACTAGTAAAATTTATTTTGTAGATATAGATAATACTCTTTCTGATACATGGCCTACTATAAATAATGATAACTATACCTCTGAGCATGAAAGATTAAAATCTTTACCAATTTTTATAGGTATGAAAAAATATCTATCAAAGGAAGTTACTAATAATAAAAATTTATTAGTTTTTCTATCTGCTAGAAATTACAAATTTTATTCGATAACATATGAGTGGTTAATATCAAATGGGTTCAATAATTTTTGTTTAATATTAGTTAATAGTGCGTATGAAAAGCCTTTCTTTATAACTACTTTTTTATTAAAAAAATATGATAAAGTTATTATAGATGATCTTTCTTATAACCATGAAAACAAGAATTTATTGTTTTATGCCGACGTAATAAAAATTTATAAAAATCTAAATTACATCGATTTTTACGAAATAAATAAAATTAACAATAATGTTTATTGTCAAAAAACTCATCAAACGCCTACTTAGAATTTATTTTTTATCTAAAAAATTAAACTTTTTACGTTTATTTAAATTATATAATAAAAATTCAAAAAATGTTATTTGGATATTAAACAAAAATTTTAAATATTGGGGAAGCGACACAAGTATTTGGGATTGTGCTATTATATCTTTCTTTATTGGCAATAATATTTCATTTAAATTAAAATTTGGTTCAAATATTGGTAAAATCAATAATTCTAATATATTATTCACCTTAAGTGATGCTTATAATTTATTCAATTTTAATAATTATAATAATTCACTTCTTTTTATTGCAAAAGAATTAGAAATTCAAAATAATGTCTTATTCCCAAAAAAAAACGAATTAGTTTTTTGGGAGAATAAGATATACATGCACAAAAAATTTAATGAACTAGGTATAAAAAGTCCAAAAACATTCATAAAATCAATAAATGATACAACAGTTGACTTGCCTTACCCCTTTTTACTAAAAGAGCCACATTCTTGTGCCTCTAAGGGCGTTCACTTAATAAAGGATCAGGAAGATTATATTTTATTAAAGAACGATACCAAATTTAAACTTAATAATAGTGAATTTATTATACAAGAATTAATACCTATGAGGAAAGATTTAAGAGTAATTATTGTAAAAAACGAAATTGTATCATATTATTGGAGAATAAATAAATCTGATAGCTGGAAACCTACATCTACAAGTTATGGTAGTGATGTTGATTTCAACAATTTCCCATCAACTTGGAAAGATTTAATTATTAACAATATTAATAAATTAAACCTAACAGTTGGTGCTTTTGATATGACATGGTATAATGATGACATTTCAACTGAACCATACTTTTTAGAAGTTAGTCCCGTTTTTCAGCCAAATCCTAAAATAGGATATATTGAAAATACTCCATATGCATCTTATAAAAGTTCATTTAAATTGTTTAACTCTTGGGAGAAGAATTATACTAATATTATATTCAATATCAAAGATTTATATTTAAAACACTTTATCAGTGAATTTCAATAAAAAAACTTCGATAGCATTTATAATCAATAATTTAAATATAGGTGGTGCTGAAAATTTTATAACATTGCTCTCTAATTCACTAATAACAGAATATGACATTCATATATTAACACTTAAAAATGAGAAAAACCATCATATATTAAATAATAGAATTAAATTATTTGATTTAAGCACTAACAAAAATATTTTTAATTTCATCCTTATACCTTATAAAATATATTGTTATTTAAAAAATAATGATATAAAAATATTAAATGTTTTTTTATATAAATCGATTTTTTATGCAACCTTATCTAAAATATTGTTTAAATATAAATCTTTTTTAATAATACATGAAAGATCTTTTTCAGAAGTATATTTTAAAACCTCTTTTTTTAAAAAATACTTTGGAAAAATATTTGTAAAATATTTTTACACAAAATCAAACATGATTATTACAAATTCAAAATCTTCACGTTTTTCATTATTAAATTATTATGGCATTAAAAAAGAAATATTTGTTTTATATAATCCTGTTAAAGAACCTTATCTCAGTGCTAACACTTATAATCACAATACTTTTAAAATTTTGAATGTAGGTAATCATTTCAAATATAAAAATCATGAATTATTAATTAAATCAGTTTCAAAATTAAATTTCTCAGATTGGGAATTACATTTAGTAGGAAAAGGACCTGAAACTAAAAAATTACAAGAACTAACTAAGAAATTAAATTTAAGTACTAAAATATTTTTTCTCAATTCGGTTGATTCTTATCACTATTACAGTAATTTTACTCTCTTCGTCAGTACTTCTAATTTAGAAGGTTTCCCAAATGTTTTATTAGAAGCAATGGCACATAAATTACCAATTATTTCAACTGATTGTAAAAGCGGTCCTAGAGAAATATTAGCACCAAATACTGATTATAATTTTACTTTAACTGTAAATGATAATTTTGAGTTGAATGAATATGGAATTTTGGTACCCACAAATTCCGAAAAGGGTTTAGTATCTGCAATCGACTATTTGTATCGTAACAAAGATTGTTTGCATGATTATAAAAACAAATCTTACATGAGATCAACCTTTTTTTCTCTACCTATAGCAATAAATAATTTTAAAAAATTAATTTATAATTATGAAAAAGAGAGATTTAAAATTAAAAATTAAAGATCTTAAAGAAAGTTCTGGTACTCATTCACCTAGTATTGATACATTACTTTCTCTAATCGGTGATTTTAAAATAAAAATTGATGCTTGTTTCTTGTCAAATCCATATGCTACTGAGTTATTTCTTAATTACTTAGATAATGATCTAGTTAAAACAAATCAATTAAAAAATATTTTAGAATACTATCCGCCACAGAATCGTGACGTTGCAAAATATATATCCAAAGCTATTGGGATTAATTCAAAAAATATATTTGTTGGTAATGGAGCTATTGAAATAATACAAGCCATTCTGCATAATTTTGTAAGATCAAAAGTGGTAGTTATACTTCCAACTTTTTCATCTTATTATGAATTTTTAAAGGAAGATACTGATGTTTTATTTTATACCTTAGATAAGAATAACAATTTTACTCTAGATGTTAAAAACTATATATCATTTATCAAAACACATAGGCCTAATACATTGGTACTTTTAAATCCTAATAATCCAAATGGTTTTTATTTAACGAAATCAGAAATTGAGGAAATTCTTGAAAATACTAAGTATGTTGAAAATGTAATTATTGATGAAAGTTTTATACACTTTGCGTATGAAAATCTTGATTTTTCACAAATTTCTAGTGAATATTTAATAACTAAATATGAAAATTTAGTTATCATAAAAAGTATGTCTAAGGATTTCGGAATTGCTGGAATTAGAGCTGGATATGCAGTAATGAATTCTAAAAGAGTTGATTATTTACTTAAAAACGGTTATTTGTGGAATGTTTCAGGGTTAGCAAATTATTTTTTCAAAATTTATACTGAAGATGATTTTACAAAAAAATATGATATTGCTAGAAAAAAGTACATACTGAATACTATGTTGTTTTTCAAGGAGTTAGAAACGATTAAATATATACATGTTTATCCTTCAAAAGCAAATTTTGCTCTTATAGAATTAAAAAATAATATTAAATCTTTTGATTATACAATAGATTTACTTTTAAATAGTGGAATCTATGTAAGAGATTGTTCTGATAAAATTGGACTAAATGGATCTTTTATCAGAGTTGCCTCAAGGACATTTGAAGAAAATGTTCAAATAATTACAGCGTTAAAGAATTATTCATGAATTTAGATAGAAAGACAGTCGATGGATTTGGTGATGAATGGAGTCGTTTTGATCAATCACGTCTCAATGAAACTGAAGCTGTAAAAATATTCAATAAGTATTTTCATGTTTTTCCTTGGAGTCACATAAATAGTAGATCTGTTGGTTTTGATTTAGGTTGTGGATCTGGTAGGTGGGCTAAATTTGTTTCTCCTAAAGTAAAAACTTTACATTTGATTGATCCTAGTGATGCAATTGAAATTGCTAAAATAAATTTAGCTAAATTTGATAATATTATTTTTCATAGAGCATCTGTTGATTCATTTGATATTGAGGATGGAAGTATGGATTTCGGTTATTCTTTAGGGGTTTTACATCATATACCCAATACACAAGAGGCACTAAAGTCTTGTGTAAGAAAATTAAAGAAAAATGCTCCTTTTCTAATATACCTATACTATAAATTGGACGGCAAGCCATTTTGGTATAAAGTTTTATGGCGCTTTAGTAATATTTTTAGAAATGTTATTTCGATTTGTCCATATAATATAAGGTACTTTCTTAGTCAATTAATTGCTTTTTTTGCTTATTTTCCACTTTCTAGAATTGCGAAATTATTCGAATTATTAGGTTTCAATGTAAATAATTTCCCTTTAAGTTCTTACAAAGATTATAGCTTATACACTTTAAGAACTGATGCACTCGATAGATTTGGAACTCCGTTAGAGCAAAGATTTTCTAAGGAAGAAATAAAAATATTAATGGAAAATTCTGGGTTATACGAGATAAAGTTTAGTGCTATTGAGCCATTTTGGTGTGCTGTAGGCTATAAAGAGTAGGGAAGAACATATTTTCAAACAAATCATTTATTGTTATTTTAATAATATTTTGATTTTATATCATAATATTTGACATCTAGTTTTTTAATATTATATGATAGGCATTAAATATCTTATTTAATTTTTTTTACTTAAAACTAAATTAAATTTAATTACAATGTGCGGAATTAATGGGATTGTAAGAGAATCACGTAGTTTTTCTCTTAAAGAGGATATAATTAAAATGAATAACTCGATAATTCATCGCGGACCTGATGATGAAGGAGTATATTTATTTGAGGGAAGACTTGCACTTGGTATGAGAAGGTTATCAATCATTGATCTTACTACAGGTAAACAGCCAATTTTAAATAAAAAAAAAGATAAGATCATCGTATTTAACGGTGAGATTTACAATTATAAAATACTTCAATCTGACTTACAAAATTTAGGCTATCAATTTACAACAAGTTCAGACACAGAAGTAATTTTAGCATTATATGAATTTTATGGCGAAAGTTGTGTTAAATTCTTAAACGGCATGTTTTCTTTCTCAATTTATGATAAATCTAAAGATATCGTTTTCATTGCTAGGGATCGTTTTGGAGAAAAACCATTATATTACTCTACTACAAACGATCAATTTATTTGGTCCTCTGAATTAAAAAGTATTGTTCTTCTTAATCCTTCATTAAAGAAAGTTTCAAAAACCTCTTTAGAAATATATTTTTCTTTAAGTTACATCCCAGCTCCATATACAATATATGAAAATATATTTAAGTTAGAGCCATCAACTACTTTGACTTTGAATACATTAACATTAGAGTATACAACCAATAAATATTGGGAGTTTAAAAATGAAAATAGTTTTAATTTAGATTTTAGTAATTATGACAAATTGAAAATAAAGGTTAGAAATTTACTTACAGACTCCATTGAAAAACGAATGGTCTCTGATGTTCCAATTGGTGTTTTTTTAAGTGGTGGTATTGATTCTGCAATTGTAGCATCAGTTATGTCTAAGATTAGCGGATCTAAAATTAAATCATTTACTGTTGGCTATCAAAATAAACGTTATGATGAATCATCTCGTGCAAATAAAATTGCACATTATATTAACTCTGAACATTTTGACTGCCTTCTAAACTTTAATCAATTAATTACTCAAATTGATGAAATAATCTTAAACTATGATGAACCATTTGCGGATTCTTCTGCTTTGCCTACATATTTTGTTTCTAAACATACTTCTAATTTTGTTAAAGTTGCTTTGACAGGTGATGGTGGTGACGAAGTTTTTGGAGGATATAACAAGTATCTGCTTTACTCAGTAGGGAAAAATGTTTATTCTTTCTTTCATTTACAATTATTAAAGTCTTTTACAGTTTGTAATTTATTTAAAAATTTAGATTCTAAAAGTGGTATTGTTAAATTAAAAAAATTTATAGAATGCCTAGATGAAAGTACTATACAAAGTCACCTTAATATCATACAATTAGGATTTAGAAATAATGAGGTAAATAATATTCTTACAAATACTGGTTTATATGGCATAAAAAAAATATTACTATCTATAATAGACTCTATGCCTCAGTCATTTAATTCTGATTTTCAGTTTATACGTTATATTGATTTTAAAATTTCGTTGGAAGGTGATATGTTACCTAAAGTTGATCGTGCAAGCATGTTATCTTCATTAGAATGTCGTGCTCCATTTTTAGATCATAGGCTTGTAGATTTATCTTTTAATTTGCCTGATAACTATTTAATACGTGGTTTTAATAGGAAAAGAATTTTAAAGGATGCATTTGAATACGCAGTGCCAAAGAATTATTTTAATTCTCCCAAAAATGGTTTTGAAATACCTATCGGTTCCTGGTTAAGAAATGAGTTAAAATCAGACCTTATAAAATGTCTATCCAAAGAATTTCTTGATGTACATGGTTTGATCAATAAAAATTTTGTAAGTACATTAATGAATGAGCATTTTAGCGGATCATACGATCATTCAAATAAACTTTGGATAATATATTGTTTTCAAAAATGGTATCTCAAAAATATCATTTAACAAATTTGACCTTCTCCTGTATTGACGACCTAAATGGGATAGGGTCACAGCAGCTCAATCAAAAATCCATACACTATAAAACTGAAAATACCGATATTGTCTCAAATTTTAAACCCGTTTTGTCCAAGAATTAAGGAGTCGTTACACAAAGTTTTTAAAATTTTAATATTCGAATTATTATGGAGTTTAAAAATAAACGTATCCTATTTGTTGTAAATGTAGATTGGTTTTTTGTATCCCATAGATTAAAAATTGCAGAAGAAGCTATTAAGTTTGGTTATGATGTATATGTGGCTTCAGAAGATACCGGTTTTTCCAATGAATTATTTATGAAAGGAATTAAATTTATTAAATTAAGTATTTCACGATCTGGAACAAACCCATTAAGTGAGTTAAAAACATTTATTTGTTTAAGTAGAATCTTTTACAGGGTTAAGCCAGATTTAGTGCATCTCATAACATTAAAACCAATTATTTATGGATCAATACTTTCTAAATTATTTAATGTTAATTATGTAGTTAATTCTTTAAGTGGATTGGGATATAATTTTACCGGTGAAAGAGTTAGTTTCATTCAAAAACTCATAATTAAATTTATGCGTTACGGTTTTAATAGAAGTAATGTATTTTTAATCTTTCAAAATAAGGAAGATTCCCAGGAACTCAAAGAACTTGGTATTATTTCTTTTAAAAATAACTTAATTTGGATTAAGGGATCTGGTGTTGATCTATTTAAATTTAAGTCAAGTGATATGCCAAGTTTTGATAAAATTATTTTCTTATTTCCTGCCAGAATGTTATGGGATAAGGGCGTAAAAGAATTACTTGAGGCCTCTAAAATTTTAAAAATAAAGTATAAAAATAAAATTCAATTTATATTGGCTGGAATGTCAGATGAAGAAAATAAGTCAGGCATATCATCTAAATTACTTATACAATGGAAAGATGGGGAATATTTCAAGTGGATAGGGTTTCAATCAGATATGTTTAAGATCTACAATAACTCTCATGTTGTAATTCTTCCTTCATATCGAGAGGGTTTACCTAAAACATTAATTGAGGCTTGTTCAATGGGTAGAGCAATTATTACTACGGATGCAATTGGCTGCAGGGATTGTGTAGATGAGGGTATAAATGGGTTTAAAATTCCTGTTAAGGACTCAAAAAAATTAGCCGATGTAATTGAGCAATTAATAAAGAGTCCTAATAGAATTTCGGAGATGGGTAAGGCCTCACGTATAAAAGCTGAAAGAGAATTTAATATTAACAATGTTATTGCTACTCATATGGAAATTTATAATCAATTGCTATGCTCTTATTAACTGGGTCTTCTGGATTTGTTGGAAGTTGTTTAATGAAATACTTCGAATTTAAGAAAATTAATATTTATAAACGAGGATCAGATTTCAAAATTGATTCTGAATATGCAATAATTCATTTAGCGGGGATGTCTCATGATTTAAAAAAGAATTCTACTTATAATGAATATTATAATGTAAATACTGAGTTAACTAAAAAAATATTTGATGAATTTCTCATTTCAAATTCTAAGGTGTTCATTACATTAAGTTCGGTTAAGGCAGTAGCTGATTCGGTAGAAGTCGAACTTTTCGAAGATGCAATACCAAAACCACTAACTCATTATGGGAGAAGTAAGTTATTAGCTGAGCAATACATACTTTCCTTTCCCATTCCTAAAGAAAAAAGAGTTTATATTTTACGACCATGTATGATTCATGGGCAAGGAAACAAAGGAAACCTTAATTTACTTTATAGCGTAATTTCTAAAGGTTTTCCATGGCCATTAGGGTTATTCAAAAATTCTCGTTCCTATCTTTCAATTGAAAATCTTTGTTTTATAATCAAAGAGCTTATTGATAGAGACGATATACCCTCAGGAATATATAATGTGGCTGATGATGTGCCATTATCTACGAATGAATTAATTGAATTGATTGCCAAATCTAATGGTAATAAAGTCACTATTTTGAAATTGAGTAAAAACTTTATAAGGATCTTGGCACGTGTTGGCGATTTTTTAAAGTTACCTCTAAATTCTGAACGTTTGCAGAAACTTACAGAGAATTATGTAGTGAGTAATGCTAAGATTAAAAAAGCTATAGGCAAGCAATTACCTGTTTCATCTATGGAGGGGTTAATTAAAACATTTCAATCTTTTTCACATAATGCTTAATCGTTTAATTGCCTTGATCATTCTTATAATAATTTCGCCAATCTTTCTAGCCGTGGCTTTGGCCGTATACATTGAAGATGGATCACCCATATTCTTCAAACAGAAAAGAGTAGGTGTAAATTATTCATTCTTCACTATCTATAAGTTTAGAAGTATGAAGAAGAATTCCCCAAATGTTGCAACTCATTTAATGACTAATTCTGAGCAATACCTACTCAAGACTGGTAGAATTTTAAGAAAATTGAGTTTAGATGAATTGCCTAACCTTATAAACATAATCAAAGGTGAAATGCTGTTCGTTGGTCCTAGACCTGCATTATATAATCAAGATGATTTAATGTCATTACGTGTTGCAAGTGGTATTTCTAAATTAAAACCAGGCTTAACTGGGTGGGCTCAAATCAATGGAAGAGATGATATTTCAATTCAGGAAAAAGTAAAATTAGAAAAAGAATATTTAGATGCAAAGTCAATATGGTTTGATTTAAAGATTATTCTTTTGACTTTTTTAAAAGTACTAAGTACTAATGGTATAGCCCATTAATTAAAAAGCAACTCTTCGAACTACATGAAATACTCAAATCCGGTAAAAAAATGTAGGTATATCCCAATATTTCAAAGTATCTGTTGCGACTGTAAACAACCACAGAACCAGAATGAAAAGAGAGGGGATGAGCTTCCCATCAAAACGGGGAAGAAGACCAAAAGAACAATCCGTTGTTGTCAAAAAAGAAAAGGCAATGGCTAAAGAATCTCAGACGATATCTACCAAAGTGAAAATGGAAAACTATAATTTCATTATCAATGGGGTAGTGGTAACTGTTTCAGGTAGGGCAAAGAATGTACATATTGGACAAGATTCAATGGAAGTGAATTTTTAATATTTAGAAAGTTTATTACTTTATTTCTTTAATATCCAAAATCAGAATTTGTCAACGTTCAGACTGACAAGTGTCTTCAAGAACTTTTTTAATATTGGTGTATTTCAATTGTCAGGAATGATCCTGCAATTGTTTACTATTCCTATCATAACAAGAAGATACGGGATTGAAGTTTTTGGTGAAGTTGCATTAACCACCAGCGTTGCATATCTTCTTGGTAATTTAGTAAATTATGGCACAAATCAAACTGCCATCAAGAACGTTGTTGTTGCCAATTGCAACTCTTTCGAATTATCTAAAATATTTTCAAATGTATTTTGGCTGAGGTTAGTTGTATTCGGTACAATTACAACAATAACAACTATTATAACCATTACAACTTCATATCAAAAAACTTTTCTCTGGCTATCAATCCTTCCCATTATCCTTACTGAAATTGTTAATCCATTTTATTTCTTAGTTTCTGTTGAAAAAATGCATTGGATAAGTTGGGGGAATATTATAATCAGAGGGCTCAGTTTTTTGTTGATACTTTTTTCCACTATTCATTCAAATCAGGCAATCATATTGAACTTATTTGTTGGTGTACCTCTTTTGTTTTTTAATTTATTTCTTTCACTTTATGTAATCAGAAGCTTACAGCTAAAAATCATTCGACCCAATATTACAGATCTGCGGTTGAAATTATTCAATAATTTTAAGGTCACTTTCAATGGCAATATCGGTATGCTGCAGCAATCCATTTTTTTGTTTTTTGTTGCTGGTAACTTCAATGCCTCCATCTTAGGTGCATATGGGTTAGTTGATAAACTGCTCAATGCAATTCGTCAAATCATATCTGCGTTTTCTACGGCGATTTATCCTAGAGCAGCACAATTATTTCATGTAAGTAAATCATCCTGGCTTATTTTTCGTTCACATATTCAGAAATTGTATTTTATAGCCTCTGTTTTACTAGGTATTTTCCTATATTATTTTGCAGATCAAATTGTATTGCTGATTTCATATGAAGAAAATCAGTTGGCCTCAACTTTTATTCAATTATTGTCACTAGCTCCATTGTTTCTTTCACTAAATGCCAATAATATACTTGACTTTTTACTCAATGAACAGTATAAGGGTATGTTCAATGTTTCGATTTTTATTCTGTTGTCCACAGTATTAATATCTTTTGCTTTGACAAGTAATCTTTTCGATCTTAGTATTGGATGGTATCCTCTGTTCATTGAGTCAAGTTGTCTTTTAATTTATACTATTGCAGTAGAAAAATACAAATTGCATGCCAGCTAGAGTAGCAATTATTTTACTGAACTGGAATGCGTATTTTCATTCGAGGAACTCTATCCAGTCAATCTCTGGATTGAATGAAATTGTATTTGATATTATTCTTGTTGACAATGCTTCGACCGATGATTCTCTTTTGAAATTAAAAGAAGAGTTTCCGTATGTTCAATTCATTCAAGCTTCGAATAATTTGGGTTTTACCGGTGGGAATAATGTAGGAATTAAAAAAGCATTGGAATTGAATTATGAATACGTATTGTTACTGAACAATGATGTATTTGTGGATCTTAATTTTTTATATCTCTTGGTCAATTACCTTGATTTTAATCAAGATGTAGGGGCTACACAACCGATCATTTATCATCATCCCGATCGCTATAAGATTTGGAATGGAGGGGGAAAAGTCAATAGAGTTATAGGCAAAATTGATTCATGTCAATATCATAATTCTGAGAATTTTCCCAAAGAAATTGATTGGATCAGTGGGTGTGCATTCATGGTTAGAACTTCTGTGCTTAACCAGGTTGGACTATTCAATGAAAAATATTTTGCGTACTACGAAGATGTTGATCTTTCTTTCAGAATTCGTGAAGCGGGTTATAAATTGATGCTGATCCCATCTTCTGTAATTTATCATATTGGAGGAGGTTCAAGCAATACGCCTGAAAAGCGCAAGGAAGGATATTTGAGTCCGGAAGTTCATTACTACAATACACGAAACCATATTTGGATCATACGCCAATGGCTCAAATGGTATGAAAAGCCAACTGCCATTCTGTATCATGCACTTTATTCAATATCTTTAACATGCTATTTACTACTGCGATTCAGGTGGAATAAATTAATGGCTGTTACAAAGGGGTTCATTCATGGTTTTACGCATAATTATCAATAAATGTTTTCTCTTTTTTTTATTATTCCCTGTATTCGCTATTGCTCAAGTGAATTTCGAGGCAGGCTCAGATGAGGAATCTACACTCAGAGATCTTCAGCTGCTTCAACAAATTTCTCCTCATTACTCTTTTACGGTTCGCCCTTTGTTCTATCCTTTAACAGATTCTTCTGTTTGGAATAAGGGTTACTTTATTCCTGTTAAACCCTTCAAAAAAATTGTTGAATCAAAATATATTGCACTGAAAGCTCTGCCTCTTTCATACCGAATGCAATGGAATACACACTCGGTTTGGGGGAGAAACAATGGGAGCTTTATCAACAGCAAAGGATTTCAACAAATCATGCAGGCTGGATTGGAAATCAATTCAGATTTCCTGGATATTAGGGTTGCACCTGATCTTTTATTTGCAAATGACCCCTCATTTATAAAAAAGACCCATTTGCTCGGTGGACAATCAATGGTTCGCCTCAAAGCGGGGAAGCTATTGGCTGTTACAGCAGGCACACAACAACTTTGGTGGGGACCGGCTGTTTTCAATTCACTCATGATGAGTAACAATGCACCTGGATTTCCACATATCTCGCTTCATACATATAAGCCACTTCAATTGCCGATGGGCACGATTGAATTTCAATTGATCGGCGGACATCTGCAAAACAGATTGAATTGGCCTATGGAAAACTTCAACAGCCAACCTATTGAGAGAACACTTACAGGTAATACAGATAAAAAAAGGTATTTCAGTGGATTCAATTTTGCTTTTCAGCCCATTTTTATGCCTGGATTTACAGTTGGGATCAACCGCATGTTTCAATACTATCTTTCGGACAAAGATCGGATGGGAAATGCGGTGCAAACCTATGTTCCAGTATTGACCTCCATCTTTAAAAACAAAGCAGGCGGCAACAATGGACTGGATGAAGATGCCCGAAACAGAGACCAATTGATCAATATCTTTGCACGCTATTTTTTCAAAGAACACCACCTGGAAGTCTATGGCGAATTTGGATGGAACGACCATAAATACAATCTAAGGGATCTGGCTTCCAATCCCGATCATGCTGCGGCATATAACATTGGACTGAGAAAAGTCATTCCTGTAACGCCTAAACTTTTTTATACCATCGAAACAGAAATCACCCAAATGGCACCCACAAATTCTGATATCGCAAGGGGGTCAGGAAATTGGTATGTACATGGCGGAGTGAGAGAAGGATATACCCACATGGGACAAATCATTGGAGGAGGTGTTGCTCCAGGCGACAACACAGCTACTTTGCGGGTTTCAAGAACAACCGACAAGTCGAAGCAATCTATCTTAATTGAAAGATACCAGCACGATCCACAGTTTCATGCCATCAAATGGACGGATTGGTGCCTCGCCCTTCGGCACCAGCAATATTGGAAGTCTATGACGATTTCTGCGGGTATCGACCTCGTGAGAAGAGTCAATTACCAATATGCTGAAGGCAATGCTTTCAACTTGCAATCATCACTTAAACTGTTGTACAATTGGTGATAAGAAAGTTGATCATATCCCTGGCTCTCAGTTTAATGGCTCATGCTGGAATTGCTCAGTCGGTTTATAATTTCTATGGACCGAATCAATTGCGAGATCTGCTTACAGATTCAATAGATGCTGCTTCGATCAATCCACATCAATTGAATGCAGAATTGCTGGATTCTTTCACGCGTTCAAAGAGACTGCAGTTCAATCGCCGGGCTTTTAAACTCTCTTTTAGTCCAATCACCATCCAGTTACATACCAACTCATCCATTCCCACTAACTATACGGCAAATTTTTTAATGCCAAATGTGGGAGTACAAAAGCTCATCAGCGGTGGATTGCATCTTCAATACAAAGATCTGCTGGAAGCAAACGTTCAACCGATTCACCAATCGATTGAAAACCTTCCTTTTGATCAATATCCGCCCTACAGCTTCGAATGGTCATGGTATTACTATTACCTGAACAGAATTGATCTGCCTTCTAGGTATTCAAATATTGGCTTCAGCAGAACCTTACTGGGACCGAGTTACGTGAAACTCAAATACAAGGGCTGGGCATTCTCCCTTTCCAATGAAAACAAATGGTGGGGACCGGCAAACTTCAATTCTCTGGTCTTGGGCAGTAATGCACCTGGATTCCTTCACGCAAGCATCAGACCGTTGGAGCCGATAAAGACTTCAATCGGAAAATTTGATGTGGAAGTCCTTATGGGACTGGCTTACAAAAGCGGCTTCTTTCCACCGGACACCAATCGGGTAAACAGATATACAGGGCAGAGACTCTATCAACCTAAAATTGACCAGGACAGGTATTTGAATGGATTGGTGTATACCTACCAACCCAAGTGGGTCAGTGGACTCACACTCGGATTTACAAAGCTTTCAATGGCTTATAAAAATGAAGTGAAGAATCCTTACGATGCACTTCCGATCAATGGATTTTTGGGAAACAGGGTAACACTAATGGAAAAAGAGGGAAGAAAGGCTTCAATGGGTTCCTGGTTCATGCGCTACCTGATGCCTAAGTCTCTTGCTGAGATTTATTTTGAATACGGCAGGGGAGATCAGTCGCTTCATGTGTGGAATTTACTTCAGGAAAAGACTTATTCAAGAGGGTTTACCGCGGGACTCAAAAAATCTTATGAGCTCAACAGATTTCCCGGTCACTATATTCAATTCGGAACCGAA
>Ga0194133_10006230_pt1 | contig 14782 bp, 7 predicted proteins | sample TA2KigOf40mmetaG_FD_155448 | JGI IMG/M metagenome (GOLD analysis project Ga0194133, IMG submission 155448) | Freshwater microbial communities from Lake Tanganyika, Tanzania - TA2015055 Kigoma Offshore 40m | ecosystem: Environmental > Aquatic > Freshwater > Lake | place: Tanzania: Lake Tanganyika...
GGAAATTTTTGGCCCCTTTTGAAACTATTTGCTTAGTTTTCGACAAGTGAAGCAGAGAAATTCTTTGCCATAATCAAAAAGTTTCCACAAAATTTGAAATTATTTGAAAAAGTAAAAAAAAGTGTTGAGAAAGCACTTTGTTAGAACATACCTTAAACCCTAAAAAGGTCCATTTATGCAATTCTAAAAAATTTAGAACAAACAAAAGGGTCATTATAGCTCATTGCTATGACAGCTGGCTGAGGATCGGTAGACTGGGATACGATATCCCCTATCTAGGCAGATCTTTGAACCCTGGATTTGCCTTAGTATTCATCTAGCATGATGGTTACCTCAGTCAGGATTGATGGTTGTGCAGATCACATGAACAAAATAATCTGATTCAAATATTAAAAAAGACACAAAATAATTGAATCAATCCAATCCCAAGAAAAAGTTAACCATGGATAGTTAAAGTGATTGAAAGACACCACAAACAGTGTGGGGAATTGTTGTAAATGCCTAATACTTCAGTATTAGAGGAATCAGTTCCTCAGCCGACCAAAAGCTGTCAATCAATCAATTAATTGTTTCTTGCCAAGTTCAAACCCTTTTATTTTAACCTGTTTCTACACTCCATTAATCATCAGAAGACCTACATAAAAGCTAAGTGACTTTAGGTCAGTGACAACCTTATTCTTTAATGAAGTCCCATCATGACTTATAAAGACTAAATTTATATTTGCATCATACTTTGCTTGTGACATATTTTTATTGTTACCTTTTGCTCTTAAATTTAAGTATTATTGATGGAGCCCTTGCAAAAAATACAAATACAAATCTTGATTGTATATCACTACTGCAATAATTCAAATTTCCTGGATCACAACTAAGCTATTGATTTTCCTCTGTTTAGTGTCCACTAAAAGCAAATAACCCAACAACGAAATATCATCACTTTTTTGTTTCTCAATATCCCAGAGTACAGTCAAAGATTTCAATTCAAATTCTATCCTTGATTATGGTAATAGTCAAAAACTGTATAAAATTAAAGGCTCCTCTTGCAACCAACGACCTTGCTTTTTCAAAATGTAATCACTTTAACCAAGTGTGTTTAAAGGCATCTGCCCTTCGACAACCCTTTCATGAAGCAATTTGAAAATCTAAGAGGCTCTTATTTTTAGATATGCAGGGTGCTCTAAAATGCTTAAAAAATCTTTCAAGCAATCGTCTAGAAATATTATAATGTTTGAAAGGATTAAGATAAAGAGAGCTTGTGTTAAGAACTGATTATTCTAACACCAAATCAAGTGAATGAGAACGGTGTTAACTTTGCAACAGTTCATTTTTGACTGAAAGTTGTGTCTTGATTTTCAATTGATAAATGTGAGTAAATGAGTTTAAAGATCATTCTAATCAAGTCTTTGCACAACAATCAATCCTGACTGAGTTAATCATCTCAAAGAAATGATTCATTAAGGCAAATCCAGGGATTGAACCCTGTACCTTCCAGTTCTCAGCCATTCGGAAGGTTTATCAAAATCTTTTTTGAGTTTGTGGATTGTCATTCTATATGAGCATTTCAACTAATGACCAAGTCTAATTAAGAATTCACAAAAGTTTTTCAATGACTATTTCACACAGGCAATAAATATGAACTTTTGAAAATATTGGGCCAAAAGTTGAGAAATCCTTAATAGTTTTTATTGACTTTTATTTTGAAAATTCAAGTTGAATTTTTGATAGTTTTTTTCCTCAAAAAGACTGTTTTTGTAAAGTAAATGATTTGTTTTTTGATTGGAAAAAGACTGCGGCTAACTAATTCATTCTTTGAAAAAAGGTCCTTTTTTGCTTTTTAGCACTAAACCACAAGTATTTTTTGCTTTTATCATAAAACAAAACGATATAAGTTTTCCTAACAATAAAACTTTTGCACAAAAAAGGGGCTTTCTATAGATGAGATCAGAGCTATGTATATTTTTATGAAGGAGATTATTTTGTTTTGACAAATAAATTGAGATTTAATTCTTTATCATTTTATGTAAGGTTTTCAAATGTTTAAAAAGTGATGTAAAAGCATCAAATTATCATCTTAAAATCATTTCAATAATGTATCAGGTGTTTGGAATAAGATAAGCAATATGAGGTCAATCAGGAAAAGTATCTACACTGAAATGTGAAGAACAGGAGGCTCTTGTAAGATCAGGCTTGAAGCCATTTGTGGTTAGTATCTAAAGCAGATACTGAAAATGGCATTTAATGAAACACCAAATGACTTTTCAAGCCTTTTCACTATATTTTACTTTCAACCTTCAAACAGGCTGCCGTTTTCTTTATTATTTAGAATTCACCTTTAATAATTAATCTCAACAGGCTGCCTTCTTTTAAAATCAAATTTGATATTTCCTTTAAGATATTCCATCAAGCTATCTTAACAACCATTCCAAGCATTTTTTCTATTTGAATGAACCACCCCAAATATTCTTGATCCAATCTAAATGTGTTTAAACCTGCCAGTTGCTTAAATAAACAGTTAATATCTGATTGGTCTTATTTTTTGACCTTTCATCTCTTCAACATGATTTACCATAACCATAAAGCCCTTTGCTAACAGGTTACTTACTGCAAGTTCTTGAAATGTTATGATTTGTGATATAGAACAGAAAAAAAGAACTTAACATATTTTACTTTAAATTTACCAACATTTTTTTTTCATTTTCCATATCATGAAAATTTTTTCTCTCAAACTAGATGAGAAAATTAATTTTCATTGTTTGCTGAATAAGCAGAACCCATTTTTACACTAACTGTATAGTAGCAGATCTAAATGTTGCATCACAAATAAACTGGAATATATATGACAAAACAACTGTAGTATTGAGTACATGTTTAAAAATTGAATTTGCTGTTGAAAACTGGCAAAAAAATTTCATTTTTTTGATCGCACGTGTTGCATAGAGACAATCTGGATTCCCCATATGTTAGTTAGCTTGCTGCTTTATCAAAGAAATAAAATCATGAATTCCTTATCTATCTTGAGGAAAAAGGCTGAGAGGGGATCGAGATAAAGCTTTTATAGATAAGTTCAACCAGACAATAAATCAAAATTGTTACCTCTAAAATTTTAACTTTTTAAGCTGTCTGACGACTGTTTATAGGTTGTCAATCAGGTTTTTCTTTTTGTCACTCATAAAATTCGTCCAGAGCTGATTTTCAAGTTCGAGGTTCAAGTTTTGATTCTCCCTTTGCGTCCTGATCTCAACTTCACTTTTTTGAAATTTCTTCATAGAGAAAAAGCAAATGATGATGGCGGTGATTGATTCATGATGAAATGTTAGGAAAGTTCTTTTGTATATATATTTATAGATTCAACAGTTTTGCTTCACCACCGGCTTTTGGTTTTCTTAAAGACACTTTTTTTCAGTGGTCTGTCTGCTAATATTAATATGTATGAAATAAAAGTTGTCAGCAATGTGTTTGTCACTTGGACTTGGACTAAATAATAATCCTGAATGTGTTTGTCAATGTTTTTTTTTGCTTTTTCATTTCTGTCTCTCTTTCTCTCAATCTCTCTCTCTCTGTCACTATCTGAATCATTTTTCAGTGGAGCTCCAACACATTTTTATTTTTGTTTACATTCTGTCCCCTATTTTTTCGCTTGCGCTCAACTTTATTTGTTTTCTAACCCTCACTCTCACCACCGACCGCCAGACCCCGGCCGGCCCCGAAAACCGTCGCCATCAACTGTTGTTTGCTTTTCGCCCACATTCAGTTTTCATTATGGAAAGTGTGATGAAACATGGTTGGAAAATATTCCTTTTAACTAAAAATATTACAGCATTGCTTTTACACACAAAAAAAATTCTCTTTTAGCTCTCTAATAACTTTATTTATTTATAACATTGTGCATTTTGTACTGTTTGTTTGTTTACATTATTGGGCTATATTTTGTTTTCTACAAGGGTCTTCTTTCCATTCACATGGTTTTTCTGCTTTGACTCTCCTTTCTCTATCCAAATTTATTTTGCTTCATGTTGATTTAAGAATGTGAAATTGAAATTCATAGTTTTTGTTTAGAGTGAAGGTTATGTGAAAGGCCTGAAATGAAATTTTTTTAGAAAAACCACCAGTGAAGGCTCTACACAAGTGGGTTTTCCTATAGAGGTGGGCACTGACCCTACCAGAGCATACTTTTGACCCGTAATAAACAAGAGGCCAACCTGTCTTTGACCCGGGTACCTTTTGACCCAAACCAATGATATTTTTTTGAAGGGCAATAAATTGAAAAATTTGGGAATTTGAGGAGAAATTTTCCAAACCCAAACCAAAGATGGCTGACACGACCAGAGCAATGAAAAATTGATCCGACCTGACCCAGGTCAAAAATTTTTGACCCAGGCCCATCACTATTTTCCTTTGGCAGGAAAAGGGAACTTTTTGATGTTAATGGCAATCTGAGGTCAAATTTTCCTTGTACCCGGGTTCAAATGCCGTACAGGTCTTTTTCCCATCCTGCTACTGCCATTATTCAGATGTAATTAAAGCCCATTATGGGAAAGTGTCTTTATTGAACATGCCATTAAAATCAATTTCACTTGCCTGATGTGATCAACAACTATGAAGGACTAGGATTCTCAGGCCTAGAGTCTAAATATTGTTAAAATGGTTGAAGTTTAGCTTTCTTGGTAGCCTTAAACCACAGATTTCAAAAACATTTGGAGATCTCTAATCAGCATAATGTCAATATGTGAGTCTTTTCTATATAAGAATGTCAACTAAAAGACATGACTGGAGTCTTAAGTGTTTATCTTCTTGATTTTTTTTTGTAAAATCTCACTTTAATTGAATCTTAAGTAGTTGTTATATATCTACGCTTCCATTGTAATGTGATACAATACTCAATAACGTGTGCTGCATATGTTCCTTCAATGATGTTATCTTACGTGTTTTATGATTTACTCTGAATTGGCTTATGGACAAAAGTATATAAAAATAAACAGTTCAGTCTTTTATTTGGAAAGGGTCAAAGTCCACCTTCTAGATTTCTTTTGATCATAAAAGTTTAATGAGAGATAATATAAGGAATCGCCTACTCACTAAATTGCCAACCACGAAATTGCCTAACTCGAAATCACCTACCTAACCAAATCGCCTACCCAGCACATAAGATTTAGTCAGGTAGGTTAAAAGCCTGTAAAGATGATTTCCATGTGAGATACATAATCTGATTCATTTTGGTACCAGATAGCACAATTTATGTTTTTAAAGGAGGACATAGATAACAATTGAACTAAAGATGGGCCCTGATCCGACACAACCCAATCCGAGCATACTTTGGACCGGCAGTAAATAAGAGACCAATGTGGCTTTGACCCGGGTACTTTTTGACCCAAGCAGATGATATTTTTTTGACCTGAAGGGTAAAAATTGAGAAATTTGGGATTTTAAGAGGAAATTTTCAAATGCCAACCCAAATCAAAGATGGCTGACCTGAACCAACCCGGGCCCGACCCATCACTAAATTGAACTACCCCATATCCCCTCTCTTTCTACAACATCCTCACAGTTTCTGCCAAAGAAAAATTGTGTATAAATATTCTTAACAGTTTCAATGAGTTTTTTTCAGGACTTTATGTAAAACTTTCTAAAAACATATCTGCTCAATATAAAACAAGATTTGTGAATATGTTAAGGCAATAACGTGAGCTTGTAAACAGAAAATAAAAATCTAAATACCCAAAGGAAATTTAAAAAAGAACTAAAACTAAACAAAAGACCTCATAGTTTATGTGTATGATTTTTTTACCAATTAGAGAAGCAAAGCTCAAGTTCAAGGAAGCTAATGCTTTAAAATCTAGCTGCATTTTTTTGCCAAAAATTATGGACTTTTTTCTAAAGAGATATTTGAAGCTATAAAAGAGTTCACTTTAAATTTCAGTTAATTTGACTGTTTTAAGAGTCTGTGCTAAGTGTTCTCTTAAATATGTGTCTGCCATGAATGTTTTCAGAGTCTAAAAGCCTGTTTTTATGTATCTTGCTAGAATTTTTTTGTTGTTGTTCCTCTTTATACTCGATTCTGTTTTCTCGACAAAACAAATACAAACAAAACAACGGTGTAGGAAAGACTGAACGAACAGCTCAGACCCATTTTTAAAAACTACAACAGCTTTCAAAGCAAACAAGACACACAATTCACCTGCTATCGCAATGATTAAAAACCATTTCCAGATAATACTATGAAAATTGACATATTAAGTATGAGATGGTAAAAAAAGTTGAATTAGTTGTTATTTAATGTATTAAAAAGGAAGCAGCAAAAATCAAAGTACAAAACTTTTTGTTAATTCCATTCTGCTTTGCCAAAAGTCACATGAAAATTAGAAGAAGATTGACACAATAAAAGTCAGCCAAGTCCTCCGTTTGTTTTGCTCTGCTGTGCCCTGAGTTACACACAATCAATGACCAAAAAAGCTCAAATTGAAGACTATAACAAACCAATATACCTCCAAATGTAAAACGTGTCGCTTTATCGCCCAAGTAATATTTGTCAAAGTTGTTTTCCGTTTCAGCTATACGCACAATGTTGTTAACAAATAGACCATTCAATGATTTTCAGCATGTTCAAAACATTGCTGTTTAAGTTTCACGAATATATTTTGCACTTTACAATTGTGTCTATTTACACTAAACCTTAAAATATGTTTCAGATCACTTTTAGATTGTATGATTGAACTTATTGCAACTAAATAGCATTTGTGAAAACCATTAAGACTTTTATTTGAAACTGGCTGAGGTGCCCGGCGCTGCCCGGGTTAATTTGCAAACTGCTGAGCATCTTAAAAATGTGTCCTTCAGCTTTTAGGGTTTCAAGCCCCCGAGGCCCAGGGGGTGAGGGGGCGGGGGTCAAACCTGGACCAAAACCTTCCTTGGACAGGTGGGGATGTGTGTGCAAAATTTCATCAAGATCGGTGCAGGGGTTTGGATTTCCATTAGCCCGCCACATACCAACAGACAAACAAACATCTGTACGCCCATTTTTATATATAGATAGAAATAGAATAGAATAGATATAGAAAGAAGGAACTGGGTCTCTGTGGCCGAGTGGTCATGGAATCTGAGGGTTCAAACTCCGGCTGATGCCTCCAGGCAACCTTTGACCCCAGGTTGTCAAAAAAATAACCAATCAAGAAGACAGGTATTTTTTGTCTGGGGAAAAATACATTACACTCCCAAGCGACCAATCCCCCAACCCAAACCCAAGACCAAGGCAAATTCCCTATCCGATTATATGGTACCCAGTTGAAGCCACCAGATCAACTTTGCATCACAACTCTCTCTTATTTTGCTCTCTACCTCCATATTTGATCTCAAATTTTTCCTCAGTTATAAAGCTAGAGAGCTGCAATTTTCCACAAAGAGAGCGTGAATCAATACCAAAATATTGCTTTTGATACACTTTAGTCTAAAATGAAGCACAAAGCCACCATTGAGGTTTTTCTAAACCCTAAGCTTAAAAAATGAACTATTTCAGTTTTTGCTATTTTTAATCGGCGCTGTTAAGACAACCACGCCATTTCGTTCACGAAAGTTCAATCAGAGCTGCCTCTTAATTATTTCAACTTCTAGACATAATACCAACAAACTTATAAAACAAAAAATGTGCACAATGGATTTATCTTTCCAAAATACTAAAAACATGCTCTCTAGGATGAAAATTCAGGGAGTAAAGGGCAAAAATTAAAAGCTCATACCCTAGACAAAATATAAAATAATGGTACTGTGTTTTGTTGCACAAAAATTTTGCTTTGCAAAAATCTAAAAATATACTCTCTAGCATCAAAACTCAGGGATTAGTTTTAAGTGACAGACATAAATACAGACATCCCTATTGAACTAATACCCTAGTGAAATTTCTAAGGTCCCCCCTCGCTACCGATTAGAGGGGTAATTCTCAGCCAAAAAGTGTGCCTGAAAAAAATTAACAAGCTGTGCTTAAAATGATTTAAAAATCTGCTCCTTATCATCATGTACTTTTAAAAAGAAATTTAGACTCCAAAACCAGCAAGTTGGTTGGTCTAACAAACTTTTATCTTGTGTTTCAAATTGCCTGTAACCAAAAAAGTATTTTGTATTTAATAATGCTCTGTCAAAAAGTGTTTTTTCTGCATGACCTTACTTTTTACAACTACTTCTTTTGTTTAAGTTAACAGTAGTTAAAAGTGATTGGCTAATCATATTTCAAGCATTATTTTGTTAATTTACTTTCGTCAACAATAGCTGAAAATCCATTATGCCACAAAGTCACCATTCAAATGTGTGTGGGGTGTGTGTGTGTGTTTGAGTTTGGAAATAAAATGTCAGGAGAAAGTGCGGTTTTTTGTGTGTATAACTTGTTGTTTGTGTTGACTTTACATGTTTCAAACATGGAACACTGAATGTCCAGGCAATGAAATTATTTTCCACTTTGTTTTTTCCATCATTTATTGTTATAGTTGCTTCATTTGTTTGGTGATCATCATTGCAATTGGTTGGGGGAAATGTGGACCTTATATGTATAGTTACAGACCAAAAGTTAAAACAAAATTCAGTCTCCTTTAAAACATGGAATTTTTTTCAAAAATTTATGTGATGAAGTGAAGTGACCAATTGCTCTTTCAAATTTTACTGTTTGAAGGTCACAAACTCCTTTGGGTGTTGATGAGCTATATTAAACAAAGTTCACTTTCAATTTTCATTCTTTAGCAGACTTAATGTATTGTTTTTAATCAAATAATTGACCTTACAATAATTCCAGTTGAGGAAATAAAATTTAACATGAAGTAAATTTGTTACAAAATATCTACTCAAATGAGTGACTGACTCATTTTTGAAAAAGTATAAAGTCAGGTGAAGATTGCATTCATTAAAAAACTTACCTCTCCTGATCCTGATCAGATAATAACAATACAAAAGTATTGCATTGAGTCTTTCATTTCATAGATGTAGAAACCATGTTTAGATTATTTGTAGCAACTTGATTTATTTATTTGTGGCAGGTTTTTTTAACTTGTCATGCACATATACAGTATTCAGTACTAGCCAACCTGGGCCAGGCGCTGCTGGGGAAAAATTTAATGAGATTAAGTCACCTATCTGAATATTTTACATTACACAAAGTTTTTCTCCTGTGTTCTGTTAAAGTTTTGGAGTTTGGGGTACCACAGGGTAAGAGGATTGGGTTGGCAGAGTTATACTTGTGTTTAGAACCTTCGCTGAGTTTGCGTGGAGTTCGGTTCAAAATTTGGTGGAGATTGGTCTAGCAGTTCGTGCATGAAAGAGGGACACAGATGGATGCTGCCCTAGGTGTTGCATGGAGGGTTTTGCAAAGAGATAGGCTCTGACCCAACCCGAGCATACTTTTGACCCAAAGTAAATAAGAGGCTGACCCGCCTTTAACCCGGGTACTTTTTGACCCAACACAATGAGATTTTTCTTAACCCAAATGGGAAAAATTTGGGATTTTTAAGGGAAATTTTCCAAACCCAGACTCAAACAAAAAATGGCTGACCTGACCCAACCCGACCCGAGCAACAAAAATATTTGACCCGGTCCCATCACTTCTTCTGCATTTGTCATCTGATGCACATCTACTTAATTTTTATTAAGCAGATTTGACTCATATTATTTTTTCAGTCCTTTCTAGTTTTTATAAAATTGCACCCTTCATATCCCATGATTTGTCCATTCTTATTTTCTTTAAACTTAATGCTCAATCTTTTTTATTGTATTGAGTTAGGGTAATCATTTGTACAAAGTAAATTGTCAAAAAATATTATTCTTTCCATCATTTGTTTTCTGTGTTGTTTTAACTTATTTTGTTTACCTTCAATTGTCCTTCAAACAAGTATGTTTCTATTTGTATTTGGAGGTTGGCTGAGCGCAGTTCTTATTTGCATTACCTTCCAAACTAAACAGGAAAGGAAAATTCTATTTTGTTATATTTGTTTGCGAATATTGCTTTCAACGAGAACAACAAGGAACTACAGCCTTTCACTCAAAGGAAACTTTTGAGAGGCTATCTATTTTTCTCCCAATTAGTGTATATAGCTGATTGTGATTGCAAAGTTCGTTATCTAGATTTGAGGCCGAACCTTTTTTTGTATTCATCATCTAAGTCTGGCCATTTCTGTTGATTCTTTAGCAATTTATAAACAAATAAGGGGTACCAATGGACATAGTAAAAAATATAACATTTTGAAATTACTAGAAATTAATCCATATATATATATATATATGTATATATATATACTAGTGATGGGTACGGGTCAAAAATTTTTGACCCGGGTTGGGTCGGGTCGGGTCAGCCATTTATGGTTTGGGTTTGAATTTGGAAAATTTCCCCTATAAATGTCAAATTTTTCAATTTTTTTCCTGTCGGGTCAAAAAAAAAATCTCTTTGGGTCGGGTCAGAAAGTACCCGGGTCGAAGGCGGGTCGGCCTCTTATTTACTGCGGGTCAAAAGTAAGCTCGGGTCAAATAATTAGAATTCTAACAAACAAAAGATGTAGGAAATCTAAGATGACGGACTTTGTACCTTTTCAAATGAAAGAGTTAGAAAGACTGAACGGAATATTTAGAACAACCGATCTCTTTTATATGTTTTTGTCCATAAGCTGATTCAATAGTCAATCACATCGACAAACATGATTCCGTTGCACGTTATGGAATATTATTGTCTCTTACATATGATCACGTAAGCTTAGATATTTAGATTCTACTAAACGGAACAATAAGACTACGGAATAAACTATTGATTTTATAGATGTAGACTAATCTTATGAGCACATATGATAGGATTGGATACAATCATTTAAATTGAATAGTGATGTCCCAATACAATCACACGTCCTTATCCCACTAGCATATGAGTACCCACCCACCCTTCTTACAGAACCAAAAGTCTTGGTATGAAATGGTCATAATACTTTTATTGGGATAAGTAAATTACAAACTAAAATCTATAGCCTATGATATGATCACAAAAGTAATGTAGCGTTAGTAAAAACATGGTACCGAGATCCTTGTATGGCAGCTATCTACATAGATTTATCCCTCCCAAGCAAAGCGAGGGGGAATTTTTAGTATTTTCATTATGGTTCAATTTTTTTTCATGGATCATGGGAAAATGTCGTGACGCCCAGCGTGCATCTTTCACCTCTTTTTCCGCCCATACCAGTAAAGCCGGAGGACTGAAATTTGGCAGGAATAATTATCATATTGATGGCTCAAAATTTACAAACCAGATTTTTGATATTTTGTCTAGAAGCTGAGATATTTAAGTTCAAAGTTACCCCACCCTCCTGCTTTTTTTCACGTTGAGTTTTATCGCAGAAACAGCTCTTTGTTGTTTATTGTGCAATTGAATCAATTCATTGAACATGTTTTCAGTCGCTAGGGGAGGGTTAGGTATTTTTTCCTGCATAAAAAATACCCATCTACCTGGTTTATACTTTTTATTACAGAAAATGGGGATCAACTCTATTCCCAAGATTGGGGCTTATTGGGCAACATCCAGCTATATGGCAAAGGCCATTCTATTGCTTTAAAAAGACATTAAATATTAGTGGTGGGTCCGGGTCATAATATTTTGACCCGGGCCGGGTCAGTTTTTTGTCGCTCGGGTTGGGTCAGCCATTTATGGTTTGGGTTTGAATTTGGAAAATTTCCCCTAAAACCGTCAAATTTTTCAATTTTTTCTCTTCAGGTCAAAAAAAATCTCTTTGGGTCAGGTCAGAAAGTACATGGGTCGAAGGCGGGTCAGCCTCTTTTTTACTGCGGGTCAAAAGTAAGCTCAGATCGGATTGGGTCAGGGCCCATCTCTATTAAATATTGAAAACCTATCATGGATTTCCAATCATAAGGCCAATATGAAGTCTCTAAGTTTAGTGTGAACTCTCAGCATGGGAGTCAAACCCTTCGTGGGTGACTATAGGGATCTAGTTTTTCAATGCCATCGCTGGGTTTGAACTTAAAAAGACAAATAACTACTATTACAAATTCAACACACATTTTTCACTTAGCTTTTCTGAATTGTAATCGTATATCTTCTAAGGGAAAAACGGCTCAACAATGTTAGAGCTTTTTTTTCCTCTTGTGAACGCTAATATTATTTACACAAGCGAAACTTGTGTACAAAGCAGGCACACACATGGCTGGAAAATAAACAAGAAAACATCAGCATTGCTGATAGCTAAACATCCTCTGCCACTAAAAATCCTAGCTGAACAACAACGAATATTATAGAGTTAACGAATTACTCAATGGTAGATTGCTAAAAAGCTCATCCAAATATGTGAAAACTTTTTTTTTTGTTGTCACTATCATCCAATCAGGAGGGAAGCATTTTTAAAAGACAAAAATGTTGCTTGTGTGATCAATCTAGACGATCATATGGCAATTTATTTTTCATTGATGATGATCTTTACTTTAAACAAAAATTATAATTATAATTAGTATGAATCAGGGTCGATTCAAAAGTATAAAATCAGACACATCACAAACATAATTATTAAGCAAAAAATCCTTTCTATCTAAGCAAATCTTTATAAACATTCAAATTAACTGTTGTAGCAACATATTCAATGCTATGAGAACTCGTCGAATCCGAACTCGTCAAACCGAACTTGTCGAACGAACGAACTTGTTAAATCCAAACTCGTCGAACAAACCAACTTGTCGAGCTATGAGCTCATTGAATGAACCTAACCTAACCTGACCTAACCTAACCTAACCTGACCCAACTCGTCCAACAAGTTTGACAAGTTTGACGAATTTGTTCGACAAGTTCGCTTGCGCGACAAGTTCGTACTTTGACGAGTTTGGTTTGATGAGTTTGGATTCAATGAGTTCTCGTATCCCCAACATATGTATTCTATGTAAACTTGCAATCTACAAATAAGTTGTACTGAGAGATCTGATTATAGTGGAAATGTTGATTGCATCTAATATAGAGATGAGCCCTGATCTGACCCGACCCAAGCATACTTTTGACCCGCAGTAAATATGAGGCCAACCTGGCTGTGACTGGGGTATTTTTTGACCCAACCCAATGAGATTTTTTTGATCCAAAAAGGAAAAAAGTTGAAAAATTTATTGATTTTAAAGGGAAATTTTTTAAACCCTGACCCAACCCATTCCGAGCAGCAAAAAATGAACCGACTTGGGTCAAAAAATTTTGACCTGGACTGATCTCTAGCCTTACACCAGTTTGTCAAATGACATATTGCCCAAGTCAATTCGCCTTATGACCAGTTTCCCAATGACCAGCTTGCCCAATGATCCGGGTCAGGCCCCGACAAGAGCCCTGTAGGGTTAGATAGGAGGTTAGGTTAGCAATAAAGCAGCTCTGCTGGTTTAGGTTAGGGAGGTCAATAACCCCCCAGGGTTAGGTGAGAGGGTCAAGAGCTCCTGACAATCCTGTCTGAGGCAACCATCATGTTAAATGATCACTAAGTCAAATCTAGGGGTCAAAGATCTGCCTAAACCAGAGATCGAACCCTGGTCTCCCAATCCTCAGCCATTTGCCATTGCTTTGAGCTACGATGACTCAAAAATCCTTCTCTGAATGTTAAAATGAGAAAGGACAAAAATCACATATGACTTTAATGTGTCAAAAATAAATGGAAAATATAAAAAAAGGTATTTCCAAACAGGACCGAAGGACATTCTATTTTATTCATATTTAATTTTCGACTGCTTTTTTAATCTTTATTTATGTATAGAAAGCAAAAAAAATAGAATGGAGTGTATAAAAACAAAGTTATTTTGACAATAAAAACAACAAAGTGCAATAGCAAAAACTACATCATAAATAATTATTGTGTTTATAAATGCGACAACAAAGAACAGCCATCCGTATACCTTTCTTTCTCTTTGTTTGTGAAAAAAACAGTTGTTTAGGAAAAAATTTTTCGCAAATTTCGAGCCAAATGAATTATCTAATTTTGAAAGATTTTGTGCCAGCTTTCGTAATGAGATTGAAAAACTTTTCAAGAGAACCCCAAAAGATTAGTTTGTTTATAACTACAAGTGGAACATAAAAAGCTTTCTAAAATCAACTGAAAATATTTTGAATTTAATGTACTTTTTTATTACCTAAAGATGCAAATCGAAACCATAAAATAAAAAGTCACTCAACCTTTTGAAATGTCTCTCTAGAAAATGAAGTGGCTTTCACACACAAAAAAAATTCTTCTGAAACCTTTGAAGTAGTTTGTTTTTTGAAAGAACATCTTTGTGACACATTGATGAAGCAGCTTTAGTTGTGCCCTTGAAGCCAAGGGGTCACCATGGCTGAGTGGTCATGATACCAGACTGGAAATCTGAGGGTTGCGGGTTGAGCCCCGGCACCTCCAGGCAACCATAGACCCTGGGTTGCCAAAAATATCAAATAATCTTAGTCTGAAATTACCTATTATGGATATTATGAGATCTCGTCGATTCCGAACAAGTCGAGTCGGAACTTGTTGAATCCAAACTCGTTGAATGAACAAACTCGCCAAACTATGAAGGGTTGGGGGTTGAACCTCGGTACCTCCAGGCAACCATAGACCTCGGGTGGCACAAAATATCAAATAATCTTTGTCTGAAATTATCTATTATGGATATTATGAGAGCTCATTGATTCCGAACAAGTCGAATCCGAACTTGTTGAATCCAAATTCATTGAATCCGAACTCGTTGAATGAACGAACTCAGCAAACTATGAACTCGTTAAACTACAAACTCATTGAATCCAAAATCGCCAAACAACTCTAACTTAACT
>Ga0194133_10006231_pt1 | contig 14779 bp, 11 predicted proteins | sample TA2KigOf40mmetaG_FD_155448 | JGI IMG/M metagenome (GOLD analysis project Ga0194133, IMG submission 155448) | Freshwater microbial communities from Lake Tanganyika, Tanzania - TA2015055 Kigoma Offshore 40m | ecosystem: Environmental > Aquatic > Freshwater > Lake | place: Tanzania: Lake...
TATATAGACCACTAGTACAATTACACAATGGCTTAATGTTTCAATTGTAAAAAAAATTAAAATACTTCTAAATTTTTGAGTGCTTAAACTAGCTCCCCACTTGTCTAGCTGCCACTAACAATAACTTTAAAGAGGAGTTTGATTCTGTCTCTACAGATATGCCGAAAATCTTTATCTTTAAAACAAATCTCCAGCAATATTTCTGGTGTTCGTTTTTAAGAGATTTTATTCTCTTAATGCCACATCAATTTCTTCTACGAGCTCCAAAATCAAAAATTCTTAAAAGTTTACTTTTTTAAACTTTATTTACCTTTAATGAAGATTAGCGATGTTATTCGCAATACATTAAACGCTGAAGCCTGAAAATGCAGTGTCGAAAGATTTGATATCTTTTGAAAATGTCCACAGAATTATATAAATAAAGTTTCAGTGTGACTTATTTTTATCATAAATGTTAAGTATTTGATTGAAATAGATCATTAAATCCGTAGACTAGAAAAAAAGAACTAAGAGGTTTATTTTAAGCATTTTTGATTTTTTGTAAATTATTAGATCAAAGATTGCCAGCTTCAATATTTTTTATGAAAATTATGCCTCATTGAGAAACACTGCTAAAACAAAATCAAAACAAATCGATTTTGGGATTTGGAAAAATAAAAGTTCAGGGAGAATTGCTTTACTTTAGCTATTTTCAGACTTCAAATTCATATTCATTTCATCCTGACACAAGTAAAAAATGTCCCTTGGCCTTCTTGGATCCTACCTCTCTTCATCTGATGAGGGGGAGGAAGAAACAAGCGATAAAGAAGAAGAAAGTATTACCTTAGATCAAAAACCAGAGGGTAAATCTCAAATATATATTATTATGTTAATTTTTTCTTAATTCATGTAACACTTTTTAGCCCCAAAACCAGTCCTTTCGAACCCCTTTGGATCTTCGACCTCGTCAGTGAGTAGGTCTCGGCCATCTTATATGCTGGAAGTGGAGGTATTTATTTTCTTAAGGCTCATTCATTTCATTTTTAGATAATGAAACTTTACAAGAGTCTAAAATGTGGGCATCTACAGCTAGAGTAATATACTTAAGTATCCTTAGTCAAAAAAAGACAGCGACTTTTTTCAGTTTTTTGCATTATTTTTGTCACTTTTTGACTAATTGCTCTGATTGGTGAGGTGTTGGTTTGTCATGTCAGTGGGCATGGGTTCGAATACCCCCGGCACAGGCAAGGTTTTTCAATTTAGAAATATTGAGGCTAACATTAAATGTAGCTTTGATTTATACACTATACAAGAGAAATTATATGCTTGCAAAGTGACTATTCTTGCTCTACAAGAGAATACATCTGCTTGCTAACATTTAAAAAAAATGAAATGTTTATTATTTATTTATTTAATTGCTAAGTGGAAAAAAATAACCCCAAAACCCAAAAAGTCACTATCTTTTTTCGACTAAGGATATCAAAGTATAATTCAACTATTCTTAAGGACATGACACAAAATAAGCTCACTAAGGCAGAACATTCAGTTTTTTCCAACCCGTTCAAAGCAAAAGAAGACCATCAAAAAGTAAGCACAGCTCAAAAATCTTCTCTCAAACTATAGTTATACTCAAATTATTTAATGTACATTTTAGGCAATGCTTGAACGACACGTTGAAATGACTAATCGCCCAGAAGATATGACAAAATCCATCGAAGGAAAAAAGATTTGTTGGAATTATCGAAAAGGCAGATGCAGATTTGGCAGTAAATGTACTTTTGCGCACGACTCAGATCTCAGGTGTCTCACTCAACCTCATTTTAGAATCTTACTAAAATTAAAGTTATCATATTCGTGGACTAAAATTTTAAATATAAATAAAGATTGTAATATCATCATTTATTCTTAGATCAAACCAGAAACAAACTGTTGTTTTATCAAGCGGTCCTGACATCCACACAAGTAGTGACTCATCATCGGTAAATTCATCTCAAATTTCTCAGGCTTTAACTTCTAAAAAGAAACGACCTGGGCTTGGGGACACTTTGATTCCTAGCAAAAAAGCGATGAAATTTTATGATAAAATATACGATAATTAAGACTTATTTTATAATTGATAAATTAATTTCAATCATGAAATGTATCCTGTTGACTTTTGAGAAACCATCATTTCATTTGTGAGATCTTTGGCTTTAGTAAAAACTTCCATTGCGATGATTGGGACGATTAGAGCCATAAAATGATTCAATCTGAGCGAACCACATGGTAAAGACTAACGAGTAAGCACTCCATTTCCAAATGTTTAACCAAGTATATTCATTCAAACGTGTGTGGACGGATGGATAATCCCCCTAGCTGCTGATTTTCACATAATTTTGCAGACTAAAACACTTAACCACGGAAGGTTGTCAACGAATAATCCTTATCGGACGCCAAATATTTCATTTTTTGCTTAAATTTTTAGTCAAAATCCATATTTGTCTCCGTAACATATGTATCTGTGGATCAAAAACTTTTTCAGATAGAGATCTGTGGGTTTTCATTTGTTTTCACGAAATGTTTTTGTTGATTTTTCACATTCACTTAATTTTTACCTGTGAAATTTTGGAATACATCTCAGCCAATTATGACTAAATAGTGAGTCAGTGATCAGAAATCCCAAAGGTCCAAATTTCTGTCTCCATGAAGAGGCACTTCTTCAGTTGTTTTCCCTAACTCCAAGGTCGACTTTGCCAAGCAAACAAGGTTAATCTAAGCTGAGGTTATGAAAGAATGAGGTTGCAGTCGAACTGAAGCTTCTTGGCTCTCATCTTAAAGGAAATGAAGGGAATGAAATCGAATTTCAAAGTATGCATTTTTCACAATAATTACATTCATCAATTAATATTCAAACTTTTAAACATCATTTATAGAATGAAGGGGCTTTGGCCATTGGAACCCAGGTCTCTGCCAAGTACAAGGGTGCATTCTGTGAGGCTAAGATACGGAGCGTTGAAAAGCTGGTCAAAGTGAGAGTCACCTTTAACCACGGCCTTGGAAGTACTACCATCAGTGACAAAGATATTTCAGCAGAGAAAACTTTAACTGTTGGAGCAACTGTTCGAGCAAAACATCCTGATAAGTTGGAATTTTTGGATGCAGTCATCAAAGACATAAAGGTAAGGTCAGATCTGTAACAAAAGCGACGTCAAAATAATCAATCCTCGTCTTTATTTTTTTAAGGATCAAAGCAAATATACGGTCACATTTAATGATGGAGATATAGCCACCCTTAGACGAAATGCTTTGTGCATGAAAAGTGGGAAACATTTTGATGCTAGTGAATCACTGGATAATCTTCCACTTTCTCATCCAGAGCACTTTGGCAACCCTGTGAGTGGCTCTCGCAGACGAAGTGAAAAAAGGAGATCAGGTAAAGTTTTCACCAAATATTTCACTTCAAAATAACACAATTCAAGAAAAAATAAAGCATTTTATTTAACTTTGTAGGTAATGGTAGTGAGGATAGTGAAAGCTCATCTGACGGTGAGGATATCCCATCCTTTTATCTGACAAATATTGGCCGAGTAGTTTGGGCTGAAAATACGGACAAAAAGAGCAAAACGAAGGAATCATGGTAATCTCAAGGAGAGCGAGAAGTTTAAACTATGAACATTTAATTATTGAAACCATCTTTTACACAAGGTTCCCAGCGCTGATAGTTTCTCCTTTGGCCTCCGATTCAGTTAAAATTGATACGAAAGAAGAATTTTTAATAAGATCTTTCAAAGATGGTCGTTATTACACAGTTTCTAAAAAAGATACCAAAATCTTTCACAAAGATTCTGGTCGCAAATATGACAGAGATACCATGAAAGAAGGTGAAAGCTTTTTGAAAGGTCCAAAATTCCATAATTTTTACTTAATGATTCAATTGAAAAGCTGTGGACAAAGCGGTCGTCTTTTTGGACCGCGAGGAACTTCCTTCTCATTGGGATCGTGAAATTTTATTCAATATGGGTGACGATAGTACAACTGAGTCGTCTGAGTCAGAAGAGCTTGATGAAGACGAAGATTCTGAATCTCCAGAAGAAAAGGATCGACTTGTAAGTTTTCTCTGTCAAGTATTAATATCAAGTGTCAATTTTTTCTTCCTTTCATAGGTTGCAGAACTTTATAAGCACATGGAGGATAGAGGCCAACCCATAAATAAAAACCCAACCATAAATGGACGCGAAATCGATCTATATAGGCTTTTCAAACTTGTTTACAAAGCTGGCGGACAAGTGCGCGTCACAAACAAGAATATGTGGCAGCAAGTAAAAAATTTCTTTTCTTTTTAAATATTTTTTACAAATATTCAAACTATGGCAAAATATTTATCGTACTGTTAAATTAGGTTGCTAAGAGGTTGGGCTTTGAAACAACGTGGTGTGTCAATCAAGTTCGAGTGCATTACAATCGATACCTCAAAAGTTTTGAACAATTTAACAGGTTTGCCTCTATTTTTGCTCATGTGGAAGCTAATATTTCATTACTTTAAAGTTGATTCAAATTAAAATATAGGACTTTGGGTTGCACTATGAAAATGACTACACCGAAAAGTAGCGGTCGATCGCAAACTAGGGCCATTCTAAGATCTGGGGGTACAGGCACCACTAAAGAATCGTCTAACAACGAAAGTTTAGTTTGCATTAAACCATCAATGGCTGTCACTGACCGATTCGAATCTTGTAAGTATAAATATAGGTCAATACTGAAGATCCTTAGCAATCCTTTTTTTTGTAGATGATAACAAAATTGAAGAAAAACCCAAGGATTCACTCCAAACAAAAGAAGCTGACACCTTTCATGCTCCAATTGGCCCGCCAGTTCAGGAAAAAGGAAAAGAAAAGCTCAAGAAGCACGAAAAAACTCCAAAACCTGAGACCGTCATTGAAGAAAGTGGTATAATTGTTCCTCCTCCGAGAAAAGTTGGCAGGCCAAAATCAAACAAAAGAAAAGAAAATCATTCACAAAATAAAGGTGCTGTCAAACAATCAAAAAAAGAAGTTAGTAACACTGAAGTTGACGAGGAAGAAAAAGTGACCTTAGTGGTACCAACGAATCTTGGCCCTTCCGGAAAATCACCCAAAAAGCGACCATTAAGCCTTGAAGCTAAACTTAGCAAAAAAGATGCGAAGACTGACACCAAACACGAAGCTTCAGAAGATAAAGATTTATCCACAGCTCCTATGGTGAATAGAATAATTTTGATCTTTGGAAATATTATAATTTTATGGTTAGTGATAATTAAATTGAGTTTTTAATTGTTCAACGAACAGGTAATGATAGAGAAAAAGGATGCATTAGACGACATCATAAAGAAAAGCGCAGTGGTGCGTGTTGATCGCAGTGACGTTGTTGAAGAAGAGGTTAGAAAACTGCAACACCAACCGATTGAGTCTTCAAAAGATGTTGATTCAGAGGAAAAAATTTTGGTAAAAATTTATTGCACTTTATATTTGTTGTCAAATGACTTGCAGGTAATTTAGGAGAGGAGAGGGCGAAAAAAGACGAAAATTGCCAGCAGGGATCCTTCTGAGAATCCTGATTTAGACTGTTTCCCTGAAGACCAACAGTATTTGTCAGATAACGTAGAAATAAATGTAGGCGACAAAGTAAAAGTGTTCTACAAAAAGGATATAATATACGACGCAAAAATTGTAAAAATTCTGAATAAAGAGGTCGAAAAATGGCCCACCTTTTTCGTTCATTATCAGGTACGTCATACTTTAACATTCTACACTATTTGTTGAAGAAATTAAAAAAATTTCAGTTCGAAGATTTCTAAATATACACTAACAAAATCCATCAATTATCTTCTAGGGATGGAATGCTCGTTATGACGAATGGATCAGCCGTTCACGCGTAGCAGAAAAGCTGCCCAGTGGCAGAGAAAACCTAAAAAGGCTTAAAAGTGAGGAAATAAAAAGTGAAACTGATGAACAAATAATGGCCTCCTCAGACACTACCGATGAAAATCCTCAGACCAAATCAAAATATTTTCGTAAGTCAAAAGGAAAACCACCACAAATTCCTCCACCGTCGGACAGATTGAGGTACCAAACATAATGACAAGTTTTAAAACTTTCTTTACAAGAGCATTTGAACTTATAGATCTTTGAGTCAATCTCCTTCTCAAAAATGTCCTAAAAATGGGGATGTCAATGAAAAACGTCAAGCTGGCGATTTAGGACTCGCTCAAAAAGCAAACGAGCTCGTAGGCTACATTTGAATTATTACTTTATCATTTCCAAATCATTATTAAAGATTTTTTATGCACATTTTAGGCTGAGAATCGCGATGAAACTCGAAAAAGTCCGCGCACTCTCCAACCTCAATCGTCTCAAGAGAAACGACCCAAAGGGAGGCCCCGAATCCATCCCTTAAAGGCAAAGAAAGAATCCCTTTTGAGATCTAGTGAAAAAATTGAGGAAAGCTCGGAAAACAAAATCTCAACGGTTGCTGACTCTTTGAACAGTATGAGAAACACAGCCAAAAAAGGTTTTGGCGAAGACCCCACGTAAATTCAGAGTAAAAGTTTTTCTCTTTACACTCTCTATTAATTCATTTTTTCAAAGGATTGTGCGAAGGAAACCAACAGAACAGAAAAAGATTCTTATAACCCCTTTTGACGACGACGAAGATGATGATGACCCTTATACTTTCAAAGAGTTGGTAGAGGTTGGAGTTCCCCGTAAAACTCCTGGAAGACCTGGAAGAAAGCCAAAAAACAAAATCAAGGAGGAAAGAGAAGACAGTTGCCTCATCACGAAAAGTGAAAATATTTTCTCAAAAAGCAGTTTGCAACATACGAGGAAAGAAACTTCGACCCTGGAAGGTCCCTCTAGCAATGAAAGCAAACATTTACCGGCTATCAAAATAGAGTCTGAGTCAGAGGAAGAAACTATTCAAGGACTACATATTGGGAGAGTAGATACGCCACCCCCCATGTATGTATTTCCAAATGATTTAATACGAACTGCAATGCTTTAAAAAGTCAAAACAACACATTCTTTTATCAATCTTTCGTATTAAGGCCCTTTTTAATTTTAATTTTTCTCAGAACTGCAACAGTTCAAGCTCCGGACAAGAACCTGGATATTTTTTCGACTTCAGACCAAAAAATTCTTTCAAAAAAAGACCACGAGTTTGAATTTCAGGAATCGGATCAACCTATTCTTCATTTAAGCAAGACACAGCAGGTGAAAAATCAATTGCTATTTTGTTAACTTAATTCTTATAGTCTAAAGGCCAATCTTAATTGTAGGAGCTTTATCCTAATCTCGCATTGATCAGGACCACATCCCCTAGCTTTACGAAAAGTATTATCCCTTCAAAATCTTCACCGACAAGGCTCAAAAGTGCAGATGTCTTTGAAGAAACCACCAGTATAGAAAATGCCAAATTTTCATCAATTGAAAATCAGAATCTAGTCAGCTTCCCCGTTTTGATCTCAACGGTTTCGGTCCCGCTCATGACTTCAGAGAATGAATCAAATTTCTCAGAGAGAACGTCAAATCAAAAAAATCAAATAGAAATCGAAAAATTTCAGCGAACAGAAAAAGATAGACTCTCAGGCTACGAAGAAACTAGCGAAAATCCATGTCCCAAGTCAAAATCTCAAGGTACCCCTTTGAGGCTCTCAGAATCTGTGAAACTTATAGAGCGCGAAGAATTAGAAATTGTTGACAAGCCTCAGCTTATCTTTGAAAAAGGAAACGCCAAACTTCCTCATTCTTTACCCTATACGTCAAAAGAAAGTCTGTTCACGCCAAAACCTGAGCTATCTCCACGCTTTAAAAAGCAACGAAAGCCTCCGAAAAAAACCAATAGGTGAGTAATAGCCGTTTTACAAAGATAGAGCCAAAATATTTAAAAAAAATTTATCACTTTTTTCAGTTCTGAACTTGTTGAGTCTGACCCAGACTCTGAAGGTGGTTGTGATGAGTCACCCAAAACTTTACAACCCTTTTTCAAATCTGATTCCAAACAAAAGTCGAATTTTCCTTACATTCCAACTCCAGTTCAAATCACGACCAGCTGTTTCGATGAAGAGAAGCCGCTTAAATATTCCAAAAGAAAATCGTTAGAAAAAGAAAAGCATGGATCATCAATAGCCGCTGGCCAGGATGATGAAGACGTAGTAATACAAACATCTATATTGAAGTTAGGTTTCGACAATCTAATTCTTCTCTTCCTTTTCTCAGGATCTTTTATGCTCAGAGATGATTCCTTACAGTCCGTCTTCAAGAAATGTAAAAGAGGAAAAAGAAAGTCCCTCTGTTGGAACTGAAATGCCTTTTGCATCCAGGTCCTGTTCATCGAGAGGGTTAAATTTGAAACTTGACCTCAAATCTCGAAATGAAACGAAAAGGGCCCAAGATGACACAAGCGATGAAGAGGAAACTGTTACCCCAACTACTGCCACCACATCAATGTCGTCCGAGTCCCCAAGAGATTATGGAGAGGTAATACTTAAATATCTTCTTAGACTAAGAGATTTTCTGTACGGTAACCAGCGCAAACCCTGACCCTCGACCCCTCACCAAAAATGTATTTTTGAAGAATATCCTCCACGTGCGAAGCGAGTGGAGAGTGAAAAATTTAATTACGGGTCATTTTTTTAGCATGTGTGTGTCTGACTGTCACCTCAAACTCCTCCCTCAGTTTGAAAGTTAGAGAGCTGAAATTTTGCATACAGACAGCTTAAACTCTTGCCATAAAAGCTACTATAGCCAGATTTTTGATATTTTGTCTGGGAGCTGAGATATGAGGGTTTTTCTAGGCTGGGCTTGAAACATGTTGGAGATATTTGAGGTAAAAGATGGAAGGACCAAAAGCTTAGAGTCGGATTCGGGCTGCTCATAGAGGGTTCTGCACTTTTCAAAGTCTAAAAAATCATTTCTTCTTTATTTTTTCTAGGAAAGATCAAAGTCTACTTTTGAAAACTCTGAGGTTGAATTTGAAAGTCTTGCAGAATACGAAGCAGAAAGTTGTAGGTAAGATAACTTGAAGACCTAAAATCTTCTTTTTCGATCTTCTTAAATGACATCAGATATCAGTTTTTCATATTTTATTCACTTTCTAGCAGGATAGCTTTTAGCCACAAACGTAAGCCATCCCTTTCGACTTTGGGGAACCCTCTTCATGGGAAACGCAGCCGGCGAGGTCGTGAGATTCATTCCAACTTGAATCGCTCTCATGTCTCTCGCATTCGCAACTCTGACCCTTTTAAAACTCCTGAAGACGATCTTGACGTTGCAGCTCATCCCAGGCCAGAGGGGGATCTCACCTCACTCGTATCCTTAGACAACGAGGAGCTTCTAGCCCTCACACAAAGACCAACGAGAAAGTACAATTTCTTTGTAGAATTCGGTAATGGTCATTTTCTTTATCTCTAGTCAAATGTGATCCTGCAACTTTGATCTTTCCTTCACCAGATCCCTCCATGGAGTCGTCTCAACGGGTCATACTCATACAGAACAGCATCAAGGAGCTTCAAAAGACCTACAAAAGTTTAAAGAGCAATTTGGTATGTCCTTTACTGTAGCTGCTGTCATTTTAAATATTTTCAATTACTTTTTTTTAATCGAAAATGCAGGCAATTATTGAAAGACGTCGCAAGAAGATTAGGCGAAAAGAACAGGAACGTGTGGAGAGAGAATTATCTGGAAATTCAGCCGATGGGTCATCGTAAACTTGTAGGATTGATGCTGCGTTAAGCATCAAAAATATCCCCAAGGCTATGCGATATTTTGTGACAAATCCCACTGACGATTCAAGAAAATTTTCCTAGTCGTTTTCCTCATCATATACTTTGTTATGATTCACATACTCTTCTTTCAAAACCCCGATCCCTGGACCCAAGAAGCTCTCAATTTTGTGACATCTGGAGCTGAAAAGAACCCTTAAAGTCCCAGTACATAAACAATTTCATAAATTGTAAATGAATTTTAACTTTAAATACCTCTTCTGTCCGTGAACGTTTGGTTCATGTACTAAATTTTGCAGCAAATTTTATCCCATGATAATTTGTCTGCATAGAAAATCTATTTTCCATTATTTAAACTTTGTGATATGAAAGCAAATTATTCTCAACTGGTTATGGCTACAGAGCATTATTACATTATTGCCCCCTTTTTTTGTTTATGATTATAACTTTAATGGTGGGGATGAGTTTTATCATAGTCTTGTGTTGATTAATTGACTCATGCAATATGTAGAACAAAATAATATATCTTGTGAAATCTAGAGCCTGATCAGTGCATATGAAAAAAAGGATTAGTCTGTTCTGGCTTTTTTTGACAATCAGAATTCAAATCTCGAGTCTACCTGCATGTTACCAACTTATGACGTTTGTGTGGATAATTTGGTCTGCTTCAGCAGGAACTGCAGAAAGTTTCATCTCAAAGCAGTAGTGATTTTAAGCTTCAAAGTCTCTCCAAACAGTAGGCATGACTCCATCCATCTTTGAAAATGCTAGAACGTTTGTCATATCAAATACTGATAGCTCTTTGCCAGAATAACTGATCATAATAGCCCCCAAGTATCCTATTCTACAAATGAGAGCTAATAACTACGGACAACTTTGTTCTCAAGCTCTTCATTGTAGACTTTCAATCTATCTCTATCTTTCTATATATATAAAAGTGACTGTTTGTACCTATGTCCCCTTTACACGTCCGAACTGCCGGACCAATCTCCACCAAATTTTGCACAGACCTTGCCGCCAACTCAGGAAGGTTCTTAACACAAGCATGACCCCGCCAACTTGACCCCTGGACCCCGGGGTACCCCAAACTCCAAAACCTAAACATATCACTGGAGAAAAAGCTTGCTTTACAAGCTCATCAAATTTTTCCCGGGCAGCGCCGGGGCCTGGTTGGCTAGTCTATATATATATAAAAGAGACTGTTTGTACCTATGTCCCCTTTTCATGCGCGAACTGCCGGACCAATTTCCACCAAATTTTGCACAGACCTTCACACCAACTCAGGGAAGGTTCTTAACACAAGCATGACCCTGCCGACTTGACCCTTGGACCCCAGGGTACCCTAATCTCCTAAATCCAAATGGGCCACAGGAAAGAAAACTTTGTGTAACGTAAAATGTCCAGATGGCTACCCTTATACAGTTTAGTTAATTTTCCGGCTGTCTAGTCTATATATATAAAAGAGACTGTTTGTACCAATATCCCCTTTTCACATGTAAACTGCCGGACTAATCTCTACCAAATTTTGCACAGACCTCCCTGCCTACTCAGGGAAGGTTCTTAACACAAGTATGACTCCCTGACCCCGGTGTACCCCAAACTCCAAAACCTAAACAGATCACTGGAGAAAAACCTTGCTTTACAAAAAATGTCACATAAGCTCATCAAATTATTCCCGGGCAGCGCCGGGCCCGGTTGGCTAGTCTACATATAAAACAGACTGTTTGTACCTGTGTCCCTCTTTCAAATGCAAACCGCCATACCAATCTCCACCAAATTTTGCACTGATCTCCATACCAACTCAGGGAAGGTTCTTAATACAAGTGTGACCCCGCAAACCCTACCCCCTGACCCCTGGGTACTCCAAAACCTGAACAGATCACTGGAGAAAAACTTTGCTTTAAAAAAAATGCATTAAATTTTGGTCCAGACCTCCACACCAACTCAGGGAAGGTTCTTAAAACAAGTATGGCCTTGCCAACCCAACCCCCTGACCCCTGACCCCTGGGTACCCAAGCTTCAAAGCCTTATAAAGAGATATTGTGGGAAAACACTTTGTGTAATGTAAAATATTCGGATACAGCTTAGTCAAAAAAATATTTTCCCGGGCAGCGTTGGGCCCCGGTTTGCTAGTATATACATATTTGTCATTTTGGAGGTGGCTATAGGCAAGGTAACTTTTATCTCAAGTGCCTTAAAGGGTTGCATTTTGCTACCCCAGGGATTGCCCAGTGCAGTTTTACCCCCAAGGAGTCATTTTCATCAAAAGTTTACTAAACAAAAGTTGTTCAGCTACCCCAAAAAGTTTGGACCGAAGACTGTCAAATGAGACATAGGAAGCTCAAGCTTCCGTAAAAACCAGCTAAAAGTTGGAGCTCCCTGTGTCTCTGGAGCCTAAAACAATAATTTCTGTGAAAACTTTGCCAAACAAAAGGTGTTCAGCAACCCAAAATACTCTGGGTTCATTATCTCAAAAAGGGTTTAAGGTCACAAGATACCACAAATTGAGCTGGGGTGGCATGAAAGGGTCTTAGGGTTGATACAGCCTTAGAGTATAATTTTGGATAATAGTCAGCTAGTATATCAAATAAGATTTACATCGAAGACTCTTGGCTTAATTAAAGACCTTATGTCTTGGGTACATACCTATAGCCCACAGCCTCAATTGCCTCCCGTGCCATCCTTGATCATTGATGAGCTGCGGTCAAGTGGTTGAAATTAATGTAAAACAATTCAAAAAAGTGCTAGATTATATATTTTACAGAAACAAATCAAATAACTAAGTTGGATCAAGGATTTCTGTATGTTTTTCAGTAAACTAAATTGAATCCTTTTTGTTTACGTATGGTGCTCAAAACCGTTGCGTTTTTAAGTCACATTTCAAATCACAGACGTCTAGGAAAATAACCCACGTTGTTTATATTTCAAAAGATTTCTTCCAAGTGGTGTTGATACTGGATGTCAGCGAGAGGAAATTGAAATAAAGTCTGTCGGCTTTTCACTAAAAGTTTATTAAGACTCAAGGAAAACCTTATTTCGAGAATCATGGCTCTCTCCTGTCGCTTTTATGAACAAAAGTTCCCTGAAATGGAAGATGTGGTGATGGTGAATGTTCGCTCCATAGCCGACATGGGGGCTTACGTGCACCTTTTAGAGTATAACAATATTGAAGGGATGATTTTGCTATCAGAGTTGTCCAGGAGACGTATCCGGTCTATCAACAAACTCATAAGGGTGGGCCGAACAGAGCCCGTGGTCGTTATCAGGTAAAACAATGAAGTTTAGGAACATACCAAAGAAAGGTTAGAGGGACTTAAAGAATTAAATTTGATCACAATTGTTTTCAGAGTTGACAAAGACAAAGGCTATATTGATCTGTCTAAGAGAAGAGTTTCTTCTGAAGATGTAGAGCGTTGCACTGAGGTTTTCTCGAAGGCAAAAGTAAGTACAGTTTGTTAAATTACCCAACATGTTAGCTGTGTAAAAGATTATACTCAAGGCCTAAAAAATAATAATTAAGAATTTTCTCTCTTTGCTTTACTGACCTATAATTGGTTTTTAAAGGCAGTGAATTCTATTCTTCGTCACGTTGCTGCTATTCAAGGTTTCAAATCAAGTGAAGACTTGGAAGAACTTTACCGGAAAACTGCATGGAGATTCGAGGCCAAGACCAAGAAGAAAGGGTCAAGTTATGATTTGTTTAAACAGGTAAAGATTGGAACAAATTTATTACAGTGTAAACTTTTTTACTATTCGAGCTCTTTACTTTTTTCATATTAAGGCTGTGCAAGACCCATCCCTATTGGACGAGTGCGAGTTAGACGAGGAATTGAAAAAAGTTTTGCTTGAAAATATCAAGCAAAAACTCACTCAACAAGCTGTCAAGATCAGAGCTGACATCGAGGTTAGTTTAAGCTTTAGATTGGTCCTTTTGTTCTGCCAAACATTGAGGTAATGTGAGCTCTCTATTTATGATTTTGACAGGTTAGTTGTTTCACTTATGAGGGTATCGAGGCAATCAAAGGAGCCCTGAGAGCTGGTATAATTTTTCTCCTTCAGTAAAATTATTCACAAGTTATTAAAACTAATTTTTCAATCAATCTATAGGGCTTGCGCTTTCTTCCGAAACCTACCCTATCAAAATTAATCTCATTGCTGCTCCACTATATGTCATTACAACGTCAACCCCTGAGCGGCAGGAGGGTCTTCAGGTACCTTTTTTAACACCCAAAAACTATTTGATAGCCTTTCAAGACTAAGCTTTTATAATAAGCTATTGAACGATGCATGTGGAGCCATTGAGGCAAAAATTAAAGAGTCAGGCGGATTGTTCAGTATTAAGATGGCTCCAAAGGTAGTTACTGCAACAGATGATGCTGATCTTGCAAAACAAATGGAAAAGGCTGCCATTGAAAACGAAGAGGTACAATCAATTTCACTTTAGGTTGTTTTTTAATATTATTCATTTTAATAAAAATCTGATAATTTTTTAAGGTGAGCGGTGACGACGATGAGGACGAAGAAGAACTTGGGATGGGAGGAGGTATTTCTGGAGATGAAGACGGTGCAGAAAAAATGAAAAATTTAGACATAAACGAGGTAGAGCGATAAAACGTTTCTTTATCAACTTTTTAAAAAAACTCGCCCTCCACTTCTTTTAAAGGATTCAGATGACAACTAAACATATGAAATGGTTAACCCAGTTGCAGTCAAAGCTGTCGACCAATTGCCATTCATCGTTGATTTGATGTTTTTTAAACTCAATGCCAGAATAAAATTTTTTTATTACTTGGTTCATTTTGCCTTTCACTGCATCAATCTTCCAAAAATTTTATTTTCAAACCGTTTAGTAGATAATTTGACTTTCAATTTGGGTTCTGAAGTGGCGCACAAAGTACAAAAAATAAGACTAGTATAATGGTTATATGTCTGATCTGTACAGTCAGGAGCTTGTCACGTGTCAGATTTCTGCATCATTGGTGGACCAATCCGATTGATGAATAACCTTAAAGAAAACATTTACACTCAATCAAGACAAAAACGTGTAATCTTCAGCTTTGATGC
>Ga0194133_10006236_pt1 | contig 14774 bp, 16 predicted proteins | sample TA2KigOf40mmetaG_FD_155448 | JGI IMG/M metagenome (GOLD analysis project Ga0194133, IMG submission 155448) | Freshwater microbial communities from Lake Tanganyika, Tanzania - TA2015055 Kigoma Offshore 40m | ecosystem: Environmental > Aquatic > Freshwater > Lake | place: Tanzania: Lake...
GCAAAACATTTCAAGGAGAGGTACTTTGGCATGATATTTGAACGTTAAACCAGTAAACACTTCTCCCCTACACTCTCTTTCCATGAAGAAAATTCTCCTGATGTTCGCCCTTGTCTTGGGCGGTTTCACCCTTAGCAGCTGCGGTTACAATACCATGGTCACCTTGGACGAAGAAGTCTCCGGCCAATGGGCCAATGTGGAAGCCGCCTATCAACGTCGGGCTGACCTCATTCCCAACCTGGTCAACACCGTCAAAGGCTATGCGGATTTCGAAAAATCCACGTTAATGGCCGTCACCGAAGCCCGTTCCAAAGCCACCTCCATGCAAATTGACCCTTCCAAATTGGACGAAAAAACCTTGGCTCAGTTTGAACAAAACCAAAACGCCCTCAAAGGGGCCTTGTCCCGACTCTTGGTGGTGATGGAAAAATACCCGGACCTCAAGGCCAACCAAAATTTTCTGGAACTGCAATCCCAATTAGAGGGTACCGAAAACCGCATCAATGTCGAAAGACGTCGCTTCAACGAACTGGTGCAGAGCTACAACGGCACCCTGCGTCGCTTCCCCAACAACCTAACGGCCGGCATGTTTGGTTTTGAAACACGGGCCTACTTCAAATCCGAAAGCGGTTCCGAAAAAGCCCCGCAAGTTCAGTTCTAATGGCCTCTGACCTGTTTTCACAGGCCGACTTGGACCGACTGAGCGAGTGCATTCGCCAAGCCGAACTCCAAAGCTCCGGGGAAATCCGCGTCCATCTCGAAAAGCGTTGCCGGGGAGCGGCCTTGGACAGGGCCCGCGTTGTTTTTCGTCAATTGGGCATGGGTCGAACCGCGCTCCGAAACGGAGTACTCATCTACGTGGCGACCAGCGATCGCAAAGTGAGCATCCTGGGGGATGAAGGCATCCATCAAAAGGTAACGAACCAATTTTGGAACCAAGAACTGGCCACCTTGGTCCGGGAATTTGGTCGAGGAGCCTTCCTTCAGGGCATGGAACAGGTCATCGCGGATGTTGGAACCAAACTCAAAACACACTTTCCCATCGATGATCAGGACCGCAACGAACTTACCAATGAAATTAGCCTGGGTTAGTCGTTGGATGCTCTTGATCGCGGTGATCCTGGTAGGGTCCACCTTGATGGCTCCCTGGGCAACCGCCTCTGACAAAGCCATTTCCTCCAGCAAGGCCACGAGCGGCATACCGGCCAGGCCAGAACCGGCCCTTCTTTGCAACGATTTCACCGGTACCCTGACAACAGAGGAGATGGCCGAGTTGGAGGCATTCTGCGTGGCTTTGGACCGAGAAACCTCGGTTCAATTATGCCTCGTAGTGGTTCAGGATATGGACGGCATGGAAGTTTCGGACTTCGCCAACCGACTTTTTGAGCGATGGGGCATTGGCCGTGCCCAACAAGACGACGGGGTTCTGCTGCTTATGGCCCTGTCTGAGCGTAAAATCCGTATAGAAAACGGTTACGGACTGGAATCCATCCTCACGGACGCCCTCAGTCGACGCCTAATCGAGCAAGATATCGTACCGGCCATGCGTGCTAACGGGCTTGCTGCGGCATTAAATGCCGGGGCCAAAGGCATAGCGGCCATCGTTCGAGGGGAATACAGCGACGCAGAAGCCCGGTCCGATGGTGCTGATGAGGACGAATCAGGGGGAATTAGCCTGTTTTGGTTGGTTTTCTGGTTGGTCATGATCGTTTGGATCCTGGGATCCTTGGGGGGCGGGATTGGAGGCGGGGGCCGAAGCGTAGGAAGAGGAGGAACGAGGAATATGGGCGGCCCAATTTTCTTTCCCGGAGGGGGATTTGGAGGTGGTGGAGGCGGTTTTGGGGGCGGGGGATTCGGGGGATTCGGGGGTGGCATGTCCGGTGGCGGAGGGGCCAGCGGCTCTTGGTAACCTCGGGTCTTGGGGGTCAAATGACCGAACCCCTGAGACTGTGCCCACAAAGAATTTCCGATTATGCCTTTATCGGCAGTATATTGGCCTTTTGCTAACAAAACACCCCATGACCTCAACCCCTGCACCGCTTCGTTCCTTGCCTGCGATTTTGGCCTTTAGGATTCGCATGGTCTCTGTATTTCTCCTTGCTTCCTTTGGGTTCGGCACGGTTTTGAATGCTCAGCCATTGGACTTTCAAATGGGTAATCCCGCCGAAATCAAACTCAAAGGTCAATATGTCCAAATCCTGGGCCAGGTCAAAGAGACGTATTTGGTGATTACCAAGGAATCCAATGCCATGTTTGTGCTTACCACGGTCGCCAAAGATTTAACACCACTCCAATCTCTGCGCATCAATTTTCCGGATGATGCCAAACTCAAATATCAGCTCAAAAGCGGTTGGCTATTAGGCAATCGTATCGTTTTGCTTTCGCATTGTTTTAACAAAGCTCTACGTCAGGACCAATACCATTGGTGGGAATTGTCCCTGGACGGTGTCCTCCAAAAAGAGCCCGTAGAAGCCGCACGCATCAACGGGAACGGCACAGTAACCGATCCCCTGATATCTCCGGTTTTTGGATGTTCCCGCGATCTCAAAGTCGTTTATGCCCTTTTCCCTGAACCCTCCACCTTTGGTCAATCCATCGCGGGGATTCGCTGCAAACAATGGGATTCTGAGCTGGAGCTCCTTTGCAACCGTTCCCTGAATCTTTCAGTAGAAAACCAAATTGCCAAAGTATTAACCGCTGATTTCAGAGATGCCATCAGTGGAATCGTCACCCTTGACCTGGTTTCCATCCCCAAGCCTGGCGTTAAAAGCACCCCATCATTGGCATCGAATCAACGCCTTTGTAAGATTTCCGTGCCTCAAGCTTCCATCACCGCATTGCCCATCCGATCAGAAGAATACCCCTATGCTCATCAAGTGAAAGGGCGTTGGTCCGATGATGCGTCAAGCATTTTGGCCATTTCCACCTTATCGACTTCCTACAAATCCGGAATCCAATCCATTCTTCTTCAAAAGTGGGCCCCTTCCGATACAACACCGACGCATCGGCATTCTTACGCAGTTCCGGCATCTTTCAAGAAGAGTGCGGACCTGCTCAACAAAAAATTCAGGGATACCGGTACCCCCAAAAGGCAGCTCAAAGAAGTCATGGATCTTTCTAACCAAATCGTGGAAATTGACCGTGACCGTTTCACAGTCTTTGGTTGCATCGAACGCGTAAACAGAGAAGTCCCTGTCGGGAAGAAATCGGATGAGGTTTCCGATGCGGAAGCCACCTACACCCACTATGCTCAAGGGAACCTAACGCTGCATGGCACCTGGTCCCAGGGTATTCAAAAGCATCTCGAAAATCCTATTGATCAAATCATTCAACCCAAAGGCATGAATTTGCCAACGGGGATCCTCGGTCTGCCTCATCACTCGCAGACCTTGATGATCTACAATGATTTACCCGAAAACATGACCGTTAGGCATCAAGCCTTCAAAGTGAAGGGCATGAACAACGAGAACCTCAAGGAGGCCAAAACGGTTCTGCTTCATGTGGACAGGGAGGGAAGATTTTCTTTCTTTAAGCCGTTTTCCAACCCCAAGGATCAAGGAAGAATTTACCCCTCTACCGTATGGATGGAGTCTAAAGATTCTTTCGTTTTTGTGGGATCGGATTCCAAGGGCATGATGCGCCTGGTCAAGGCCACCTATTAAATAATTATTTTCTCTCCGTTTAAAGGAGAACCTGCTAGTCAAAGCAACACTGCTTCTTATGTGAGCCACAGGTCTTTTGCAGCCCAACGCGCGTAAGACCAAGCCTTCCACCGGTTGCGACCAGTAACCAAACGGGTAATCCCCAAATGCTTGGCTGTGGGGGTTTTCAGTCCTTGCCTCGTGAGAATCACCTCCAAGTCAAATAAGCAGGGGGTTGAGCTGTAATGAGGGGAACCCAACCAATCCATGGACCCTCTCCAAAGCCTCGAAACTGCCGTGCGGTCCCGGTACACAGTCTTCAATTTACTGGAGCAGGTGGTTTGCAAAATCCACAAATAAATCGCACCCAATCGATTTCGTATTCTTTGGTCCTTTTGAAAGTCCGGGGGCCAGGAAGCCATGTTCCACGAACAGGCCACCCTTTCGTTGGTGATTATTTCACCTCCACCAATCAAGGCTTGCATCCCTCGAGGGTAGAAGCGAACCGCAGGTGCACTTTCTTGGACTGCTAACATGAGTTGTATCGTCTGCTCCATGGGTACTGATTCCGTATCCACGGCGATTTCATCCACCGCCAAGGTCTGCATCACCAAGCTTGCGTCCTTCAATTCCCCCAAACAATCCTTGCATGTATCCTCAGGTATTTGAACCGGGACAACATAGCCCACCCATCGGGTACCCCAATCGCGAGCGTACCAAGAGGATAGTTCGCTCATTCGGTGGTCCTCGACTATGCCCAACACCGGACTTGACTTTCGTACGGACCCGATGGAATCCGATCGACCGCGGAGGATGTACACCAATCCTTTGAAGACCAATGAAAACGCAAGGCACGCGCCTGCTCCTGCCCAAATCAGGCCCCTTGAAAATCGCCATTCCCCCGGAAGAAAGGCATACACAAAACCAATGGCCAAGGTTCCTGTAACCATCCCGCGGATAACCCGATGATAAAGATAGGGCTTATCGTAAGCACCATTAAGCCAAGCGCTCGCAACCCAAATGCTCACATAGGCCGGCAGCACAATCTGCTTAAATTCAAGTGGATAGTTCAATCCTGCGTTGACTTTCACGTGGTTCTCCCAATACAGGGTCAACAAATACATCAAGGCCATAAATCCTGCCCAATCAAGAAGTGGATGAAAGGCCCAAACAGACCAACGACGGAACACAGCGATCGACGCCCTCCCTGCGATACCAATTCGTAACATGAAATGCAGCCAAAAGGATTTGGAAGATCCATAATAGCTACTTGCAAACTCCATCATAGCGCCGTAAAACATGCGGACATAGCGCATGGATTCTTTTCGCGTACTTTCGCCTTTGAAGTGCACAATTGGGTTCGTTCCTAAATAGCGATTTCGGTAACCTGCACGGAGGATTCGGTAACTCCAATCAATGTCTTCGCCGTACATGAAATAACGCTCGTCCAACAAACCAATTTCCTGAGCAACACTGGATCTCACCCACATGAAAGCACCGGCCAGAATGGAAACGTCGTGATCGGATTCAGGGTTCAGATGACCGAGGTGATAGGCGGCCAGCCTGGGATGACGGGGAAACCAGTTGGCCAATCCCGTCAACTTAAAGAAGGCAGCCTCAGGAGTTGGAAGACCCCGTTTGGACTCTCTCAAAAACTGCCCCTGACCGTCCACCATACGCACTCCCAATGCACCGACCTTGGGATCGGATTCCATGGCCAACCAGCATTTCCATAAGGTCAACTCGGACAAGACCGTATCGGGATTTTGGATAAGGAGATATCGACCACTGGCCTGGGCCAAGGCTAGGTTGTTGGCCTTGGCAAATCCAAGATTCTCCGAACTTTGGATCCATTGAACCCACGGAAACGCCGCATTGATCAGCGGTTCACTACCGTCCTCGGAGGCATTGTCCACCACCCATACCTCTACATTCGTGGAGCCGCTGGCTGGAAGCCTGAGCTCACGAAGCGGCCACTGCTCCGGGACACTAGCCTCACCCCCTAAGCTTCGATCCAAGTAGGCGATAGACTGCTCAAGGGATTGCAGTGCGAGGTGCAAGTACCGGTAAACTTTGTAGTTCACCAACACCACCGACAAGGCTCTTTTTTCGTTCATTGGAATACGCAGACCAGCGATGCGGGACTTAGAACATGCTTACCCCAAATCCCAAATGGGTTATAGTTACCTTCTGCGAGGGAGTGCCCAAGGTACGAGAAATTCGAAGAACATAGGGTCGGCCCGCAACCCTGACACGGATTCCGGCCGTCCATTGCAAACCCCATTGGCTAAGGTTATTCACCGTTTCGATCAAATTACCGTTGGCATCCAAATACACTTTGGGCAACAAATCGTTTACAAAATTGTATTCCACCCCCAGCCCTGCATACACCCCGACCGGGTCATCATTATCCGCCATGCTTCCCCTTCCAAGGTTCAACTCCAAACTCAGGGGCGCATTGATCATAAAAACCGAACCCAAATTGCTTAATTGTAGGGCAAGGCCCAGGTTAGACCCCGCGGTCAACGACAAGAGATCCCCTTTGGTCCAGAAGGCATACCTGGGTATATAATTGAAGCCCTGCAACAAAATCTGTGGGGGCACATTGTACAAATTTGTGGGATCATAGGGTAATTGGTACATGTAGATCCCGGTGGTTAATTCCTGCATGAATTCAGGATGCCTCTCCGACCAACCATACCCCCCATCACCCTGGTTTGAAGAGGAACGCGCTCTTCGCTGCTGGCCCTTCGCCGATGTGTATCGATCCAGGTCCGTGTTTTGTGCTTGTACGGGCCCTGACACGGTGAGCGTCGCCAGGAGAAGGAGAGTAGGGAGCAAGCGCATAGAGCAACAGATTTCTCCAAAAATACTTGTCTTTCCTATCTTTACCCAAAGCCCGGTTAGGACCGGGACCTGCTGACCAAGAAACCCCCCTTTATGCAATTTTCCTGCATTCGCGAAATTCACCTTAAATCCCGCAATCTGCGCAAAAGCCTTGCGTTTTACCAAGATCTGTGTGCCTTTCCCACCCTTTCCTACATCAAGGACAAACATGCCATTTTTGAGGCGGGCTCTACCCTCTTGTATTGCCATCAACTCAAGAGCGGTCAAGAATTTCCAGGAAGCTCGGATGCTGAATTTGTGAACCAATTCATCAGTGTGGAATGCAGCCCCGGGGAATTTGAAAACAATCTGGAAGAATTGAAAGATAGCGAATATCCGTTGTTATCCGAAGGTCATTACGATAACAACAAGAAATTTTTTAGGATGGAGGACCCGGACGGGAACTTAATTGAGGTGGTGGAATCGGGTCATTGGGACAAATAATATCGCCATGAATTTACACCTTCCCAAGAAATACCTTGGCGCTGTATGGGGCGCTTTGGTAGTGTTATGCATGATGGGCGCATTGTCCGTTCAAGGTCAAATCTTGGATCCGGTGCGTTGGACCTGGAGCTACAAGGCAGTCAACGACAGCACCGCCAGGCTGCTGATCAATGCCCGCATCGACAAAGGTTGGCATTTGTATTCGCAGTTCATGAAATTCGGACCGGACCAATTCGGACCGGAGCCTACGGTCTTCCAATTCACCTTCCCGGCCGGCATGCAAGCTGTAGGGCCTGTGAAAGAATTATCCAAAGTGCACCAAGAAGCCGCCCCGCTCTTTGACGGCCTGTTGGTGCGCTCCTTTGACGGGCAAGCCCTCTTCGCGCAAGAGGTGCGCATACGCTCTGGGCAAGGATCCGTCAAGGGATCCGTCTATTACATGGCCTGCGATGATCATCAATGCCTGGCCCCGCAGGAAAGGGAAATGAAATGGGACTTGAAAGGGTTCGCAACACAGAATCCAGATTCTACCGTAGCCAACAGCCCAACCCAGGAAAATGCCCCCGGCTCTCCAGGCAATGCTGATTCCAATGCAGGTCGTTCAGATTCCAAATTAAGCCGCTCAGAACCCCAAGAACGTACCGGGGGCATGGGATGGCTGGCTTTGTTTCTGGCTGGTTTTGCAGGGGGACTGCTCGCCTTGCTTACGCCCTGTGTTTTTCCGATGATTCCTTTGACGGTTTCGTATTTCACCAAGCAATCCAGTACCGCAGGCTCCGCCCTCTTCAAGGCTCTGGGATACGGGCTGAGCATTGTGGTGATCTACGTGAGTCTGGGGATGGGGGTTACCCTGGTTTTTGGATCGGATGCGCTTAACGATATGGCCTCCAACCTGTATTTCAACCTGGCCTTCTTCGTGATGCTCTTGGTCTTTGGCTTCTCTTTTTTGGGGGCCTTTGAAATCACCCTTCCTTCGTCGTGGACGAACCGTGCCGATCGTCAAGCGGATCGTGGAGGCTGGGCAGGCATTTTCTTCATGGCATTTACATTGGCTTTGGTTTCGTTTTCGTGCACGGGCCCCATCATCGGGACCCTCTTGGTGGAAGCGGCCGTTCAGGGAGCCCTTATGGGGCCTGCCATTGGAATGCTCGGATTTTCGTTGGCTTTGGCATTGCCATTCACACTTTTTGCGATCTTCCCCAAGTGGCTGCAGCAATTGCCCAAGTCTGGTTCCTGGATGAATTCCGTCAAAGTAGTGTTAGGATTTTTGGAACTTGCCTTTGCCCTCAAATTCTTGAGCAACGTGGATTTGGCCTACCATTGGGGGTTGCTTGATCGTGAAATTTTTCTGGTGTTGTGGATTGGACTTTTCACGCTGCTCACCCTTTATTTGCTCGGCATGATCCGCTTTGCCCATGACAGCCCATTGCCCTACCTTGGGTTGGTCCGCATGTCCTTTGCCCTGGGTGCACTATCGTTCACGCTGTACCTGATCCCCGGGTTGTGGGGTGCCCCGTTGCATGCTGTCAATGCTTTCTTGCCACCGATGGCGACCCAGGACTTTGTGATGGGAGGGACCCCGCAGATGGGAGAGAACCCGCAGGCCGACGAGGTCGATGGCTCCACCCCAAAGCGCAAATACAGCGATATCCTGCATGGACCACACGGGCTGACCTGTTTCTTTGATTTGGACGAGGCCATGGCTTATGCCCGTACCGTGAACAAGCCGGTCATGTTGGATTTTACCGGGCATAGCTGCGTGAATTGCCGCAAAATGGAGGCTACCGTATGGTCCCTGCCCGATATCCTTCAGCGCCTGCGGGATGATGTGGTCCTGGTTTCTCTGTACGTGGATGACAAAACCGCCCTTCCTGCTTCGGAACAATACCGTTCGACGTTCAGCGGCAAGTGGATCGACCGATTAGGCTCCAAATGCTCCGATTTCCAAGCCACCCGCTACGGCACCAATTCCCAGCCGTACTACCTGCTCCTGGATCATGAGGAAAATTCATTGGTCCCTCATGCCGCCTACGATCCAGAACCGGAGAAATTTCGTCGTTTCTTGGACCAAGGCATCAACGCATTTCGTCAAGGAAAGCAACCATGAACCCTGTGTTGCGTAACGAGATCGAGCAGATGCGCCGCCTGGAACTGGACTTCTACGGCGACCAGGGGTTAATGGAAGGCATCGAAGAAGCCGCCAAGGTCATGGCAGAGGCCTTGGAAGCGGGTCACAAAATAATTTGTTGCGGAAACGGCGGCAGCATGAGCGATGCCATGCACCTGGCCGAAGAGCTGAGCGGGCGTTACCGTTCGAATCGCAGAGCATTGGCCGCCATTGCCCTTAGCGATCCGGGGTTCCTGACCTGCGCCGCGAACGATATGGGTTACGATGCCGTCTTCGAAAGAGGGATTGAGGCCCTAGGCCAATTCGGGGATGTGCTCATCGCCATCAGTACTTCAGGCAATTCCCCCAATATTCTCAAAGCCTGCCACAAGGCTCGCTCTCTCAACCTCCGGGTCATCGGCCTCAGCGCGGGCAATGGCGGTTCGTTGCCTTCGCATGCCGATCTCTGTTTGTTAGTTCCAACCGAAGGTTATGCCGACCGAGCCCAGGAATTTCATATCCGCATCATCCACCTTTGGATTGCCTTGATCGAATACCGGCTCAAACTTTCTTAGACTGTTGGTGCCTTCGTTTACAAAAGGCTATTTCAGCAAAGTCTCTTGCAATTTGCGGTAACGATGGCGATTGAGCACGAGCACTCGCCCCGCCGGAAACAATGTGGCGTTAAGGTTCAATTGATTATAAGCCTGTAATTTATATAGCGGTACCCCTGTTTGCTGAGAGACTGTCAACGGTCCGTCGCCTTCTTGAGTCACATAAACGATGCCCTCGTCCACCGCTTTTTGCAAGGCCGTTTGTGGCCAAGCAAAATCAATGTTATTTTTGGATTCCAGCATAGGTACCTGAGCGATTTCTCCTCCTTTGGCCAAATCTAATGTTATATATTCCTGAGGTTCCTGATCTAAGTTTTGCAAATTCAACCTTTCGATCAAATTGATCAGGCGCAGCGGATACAGGGTATCGGTCGCATACCCCGCCCTTTTCAAGCCGTAGGCCCATGCTTTATAATCCGTGGGCGACAAACTGTCAAAAAGAAATCGGTACCGAGGCCGCGCCAAGAAGACCACGCGGTCCGCATACGATGAATCCGGATGCGTATACTTGCGGAAACAATCTTGAGGCAGATCATCATCCACATGGATGGAGTCCCCCACCCAACCCTTGCCGCATTTGATCCCAAAGTGGTTGTTCGCCTCGGTAGCCAATGGGCTGGTCCCTGCAGCAGATTCCAACAGCGCCTGTGCCATGGTGATGCTGGCCGGAATACGGTGAAGGACCATGTGCTGCCTTGCCAAATCTCCGTAACGTTGAATGTAGGCTTTCTGCAGAGAGTCTTGGCTACCCGCAAAGGCAGTCCCCCAAGAAAACAAACAGAATAACCAACGGGTCATGCACTCAGCTTACAAGGGTTCCGACCTCTTCCCCTTCGATGACCTTCATCAGGTTACCGGGTCTGTTGATATCGAAAACTACGATAGGCAAACGGTTTTCTTGGCAAAGAGCGAATGCGGTCATGTCCATAACCTGCAGGTTCCCAATCAGGGCCTCGCTGTATTGAAGGCGTTCGTAACGCACCGCATCTGTGTGCTTCTCCGGGTCTTTGTTGTAAATCCCATCCACCCGTGTTCCTTTGAGGATCGCATCGGCATGAATTTCGACCGCCCGCAGGGAAGCCGCCGTATCGGTAGTGAAATAGGGGTTACCCGTTCCAGCGCCGAAAATCACCACCCTGCCTTTCTCCAAGTGACGTACCGCCCTGCGACGAATGAAAGGTTCGGCGATTTGTTCCATTTTGATAGCCGATTGCAGCCGGGTGCTGATCCCCTTCTTTTCGAGGGCGGCTTGCAGGGCCATGCTATTGATCATGGTGGCTAACATGCCCATGTAGTCGCCTTGGGCCCTTTCCATACCGCCCGATTCGGCTTGCACTCCTCTGAAGATATTGCCTCCCCCCACAACGACGGCGATTTGAACACCCCGCAAGGCACAGGCTTCTATTTCCCCCGCATAACGATCGAGCACGGTTTGGTCAATGCCAAATTGTTGATCGCCCATCAGGGCCTCGCCGCTTAATTTGAGGAGAACGCGCTTGTATTTCATTCAGGAATTAGGTTTATCAAAAATCCAACCATTTCCATCAATTTCCACCACCGTCCCCCAATTTCTCCTTGGAGGAACGGGCAATACGCGTTTTAGGCTCCGATGGCGACGCGATGAAAGGCCTTCACCGTGAGACCAGCCGAAACCTTGCCCAGCATTTGAGCAATGTTGACCGAATTATCCTTCACGAAAGCCTGATTCAGCAGGGTATTGTCCTGGTAGAATTTATTAAGCTTTCCAAGGGCGATTTTCTCGAGGATAGCCTCCGGCTTTCCTTCTGCCCTAGCTTGATCTTTACCGATTTCAATTTCCTTCTCGATGACGGTTGGATCCACATCGTCTTTGTCCACAGCGATAGGGCTCATGGCGGCGATTTGCATCGCCACATCCTTCCCTGCTGCGGTCACGGACTCGTTCAAGGACTGGTTCAAAGCCACCAACACACCGAGTTTGCCGTTGCTATGAATATAGGTGACCACAGCTTCGCTCTCCAGAACTTCGACGCGGTTCACCCCAATCTTTTCACCAATCTTACCGGTGTATTCCACTAACAAATCCGAAACAGCCAATCCATCCATGTTGGTCGCCAACAAGGCCTCCACATTGGTCAAATGATGAGCCATGCAATGCTCGGCTAATTTGCGAGCCAAACTCGTAAAGTCATCGTTCTTGGCCACAAAATCGGTCTCGCAATTGAGTTCCAATAAAAGACCTTTGGTGGAATCTGCGTTGGTTAAGGCCACCACAGCTCCCTCATTGGCTTGACGATCCGCACGACTTGCAGAGACCTTCTGGCCCTTTTTGCGGAGGATCACCACCGCTTCTTCAAAATCACCGTTGGCCTCGGTGAGGGCTTTTTTGCAATCCATCATTCCTGCTCCGGTTTGCATACGGAGCTTGTTCACGTCAGCGGCGGTAATATTCATGGTTGATTAATTAAATGTTAAAATCTGCTCCCGAAGGATTCGGTCTTATGCTTCTTCGTTGCTCTCCGTAACATCGGAGGCAGAATCAGCAATTTCACCGGCATCTTCGGCAAGTTCGGCAGCAGGGGCGGCTGCGACAGCTGCCTCTTCTGCGCCACCTTCTGCGGCAACACTTTCTGCAGCTTCAGCGGCAACACCTTCTTCCGAAGACTCATCGGCACTGTCCTTGTCGTATTTGCGCTCCTGCATTCCCTTCTCCACGGCTTCCATGATCGCTCTGGTAATCAGGGCAATGGACTTGGTTGCATCGTCGTTGGACGGGATAGGAAAATCCACCTGGGTTGGATCCGAATTGGTATCCACCATCGCAAAGGTTGGGATGTTAAGCTTTTGGGCTTCTTTGACCGCAATGTGCTCGTTCTTGATGTCCACAATGAACAGGGCAGCTGGGAGGCGGTTCAAATCTTCGATACCACCCAGTACACGCTGCAACTTTTCCTTTTCGCGGGAAATCATCAGCCTTTCCTTTTTGGACAAAGTGGCCATGGTGCCGTTCTGGGCCATCTTGTCAATGTTGGACATTTTCTTGATGGATTTGCGAACGGTCGCAAAATTGGTGAGCATTCCACCCAACCAACGCTCGGTCACGTAGGGCATGTTAAGACGCTGTGCCTCGGATTCGATGATTTCCTTGGCTTGCTTCTTGGTAGCTACGAACAGAACCTTACGTCCGGAACGAACGATGGAGCGAATCGCATTGGAGGCCTCTTCGAGTTTAGCCTGGGTTTGGTTGAGGTCAATCAGATGGATATCGTTCTTCTCCATGAAGATATACGGAGCCATCTTGGGATGCCACTTGCGCTTGAGGTGTCCAAAGTGAACGCCTGCATCCAACATCTGTTGTTGTGTTACTTGTGCCATGGTCTTTCCTCCGATTAACGTTTGCTGAATTGGAAACGACGACGAGCCTTACGACGGCCGAATTTCTTGCGCTCCACCATACGGGGATCCCGGGTCAAAAGCTTCTCGGCTTTGAGCGGGGCGTGGAAATCGGGATTCATTTCGTTCAAGGCACGGGCCAAGGCGAGCAACAAGGCATCCGCCTGTCCAGAGACACCGCCCCCTGTCAAATTCGCTTTGACATCGTATTGGTTAAGGCTCTGTGTGGCTGCAAAAGCTTTGTTGACCTTCTGCTGAAGGGTTTCGAGAGGAAAATACTCGTTGTAGGGACGGCCATTGACCGTGATGCTGCCGGTGCCCGGGGTTACATAAACCCTGGCGATGGCAGTTTTCCTCCTACCGATGGTGTTGGTATGCGGCATGAATTAAAAGGTTAGATTTTCGGGATTCTGAGCGCCATGGGGATGCTCCGCACCGGCATAGACATGCAGGTGGCGAAACATTTCACGACCCAGGCGATTTTTGGGGAGCATGCCACGGACAGCTTTCTCCAGCACGTAGGTCGGGCGGCGTTTCATCAGATCCTTGGCCGTCTCCAGGCGCTTACCGCCGGGGTATCCGGAGTAAAAGAAATAATCTTTCACCCCCATTTTCTGGCCTGAAAATCTCACCTTGTCTGCGTTGATGACAATGATATTGTCCCCGCAGTCTACGTGTGGGGTGTAGCTGGGCTTGTGCTTGCCCCGAAGAACGGAGGCAATACCGGTGGCCAGGCGTCCCACAATCTCTGAGTTGGCGTCCACGACGTACCACTTCTTCACAACCGTTTGACGGTTGGCAGAGACAGTTTTGAAACTTAACGTATCCACTTATTTGAATTGAAAAACGATTAAAATGATCCTTGGAGTGGGCCGAAAGACCCCTCGCGGGGCCCCTCTGCTTTCAAAGGACCGCAAATATACAAGATCAAGCCCCATTTTCAACCCAGCAAACGTTGCTTTTTGGGGAGTGCAAAGAAATAGGCCTCCAACCTAGGCTTTGAAGGGTACCCTCTCGGCAATGGATTTGGCCAGGGTCAGCTCATCGGCGTATTCCAATTCGGCCCCTACCGCGACCCCTCTTGCCAAAGTGCTTAGTCGCACCCCGGTTCCGGATAATTTGCTAGAGAGGTAGAAGGCCGTGGTTTCCCCTTCGTGGGTGGAATTCAAGGCCAGCACAACCTCGGAGATTCCGCCTTGCTGAACCCTGGCGATCAAGGACTCGATCTGCAAATGCTCCGGCTGCACCCCTTCGAGGGGAGCAATCAGGCCACCGAGAACATGATAGGCCCCGTTGTATTGCCCCGTGGATTCAATGGCCATCAAATCCCGTGGATCGGCGACAACGCATACGGTTTCATGCTGGCGCTTTGGGTTGGCGCAGACCGAGCATAGCGCATGGTCGCTGAAATGAAAACAGCGTTCGCAGTACCGTATTTGATCCACCAGTTTGTGAAGAGCATCCCCCAAACCCTTGGCCTCCGCGGGATTCTTTCTCAGAAGGTGCAGCACCAATCGCAAGGCCGATTTGCGTCCTATGCCCGGAAACTTTGCAAAGGCATCCACCGCATCCTGCACCAATTGTGAGCCCAGATTCATCGTCGCCAAAAATAGCACCCCCCGCGGTTTAACTTCGCCCTAGCCCTACGCTTTGAAACCAAGATCCTAACCTTGTCTCCCTACCTCGTCCTCGGTCTTATCATCGCCTACT
>Ga0194133_10006239_pt1 | contig 14772 bp, 3 predicted proteins | sample TA2KigOf40mmetaG_FD_155448 | JGI IMG/M metagenome (GOLD analysis project Ga0194133, IMG submission 155448) | Freshwater microbial communities from Lake Tanganyika, Tanzania - TA2015055 Kigoma Offshore 40m | ecosystem: Environmental > Aquatic > Freshwater > Lake | place: Tanzania: Lake Tanganyika...
TTCTTTTTTTTTCTATAACCAGATGTCAAGAAATACGAATAACTTCCTGCACTCATTTTGTCAGTGATGTATGATAATCTGAAACTCTTTTCACATTACCAAAGGTATTTTTGAAACATTTCTTATTGGAATGAAGCTCAATATGTACTTGTGTTAGAAAAATGTAGAAATATTTTCATAAAGTTACATTTCAAGTCTTTGAATTAGCCTACAAAAAAGTACTTTTTTAGAACTGAGAAAGTCTGATGCTGCAAAGAGATTCTGCAGTTGTTTGAATGTAGATAAACTATCCATAAATTTCAATAAAAACATTAGAAATTGAAAGGCAATCACTTTTGCCAAGGTTAGAATCTTTGTAAAATTTAAATATAAGAAATCAAATTTTTTTATTTTATCTGACCCAGAAACAGCTGTAACCCTTAAGCCACTTTCTTATTCCTTGAACTTCCCAAAAATCAGGAGTTATCACAAAAATAATTAAATGATTTCCAATTCAGGAATAAACTGTCTTCAACATGCAATGTGCATGATTAGAGGAATGAAAAATTATTATTATAAAATTATTGTAAAAAGCAAAGGTTTTTACAGATTTCAAACTTTTCAAGGGATACCATATAGATGGAAACCTAGGGTGTTTTTGAAGTAATCCAATCAAGAAACTTGTCAACACGGGTATAGACTCCAGGGTACGTGGGGTCACCACACTTGACCCCAAAAGATGTGATTCCAATAACTGCATACCTTCCAAACTGATCAGACAACATAGGGCCACCTGAATCACCAGCACAAGTATCAACTTGACCAGTACCAGCACAAATCTGATTATGAAACCCAAAATGATTGCTGATTAAAACTCTAAAATTTCACAAAATATTGCCTGATTGTCACTGATTGCAACTTTGTTTGAGGGATCATAAGCAGTTGCACAAGTGTCTTTGGGTACGATGGGTACAGCAGCCTAGAGTGAAATCATGTTGAAAATGGACCACAAAAAAATTATGAAGTTCTTCACTTGTCTTAAAGCTGCCACAGTTGTCCCCTCAGTCGTTGTTGACCCCCATCCCACAATGACTGGTTGGTTTTGAAGATTATTCAAGTCAAATCCTTTGAACTGGTCTGGAAGGCAGGCTGGCCTGAGGCCAACTCTGAAGGTGACAGGCTTTTCCAGTTCAATTACAGCAATGTCATTCTGAAGGCTTGAAGTTGAGAATGACTCATGAGTGGTGAATTTTTTGATTGGAATATCCTCTAAAAATAATTCCTGTAGATTTTCCAGAAAAAAATTTATTTTGAAGAACAATACCTGTGACAGCACCATCGCTTGTCGTAGTGATGTCATGTTCACCAACTCTGACATGCGTTGCTGGAGATGACTAAAGTTTTTTGAATCTTGATAAAATTAAGTAGACAGACATTTTTTGTGCACGGAAAAATTCCAAAATTCCAAAATTCCCCTACTATTTGAGGTCTGCCTGTCTGTCACCTTTATCTCTTCCAACAGTTTTGAAGGTAGAGGGCTAAAATTTGGCAGGAATAATTATCATATGAATGGCTCTTCTGAAAAGAATTTTGGTGGATCATGGGTAGTTAAGTAAAGCTACATTCATTAAAGAGATTTTTTTATTCAAGTCTTGAAACTTTTTGAATATTGAACCCCACATTTTATTCAATTCTTGGATAAAAAGCTACTATTTGAAAGGGGTCAAGGAGGAGAGGTCAAGTTTTGAAACAGTATTATCAAATGAAATTTTGAAATAAAATTCTTCATTTTCTTCATAATCAATTGTTGGCTGTGTGGTCTAGTGGTTAGCAAACTAGACCCTGGTTCGGGATATAAGGGGTTCAAATCCCAGTCAAGGAACAGTCTGTTTTAAATACAAATACAAATTCAAATCTAGCTTGGCTTAATTAATTAAAGAACTTCAAGATATAAACATCTCAGTTCTGGGAAAAAATATCGAAATTTTGTTTGGCAGATTTTGAGCCATTTATACGAGGATTATTCCTGCCAAATTTCAGCCTTCTAGCTTTAAAACTGTGGGAGGAGATAGAGGTCACAGATGGATGGACAGACATCAAGCATTCTTGACCCGATCTCTTTACGAAATTTCTAAACTCCCCACTCGCTTCACTCAGGAGGGATAAAACATAATGTAAAACCAGAATGTAAACTCACCTGTCCAACAAAACAGTAAGCAGCAGTTAAAACATAATGGCTGGAAATTAGTGTACCTCCACATATAACCTTTAAAAGAATAATTCAAAATCAAAGAATTCTTTGGGTACCTTTGTAAATGAAATTCAATTTAAGATAAATAGTTTTTTGTATTGTCAGGTTGCATCATCATAGAGTTCCTCTTTTAAAGGCCTATGCTATGTAACCCTTTTAACTTTGTGTTTCAAGATGTAAGAGACTGGTGTGTGTAAGTTCAAATGTATTGTTAGGTCAGTAATAAAATAGATTAACTTGAACAAACACTACTTTTATTTCCGTTCACCTGAAAGTATGGTTCATTTGGTTTGCCTAGAATAACAGCCCAAGGTTATTCTCCGGCAGTAGCTTCAGATCCTCCAACAATCCTTTGGTATTTAAAACTTTCAAGTTTTGATAGTTTTTTCAATTAATCAGATCACTAACCTTGTCTGATAATTGAATCCACATGGTGTGCTTGATGAGGCAGGAGGAATCGGTGAAGGAGTTGTTGTGACAGCTTGAATTGGAGCAGCTGTGGATGGAGCAGGGGGTCTTGGGGAAAAGAGCCAAGCAAATAAAGTACACTCATGGTCATTTTTAAGAAAATACAACTCACGCCCCCTCGCAACAAAGTGTGTAATCGGTTACATCAAATCCACAAGGATATCGGATAGCTTGTTGTAGATAATTCAAAATTTGACGATTAACTCCACGAGCTTTGATGAAATTTAGAATGGGCGAACAAGCTGGCTCATTAATATATGAACATGCACCTAGATTATTTTGAAAACATAATATCTATATATCAAAGTATCACAAATCAAGATCCTAACCTGCCTTTCCTTGAGGTGTGGTGCAAACATTTCCCCTGGCAGCTGATGTTCCTGATGGAGTTCTGGTTAAAAACTAAAAAATAACCAGTTCCTTTAAAGGTTCAGAAATCAGTATAAGAATGGTTTCTTGAATGGATTCAAACCTGACTCTCATCTTCCCCTCCAATGACAGAAATTAGCCCTTCATTTCTTTGTTTGTATGGGTCAAATCTTTGATGCCTGAACCGCTCTAAAGTCAAAGTTTCTTCATTACTGAGGGGAAATTATACTCTTTGGCCATTGGCAGATCCAATGTACAAAATAAATGAAAAATCTAATACTTTTTGAAACAAGAAAAATTACCAGCTGAGACAAATGCAACAATTTGGATGCCAAACAAAATTGCCACACCTCTAAAAGTAACCATCTTGGTCATTGAAATTTAAAATAGATTTAACTTGCAAGGTTAATAGAAACACTTTTCATTGAGTTTAAATTACCATTGCCATAAAGAAACAAGTTTTGGACAACAAGGAAGAATCTTTGAACGGTTTTTCATACCTTTTCTAAAGATATTTAGTTTAAAGCACAAAATTTTTCAATTTAGATTTTAGTAAAAGAGATCTGAAAGTTGATCTGATTGTTTTTGATTATCTTTGCAGAAAAAGTGTATGAATATTCCCTTTGGAGTCATAATGTACTTCAGCAAACCTCCATGTAAAACTAAAAGCTGGATCAGTATGACCATTTAAGACACTGATAAAAAAATTCATTTTAGTATTAAGCTAGAAAGAAACATTTTGAAATGTTAAGGCTGCTTTATGATCAATAAGAAATGATTGATATATAGATATTTTTCTCAGAGTGAAAACACTGCATTGTGTATGTGAGAAGGCCTAATTCAATTCCACACCTTCTAAAGGTTTGTTTATTGTGGTTAATCATATAACAATTTTTTTTAGAAAAACAATGCCAGATAACCCTTGGCCATCTTTTTATTTAATTTTTAATGTATCTAACCGTTTCATCAAGTCCGTAAACTTTGGTGTAAAAAAGATCATATATATCACGAAACCTCTCAACCAAAGAGCCATTCAGCCCCAATCCTCAGGTGAGACTTCAAAGGGACCAAAAAATTTCCAGTCTGAAATTTGAAGTAGATGCCTCTGGAGAACAAAGAGCAGATTTCCTGTCTGAAATCTGAGGATCCTCCTTCCTTAAATACAGAACTGACCCTGGTTTTAAACAAAATACAAAAAGGGGACCCTCTACAACAGGCTATAATCTTGATAACGTAGATCAAGGCCACTAGTCGACACTCCCACAAACACTCAACAAACCACTGATGGTAACACTGGTCGCCTAAAGACCAGATAGCATTCTCCTTCTCTGAGAGGATACAAAAAATCCTCAAGTTATGGCTATAGGAGTAAATTTTAGCCTGGAAAATCTGCAGCTCCCAATTTTCAGTCCAGTGCCCATAGCGTGGAAGAGCTCATTTGATGGAAACTGACTTTGTTTACCGTGGGGAGAGGCTAATTGTAGTGATGGGTCCAGGTCAAAAATTTTTGACCCAGGTCAGGTCAATTTTTTGTGGCTCGGGTTGGGTTAGCCATTTATGGTTCGGGTTTGAATTGTGAAAATTTCCCCTAAAAATGTCAAATTTTTCAATTTTTACCCTTCGGGTCAAAAAAAATCTCTTTGGATTGGGTCAAAAAGTATCCGGGTCAAAGGCGGGTTGGCCTCTTCTTTGCTGTGGGTCAAAAGTATAAGCTCGGGTCGGGTCAGGGCCCATCTCTAACCAAGTGCTGCATATTTATAATATAAAAATTATGCATTTTTAGTGTAAACAACACTTTTAATGAAAATAATTACCATAACAAAACTAGAAGAATATTTCTTGCAGTTAACATTAAGTAATTTGAATCTTCATGTTGATAGATTTTTATATGAAATTTCAGACACCTAATGGGGTTGACTTTACAACATTTCTTATTGCCATTGAAAATTGTGTCTCACAGTCAACTGTTTGTATTTGATAATTATGAATCAAAGCTTAAGAGGCTTTTTTAATCCTGTTTCTGCACAACAATTAATCCTGACTTCTGGAAATGAATGATTATGGCAAATCCAGGATTCAAAGGTTTTACCCAGACAGGGGATTGAAACCCAGTCTCCCAGTTCTTAGTCAGATGCCATAATATTAGTGATGGGTCCGGATCGAAAATTTTTGACCCGGGTCGGGTCAGCAATTTTTGGTTTGGGTATGGATTTGGGAAATTTCCCCTAAAAACATCAAATTTTTCATTTTTTTGCCCTTCGGGTCAAAAAAAATGTCATCGGGTTGGGTCAAAAAGTACCCGCTTCAAAGATGGGTTGGCCTCTTATTTAGAGCGGGTCAAAAGTATGTTCGGGTCGGGTCAGGGCCCATCTCTACATAATATCCATTCTTTTCCACGAAAATCTAAGGTGTTGTTAATTAAGAAGTTTCAGGATCATAAAAGTTTTTGGGCAGTAAAAAAATGCAGTCTGACTTCAAGAATTTGGAAACTAATCAGAAATTAAGAAAAAAATCCAGCGTTGCTTTGAACCATTTTTGGTCGGGATTTAGGGGGAGGTTCTTCAAAGACTGAATGAAATTTAATCTTAATTCTTAAAAAAAGCCTCTAAAAACACTTAGAAATATTAAATTCTTTTTTATCTGTAGAATATATTAAAACAATTTAAATCAAACTAAAAATGTTTTGACATATAACCTCCTTCGACAAAAAGTGGGGCGGTCAGTTTAAAAACTTTGTTATTCAATTGGGCGGGTTTCGACAAAATTAGAATGAATAACAGCTTTTTGCATTCAGTTTGAAATTTGAACTTTGGTTTCAAGAAGGTGAATAATATTAATGACGAAAATGAGTGACAAAGTTGGTTTACTCGACATGCCAGATGAAGTTCTTGCTCACATTGTCACCTTTTTGCCTTCTTTGGATTTTGTCAGATTTACATTGACCTCGAAACGTATCTTTCACCTCTTCAATCAAAACCACATGGAATGGAAAAGGTTTTTGTACCAGGAACTTGGTGAGCCTTGCAAATCTTTACAACTTATGGCGGAAAAACTTCTCATATCTGGAACAGCATTGACCTTTAATCACTGGAAACTTCTTTTTTTGATGCAAAAGAAAACTTTGATGAATTGGTCGTCAAATAACTACAGAAGCTTCCGTTGCAGCCTCCGAGGAGACAATTTGGCCTTTGACATGTCAGCAAACTTTTTGGGAACTTTTGCCTATTTGAAGAAAGTTGACGGTAAAAAGCAGCTGATGATTCACAGATTTGATGAGATAAAGTTTGAATGGAGAGAAGAAATTATCGTCATGCCTGGTCAGCTTTTGAAAACTGTCAGCCTTATCAAAGTGGAAGACCTCACGTGTCACAATCAAAAAGCTGTTGTAAGAATTTCTACAAAGATTAGCTCAAAAAGAGTGTTGGTCTGTTATGACTTGTTGGCCAGTGAGACCATCTGGTGTGGACAAGCCCGTTATGTTCCCCGCATTGATCCTGAAGATACTGACAATGTGACTTTCCAGTCGAATTCCTACGTGATTGTTTGCCAAAGAAATGATTGCACCCAAGTTTTGATGTTCAACACAAACACAGGTTGTATGATCTACGACTTCAGACTCACCGGATACAGGTTGGGAGCCTTTTATGAATATTGTTCTCCAAGAAACTGTCTGGCATTTGCAATCACTGCGGTGAATGATATCAAGCCTGAAATCTTCACCCTTGACTTGAATGGAAAACTGGGAATCAGATATCTGGAGCTGTTGGGGGATCCACTTATTGAGAACAAACCTTTGACAGTTTTGAGCTCTGAAATACTTCTTTACGAGACAAGCACCATCTCTGTTTGGAGTCTTGAAACTTGTGCTTGCAAGTATTACATTTTTCTCAATAACTTTTATTGCTTTATGACAACATTGTCATTTGAATCCAAAACCAAAGTAGATATGACAGTTGGAGCTTGGTTAGATCCTCACCCTGGTGGCTATGCATTTCACATCTTGAAAGTGAAAGAGAATGAGGCAACAATTGTTTACTCGATGGATCCAGGCATCATCGAGCCTGCAGGATCAAAATTCAGTTACATTGGTCAACTTCCCATCCTACTTTCCAAATCAACTGTGAAAAGTAAAGAAACTGAGGAGAACATTTTTCTGATGATCGGGCAAAAGGATTTCAAGTATGCACCTCAATATTGGACTGTTACATCAGACTTGAAAAGCATAAAGTTTATGTCTGAATCTCATGTTGGAATCCAAGCAGATGGAAGTATTGAATTTCTGGACTACTTACAATTGGATCGCTACATTTTAAGAAGTTGTGAAGACGAGTGAATCAATTTTAGTGAGATTTAATAATCAACATAGAGTGAAAAAAAGTTTACTTTAACTTTGCAATTTTTCATTTTTTCAAATGTAAGTCAATAAAATTTTAGGACAGGTTGTTTTTTAGTTTAGATGCTTTAGAAAAAGGGGTTAATGGCTTCTTAAATAAAAAGTTTTAGGAATTGCTGCTAAGCTATTTGATTACAGAAAATGGATTTTGGGACCAAGGGATTTTAAAGGAATCTGAGTAATAATGGAATCAAAGTCTCCTGGACTAAAGCTTATTTTGGGATCGACTAATTTTATGGCTACCGGATTCTAATTTAGTATTTGGAAAGGGCAATATTAACAATGTGGCTTTTGGAGAAATCAAAGCACTTATTTGAGGTTTAACAAAAAAAATTGAAGTTTATAGATAGCTCTGATAAAAATTAAATTTTCTCTTTGGTTAACATGATGAAGAATGTGTCATTTTATGATGCTTCTATAACACAGTCGAAGATCCTACTTTGGGCTACAAGAAAGAAATGGGGATTGACCAGAAATCAGCGGGTGACCAAAAAAATGACATGAAAGTATCCAATATGGCACATAACTTGAGCCATTTAATTTCCTTGATGAATCAGCAGACACTGTAGAAACATTTCTGGTAGTCAAGTAGGCCTAGAAACTGAAAGTATTGATATTCAAAACATTACACAGAGGTTTTGATAGCTCGACATATAAGATTTTTTTTATAAGATAAAGTTACCTTGGACTCAATAAATCTCCAGACTTGTGAATTAAGGTTCTACCTTTGGTTGGCAATGCTGAAGAGGCGATCTGGATCACTAAACTCTTCTACAGTAGCCTGAGCACTAAAACCAGCTGGAGATTTGAATAGCCTGATTAAAATTATCATTAGTTTACCTTTTCCACTCAACTTTATTATTAACAGTGTCTCTCTCTATATATATATGAAGTTTACTCATATTTTCTCTATTTTATGATTTTTTTTAATATTAAAAAATAAACTTTGTAAATTTAGACATTAGTTCTCCTCTCACATTAAGAAATACTATAAGCTTACACAAATATTGATTGCCTTTGCAGTAGAGATGGACCCTGACCCGACCCTAGCATACTTTTGACCCGCAGTAAATAAGAGGCCAACCCATCTTTGAAGCGGGTATTTTTTGACCTGACCTGAAGAGATTTTTTTACCTGGAGGGGAAGAAATTGGGATTTTTAGGGGAAATTTTCCAATCCCAGACCTAAACCAAAGATGGCTGACCCGACATAACCCGGCCCGGGCAACAAAAAATTTTTGTCCCTTCCTTTCACTACTTATAGTTGGAAAGTGTTTTGTCATCATAGTCCAGATAGTATCATAATTTATCAAATACTCTTTTATACCTTTTCGGTGGCAAATCATATTTCTTGCTGAGTCCTCACATATCCCTCGTTTTGGAAGAAAATGTTCTTGTAGAGAATCATATTAAGTGGGACAAAGATCAGGATAATGTAAGCACAAGTGAATCCAACAAAGATGGGCTTAAACTGGCTCATTGATTCCGGATGATTTCGATTGACCTAAAACGATGTAAGCTTATTAAGCCTTAAAATGATCTATCTTAGGACTAGCACATAATTTTTGGTATTTAATTGGAACGAGTGTCATTGGATCTTGAAAAACAAGAATTTCTTGTAATACATCAAAAAATTAAAATTCTTTAACTCATTATTGAACAAACTGAATATTTTGTCCTATCTCAATCTTTATTAACTCTTCATATCAGACTTCAAAAAGCAATTCTTGAAATATTTTATGGTTTTTTAAGTGTCAGATCCTGCAGAAATATTTTTTTTGCTTATTGCTACTGACCATAACCACAATTTTCAATCATTTTTTCACCCTAAAATATGGTTTGATCATTGAAAGGTCGACACATGGAAAGCCACTCAATTTATTTATTGAAATTTACTTCAAAAAACACATTTTTCAATGTAAACTTTTCTTCAAATTGGATTATTTGCTAGTGTTTCATCCTCAAATTGATTGTTTTATGCTTCCAAAGAAAAACAACTCAATCAAGCAAATTATATTGCTAGGGCTTTGTCTTTATCAAAACACTGTCATCAAATTAATTGTTCCTTTTTGTTTTACAAATAAAGTCTTGAAATTTAAACAGATGACTTGAATAATTAGAAACAGAACATCAATAGCCACCTGTATTCTTTATTATTTTATTATTCTGAATGGGGTTTTGAAGTAGTTTACCTCATGAAAATAGTAGATAATCCAATGTCCAAAGACCATTACAGCATAGGCAATGTACCAGAACCCAATGGTCAATAAGTTGTCAGACAATACAGCCACAAAAACTCCTGTAATGTAAACCAAAAAACACAAGATGATCATCTCTTTGAGTGGTGTGTTAGATTCAGGCATCGATATGAATGCCATCCCTATCCAAGGACCCAAAAGAAAATTAGTCAGAATAGCAAGAACTCTGACATATAAGGCCTGATAAATGGACCAAAGGTAGAATATTTCAAGTTGAAGTTTCTTTGGATATGAATAAGCCTCACTGAAAATGAAATATCAATAATTTAAATTATAATATTTTCAATAATCAACCCAAAATAATTCTTACTTTAAATAAATGAAATCCTTCTTCATCTTCAACATTGATAATTAATTGCCTCTATATTTTCTTTATTTTTAATGAGCTTTAATGACAAAATCAGACTGACAATGAATTACAGCTTGTCATGAAGACTTACTTCTTACTAATGTATGCTGTACAGAATTTGTGAAAAAAAAGTCTACCATGGCATGAAAGTGCACGCCGTTTGGTTGTTGTCAGGCCTGAAATACAGGTTATTTGTATCCTCATTTCTACCAGTTGTCCCTCAAAGGTGGACGTATGGTTAAAGTAAGTCCAGTTTTCTTAGTTTTTATCCAATTTTCAAATATGTCTTTTTGTACTTGGAATCATTGCAGGAGAAACCAAAGCCAGGATTTTTTCATTGGTAAAAAATACTTTGGAAATCATTATTGAAAACCACAAGCTGAGGAAAGTTGTCTTTAATGTCTATCAAAATTGGAAAACTTCATTTTGAACAAAATAAGAAAGAAATTGTTTGACAGGAGGGTACATTTTATGAATAAGACAAGGGGACTGGACAAAATAATTATGAATGTAGTTGGCCCATAAGGATCCACGTACTTCATTATTATTTTTGATACTTTATTATTTTCATCCCACACAACTTACCTATCCATGTTTGATTCCGAGCACAGGTGATAACTGCGCTCATGCTTACAACACTGATAAATAGGCTTGCAGGCCTAAAGATGTCAGCCAACTATTTCTCACTATACTTAGACGTAAGATTGTGTGGCATAATTAGGCTGTAGTTTTAAGTTTAGTATGTAAGCTTTACCCTTGTATTTTTCATTGAAGTATTTTGAGCATTTACTCAGCGACTTTTACTTTATAAGTTAGTTTACCGTCCAACACAAGTGACATGTGCGATAATACCGGGTCAGCACTATTCAGTTTAAGAGGTTGCATAAAGCTCGCATGTGTGCACTCTTATGAGTAGTCTATTTGAATAAAGTTGGCAAAGAACATTTTTTTACTGATAGATGCGAGGATAATCCTTCCATGTTGTCTGCAATATCACAGTAAATCAAAATAAAAGATCAATTCATTCAATTTAAATGACACACTTTAAAAAATAAGACCAGGCAGTTTCTGTTGGCTGTAGTCTCTACTGTGAGTGTATGAATTCCATAAACCCCCATGCCAGCACAATCCTGCACAGAATAGGCTCTGGACTTCTGAGGATTCTAACTGAATCGATTTGGGTCAGGAAGTATTACCACAAAAGTGCAAATATTTGCAATTTGCAATTGAATAGGTCAAAAAATGTCCTCAAAGTCAAGACATAAAAAACTCCATTGAAAGATGGATCAGCTCCTTCTTTATTGTCGGTCAGAAGTATCCTTGGTCAGGTTGGGTCACAGCCCATCTCTAGTTGTATACCTCACATTTGGATGGCCCATAAGCTTTGTCTTATCCTTATCCTAGAAGAGTATTTTAAAAACCCAAGATAACAATTGGCCTTAAATACCTCATAGAAGAGGACTTAAGGAGGTGCAAGGCAAATATCATTTGTACAATCAATTTGAGAAAACCATAAGGGTTTTTTCATTTAGTTCATTGCCAAAGGGGCTTGGTGGGTAATTGGTTTTGGTTTTGATCAAGAGTTTACTAGGTTATGAAAAACTGGCCTTGACATGTTATCAAAACAAATAATTGTTTGGTTTTTGGTTTTGGCTTCTAACAAATCCAAAATCCAAGCCTACCAACACTCAAAAGACCACCACCTTTTTTTAAAAAACTTAATTAAAACCTCCCTTTTTTAAAAGAATGTGGGGTTTTACTAAATATTTTAAATTTGTTGAACAGATTCATCATCTTCAAAATAATATGGGAAGTGTAACATATTATTGTAGTTGATCTTTTTCAGTTCTTCTAAATTTATCAGTAATTGAAAAAGTGGTTGTGTAATTCCAGGTTGTCTAGCTTTGGATATAGAAATTTAGATTTCAAAACAAAAGAAATACTAAAATGCTCAATTGGGTATTTGGGAATTTTGGAATTTTGTTTTCTTACCATGTTTAACATCAGACCATTTCGGATATGAAACAAATACTAGTTGCACAGTTCGAAGTAGTGCAGGAAAGTTTATTTGAATTTGACCAAATTGTTCCAACTTAGAAGATTTGGAGTTGCAGAATATGTGTATTTATGACATGTACTTAATTCTGAAGTAAATTAAAAGTTTTTACAAAAACCATTAGAGGTTCAATTAGGTTAAAAATACATTTCAGCATTTACTAAATCAGTGATGTGAAACTGGATTCTACATTTTGAATACATATCAAGTGAATGAAATATTTTTCATTCATCCAACCAGCAATTAATTTTATTTTTATATTGAACAATAGTATTATCTTTTTTAGATAATTGATTTCAATTCTTACCCTTTTCAACACAGATCAGGATATAAAGCCAAAAAGACACTTTGATAATAGGTATTAATTTGTCAATAATAGTTTCCTTAGGCCAGGGATCAATCATAGACATTTCATACATAGCCTGAGCCTTCTTGCCCGCATGCAGGAAAGATTTTCACCATAGTAATTTTGGGTTTACCAACAGCTGAATCCGTGTGGCTCTGGTGGGTCAGCTGTTGGTAATTAAACCTTTACATAAACCTAAAATCAATATTTATGACCCTTTTCGGTCTCTATATATCTGATCTCTTTGGGATCAATCCCCAACCGTCCAGTTCTTAGCCAGGTATTCACATAGTTATACAATTCAGAGTTTTGGACATCTTACTACATTTTAGTGATGATTCCGGGTCAAAAATTTTTGACCCTGGTCGGGTCGGGTCAATTTTTTGTGGCTCGGGTCGGGCTGGGTCAGGTCAGCCATCTAGGGTTTTGGCAAATTTCCCCTAAAAATGTCAAAATTTTAAATTTTTTTCCCTTCGGATCAAAAAAAATCTCTTCGGGTCGGGTCGAAAAGTACCCGGGTCAAAGGCGGGTTGGCCTCTCATTTACTGCAGGTCAAAAGTAATAAGCTCGGGTAGAGGCAGGGCCCATCTCTATATATTCATACTTATGTACAAAACTTTTGGGATTTACTACATTAAAAATTATAATAGTTTATTTCTATATTGAAAAATTAAACCTGTTTTTAGTTTCCTAATTTTTGTATTTCAAATTTTATTAATGAACCAAATTTTATCTGGGAAACAAATCTTAGAGTAACGCATAAGATTATTTCCTGTTTGTTGTTAATCATATGAGTCCTGGCACTATATACAGCTTTTGACCTGAAGTACAGAATCCAAAACTGGTTTTAAGGTCGTCTACTTCTTCAAATTTGTCTTAATCAAAACACCCCCTTCACCTTACAAAAAAAGGACCAAATAATCATTCACTTAAAAACTCTGCATGAAGTGTCTCCTTAAAACTTCTCACTTTAGCCATTTTTTCATGACTCCATAAGTTTTTGCCATTGACCTCGAAGTGATAATCAGCCAGATACTGTATATAAAAACCACATTGAAGAACTAGTTGATTGTGTGACCATCAGATTCTCAATTTCAAAGATTCCTTGTTTGTTCGTAAATCCAAAATATAGCCTTGTTTTCAATATAAATATTTTTTTTCAAAATCTGATTTTGCATCTTGAATACTTTTTTTTTCTCTGCCAACAAAGGGTTCTGCGTTGTGATTTTCTATAGAAATGTTCTGAACCGACCTGAACCTATTCAGAAGCTTCAGAAATAATTTCCTAGTTTACATGTATTTAAATTGCTTTTTTTTCAGAAGTTAATATTTCTTGCATTCAATGATATACACAACATGCAACAGGAAAAGTTTGCAAAAGATTTTATGGCTTAAAAATTGATTTATTTGTTTTTGACAGGTTAAATAATGTTGGCAATAGTCTAGTTTTTATTTTTGAACTAAAAATAATCTTCTTGTGCAATGAAATTTTTTCCATAACCAAAAGTTGTAAATCTTCTCTTGATGTTAACGAAGTTCAAGGCTACTTCACCCACCTATTTGTCAGAGGTCAGGACGTTCCCCTTTTTTTTGAAAAATTCTTCACAGGCAGGGCTTGAAAAAAATCCCCACCAAAATACTATATCAGACAAATATTGGAAACAAGGTGAAAATCAATAAAGTTGTCTTTTTGACCCTATTTTCTTCAGCTGTACATTATTAAATTTCTTTAGAAGACACTTTGCTGGAAAATTTTTTTCTTTAATTTTGAAACTTTGTTCTTGACCTTGTGGAAAAAATGTTTCCATGTTGAATCTATCTATCTTTCTTTGTTGCCCATTTCTTTTTTGATTTATCAAGTAGGGTCAAAAAGAACTTTTTTCCTATTTCGACAAATGAGTCCACCCAGGTTTCCGGAGAGAATTGGTGAATAATTCACTGATAATTTTTGAATTCCTGGTTTTTTTTGTAAAAGGGTAATAAACATTTAAAAGAACATTTATTGCCCTTGACTTTATATTTACTTTTTGATAGCAAATTGTGCGATCATTTTTCATGACTGACAAAGAACATAAAATCAGCAAAATAATGCTCTGGTTTCTGAAACTTTGAACCAACATTATTTTTACTTTTTCAGTTAATGTGTGTCTCAGGGCTATTGACCAATCGGCCAGTGTTAAGACCCATTCGAGATATCAGTTTCATCTCACAATGTTTCCATCCTGGTTTTGTAGGCTGAGCTTCATCGGACAAAAAAATTACCAACTTTGCCTACTCGAGACAAAAAAAGTACCTTGAAAATAT
>Ga0194133_10006240_pt1 | contig 14771 bp, 17 predicted proteins | sample TA2KigOf40mmetaG_FD_155448 | JGI IMG/M metagenome (GOLD analysis project Ga0194133, IMG submission 155448) | Freshwater microbial communities from Lake Tanganyika, Tanzania - TA2015055 Kigoma Offshore 40m | ecosystem: Environmental > Aquatic > Freshwater > Lake | place: Tanzania: Lake...
CCCTCTTCAATATTTCTAGCTGCACCAAAAAAACGTTTTGGCCTTTGAAGGGCGTTTGCATCAACTCCTCCAGTTAAAACTTTACCTGAACTTGGAACAACTGCGTTATAAGCTCTTCCGAGTCTCGTAATAGAGTCTAGTAATATAACCACGTCCTTCTTATGCTCAGTAAGGCGTTTTGCTTTTTCAATAACCATTTCTGCGACTTGCACGTGTCTGATTGCTGGTTCATCAAAGGTTGAACTTATAACCTCTCCCTTAACAGACCTTTGCATATCAGTAACCTCTTCAGGCCTTTCATCTATAAGCAAAACAATTAAATAAACCTCTGGATGGTTTGCAGTTATGGAATGCGCAATATTTTGAAGAATTATAGTTTTACCAGCTCTTGGTGGAGACACAATAAGAGCACGCTGACCTTTCCCAATTGGTGCAACCAAGTCAATTACTCTTGATGTTAAATCTGGACTTTTTTCAACTTTATTACTCTCAACCTCCAATTTAATTTTTTCATCAGGATAAAGCGGCGTTAAATTATCAAAGTTAATTTTATATTTAATTTTCTCAGGGTCTTCAAAATTAATTTTGTTTACTTTTAGAAGAGCAAAATATCTCTCTTGGTCTTTTGGCGCTCTAATTTCTCCTTCAACTGTATCTCCTTTTCTAAGTCCAAAACGCTTAATTTGACTAGGACTTAAATAAATATCATCTGGCCCTGGTAGATAATTTGACTCTGTTGCTCTTAAAAAACCAAATCCATCTTGTAGAGTCTCGAGCACGCCTGACCCTGTAATTTGTTCATTGTTTTCTGCAAGTTTCTTTAAAATCGCAAAAAGTATTTCTTGTTTTCTAAGTGTACTAGGATTTTCTATTCCAAGCTTTTCAGCTTGAGAAATAAGATCCGCCGGTGATTTGTTTTTAAGTTCTTGAAGGTTCATTAATTTTTGGGAAATTATTAGGAATTATTTAAGAAGAAATTTGAATATAATACTTTAATAAAAACTTCAAGCTGGTTTAAAAACTACTAAAATAACTATTAAAATTAGCAAAACCGTAGGTATTTCATTTATCATTCTATAAAAATCTCCTTTTTTTTTATTTTTTCCTGACTTTAAACTTTTAAAAGATATTACTAGAAAACCATGGAAAGCTGACAAGCAAAGGACAAAAATTATTTTAGTATAAACCCAAAAAATTAATAAACTTTCAAATCCAGTTATCCAAATCATAACAATTCCTGAAATCCAAGTTACAATCATTGAGGGATTCATTATTATTTTCAAAAGTTTTTCTTCCATCACAAGAAAGGTCTTATCTAAATAATAACTTGCATTTTCTACATGATAGACAAAAAGTCTTGGAAGATAAAATAGACCAACCATCCAAGATATAACTGCAACAGTATGAATAACTTTTACAGATAAATAGAGATCCATAATTATGTTTTACAAAAACATCGTCTAAAAGAACTATCACAAAGAGGAGGTTTTAAACCTTTTATTCCATAATTTTTTTTATTTAAAACTAGATTTGTAAGTCCCTTAATAAAATCTTTATTTACACCAAGCGCAGGAACCCTTTTATAAAATAACGCACCATTTTTTTTTGCCAAATGTTTATATTCAATATCAAGCTCAACAAGAGTTTCAGAATGCTCTGATACAAAGGCTATAGGACACAAAACAATACCAAGTTTCTGCTTTGAATTTCTAATTATTTCATCATCCGTTGATGGTCCAATCCACTTTAAAGGACCGACCCTGCTTTGGTAACAAACATTAAAATTTAAGTTTTTAATTTTTAATTTTTCTATAATTTTTTCTACTGTTTCTTCAACCTGCCATTGATATGGATCACCTGAGTCAATAATTTTTTGAGGTAGTCCATGAGCAGAAAAAAGTAGTATTGTTTTTGGAAGTAGTTTGATGTTTAGAAATTTTCTAATTAATTTTACATGAGCATTAATAAAATTTTCATCATTGGGATAACAACAAATCGTTTTAGTTTTAAAATTATTTGTATTTATATTTTTCCACTCATTTACAGACGAGCCTGTTGTTGTTGTTGAAAACTGGGGATAAAGTGGAAGTAAAATAACCTCTTTAGGATCATATTTTAGTACTTCTTGATAAACCTCACTTGCGCCTGGATGCCAATACCGCATAATAATAAAACATTTATACTCGCCTTTTTTTCTAAGATTTTTTTCTAAGGATTTTTTTTGAAATTCAGTTAATTTTAAAATTGGAGATCCACCACCCATCAACTTATATATACCTTTTGCTTTTTTTTCTCTTAAAGATGAAATTAATTTTGCAATAAAAAATCTAAAGGGTTGAATAATATTTATAATTGCAGGATCATTAAATAAATTAAACAAAAAAGGCTTTACAGATTCTTGCTTATCAGGTCCTCCTAAATTCATTAATATAACCGCTCTTTTCATAATCTATTTTTTTTAACTATCTCAACCATGTACCTTATGTTTTCAATTTTTGCACAGGGTGTAATTCCGTGACCCAAATTAAATATATATGGATAATCTTTAAATATATTTAGGTATTTATAAGCAATCGTTTTTACATTCTTTTTTTCTCCACAAAGTACGGCCGGGTCAATACCACCTTGGATTGGTATTCCATTAAAATTCGCAATTGCCCAGGAAGGGTTAATAAACTGATCGATTGAAATACAATCTGGTTTTACAAAATTTACGAAATCTTTGTATTTTTTTCCAATTCCTCTTGGAAAGCATATTATTGGTATGTTTGGAAATTTTCTCTTTACCGAACTTAATATTATCTTTGTTGGATAATAGCAAAATTTATGTAATTGATTTTCATTAATTAATCCTGCCCAACTATCAAAAATTTGAATAACTTCAGCCCCGCTTTCAATTTGTTTCTCTATATGAAGGGTTACGAAGTTTGTAAGTAAACTTATTAGTTTGTTTGTAAAACTTAAGTTATTAATTTTGAAATTGTGTTTTGGTGATTTTCTATTCAACATATAAACTGCTAGCGTCCAGGGAGCCCCCACAAATCCAATTAAATTTTTTCCCTTAATCTTTTTTTTCACAATTTTGATTTGCTTATATACTTCAGAATTTTTACTAATAAACTTATGACGTTCATTGATTTTTAGTAAATTTTTCTTTTGGAGAGGCTCTAGAATTGGGCCTATATTTTCAATATAATATACTTTTTGACCAAGTGAATTTGGAATAATTAAGATATCAGAAAATATTATTGCAGCATCTAAATTAAATCTTCTTATTGGTTGTAGTGCAATCTCATTTGAAATTTTTGAATCTAAACATAAATCTAAAAAAGTTCTTTTTAGTAATCTCATTTTTCTAAACTCAGGCAAATATCTTCCGGCCTGTCTCATAAACCATATGGGAAACAAATTAGCTTTAAAATTTAAAGATTGAATCAATCTAAACATAAAATAATTAATTAAAGATTGTTGTATTTTATAGTGCTGTTTATTATGTTAAAAAAACATGTTAAATTTTTTATAAACAAACTTATTAACCTTTGTATTTATTATATTATAAGCAAATTTAAGATAAAAAGAGTTATAAACAATATTATATTTCATGATCTTCAAATAAAATAAGTTTAATAAAATGTTATTATTTTTAAAAGGAAACTTAATAACTCTAATTTATTACAATATTTTTCTTTAAACTGTTAATTTTTAGTTTTTATAAACATATTTATGAACAATAAATTTGATCTTTATTTAGTCTCTGATTCAACGGGAGAGACCCTAGACAGAATAGCCGTTGCTATAAAAGCTCAATTTGAAGATGTAAATTTATCTGTTCATCACTTTTCATTTATAAGAACAAAAAACCAAATAAATACAATTATAAAAAGATGTAAAAAAGACAAAAATCCCGTTGTTTTATATACATTGGTTGAGCAAGAAGTAGTTAGTTACTTAAAAGACATGGCTTTAATAGAAAAAATTATTTGTCTAGGCGTTCTTGATCATCTTGTCTTAAAATTTGAAAACATTTTAAACAAGAAAGCAAATCACGTCCCAAGCGGTCAACATGTGCTAAATAAAGAATATTATGAAAAAATTTCTTCTATGCATTTCACAATTGAACATGATGATGGTCAAAAGTTAGAAACTATAAATGAGGCCGATATAATAATATTTGGAGTAAGCAGAACCAGCAAAACTCCGACAAGCATTTATTTAGCAAATAGAGGCTATAAGGTTGCAAATATTCCATTAACCGGAACAGAAAATATAGATTCGTATTCAATTGATTTTGAAAGAAAAACTGTTGTTGGTTTCACTATTGATCCCCACAGATTAGAAGATGTTAGAAGAACAAGATTAAATTTAATTACCGAGGATAAACACACAAATTATATTAATACTGAAAGCATTCAAAAAGAAGTGGAAGACTCAAAAAAACTTTTTAGATTAAAAAGTATACCAATTATTGATGTTACAAGGCGATCGGTTGAGGAGACCTCTGCTTCAATAATTAAAATTTATGAAATCAAGAATAATCTATGAAAGATCTAATTCTTGCCTCCTCAAGCGGGATTAGAAAAATAATACTTGAGAAACATAATTTTAATATCTTAGTTCACGCTCCAAATGTTGATGAAGAGGAAATAAAAAAATCATTATTACAAGAAAACGCAAAACCCAAAGAGGTTGCAGAAACGCTTGCAAGATTGAAGGCGGTAAAAGTTAGCGGAAAATATAAGGATCAAATAGTTCTTGGTGCGGATCAGGTTTTAAGCCTTGAAGGGAGAATATTTGGTAAACCCAAAGATAAAAAAGTAGCAAAATTTATTCTTCAACAACTTAATAATAGAGAGCATGAACTTATAAACTCAATATGTCTTGCTAAAAATGGTTCGTCTATTTGGAGTTATACAGAAAGTTCTTTTTTAAAAATGAAAAAGTTTGATGATTTATATTTAGATGAATATCTTAATAATATTTCTGATGATATTCTGCAACGATATGGGGTTTATCAAATCGAAGATGAAGGCAGAAAACTTTTTTCAGAAATAAAAGGAGATGACTTTTCTATAATGGGAATGCCAATTGATGCATTAATTAATTATTTTAAAATGAATGAAAAAAAATAAGTTCTTAGTCATAGGAGACCCAATAAAGCACTCTTTATCTCCGATTCTACATAATTATTGGTTCTCAAAATATAAGATAAATTCTTTGTATTTAAAAAAAAAAATTAAAAGAAAGAATTTAAGTAAAATAATTGAAGATATAAAAAAAAATATTTACTATGGAGCTAATGTAACTTTACCTCTTAAATCGAGTATAATCCCATATGTGGATATTATCACTTCATTAGTAAGGAAAACTAATTCCATAAATACGATTTATATTAAAAATGGAAAGTTATATGGGGACAACACAGATGTTTTTGGTTTTTATTATGGGATATTAAGCAAGATTAAAAAAAAATGTAAAAAAGCTTTAATTATTGGAGCTGGAGGTGTTACCTCATCTGTAATAGTTGCTCTTAAGAAAAAATGGAGATTAAAGAAAATTTATATTGCGAATAGAAACTTAAGAAAATCATTTATTCTCAAGCGTAGATTTGGAAAAGTTATTGAGGTTGTGAAGCTTAGAAATCTTCAAATTTTTAAAAATAACATTGATATAGTCATCAACACTTCTAGCCTAGGTCTTAAATCAAAAGATAAAATTAGACTAAATTTTTCTCATTTTAAGAAGAAAATATTTATTGATTTAATCTACAACCCAGAGCGAACACAATTTTTAAATACAGCAAAAAAATTCAAGAATCATATTTATTCAGGCCTTCCAATGTTTGTCTACCAGGCACAAAGATCATTTAAGATATGGACTAATATTTTGCCAAAAGTAAATCAAGATACTTACAAATTACTTAAAAGATATTTGTGATAACTCTTGGAATTATTGGAGAAATTGGATCAGGCAAAACATACCTTGCCAGGGTATTTAAACGTTATGGTTATAATGTTTTTGATGCAGATAAAGTAGTCCATAATATTTATAAAAAAAATAAATCTATAAATACAAAGATATCCAAAATTTTTAAATTAAGCAGCAAAAGAGTAAATCTTGAAGATCTTACTAATGTAATTATAAAAAATCCTTCCAAACTTGTTAAACTAAATAAGATCATTCATCCAGAGGTAAAAAAAAATCTATTGGATTTTATTAGAAAAAATAAAAAGGAAAAATTAATAGTTCTAGATATTCCTTTGCTTTTAGAAACTAATTTTAAATATTTTGCAGATATTGTAGTTTTTGTAGATACAACAGATAAAATATTATCTAAATTTAGAAAGAAAAGAAAAATTAATATAAAATTAATTAATGTTTTTAAAAAATATCATCTTAATAAGGAAAGAAAAAAAGCTTTGTCAGATTTTGTAATAAAAAATACAAATTTAAGTTCCTTAAAATCGCAAACAAGGACTATACTTAATAGAATTATATTACATGATTAAAGAAGTAGTTTTAGATACAGAAACCACTGGTCTATCCATTGAGAAAGATAGAATAGTTGAAATTGCCTGTATTGAACTTGATAATCATTTACCTACGAAAAATTTATTTCATACATTTTTAAACCCAGAAGGTGCCAGAGTTTCTGAGGATGCTTTTGAGATACATGGCTATTCTAATGAATTTTTAAACGGTAAACCAAAGTTTAAAGATATAGTTAAAAATTTTTTACAATTTATTGAGGGAAAAAAAATAATAATTCATAATGCAGATTTTGACCTAAATTTTATAAATAAAGAACTTCGCAATTTAAATTTAGAAATAATAAATAAACAAAATGTTATTGATAGTTTAACTTTAGCAAGGGAAAAATTTCCAGGAGCAACAGCAAAAAATCTTACCTCTCTATGTAAAAAATTTAAGATTGACACTTCATCCAGAGAAAAACACTCTGCCTTATTAGATTGTAAACTTTTATCTAAAGTTTACGTTGAGTTAATTGATGTTAAGGAACTAAAATTTTCCTACAGCCAAGATAGTGAAGATATTACACAAGCTAAAAAAAACCAGTCTTTAGGAAGAGTTATACAACCGACCTCAGATGACATTGAAAATTATAAAAAGTTTGTTAAAAAAAATATTGTAAATGCCTTCAGTTTGAAAGACTAATTTTTTTTTGGTTCTCATACATCTCTTCAAAGTCAATATTCTTCTTAAACTTAAAATCATTAAATCCTGATTGTTGAAAAATGGTATTGAATATCTCAATAATTTTTTTTGAGTAGATGTTTGGTATATCTGCAAGTATAATTTTTTTTATTTTATCTTGTTCTTCTTTTGGGTCTAAAATTTTAAAAATGACTGCTATGCAGAATTCGGTATGGATTTTATTTTTAATATTTTTGGGTGCTTCTAAAGATATTTTTAAGTTTAGTTCATTTAACCCATTAGCAAGAGGACTATTCTTGATATCTATTTTAGTCTCATACTTTTCAATATCGTAAACTGAACTTACATAAGCATCAGCAGTTGGAATCTCAAAAGATATGTCTTTAATAAAATCCATTATGACTTGGTATTTCTCGCTCATTAAGTAGATAGTTTAGCTATTTGGAATCAACGGTTTTTAATTTTTTTTTTTGCATAATTGAATATATTCATGTTATTCCTATATTAATTGTTTTAGAATTACAAAAATGAATGAAAATTTTGGATTTATAGATATAATACTTCTTGCATTTATTGCTGGCTTAATAATTTTAAGGCTTAGAAATTCATTGGGCAAAGGTGCAGAAGACAGTGCTTTGCGAGCAAAAAATATACAATCTACAAATCTTGAGCCTTTGGGAAAAGTAGATAGAGACATTGTACCCCAGGTTCAGACCAGCCAATTTAATGAGACAAGTTTTTTAAAAGGTGCTCAAGCAGCATATGAAATGATAGTAAATGCATTTGCAAATGAAGATAAAAAAACCCTTAAAGATTTAGCTGATCCCGAAATTTATAAAAATTTTATTTCTGTCATTGATGAAAGACAATCTAAAAAAATAAAAAATGACTTTACTTTTATAGGTATTAAAAAAGCAAAAATTGAAGAAGTTAAAAATCATGATACTTTGTATAGCGTTAAAGTAAGATTTATAAGTGAAATTATATCATCTACTAAAGATGAAACTGGAAAAATCATTGATGGAAATAATAATGAAATTCAAACAGTGAATGATGTGTGGATATTTAGAAAAGATTTAAATTCAGAAGATCCAACTTGGTATTTAAAAGAAATTTCTCAAGCTCTAGATGAGAAAGATTCAAAAAAATAAAGATAAAGATTTAATAACTAAAGAAGATATTAGCTCTTGGGAAAATTTTAAAAAGCAAGATAGTATTTCTTTTGAAGATAAGGATTTAAATATCCATCAGACCTTTAAAAAATTTAAGTTTGATTTAAAATATGATCTTCATGGATATTCACTGCAAGAGGCCTTTGATAAGGTTGATGAAATATTTGATTTAAGTAAAAAAAAAAATCTTACTAATATTTTAATAGTTACAGGAAAAGGTTTAAGGTCTAAGGCTTTTGAAGATCCTTATAAATCTGAAGACTTAAGCCTATTAAGATATGCTATACCCAATTATATAAAAAAAAATTATCAAAATAGAATTATTTCAATTTCAATAGCAAGTATTGAAAATGGTGGAGAAGGTGCTTATGAACTAAAGCTAAAGAAATTATAAAATAAATTTTGAAAGATCTTTATCTCCCTTAATATCTCCAAGATTTTTTTGAACATAGGCTTTATTAATTAGTACAACTTCGCCACTTCGATCTGGTGCATTAAAACTTATATCATCTAAAATTCTTTCTATAATTGTGTGAAGTCTTCTTGCTCCTATATTTTCGATAGTAGAATTTACATAGGTTGCAATTTCTGCAATTTCATCAACACCATCATCTAAAAATTTCAAACTTACATCTTCGGTCTTCATTAGGGCTTCGTATTGCTTAATTAAACTATTATCTGGCTCTTTAAGTATTCTTATAAAGTCTTCTTTGGTTAATGGATTTAGTTCAACTCTTATTGGTAATCTTCCTTGTAGTTCTGGCAATAAATCTGAGGGCTTTGCAAGTTGAAAAGCACCAGATGCAATAAACAATATATGATCTGTTTTAATGGTACCGTATTTAGTATTTACCGTTGTTCCTTCAATTAAAGGCAGCAAATCCCTTTGGACACCCTCTCTTGATACATCAGCCCCGATTCTTTCGCTTCTTGCTGAAATTTTATCTATTTCATCTAGAAAAACTATTCCGTTATTTTCTGTTGCAAATTTTGCCTCTTTCAAAATTTGATCTTGATCTAAAAGTTTTTCTGATTCCTCATCTACTAAATAATCATAGGATTCCTTAACACTTATTTTTCTTTTTTTCTTTTTTGCACCCAATCCCTTTCCGAAGATATCGCCAATACTAATCATCCCTATTGTTCCCGGCGCTCCTGGAATTTCAAAAGAGGGAGTCGTTGTGTTTTCTTGAACAGAAATTTCTATAATATTTTCATCAAGATCTCCTGCTCTTAATCTTTTCCTATAACTTTCTTTGGTTGCAGAGCTTGCATTTTTCCCAACTAAGGATTCTAAGACTCTTTCTTCCGCTGCAAGTTGTGCTTTTGCTTTAACTTCTTTTCTTTTTAAATCCTTAATCATTGAAATAGCAATCTCCATTAAATCTCTGATAATCTGTTCAACATCTTTTCCGACATATCCAACCTCAGTAAATTTTGTTGCTTCAACTTTTATAAATGGAGCTTGCGCAAGCTTTGATAATCTTCTTGATATTTCAGTTTTTCCAACACCTGTTGGCCCAACCATTAAAATATTTTTAGGGAGAACCTCATCTTTCATATTGTCTGTTAGCATTTGACGTCTCCATCTGTTTCGAAGTGCAATAGCAACAGCTCTTTTAGCTTTATTTTGGCCGACAACGTATCTGTCAAGTTCAGATACTATTTCTCTTGGAGAAAAACTTGTTATTTTTTCTTCCTCTACTTTTTTTACTTTAGAGTTTTTCAATTGTGACATTGTTATTTGTAAATACGCAGATTTCAGATGCAACCTTAAGCGATGCTAAGGCTATTTCTTCTGCTGTTTTGTTTGTATCCATTAAAACTTTTGCTGCAGCAAGAGCATAATTACCACCTGAACCAATGGCTATAACTCCATGTTCTGGTTCAAGCACATCTCCATTGCCACTTATCATAAAACTTTTTTCTTTGTCTGCCACAGCCATTAATGCCTCTAAACGTCTTAAGTATTTGTCTGATCTCCAATCTTTTGCAAGTTCGACAGCTGCTCTTGTCAAGTTTCCAGCATGTTTTTCTAATTTTGCTTCTAATCTTTCAAATAGAGTAAATGCATCTGCAGTTGATCCTGCAAATCCAGCAATCACATTTCTATTTTCAATTTTTCTAACTTTTTTTGCTGTGCTTTTGATAATGGTATTTCCAAAGCTCACCTGCCCATCTCCTGCTACGACAACATCTTTATTTTTTCTAACAAGCACAATCGTTGTGCCATGCCATTTTAATTCTTCATTCATAAATTAAGAAATCACCTAAAAAGAGATGGTTATTAATTAAAATTATTCAAGTTTAGCTAGAATTTATTGATAAACCAATATTTTGTTTATATATCAATTAATCTAATGAGATCTGCAAAAGTAGTTAGAAAAACTAAAGAAACATCTATTGAAATTAAGATTAATTTAGATGGAAAGGGAAAATCCAGTATAAAAACTGGTATAGGTTTTTTAGATCATATGCTTGAACTCTTTTCAAAGCATTCATTAATAGATCTTAGTTTAAGTGCAAAAGGAGATCTGCATGTTGACGAACACCATACAACTGAAGACACAGGAATTGTTTTAGGGCAAGCAATTTTAAAAGCTCTTGGAAAAAAAGTTGGTATAAAAAGATATGGAACCGCCTACGTTCCAATGGACGAAACATTAACTAGGGTATCATTGGATATCTCTAATAGATCTTATCTTGTTTGGAAGGTTAATTTAAAATTGGAAAAACTTGGAGAGATGGATACAGAATTGTTTAAAGAATGGTTTCAGGCAGTTTCACAAAACGCAGGAATTTCCATGCATATAGAAAATTTGTATGGAGATAATAATCATCATATTATTGAGTCTTGTTTTAAAGCATTTGCGCAAGCTTTAAGGACGGCAGTAGAAATAGATAAAAGAAGTAAATTTTTATTACCTTCAACAAAAGGGAAATTATAAAAATATGAACGTAGTTATAGTAGACTACGGTACCGGAAATTTAAGATCAGTTTTTAGAGCTCTTGAGATTGCAGGGCAGGATCTTAGAAATTTAAAAATAATTATCTCTAGTTCACCAAAAGATATTGTAAAAGCTGATAAAATAATTCTTCCTGGTCAGGGATCCTATAAGCAGTGTGTAAACTCAATTCTATCTATAGAAGGGCTTTATGAGGGTTTGAATAATTTTGTAAAAATTAAAAAAAAACCAATTTTTGGAATTTGTGTTGGTATGCAGTTATTTTCTTTTGAAGGTTATGAAGAACAGAAGACAAAAGGCTTTGGATGGATAAGTGGCATTGTTAAAAAAATTCAAATTAATAATAATAAAACTAAATTGCCTCATATGGGTTGGAATAATTTAAATATAGTTAAAAAAGAAAAAATATTTGATGGTATAGAACAAAATTCTCATTTTTATTTTGTACATAGTTTTGAGTTTAGCACAAAAGATAAAAAAGTAATTTTCGGAACAGTTAATTACGATAAAGACTTGGTTTCTTGTGTTGGTTATGAGAATATTTTTGGTACACAGTTTCATCCTGAAAAGAGTCAAGAAAATGGGATAAAATTATTAAAAAATTTTTTTAAATATTATTAATGTTAATTTTTCCTGCTATTGATCTTCAAGATGGTAAATGTGTACGCTTAGTTAAGGGAGATATAAAAAAAAAAACTGTTTATAATCCAGATCCACTCAATCAAGCAAAATTTTTTGAACAATGTGGTTTTAAAAATTTACATATTATAGACCTAGATTTTGCAATCTTAGGTAGGTCAAAAAATCAAAAAATTATAAAACTTATTAAAGATAAAACAAAATTAGTTCTGCAAGTAGGTGGTGGGATACGATCGTATAAGGATGTGTTGAAATGGTTTGATTTATGTATTGACTCAATAGTTGTTGGAACCATGTTTTTTGAAAGTAGAAAAGATTTTGAAAAAAGTATTAGTAAATTTCCAAAAAAAATATCTTTCGGTATGGATCTTAAGTCTGATTATTTAGCAGTGAGAGGCTGGACGAAAGATACAAAATTGTCTTCGAATAAATTAATAGATCAATTAAATAAATTAGATCTTAAATCAGTTATCTACACAGATATTAATCGCGATGGAACAAAATATGGTCCAAATATAAAAAATTTAAAAAAATTTTCATCACTAATCAAAGTTCCATTAGTAGCATCAGGAGGAGTTGGAAATATTGATCATGTATACGCATTAAAAAAAATTAAAGAATTATCAGGTGTAATTATTGGTAAGTCTATTTATGACGGAACAATCGATCTTGCAGATTTAATAAAGTTACAGAATAATGCTTAAAAAAAGAATTATACCTTGTTTAGATGTAAAAAATGGAAGAGTAGTAAAGGGAATAAAGTTTTTGAATCTAAAAGACTCTGGCGATCCAATTGAACAAGCAAAAATTTATGATGACCAGGGAGCTGATGAAATTTGTTTTTTAGATATAACGGCGTCTTTTGAAAATAGAGATATTTTACTTGATGTAGTTCAAAAAACTGCAACTAGTTGTTCTATCCCTTTGACGGTTGGTGGTGGAATAAAAAGTACTGATGACATAAAAAAATTACTTTTAGCTGGGGCAGATAAGATCTCAATAAATACCGCTGCAGTTTTAGATCATAATTTAATTAAACAGAGTGCTTTAAAGTTTGGATCTCAATGTATTGTTATAGCTATTGATGCAAAAAAAACAAATGATCAAGAATGGAAAGTTTTTACTCATGGAGGTAGGAAAAATACTGGCATTGATGTTCAAACTTATGCAAAAATTGCTCAAGATTTAGGAGCTGGAGAAATTCTACTTACCTCGATGGATAGAGATGGAACTAAATTAGGATATGATTTGGAACTTACAAAAAAAATAACACAAAAACTTAATATTCCAGTAATTGCGTCAGGAGGGGTTGGTACTTTAGATCACTTTTATGAAGGTTTCAGCGTTGGTGAAGTAAGTGCTGTTTTAGCGGCTTCAGTTTTTCATAATAATGAACTTACTATAGGTAAGGTGAAAAATTATTTAGATACAAGAGGTATTCCCGTCAGGTTGTTTTAAAAATTATGAGCTTAAATCTTAGCCATGTAATTAAGTTACTCATACAAGAAGATTATATCTCTTGCGAAAAAGAGATTAAAAAAATTCTTTTAAATTATAAAAATGATTTTGAAGTAAATAAAATTTATTCAATTTTATTATATAAAACTAATCGAATTGATGAAGCTTTAGAAAGTTTTATTCAGTGTGAAAAAATTAATTCTAACGATGCTGAAGTGAGTTTTTATATAGCTTCTATTTATAAAAAAAAATTATTATTTGAGAATGCTATAACTTTTTATAAAAAATCAATTCATATAAGAAAAGATTTTTTTGAGTCTTATTATAATATTGGTTTAGTTTATTCAGAAATTAAAAAATTTTCTGAAGCTTTAATTTTTTTTCAGAAAGCTCAAGAACTAAATTCTAAAGATGCAGATACATTAAATAATATTGGATTATGTTTTTTTGAGTTAGGTTTTTTTTCAAACTCAAAAGATAATTATGAAAAAGCTCTAGGATTAAACAAATCTCATTACCCTTCTTTAAATAATCTTGGATTAGTTTATTTAAAAGAAAAAAAATATATAAAAGCTAAAGATTTTTTTCAACAGTCTTTAAAAATTAATTCTAAGTATACAGATGCAATTATTAATTTAGGCGTTACAGAAAATGAGATTGGTAATGATGATGTAGCTCAAAATTTATTTGAGAAAGTTATTAAACTCGAACCTTATAATTCAAAGGTTTATACAAATCTTGGAAATCTTTATCGTAAAAAAAAAAATTATGACTTGGCTATAGGAAATCATTTAAAGTCTATTAGTTTAAATGAAAATGATTACAAGCCTTATAATAACTTGGGTCTTGTTTATTTTGATCTAAACAACTTTGTTGCTGCTAAACAATATTTTGAAAAAAGTTTGGATATAAATCCAAATTTTTATGATGGTTTAGTAAATTTGGCTTTAATTTTTCAAGCCAATTCAAAACACAAAGAAGCAATAGAGATTTTAAACAAGGCAAATGAAATAGATCCAGAAGGTTTCTCAGCTTTAAATAATTTAGGCAATGTTTATATGGATATGGGAGACTATCTTAAAGCAAAAGAAATATTTAAAAAAGCAGAAGAAAAAGACCAGCTTGACAAAAGCCCAGCTTATAATGAGGGATACATAGATTTAATGTTGGAAAATTTTTCGTCTGGATCATTAAAATACGATCTAAGATGGGAAGTTATTTATAAAGATGAGAAGCCACAGTATTCTTTAAACCATAACCTTTGGGACGGAAATTATGTTGATGGAACATTACTTATTTGGTCTGAGCAAGGTTTAGGTGATCATATTTTTTATGGTAAGTTAGTACAATTAATATCATCAA
>Ga0194133_10006241_pt1 | contig 14767 bp, 9 predicted proteins | sample TA2KigOf40mmetaG_FD_155448 | JGI IMG/M metagenome (GOLD analysis project Ga0194133, IMG submission 155448) | Freshwater microbial communities from Lake Tanganyika, Tanzania - TA2015055 Kigoma Offshore 40m | ecosystem: Environmental > Aquatic > Freshwater > Lake | place: Tanzania: Lake Tanganyika...
AACTGAGGAAGAAATTTGAGTTTTAAGACAGTGGTCGAAAGCAAATAAAGAGAGAGAAGTTGAGATTGCAAAGTTAATCCGCCACCGAGCAAAGCCAGTGTCGAGTTTAGAAATTTCACTAGTCTAGCAGTTTTTAGTGGATCTCTGTCTGTCTGTGATTTACATATTTGGGCTCAATAGGTGTCAGAAGTGTAAACTTTGAATTACATCTCCCTCATTTTTGATGCTAAATGGAATATTTTTAGGTTTTTGGAAAGAGGAATTTTTTCTTTACAACTTCACATATTTTATTCCCAATATTTTCATCAGGGGATGGGTTATTAACTACTCTTTAACAATTACTGCTATTAAGCATATTTTTGAATTTTTGGAAAGAGAAATTCATTGTGCATATTTTATGTTTTATAAGTTTGTTAATATTATGTCTAGAAGTTGAGGTAATTAAAAGGCTCCTCTGGCCTCTGAATGAACTGGCGACACGGTTTAAAAACAGCAAAAAATGTCCTTCAACTTAAGTCTTTAATAGCTCTGATAATTTTAGAGCTAGAGAAAAGTTTGAAAAAATTTTTTGTTCAACCATTAAGCTAAAAATGTTGTTTTATAAACTTGTCAAATCCCAGTTAATTAAGGCACAGTCTTTTTTCATTTCAAATTCATATTCAACAAGCAGCATGGGCGGAAAAATGTTTTGAATTTGATTCAAGCTGTACACTCAAACAAACAAACTGCGTGCTGCCTATATAGATGAAAAAAACAGTTGGATCAGGATTCGCTCGCGAGACGCCGACCAGTAGAGACATAAAACTTTTCTGGAAAAGTGATTTAAGTGAATTGAAAGTGATAAGTGAAGAGCTTAATTTGAGCAAGTGATTGATGTTAAGGAAAGTGAAGTGATGTGAGGGGAGCCTGCCTCCTTGCCCTTAGTCTGATTCATCAGACAATTTCGCCCCCATTGGCCAAATATTCCTTCAGGCTTTGGGTTTGCCCATAAACCCACCCCAAATCCAATCTCCTAACTGAGCTTAGCAGTTGTAACCATTCCCCCAAACCCTGGATATAGCTAAAACCTGGTTTCTTCCCCAAACCAAGCTGCAAGCTAGATGGGACAACAGAGAAGTCTGGTTAATCCCAAAAGCCACAAATGTAACATTGTTGCAATCTAATGATCCCCAGTGAAAGTCACAGCAGTGCAAGCTTGATGAACCCTAACCCTGCCTAACACCCCGAACCTTCCACCCCTCCCAAAAGCCCAATCCCCTGAATCCCAATCTGAGCCCCTTAACCCCACAAAAAAATTGGGGAAATCACCTAAACAGAGCAAAGAAAAAGGCGGGAAAAATTGAAAATGAAGATTCTTAAACCCATCCCTTACCCTATTCCCTAACTGTGCTCAACAATTGTGGACATGCCCTGAATTCTAAAGCTAGCTAAAATCTAGTTTTTTGCCAAGCAAAGCACAATGCACAAATCTAGTTAAACCCCAAAGCCTCTTCAAATTTTACTGCATTAGATGTCGATGGGAACATTTCTTCCTATTACAGGGAAGCAAGTTGGGTGCAAGCACCTCTCGTCCGAGTGTGGAGCGCTAACCCAAATTGTATGGTCAGAAAAGTTCTTGTGGCGAAATATGGCTCCCCGTACGGTAAGTCCACCCAACTTCTCAATTGAAGTTTGATCACCCGTACCACCAGATGTCACAGGCTGGCTAACAGAGAGGGTGTTCCCTCAAAAAAAAGGCTAACCTCTGGGGCGTATGAACCGTAGACCACTAGCCTACCTCCCTTGAAAACCCTATCATTGATGGCAAAACCGGCAAGAGTTGGGAACCATTCCCTCGCCCCCGCATGTGAAGAGGGGACGGGGGCGGTGATCAAGAATAAATAAATAAAACAGTGGCGTCAATGCAAAGTAAACAGCGTGGCATGCCACTTAGTGGTGCGGTCAAGCATCGCACGCCAATTCGTGCAGGCCCTTGATTTGTGACAAAACCTCAATATAAAAGTGGTCGTGGACAGAAGCATGAAGTGCGAGAGCCTGTCAGGCCATGTAAAACCACACCAAGGTGTGCCATGCCACTCATCACTCCTCAGAGCGGTGGTGCACCTAGGCATTCATAACGCGGTTTGTTTTTTTGTACAGCCTGATTTTAATTGGTTCAATTGATACTACAGCCTAGCTGAATGACGTCAGAGTGACGCATGTCAAAAAAAGCGTAATCTTTGAACTTAAATATCTAAAGTTCTAGACATAATATCAACAAACTTATAAAACATAAAAATATTCACAATGAATTTATCTTTCCAAAAATCTTAAAATATGCTTTCTATAATCAATAGGAAGGGAGGTCTTAATAGCTCATCCCTTGGTCAAAATTTCTGTAAAAAAATCCATCACTTTTTAGGCAATTAAATCTTCTATCCAAAAACCTAAAAGTATTCCTTCTAGCACCAAAATTCAGGGAGGAGTAGTAATTTAAAGTTTCTAAGTCCCATCTCTATATATCACAAACGGACAGACATAACTAAAAACCTCTAGCCTTATAAAAAACTAAACTCACAGCTTACTTTGCGCGCTCTCCAAATAAAGTAAAACCTCAAAGTTTAATGAGCAGGCCTTTCATCCTCTCCTACCTGACGAGCCAAGATAAAATTAAGCAGATCAGAAAAGGCATCTTTAATTAAGTAGATGTGCGTTTTTTGCTGAAAAATGCATAACCTTCCTTGAGATCATGTGATCTATCTCCTTTGATCTGTATGTCTGTCTGGCCTGCGGCCAGCCAGACCCCCTCCCACTCCTTTGGGGCATCTGCTGAGTTTCTGGGGAGTTCAATATGTTAAGAGCATGGCATATGGGGTTAGCCTTATGGGGTTGGGGTAAATGGTAACAAAAGGTTTGCACCCACCAACTTATCTCTGTTGAACAATTTTTGTATAGTGATGTTGTTTTTAAGATTAGTCTATCCCTTGCTTTTGTGTTAGGCTTAAAGAGTTACCCCTGAGGGCTCAGTGTTATGGGTCTTAAAAAAATCCATAAATTGAACCCTTACAAACATTTTATGTTTTATAATTTTTGTATGTAGGACCACCATCTCTTATTTTTGAGCATGACAAAATGGGGAACCTTATAGGGTCGGGGATAGAGGACAACAGAAAAATTGGCACCCATCAATTTAGCCGATTTTTGTTTCATCATGTTGTTTGTACTGTAACTAGATATATCTCTTGCTCTTGTGTTTGGCATAAAGAGGTACCCATACCTAGACTCTGCTTCGCTGCTAGTGGAGGATAAACTGCTTCCTCATGCAAAAAATAAATCTTTATTCGAAAGCAGAAATATGACAACTTTCGGCAAAACTCATTAATTTTTTCAGTTGGATGCGTTGGAGACAAAAGGCAAAATCACTTCCTCTTCAAATATTACCCTGAAAGAGTTTGTGACGTTGACAGTGCAAGAAAATAATCTGGACCTGATAGCAACATTTATGAAGCTAGACCATTCTCAAGGTAATTAAAAGCAAATAAATTGATTTTGATTTATTGGCTATTTCTTAATTTATCACTATTGACAATTACTTTTTAAGAGTCATAAAATAACAATCCAACAATCATAATGAATTACAAATTTGGTTTAGTAACTATAATACTTCATCTTTACTTTTTGTCTTTTTATAATGGCCTTATTTTGGCACTTAACAAAATGTCTTAGAATCTACCACAGATTTTGGTTATACACCTTTAGCTACCATTAACTGGTAAATTCTGAGACTTTTTAATTAAAAAAAATTTATCTGGTGGATTTTCAATATTAAAAGGTAGATTTTCAACATTAAATGGTAGTTTTTAGTTATACACCTAAAGCCATTATTTATTGGTAGATTCTGAGACTTTTTACTCAATAAACATTTCTCTGATAGATTTTTAATATTAAATGGTAGATTTTCAATATTAAATAGTAGATTTTAGTGTTCCACACCTTTAGCCATCATTAACTGGTAGATTCTAAGACTTTTTACTTAATAAACATTTATTTGGTAGATTTTCAATATTAAATGGTATATTTTAGTTATGCACCTTTAGCCATCATTACCTGGTAGATTTCAAGACTTTTTACTTAAAAACATAATCTGGTTCCAAAAATCTTTGTCACTACTTAAAAGGGGGTGTGCCCATTTCTATCAGTTAATTAAATGGTGTCAAATCTGGAGACATTTTGTTAAAGGCCCCCCATTTTTGTTGTTTTTGCCCAACCAAAAAGTATGGACCGTGTTTTTATCTTACCCTAAAACTGATTATTTTTTAAGTTTTTAAATCAACGATTAACGATTAGTCTTTAGTCTTTAAATGAGTGCAAAAGTATTTAGTCTCTAATGGTGAATAGAGATGCCATAAGTGGTCTCCCTAAAATTTTAGCCTGAAATTACAAAATTGTTTTGGTTAGGTGATTTTCTTTTGACAAACCTACTTTTCAAATCAAAACTTAAAAAGATGGACAGAACATTTTAACTTTTTTTAAATTGTTGAATTTTAACATTTAAATTTCAGAAAATGTTAACCAGTTGAAGAACGAAACATATAGTAAGAAATTACTACCTTTCATTTTGAGGGCTGCTCACAACGGTAAGCCAAATCTAAGTCAGCAGTTGCAGAATTTTTTTGAGCTATTTGAAGCTCTTCTCAGAGATTTTTTTCAAAACTACTTTTTCCTTATCAAATCATTCCTTAAAACTTAAGTCTTGAATCAAAAGATGTCAAGTAATTCAGTTCTTAACTATTTAATCTACAGGTACAAATAAAAATATTTAATATCATATTTTCAACTCAAGTTTTAAGGTATGATTTCAAAAGGAAAAAGATGTTTTCGTGAAACTGCAGAAGAGGTGCAAGTTGCATTTAAGTTGTTTTTTCACGTGGTTTAGAGTTAGTTATAATTTTCTTTTTTTACTTTATTTACATCTCTTTTCATCTGCAGATGTGTACCAAAAGAAAGGAACCTTTTCGTGGCTTTTATATTTCCTAGGTCTGGCAAAATTTACGGTCTAAAATTTTACCCTTCGAAAACTTTCGAAATTGAGAGCTAAGAATTATTTTGCCAAAACAAAGTACTACGTAAAACATTTTCCGAGCGTCTTGAATTATTTGATGTTTATAAATGAAAAGACATCTGATGAACTTTTTGGCACTTCTATTTGTTGCTGAAATATTGCAAATCAAATAAAAATTATTTTACAGCTTCAAATCCTCAGAACTATTTTTCAAAACGGGATCGTTTGTGCGGAGAGATCTACCTGGAATATACTGTTCAGAGGTTCGACGAAGTCAAGTCATCATTAAGGAGCATATCTGTCGACACTTTTCATGATGATGGACCAGAAGGAGAGACAGAAGCTAAAGTTGAAGATGGAAAATCAAAAGGTAAGTGAATTGGTTATTTTCATTCTTTTTCATTTAAACCTTTTATTGTAAACTCATTATCATGCTAAAATGTACATAACCGACGTTGCAAGAATCCTAGCAATTAAAAAAAATTGAATATGATATCCTTTAATGATTTGTTTGATTTATAATTAACTTCCTCGTGACCTAAGAAACTTATGAATCTTCTAAGTTAGTCCAAGTCAATCTTTTTCCCCTTGACCCTTTTGATTCCCGGCCAAACCAAAAACAAATTTGATGATCTCGGCTCTGAACCGAAAAGTTTATAGATTTTTAATTCAATGCGTTGGCTGACATTCTAGATGTTCAGATAGAAGTAACTTATCCTATTTTGTAAAATTAAATTTTTAAAAATGTTGTAGACCTATCCAGAAGTTTTATGGGTGGAGAGGTAATCCAGGGTACAATGAGTATTGCTCCAGAAGGAGTTTTTTGTCAAAGACCTGACATCTATCGAAGGAGGTTGCCAGACATGCCAGACCAGTTCTCAGTCAAAATTGAAACTATTGATCAGGTAATCTCTCAATATTTTTAAGATAAATGGTATGTCGAATAAAATTTTTAAAAATTTTCTCTGCAGAGCAGTGACGTTTTATCATTCCAAACAATTATGTTTGAAAGTCAAATACAAATTAGTTTCTTCATAAGCATGCCAATCCTAAAACACACAAAAATTTCTGTACTGATGCAAGTCTTTTCCCATTGAGTAATTTATTTTTGGAAAACGATTAAATGATTTTTATGTTTGGCTACGGAAGGAAATGCGCCACTTTTGTAATCCATGTAAGATAATTTTTAACTTCCAAAATACATACATAAAAATAGGGTCTCGTTAAGTTATTAAAAAATTGCTTTTTTGCTTCTCAGTAATTCACACCTTGACAGCTAAAATTATCTAATTGTTTTATTTTTCTTTTAAAAATATGTGGTTATATAATTTTTCTACCCTGGTTCATAAGAAAAGCTGATTCAGCGCATCAAATTTATTTTCGGGAAATTAACTAAACAGTACAAGAGTACCCATCTGGACATTTTACATTACACAAAGTTTTCTCTCCTCTGGCGGTTCGCACGTGAAAAGGGGACATAGGTACAAACAGTCACTTTTATACATATAGACTAAGCCACCCTCATATTTTGCCATTTTTTATTGATTTTTGTTTTTAGCCACGCCCACTTCCCGTTCCGGCCTCCGTGACGGGACAGGCGTTAGGGTTTTATATATATTAATAATAATAATAATAATAATAATAAATTCCGGTGGAATGTTCTTGCATAGTCTATTTTAAATTTACAATTAGTAAAATTCAATCAAGTAACAGAAGTTTTGAGAATACTTTGCAAAATCTAGAGAACATGAAGATAAAAAGAAGGAAATAAATTTGATAGATGTAGATTTTGTTTCAGGGACAAAATTCTGTGACCTATTCTGAGCAACATTACGATGTTTCTCACAAACTTGTGTCGTTTAAGTTCGCCCCGAGGTCTCACTCTCCTCCAGCAGTGTTTTTTGCCAGGTTCAGTACACTTGAATCATAAGGATCGATAGCATATGGTTTAATTATTTTGTAATTTTATTGTAAGATGCAACTGTTTGTGGAGCACATATGAAAAACAGTAGAATCTTGAGGTTTATAAATTTGATGGAAATACTTAACTTTCATTGTAGATTCATTTTATCTTCGGCATTTCCCAATGAGGTTTTCTACGTAGTTCACGACTTCCACACTCAATTGCAGTATACAATTAACGAAAGGTCAGTCATAGCACATTTATAATGAATACATCACTTTTTAAGAGTTACTTTACACAATTACAATACAAACCTTTTACAGACATTTTTACCATTCTTCATTCTTCTTTTTCATTTCTTTTTCTAAGGATCAATGCCTTGAATAATTAAGAACTAATTTTTTCATTGATGGCCATCATTTCTGGTTTGGATGGAGTTGGGATGGTGGGGTCTTGCCGGATTCGAACCCCGGCAGCAGTGGAAGTAATCCGGTGTGATGACCATTGATCCATTGCAAACCACAATTTTCATTTTCAGACGATCAAAACGTATTAAAAACCATGATCTTTTTGTATGGACCTTTTTTAGCTTAGTTAAAAAGACACAAACAGAAAATGAAGGTAGCTACTTTCGCTATTCTCACCTTTTCCAACCACAACTTAGAGGAAAGTTTCTCATTTAAATTTTTCAGGCAAAAGCTGATGGATGACTTCCTTTTAATTTTTTGTATTTTTTAAAAGTGAAAGTGAGATTTTCAAGCTGTATTGAATTTCTTTAATTACATCAACTTTGCTAAATTCAAAATTGCCGTTAAGGATTTGAATAAAAAGCAAATTTATGAAAGTTCCTCTCCCTCTATTTTTTCTCTATTATTTTCGAGCGAATATAACATATGGTTGTGGGAATGAAAAAGAAAGAGTTGATAGAGGTTTTTCCTTTCAACAAATCCGAAACATTTCAAGAAGGCTTAAATCGGATTTCGGATGATGCCTTTTTACTCTCCCCTGGGAAAGTCTCACATCAAAAATTGGCAATAAGTATTGTCGTTTTGAACTCGAAAACAGAACATTTGAACAAATTAGTATCAAAATTCGAGACTGGGAATTTTTTTCACTTTCATTGTTTGCAGGACAGGAAATTGCAGTGTGCAGCGAATTCCAGTGACAGCGTCTGATGTGGAAATGCAAGAGAATTCACATAGCATAAGGATCAAACATGCCAAAGAACTTTTAGACATTGATCCGAAAAAGTTTGTTTATGCTGGAGAGGTAAGTAAATTGTTCTTAACAGTTTTTTCATTCTCCAAAATTCTAGGTATGCAGATAAAGGAAAATAACTATCCAAAGTCAGTGAAAAAGTCCCAATATTATTATTATCTCTTGAGACTAATTAAGCAAGATCCTCTTTCATTTTTTACTTTTTATATTTTATTTCCTCAATTGATCTTATTGTGAGGCCACTTAGATTGCTTGCCGCCTTTGCGATAATTAAATCTTTAGCTTAGTCAAGTTCTTCTGGGCGATTTTTGCTTACAATTTTCGGGTGTCGGACCTGCTCAATCAAAGAAATACTTTTTCAGCGACCAGTGCGGGGAATTCCTGTCGACGTTTGGGTGGCAGAGAAGCCAGTAACGACAGGCTATCAAACAACAGAAATTTACTTTTCTCGACATGATTGGTAATCTCCCGTGAGTTATAGCTACTGTGGTTCAACCTCAAGATAATTATTTCTATTTCAGGAGTATTCTTGTAGAGGAAGTAAACTCTCACCAGGAGTTGCCATTAGGGATGGCAATTTACAGAGCCAACTATGTGAGTTTTTATTTTACACATTTTCAAAAAAAGGAGCCTTCCCACTCGAATGCATAATTCGCGTCAAATTTTTTAATTTTCTGAATGAAAATATTTTCAAGAAAAACTCCAGCCGATTTGCCAACAAAGTTGAAAGTCACTACATCGAGTTCAACCCAAGCCAGCCAGCCTGGAAATACTTTGATGTGAGCAGTTGTATGAGAGATCTTGAAAAGTTATATCTGAAATTGACACTTGATGGTCAGTGAATATTCTCTCCAACTTTTACCCATTGCTTGACTTTATGGATGCCTTTTTCTGTTACAGTCAGTTATAGTCAGCTTGTTCAATTTAGCCTCCAGCGGGCCCACGACTCAATCCGGAAAGCCATAGCCGCCATAACAAAAGTATCCCCTCTTAGAATTTCGGATCTACATGTAAACTTTTCTCAAAATGGCAATATTTTGATGATTGAATCATTTTTTTTTCGCCCCGTCACCTAGTTATCCACTACACCGGGCGACAAAGAGGGAATCGACGTCTGGTTCGTTTTACTTGAGAGCGCTAAGTTAAGTGACGACTCTGCCTCGAGGTGAGGAAGGAAAATGAAACTTGGAAAAGCAAATTATCAAAACTGTTGTTGTTTGCTGTCTATCTCAATAGGCTCCGTATAAGTGCCTCGCCTTCAAATGGATCAACTGGGTCTAGACAAAAAGAGTTTAGTGTAAAGGAAGCTTATCGCCACCTCGGCATTGTTACCACTCAAACTGATGTGACCCTCAAGCTTCAAGTTTCCAAAGAAAGAGAAATGGTATGGTAAAGTTTGTTTTTACGAAAGAATTTCAAAAAACATTGACAATTCACTTATACCTAGCTTGCTCAAGTCCGTCGTCACTCCCTCCAAGTAGCTCCGGAGTCAGTTCACCCTGCCTCGCACGGACGACCTGGAGCGTACCGCTTCCTTAGGGCAACTTATACTGCTGGATCTATGGCAGGACTTGGATTCTCTATGGCCATTCTCGGTGTTTGTGTGGGCCTTTTTCTCGGCTTTCTTCTTTGGAAAAGACGCCTTGGACTACCCTACTATCTGAGTCCATGACAAAACGACCTGCTCGGGCTTCTTCAAGCTCGAGCAGTCTCGGCTGACACGGGCTCCAGCCATCACGTTTTTGGAGACCCAGAATCTCAGTCGGAGCAACCTCCAGTCCAAGACCCTGCAGACCAGCTCCTTGCTCCAATTCCAATTAACTCCGCCAGATACTAACAGCCTAAACGAGGACTAACGGGAGGGAGAAAAAGTTGCCAACTTATCAACAGTTTACTTGTCAAAATTGTTTGAGCTTTCTTGGTTAAGCTTTAATTCATTCTTGATGTTACGAAATCGTCTCAGGCCTATTTACTATTTCAATACAATAGCGTTCACAATCTCGGTTCAATTAGATATAAAAAATGAATCACTTAAATGCCTGAAAAATACACTACAGCAACTTTAATAAATGCATAAACAGCAAATGGCACGCGTACGTGGTGAGAAACAAAAGGTTTCATCATCCACAATTTAAGATGGGGTAAACAGACTGGGAAGAAAATTCACTTATTAAAAGCCCTGGCATGGATAAAATACGAGGCTTCTTTCTGTAAGAATTTTCAATAGTCTTTGTTGGAAATTTCACTGCATCTTGCTCGATCAAATTGCAAAATCCTAAATAGTTTTTAAATTGCTTAGAAGAACAGCTAGTTTTATCCCAGTGTCAAAAAGGGAAAACCTAAACTTAGTTATCAGTTTTACTTGTCTCCAATACTGTAGGTAGAAGTTGTTTTCCATTGGACCTGACGACCCCCTTTGTGCTGCCACTAGTGCTGAACAGGGGATAATGACAATACAAACCAACAAATCCCTTCCATTAGTCCTAAGGGCAAAAGCCTTTTTGGTGAGGGTCTCATGAAGATTTTTAGGTTCTTGATTTGTTATAATTTTAAATGTGCATTAGAGTAGCTCACTCTAATTTGTAAAGTGATGCTTTTCAAATCTTCTATTTCCAACCATTTTTTTGTAATCCGAAGCAGCTTGTATTATGACCCTCCAGGCCTCCAACCAAACTTGTGATTCATAATAGAAGAGTCCATAGAACTGTCTAGTAGAGGCTTTGATAAACTTTGCCTCAGGCAGCCTTTTTTTAAGAAATTTCAGTCCATTAGAAAGTTTATTCAGCTTCTTAATCGTAGCGTCTATGTGTGGTTTCTAACTTAAACTTTTCTCAAAAGTTTCTTTTTTAAGCTTCATACCGTCCCCGTTCTTGTCTTTTAAAAAGTTATAGGGTCAATTTGTAAGAATGTAGTCATTTCTGAGTGAAAACACATTTTTATTTCCTAGAGATTGCCATTTGGGGGATTGGAGAAGATTGATTTCATACTGGATTCCAATTGATTGTTGATAGATAAGACCAGATAATTAAAGACCTGACATTTTAATTTTCATATTTCAACAGTAAGTCCCGTGGACCCCCAAAGCCGAAAGCCAGTAGAATTGCAAAGCAGAAAAAGTCAACTCTGCACACCACCATGGATGTACAGCCCTCATCCAGGAAGGAAAAAATTAGTAAGGCTCGAATCTAGTGATGGGTCCGAGTCGGGTTGGGACCAAACCCGTCCCGGGCGCATCACAACGTACTTTTTTTTAATTTTTAAGTGTGCCTTGCAAACTTGATAATTTTTTTAAAGGCACACTAGGTGGCTTTTTTTACCTTATTTTTTGTTTTTTGTTGTTGGTTACCCCGGGCGGAAGTCGAACCCAGGTCGCCTGGATGGAATGGAAAATCCGGCGAGTAACCAACTCGACCACCCCGACTCCAAGTCTCCAAGTAAGCAATCAGAGAAAAAACCCTGATTTTTATGGTAAGGTAAATGACCAGGTTCTACAAAATTTGACAAGTAAAAGGTAAAGTATAGTTCTCCCAAAAAGCTTCACTTCTTGATGCTTAAGTTTTGATGGGTCATGGGTTCGAGGTCTAGCACCTCAAAGCAACCTTGAAATCCCCCAGATTGCCACAAAAAGTCGACCAAAAATTTACAGCCAGAAGTACAAATACGACTTTCATGACTGAATGTCGTAGGGTGTTTTAAAATTAGATCTGTTTCAAAAACTTTTTCCTGCACTTGAACACATTTTATTCCAGTAAAAATTGTCAAAGTAGATTCTTCTTGAACACATTTTATTCCAGTAAAAATTGTCAAAGTAGATTCTTAATAACACTCAATTCATCAATACATGAACAGAAATTCATCAAAAATTTCATAATAAAAAACTTTTTTTGAATTTGGCATAAGATAATCGTGAAAAATTTTACTTGAAGCAACGTTTTAGGAATATTTTGTATTTACGGAAAGCGTTTTTTGGGCAATGCTCACCAATATTTGGCAACAATAAAAGTGTTGAAGAATGATTTGGTCGCATTTGGAATATAATAAATTTTCACCTGTATATGGGCGTGAACCACGTCCAAGAAGGCCACTTGAGATTTTCAAGTCTTGGGAACATTTTCAGCTTTTTTACTTTTTCATACGCGAGATAAAAAAGTTTTTAATGTGTCAAAAGAGTCTAACGATATTGTTAAATTTAACTGCGATAACAGGATCACAGAGTTTATGAACATTTCTTTTAAGCAGGTGACTTGGTTTGACTGATCACTTTAAGATATTAACAAGGAAACTCCCATCACTTTGCATCGAGCAACAGACAAATATGATTAATAGATTTCAAGCCAGTTTTAAAGAAAATCTTGGATTGTTCTTTGCCAGGTGTTGATTATCGAGAAGAACAGGAGTCTCCGTTTGTTCGGGAATAATTGATTTGAATTTTCTAAATGAAAAAGTAGCACTCATTGCATTATACAAAAGTAAAAAAACGATGAACAGTAAGCTTATCAGTATTCTTTGGTAGGATAGATATCTTGTCCAAACAGGCTGTTCATCGTTTATGGACTGTACCATGAAAGGGTATAAGAAAAAACTTGAGTTTTGCTTTGTACTGACCATCTTATTTTTTCAAGTCTTTGGAATTTTATTTGGAATGTATTCACAAAAAAAAGGAATTGATCAGTTTTGAAAAAGAGACTTAAAAGCTTTGGTTAAGTAAATAATGACCAGAATGGACCAAGATCTTACGTGATTACCCTTTGCACAAAAACAAATTGACTGAAAAAGTTATGAATGATACTGTACATAAGCAGTACGCCGTTGGCAGGCTTAGTTAGGTATTGCAAATATCCCCGACGTCGCAGGATTTAATTTATCATGCTTCTTCGACGTATCATGAAAAGGGGAGAACATCGAGGGACAATCGGTCCAAAATTATAAATTAAAATCTCTAGATAACCAAGATAATGGTCAGGTTTGCCTTCTTGAAATGCCTCAAGAGATTGTAATGGCACTTTAAAAAAGCTAATTTACAGTTTTGAAGCAAAAAGAAACGCACATTTAAACAGGTCAAGTTTGGCTTAAACAACTTGTCAAAATGCAAATTTGTAAATTGAAAACGAAAAAGTCTGGTTTTGAAGACTAAATTCTTGGCAGCGACTTGGTGAGAGAGGCTTCCGATCCAAGAGCCTCCGACGAACCAACGCAGCTCGAAGCTTTTGTCTGCACAGGGGAAACCCCTGTAACGTGAGGCGTATCCTGTGAGCCAGTTCGACAAAGAAGAGAGTGAGAGCAAATATCCTTAGGAGGAGAAGAAGCTTCAGCCGAGCCAGTGCGTTTAAGAGAACCGCTCCGACCAATCCTATCGCCTTTAACGAAGGCCTCTCGAGGCCCTGGGGCAGACGTCGGGATGTCTACAGTCGCACTAAAAGATTCAGGCCTGTCTAAGGAAGATGAAGAACCGCCATTTTCTTTGTCTTTTCGCTTTGATGACGATCGTCGAACCAGGCGACGCTCTCTATCCTTATCGGAAAGCCGCCGCCGTAGCCGGGTTTGTTGTTGCAAGACTTGATGCTGCGAAGACTGCAGTTGGTCAGTTGATGAAGACGTGGAAGAGGAAATCACAAGACCTTAATTCAAAAGAAAGTTGCTTTCATTTTTGTTAATTGGACGTTATATTTTAAATAACCTTTAGAGGGAGTCTGAACATAGGGTTTCAGCTTTGTGTTGAGCAAAGCTGTCGGCATCGTAGAAGTATTCGGGGAAATGATTGAAGAAGACGTGAACGAGATATTTCGAAAACTTGTATCACAGGCCATACGGGTCTGACCTCGCAACGTGGCTTGAAGCGGTGAAACTTGAACAATAGAGGTTTGACAACCAGGAGTACCCGAGGCAGTTAAGGAAATTGGACGGTCTGGTCGACATTTTACCGTAACCTTTGAGAAAATAATTCAAATTAATCGCAAGAATTCGTGTCATTATTTTTGTTTTCGCTTTTATTATTCTTACGAGTCCAGAAGGATCTGAGAGAAACCATTCTGATCTGTATTTCATGCGCTCAGTCTGTTTTTGGTGTACCTGCAAGAAAATCATGTAGTTTATTTACTGCAGCTATTTTAAAAAATGTGATAATATTCGACGAGCTAAGAAGCGAAGGTTTATCTAACAACTGGCACCCAAAGACAACACGAAAGTTGAAATCGTTTTGACAAATACTTTTTCACCTAGAACACGTTTAAGGAAATGTGAAACGTGAAACGTGAAACACCCGCAACCTTTGGAAAGGTGCTAAATCGACATTTTGGATAAAATGTAAAAACCGTTGACCAGAGTGTCTGAGGTCTCGAGTCTCAATTACCAACAAACTTAAGAGTTGTGCATTTCGAAATTTTTTTTAAGTAATCGATCACATAAGGAATATTAAAGTTAAAAGAACGCAAACATTCTGAAACATCAAACTCGTTATTGCAAGTAGTATGGTACGTCACACATTGTTAAAATGTCGTCTTACTCAATAACATTGTAGGAGAAAATTTCAGAAACGATTTACAAGTGGGTCATTAAAAGCTTCAGTGAGGAGTCCCCCAGTTCCTGTGTCGAAAAAAGTTTAAATA